>Ga0208565_1000136_pt1 | contig 60639 bp, 75 predicted proteins | sample Sb_taG_7_FD_187706 | JGI IMG/M metagenome (GOLD analysis project Ga0208565, IMG submission 187706) | Peat soil microbial communities from Weissenstadt, Germany - Sb_50d_2_FS metaG (SPAdes) (version 2) | ecosystem: Environmental > Terrestrial > Soil > Wetlands > Peat | place: Germany... | reverse complement strand
GGATGCTCATGCCGTCGACCTGCACGGCTCGTCTTACGCGTGCATACACTTCCACCTTGTACACCTCCTCAGGTGCTCACAAAACACAACTACGCTGTAATGTTCTGGAACTAGAGTAGGGTGGTCTACTTTTGGACCGCCACAAACCGCCGCTCACGCGGCGCTTCGTGGTCTATTATTGCTCCGCCGTTTATAGTTTGTCCTGTTTGGCGAGGGCCTCGTATTCCTTCTTGGTCCGCTCAATCTGTTCCCGAACCGTGGTCGCCAGTTCAGCCAGCAGGTCCCGGCCCGCTTGCTCGCTCTCTTCAGCTTGCTTCTTGAGTAGAGCGATTTCGCTTTGGCGCAGGGAGGCCAATTCCTGTTCAATAGCAGACACGCGGTCTTTGGCCTGACTGATTTGCCGGATGATGCGGACCAGTTCGGCACCGATCCCCTCCCCCTCGACCGCATCCGCGCCATCGTGGTACTCGTCGAGAATCCGCTGGAGGGCCTCGGCGTCGCCCGCTTCATAGGCGCGGTTGGCCTCGGCCATGAACCGAGTGCGGCGCTCCAGATCGCCGGCATCTCTGCAAAAATCGGGATGGATGCGCTTCGCAACCTCGCGGAACAAGCTCCTCAGCTCGGGCGATGGGATGAAATCGTGAGTTTCAGATGCCTTGCTGTGGGCGTCCTCGTAGGTCTGGCGCGCCTGTTCGCGGGCCTCATGTGCCCGCGCATTCGCGGCGGCGGAAGGATCAAGCCGCGCGTGCAACTCCGAGATTCGCGCATTCCATTCGTCCAGTTCTGCGTAGAGGGTGCCCACCTGCCGTAGGTAGCTACCCTCAAAAGCGGCAAGTTGGCTGCGGAGATCGACAAGCTCCAGCTCGCGCTCCGCGAGAGTCGCACGGATAGCAGCTAACTCTTCTCGCTTGCGAAGAATTTCCTTTTCTTCGGGTTTTAGCCGCCTGGTGATCTGACTTGACATCGTCGAGTACTCCTTAGGTTAACGCCAAACCCCTACCCGTGAACCATCTGCGATCCTGCTGTAAGATCAGGTGAGAAATGGGCTTCCGCTTTCAGCTTCGGATTCGGATCGCTCCTGGAGTGCGGTTGAATCTCGGCAAGTCGGGCAATGGCGGAGGCATGGGCCGCAGCGGTTTACGGCTCGGCGTGAACGCGAAACGAAGGTGGGCTTGCCGGGAAAGCTTTCTGGCGGCACTCGACGAAAGGCCATGCCCAGGTCACCTTCTCGATTCCGAAATTTCGAAAGCGCTACCCCGGACTTTCCAGCGGTGTCGGGCTGGGCTCGCTAAGTTGGGGTTCTGGAATCCGAGAAGGAAGGCGGTGTCTTAACGCGGTCGGATCCCGGCCGCGCAAGACCTCCCGCGCTGATAAGCACCCTGCCTCCACTGATCGTCATTCCATATGGACGAAACGTCGCTAAACGTAGATGTGGCGCCTGGCCATCGCCGCCGACCATGACCGATTGACGGCGCACTCTTCCAGCCGGTCAGGGAAGAGTGGGCGACCGTCGATTCCCTGGCGCAGCGCAGTCGGCAGAGGGTATCCAGACGCACAACGCCGCACGTCTTCGGCAAGCGAGTGATGCTGCCCAACGACAGCTTGTGGGCTGCGGCTACGAAGCTAATCAGGCAGGCTGCCCCAGATTCTGGCCCAGAGTGAAGCGCCGCCGGCAAACTGTTGTTTGCGCCGCAGCCGACTCTGATCCCGCATTTGCGAGAGTAGAGCTCCGACAGGAGGGGGCAAGGCGCAGGCAGGCAAAGCGCCCGGATTCTGCACAAAATCGGTGCGGTAATAGATCAACTCGCTGCTTTCTGCCTCGGGATGGAGGAACAGTACACCGCCCAGGCGCTCGTACGAGAAGATATCGGCAGGGTCGTCGGGGTCATGATCGGGGTTGGAAAACTCCCGTTCCACGAACGCGGCCAGGCTCGGCAGTCCGACAGGGGTGACCTTCAAATCGTCAACTACAACAACGAGATTCGGGCATCGATCCGGAAGTTTCGGAAGTGCATTCCGTCTGACTACGTCCATGGCCACCAAGGCCGATCCAACCGCGCCGCCCTCAATACCTACGTACTTGTCTTGTTTCATGCGGGCGAGCCGTTGCTGTTTGGCCTCTGGTGGTAGATTTCGTCTCTCCGCAACACGCCGAGGCAAGTATTCGCCTTGCCAACCGGGCTGCTTGATCTCAACGAATATGGCTGGTGAGTCGGCGAGACCTACCAGCACCTCACCTTTGGTGGTGCCCTCTCCCGGGGGCTCCCACTGTACAATCCGGAATCCGCTCCGAGCGAAATGAAGAGCGCCTCTGGCCTCGGCCAAACAGGCATCGCGGTGTTGCGGTGTCTGAGCTTTTTGCATGACGGTCAGAAAGTGTGTAAAGCGACCCTGCTGCTGCAAAAACGTGAGAACCTCTTCCACGTCGTCGGCCCAGTTCTGCCAAGCGGGAAAACCATCCGCGCCCCGCCACCTGGCTCCGGACAAGAGTTGTTGTGTCAGCGGGCCTAAGCGAACAGTGGCCGGCGGAGCCATTGTGAGTCGTTGAGCCTGGGAATTACTTTGAGGCACATACCTTCTATACCTTCTATAGCACAGGTTTGGCCGGGAGCGTCCCGACCTCAACAGTTCAGACTGGACCATCTATGCCTGCCACTCCCAGCATCAAACTGTCTTCGGACCCCGGCAGGCCATTCTTCCTAGGCGAACACAACATCCAAGAGCCGACTTTGCAGATTATTTGGCGTAGAATTTGGCAGGTGATTTGGCGCGCCCTCCCAGAGTAGACGAACTGGCCCGCCTTCGCTGAGCGGTGATCACGTGAACCTCGATTTGTGGGTCGCCCAACAGCCCAGGACCAGAAGCCCCCTTTTCCCTCTTGTCAGGACGGGTTGCTTTACAGCGGCCCGGAGGGGTCAAGGGCGCGCGGTTTTTGGCGCGGCGAAGCACACCCTTGACAGCGAGGACCGCTGTGGAAGCTGAGAGGGAGGGAAAAGGGGGGGCGGTCTCAGAGCTGGATGACGGCCGGGTTCGGAACCATCTGGGAGTGTCGCAGATTCCGGGTGCCGATTGCGTAGCCGAACTGGAGGGCGGGACATATTGCCTTGGACCGGGTTTCACAGGAGCGATCGCCACACCATGCGCAAGTTACTGGGCTGGCGATGGCCGTCTTCGGATTGTACGTCGCGCGATCAACCGTCCACGGTGCGCTGAAAACTTAAAGGCAGATGTGTTGCGCGCGCTGCTTCCGAACCTTAGAAAACTCTTGTTCTGTGCCGCGATGGCGAATGAAGAGAATCCCGTACTCGGCAAGGTCTGGAAACGTGATATCCCAAAGTGTTCCCTGCTGGTCACAGACAACCGAATGCGCATCTAGCACGTAACATCCGCTCACTGCCCATCCGTGTACAGGTTTGTACCGCGGGTTGTGTTGGACGAGGAAATCCACATTCTCATGGCAGTCATTTCGTTGCGGTTGCCATCCCTCCAGAGACACCTGACGGAAAGAAACTCGTTCGGCCTCAGCGGGGAGCCTAGCACACAGATCGGCGAAATACGGATCGACCCACGTGGCAATCCGCGTAATCGGTCTGAGCACAGCACCTTCGGGGTACACGTACTGAGGATGAAGTGATCGGTTAATACTTAGGTGGTCGGCAACATCCTTGTCCCCCGGCCGGAGAACGACGTTCAAGTTGGCGCTCTCCAGGTCATTTTCAAAACAAATAAATTCGATCTGAGCCCCGACATCCAGGAGACTCCGAACGATTTTTTCTCGATGGGCTGGAACACAAAAGCAGATCTCCTCAACGATACAATCCCTGCCCTCTCTCACGCTGCATATGATCTCATCGCAGCGATTTCCAGCGAGTACGCCCTCAATAAACTTCGCTCCAGTCTCACGCACCAATCCTTTCGCCAGGTGACTCTTGCCTGAGCCGCACAAACCAAGAAGAAAGGTCACTTTGGCCATTCGCCCTTCCCAGTGTAGCCCGCACTGCCGCGCGCTCTTCGATGAAATCTTCTACCCACGGCACTATCGCCGGGCGAGGCGGGCTAAGGCTCGGCGATCCGCAAAAAACCCGTTCGGGGAATCTGCTGGCTGCATGTCAGAGCGTCAACAACCGCCAGGACTATTCACGACATCCAGAACGAGTGCCCTACCGGGCATTCCGCTTTTTCTCGCGAGCCGCCTGGCGGATTTCCTTGTACTCGCTTATCAAGTCGTCTTCGCTCGCACCCCAGGACGAAATCATCTGGTCGAGGTCTTTGGCCGCGGCGCGCATGGCATCGAGTTCGGCTTTTCGGCTGCGTTTCTGCGCCGGGATGTAGAAACCTAGCGTTTCACCGTGTCGCGTGATCGCGAGCGGGGTACCCGATTCGAGATAGTCCGCCAGCTTTTCGCGGAACTCGCGCATGCCGACCCTTACGGTTTCCATGATTGTGTACTCACTGTACACAATAGCATAGCGGACTCAGCGCGCACGGCGTTCTCTGACCAATTGCGAAAACGACGAGCAGCGGCTGAATGAGTGGCCGCTCCACGTGCCGTACACGTGCCGAGCACTTACAGAAATGGCAGATTCAGCGCTTCAGGCTCCGTTTGGAATCAGCAACCTCCGTGTTCTCAGTAGGTTCGTTTTCTTCGAATCTGACCAGGTCCACCAGATCTTTTGAATCACTTTCGTGTGACCCTCCGAGATCCGAAGGGGTGCGCTATCCACGGCCTCATGAATTTGCCTCGGTGGCCTTGGGCGTAACGATACAGGTAGTTGATCCTACCGGGTGGAAGGACGGCTTGCGGCAGAAGATTCGTCCGTCCCGACTTGTATGGTGCGCAGCGCAGGGAAAGGCCTCTCTAGGCAGCGGAATCTTTGCGTTCGGGTTCTCATAAACGGAAACGCCTTCACACCATGTCTCGGAGTAGTCAGGCGAGTAAATTTCGGAGTAAAACCTCTCGGGCGTGAGCGAGCCCTCCCTGTAGCACAATCCGCTCCGAATCATCTTGATGTCACGATCGCCAAACCCGGCAAGAAAGGCCATCCGATTGAACTTGGGAAGCGTACCGCTCGGATTTGCCAAGACGGCACTGATGTTCTCACTCTCAGGCAGAAGAAAGAAGCCAGCCGCGATTGGGGTCTTATCACCCCATCTGTACTCCGTCACTTTCTCACTTACGATTTCCGATTTGTCTTGGGCGCCGACTCTCTCGACCTGACGAATGGCGTAGAGGTACTCAACCAATGCGGGGTTGCTCCAAGCCATTGCGTCGGACATATGAAAGTCCTGAATGGCCAGAACAAGTGGATGGCCGATTACATGAGGCTTCTCCCAATACTTCATCTTGAGTTTCGCGCACAGAGCGCCACTGTACCGCATAGGAACGTAGTGCTCGAAGTACGCGTCCTGATTTGAAGCATCAACCCTTGGCGCTTCCTCTGCTGGATTGATGGTGGTCGCTTCAACAAAGAAGTCTCCGAGAAGACCTTGGCAATGAAAGTCGGGCGCCTCGTACTCGCGATCGAATCCGTATCCGAGCTCATTGAGGAGAGCGTACAAGTACAACTCCCAAAAACGGGGATTGAAACCATCCGACTGAAATTGCTGAACGAAATTGCCATCGACATCGTCGAAGTAGTGCATCATCTCGCTGATGAGGGCACGTGCTGGAGAATATCCACGCGCGGAAATAAGGGTCTTAAAGATCGGGTGCTGCCGTTCCGGTGGCACAACGGGTGTAAGAAAATCGAGCTTCCTACCGCCCTCGTCGCCTTGGTAGAATTCCTCGGCTGGTTTTAGGGCATACTCTGCAATCGTTGTTCGAAGCAGCTCCGTCGCTGCATCCTGTGTTTCAATTGAACACTCCAGCCACACTGCACGAAATCGGCCCTTGGCGTCCCGCCCTAAAATGTAGCTGACATAGTCCTCGTCTGTTAAATCCAGTGCGACCAATCCCAGAACCCGCTCGTTTCCTACTTCGTACCAGGCCAGATCCCTTGCTATGAGCGCCATCATGGGGCTTCGGGAATATCCAGCCAGAGAGTCAAAGCGGAGCTGGGAGATCGGATTCATCTTGACAACCCTGTCTGCAAGCGTATATCAGGGCTCCATAGCACGGAAGAGGTCGCGCGTTCCAGTCTCACCCAGGGCCAACGTCGTGACCGTCGATGGCTGCTTGCACATCTTTGGCGAAGCCGTGATCAGGAACGGGCACATAGCCAAGGTTGTCTTCGTCTGTCTTCGCCAGATCGATACACTCTCTGATCTTGCGGCCCTGACCTCGCCGCGTTTTGATATCCACGACAGTTTCGCTGGCCGATGAGGTAACGCGGCTTCGGTGGTTCTCAACTGTGAAAACCGTAATGCACATGCATCGTTCGGGCTAAGCGCGCTGGTAGTTCTCCGACCGAAGTATCACAGACAGCGGGTGAATAAGATCGAGCAGGGGCGCTGGACGACCTCGCCCCACCAATCTGCTCCCTTTTCGCCCGTGGCATACGCCACCGGCAGAGCGTTGGCAACAACGGGCCTGCGCCAGAGCGTTTGCGCAAGTTGCGAATCTTCCTTCTGAACCAGTATGACAAATCCGCAGCGCTTGATCCGAATCAAATCCTGGCGCTGGCCAGGTTGGCGAGCGTCTGACAAGCTTGTTTCGAAGGGGAAGGTCTCAACCGCTTGGCTCCAATAAGCGGAGCACTGGAAACTGCAGTGGTTGGAATCGCCTGAAACGTTCCGTCGTGAACGCTAAATACTTGATTTACAAAGTAGCGTTGTTTTGGGAAGCTGGGCGGCGACAGGTCCAAGGTTCGGCGTTCGATGAGCGTCCGTTCAAAACCCGATGGCTTTACCAGTGGCGAATGTCCAGTCCCGTTGCTCCGGACTGCGCTTGGTAAACAGTCCGGCCACGAACGGCGCAACGGCGTCAACAACGATTTCTCCAGAACGAATTTCCTCTGTCGTCACATGGAGATTTTATCAAGCGGCAGTATTAGGCTGCTACCACGTAGTAGCGTGCTACTTCAACGCCTCGTTGATCTCGATATCGCGCTTCAGCACTTCGGTCACCAGCTCGGACAGATCGACGCCTCGCTGTTCGGCTTTCCCGGAGAAGTACTCCCACACACCCCTCTCGATGGACACGGGCATCAGCACCTTGGCGCCCGGTGGAATGTGGTGAAGCCCGCGAATTCCTTTGCTGAAGTCGATCTCGGCCGGCATTTCGTCATCATCGATCGGTCGATTGTTCATAAGCCTTCCTGGTACTGTTCGGACTCAGTGTGCGTCGCTTTGCGGGCTGATATCAGTCGGACCTTGATCGCGGCCGGATCGGCATCGGACCAAACGTAGACTACCGCCAGCACCACACCATTGCTGGCGATGCCGACGGAAAACCACCGCTCCTCGGTTTCGCTGTGCTCCACATCGGCGACCGTGAGCAGGTTAGGATCAAAGAAAACGGTGGAAGCCAATTCAAACGTAATGCCGTGCTTGCGTGCATTCGCATCCGCCTTGGCCTCGTCCCATTCGAGCTGGAACGGCCGCCCATTCACCACTCTCTCATACCATGCTGACCGGAAGACGGGCAACCGAGACCCGGAGTACCTTTCCATTCCCGAACCGGCTTGGTGCAGGCAGCGGAACTCACGAACTTCTCAGTTCTCGGACGGGCGCGAGGGGGGGGCCCAACTCTCTTCGGACTTTCCAACACTACATTTGCACTACATTAGCGGGTACCGATCCGGATCACTGGAAACTCAAAGGCGTTATTCGCTCCCAGAATTCACGCCCGCGAGTCTATGTACTTGATTTGAAAACCTCGTCTAGCTTCCCAAGCTGTACGCCCGATGTGCATCCGGAGATCCGACAGACCCGACTAGCCCACTTTCGAGGAACCACCGGGCTGTAATTGCACCTTGGCGCTCCGCCGCTCTAGAGACGTTTAAGCCACCGACTCACGAAGTACGCGTGGGCGAACGGAGCGGACATGCGAGCGACGCAGCCCCATCAGCTTACGCCAGGGGCGTGCGTCTGGGTGGGAAAGATCAACCGCATCCGCGTAACCGTCGGGTGAAGGCGGAGTGTCGCCAAATCGTTTGAGAGGGGACTACGCTTTAGCTTGTAAATTTCGTCTTTGTGCGAGGAGTTTGCAACCTATTGGATGATCATTCCGTAGTTGAGAGAAGGTGGTTGTTACCTCAAATTTTCGGCCAACGTCCGGGTTCTAACCACAGGTGCCAAATTACCAAGGCGAGATAGATCGCTGCCAATGCAGAAAACAAAGATGTGAGCAAGATATGCCCGATGGCAAACGTCCGTCCCTTGGGCCAGTCCGCATGAGAGAAATAAAACGCATCAACTAGAATGCGAGAGGTCCAATAAATGCCCACGAAGCAGGCGAGGCCAATAGCAGCTCGATCGCCCCGGAGCAGTTCCTGGTGGAGCACTATTGTCAGGACGCCAAATGCGATGATCGTCAGCGCTGTGAACGCACTTTGCACCCACAGCAGTTTCCGGTTGAACGGTATCAGAGATTGCAGATCCTGCTTCCAGCCTAGCCGGCTGGGCACTTGGAAGCTCGCAACGAGGATCAGGAAATGTCCCCCGCCGGCGAGCCAGAGGGCTATGTCGAAGAATCGTTCTGTGAATGAGCCGATCACAGGGCGCGAATGGCTTGCATGAACGGAAGTATTACACGCCGAACAAAACAAGGGTGAAAAAGCCAAAACGCAGGAACGGAAGTGAAGGCCGCCATGAAGATCCAGCCGCGAATACCCTGTCGTAGAGCGAGGCGTTTGCCCAGGCTCGACCGCTCGAACATTACACCCGCGCCTTGAATCATGAAATACATCGTCGGCAAGCCATAACCGGCGCCCGCTGGAAATGAGATTACGGCATCGTGAATAAGTCCTGATATGACAAATACCAAGAACCCGGTTACATCGGTACCGCAAATTCGGTGGAGCGGTCGAAAAATCAAATCGTGCGCAACGTGAGAAAACCCCAGGTTCCATCGCTTTCCCCAGAATTCGCCGAGCGACCTCGAACGGAGCGGAGCCGACATGATGGGTCTTGCGTTCACACCGGCAGTCTGCCAGAAGAGGCTCAGCAATTGAAAGCTGCCAAAATGGAGCAGCAGGATCAGGCCTAACATCCCCACCCAGCCGCGCAGCAAGGCTAATCTTTCGGGAATCGTTCGCGCGACCATCCAAAGCAGAGCTGCTCCGAAAGCAGTCTCAATGATCGCCCCAGCCCATTTACTTGATGTAGGCGGCCTCACAAACTGGTTCGCGTCAAGGAAAGGCTCTGCTTCCATTCCCGGCCAGGCAAGCAAGTATGCGATGGAGCGCCATCGACTGTGGGGCATTCTCCGCGCGCGCCACCAGGTTAGGAACTTCAACGCGGCATAAAGGCTGAATGCCAAAGCCCACATGAATCCCCACGACGGCAGGAAAGCCCGCACGGCCAGAGTGCTCAGCGGCAATACGGTAACAGGCAGCCACCCAATCCACGCAGTCCTTTCCACCGGCTCAATTGCTTCAACAGCACTCGTCCGCTTGACTGACATCGTCCTAACGCGAGTTCTCGCGCCAGCGCGTAACGAGCTCTCTGGCAGCGGAAGGCCAATCAGGAAACAGAAACTCGAAACCAGCGGCGAGGAGACGGCCAGGTACGACACGGCGGCTTTTGAGCACGAGTTCCGACTCGGTCCGCATCAGCCAAGTGCCGATGTCAATCATCCGTTCCGTGGCGGGCAGGCCAAAGCGGATGCCCCAAGCGTCGCGTAAGGCTCGCATGAAATCACAATTGCGGAGCGGGTTGGGAGAAGCGAGATTGACCACGCCGCTGAATTCCTCGCGAGCTATCAGCAGATCGATCGCGCGCACAAAATCAGCTTCATGAATCCAGGAAACGAACTGCGTTCCGGGTCCTTGTTTGCCGCCCAGACCGTGGCGGACGAGTCCCAGGAGCACATCGAATACGCCTCCCCGATCAGGGCTGAGAGTGAGTGCGCTGCGGATCGCGACCTTACGGGTGAGCGGCGTGGACGTGGAGAAGAAGGTTCGTTCCCATCCTTTCGCAACATCGATAGAAAAATTCCAGGTATCGGGAGCACCAGGCTCGTTGCCGCCTAATTCGCCCTCCGCCTCGTTCATTGCGCGATCGAGCGCGTGCCGATAGATGGTGGCGGTGCTGGCGTTCACCCATAGATGAGGAGCGCGTTTTAGAGACGGGAAGACCTGGTTCAACAGGCTGGTGCTTTGGATTCGCGACTCATAAATGACGCGCCGGTTGGCCGCCGTGTAGCGGCAATTGACGCTTCGCCCGGCGAGGTTTATGCACACGTCACTCTGCTCGAGATCGGCAATCCAGCTGCCAGGCGTGACAGCATCCCAGAAAACGCAGCGCCAGGGGGCCGAGCTCGGATGCCGGCTCAAGACGGTGACTGTGTGCCCGCGTGCGTGGAAGTGGCGGGCCAGAATCTGACCAACTTGTCCGCTGCCGCCGGGTATGACGATTTTCATGACGGTAGGTACGTTTGCCATGCCGCGGATTCGGCGATTTGCTTCACGAGGGCATTCCGCTCGCGGAGCAGAGCCTGCATGTACCGGCAAAGAAATGCGATTTCGGCCACGCGGCCCAGCACAGGCAGAGGGGCAGCAAAACGGAACACATCTCTCATCTCGGTCTCATCAGGAGATAGGGCGCGGAAGCTGTGGTCGTGCTGCATAGATCGAAATGGGCCGCGAACCATCTGGTCCTGGAAATATGCCGGGCGGTCCATCGCCGTGATCTCGCTGGTGAGGCAGTGCCAAACGCCAAAGTGCTTCGCGCGCCAAGTCACTCGCTGCCCAAGGCCGACCAGCCCGGATGTGACGCCGGCCGGAGCAGTGGCGGCCTCGCCGCAATGAATATTGCCCGCGAGGTGCACTTCGACGCTTCGTGCGAGATCGAAGCAGCGTTCGATTGGTGCATGGATGACAGTCAGCTCATCAAGCGTGGTCACAAATTAGCTCCCGTAACAATCTCCACCAGTTCCAGCGCTGCTTTTCGCACGGGCCGCATGAGAGGAAGCGAGGACACGCGAATCAAAGAGGTAACGCTCTTGGCGGCCAGGTCCAGCAGCCGATTACTGCGCGCTTGATTGGGTGATTCATCAATGACCCAGAAGAAGATCACGCCCATTTGAAAGAACCAAAGAACACCGGGCAAATGCGGCCCGAGGTCCCGTGGAATTCGCACACCGCAATCGATCAAGATGCGACGAAACCATGCCATGTCGATGTCCCGAATTTCGTTCGTTTGCGAACTGAAAGGTGAAAGAGGGTGCTTTGGGTCCGCGCCGTTTCGTAGCAACGCCCGGAGAACCCCTCTGTTGGGTGCAAAGTGCAGAAATTTTACACGAATCAACTCGCGCAAACGCTGTTCCAGTCCGTTCGCGCGTTTCAGAGCGGCCTCTATTTTCGGTTGCATCTCCATGGAGGAGCGCCGGTAAAAATCCAGGATGATGGCCTCCTTGGATGGAAAGTAGTAGTACGCGGCGCCGGTGGCAACGTCGGCCTCTTCTGCTACGTCCCGCATCGTAGCCGCCTCAAACCCTCGCTCGTGAAACAGAGTCAGCGCGGCCTTTAGAATTCGCTCGCGGGTCTCCTCGCTCTTTGGCCCGGCTTTCATTTCGGCGCGGTCTGGCATCTTGGGACGACAACCTTTCTGAGCTGTTGCTCGATCTCCCGTTCGTTGCGGAGCCTGAGAAGGCTCGAAAGCGCATAACGGTTGCTGGAGACAACCGCGTAGGCCTCTCGGGCCATAAGCGCCAGCAATGGGCTGGTTAACCTGAGGGCAAGTTCGCGGTAGCCCCGCAGCGCCCACAGACAAACGACCCAAGCGCGATTGCCAAGCCACACTTCTCCTGTGTCGGCTACCACCGCAAGTTCGCCGGCGGGAAGCTGCGGGAATCTTGCCTGTGCCTCTGATGAGCCAGTTGCGAGGCACTGGACTGATACAAGAGGAACCTGCTGGCTGATCCAGTCCTTCGCACCCGTGCAGAGGCCGCAGGCCGCATCATAGACAATCGTGATACTCTTGACCGCCGGCATCATGACTCCAATGGAATCGTGAGACGCCCATCGGGCGGTATGGGCGGGCGCAGGTCGGCCTGTCCTCTTCTCCTCAGCCGGTTGAAGAGATATAGGTTGAAAAAGTGCATGACTCCCAGCACGATCAACACCACTCCGAGCTTGTCGCACACCAGTTCAATGGCGCTCCGCACAGTCTCCACTTGGGCGGCAGTGTGGAGGGCCAGCATGACATAACCAACGTTAATGAGATAAAAGCCAACCACCAGCAGGTGATTGACAGAATCGGCCAGCTCGCGATTACCGTGAAAGGCATCGATAAGGAAACTCCGGCCGTTGTGCCGTAGTGTTTGAGCCACCCAGATGGTTGTGGCCAGGCTCACGGCAAGATAGGTGAAATAGCAGGCAACAATGTACATTCCACGCCTCCGGTTCCGAACCCATTCAACAATTGAACGTGTTCAAGTCGATGCTACGCCTTTGACCCAGCGTTGTCAAGACAAAATATGAACACGTTCAAAACACGGGCAATTGTTGGGCTGCCTCCTGCCCGTCCAACGGCAGTCCCGAGATTTCCGAAAAGCGCACTTTCATGCCATTAACGCCTCCGCGCGGGTCAGCGCCATGCTCGAATCGCTTGCTGCATCACGGTCATGTGCTCAAGTGCGGTCCCCGGAGCTGGCGCACCAAGACTGCGACTGCTTCGTAGGGAAAAAGGTGTTGTTTGAATGTGAGGGCGCTGCCGAATCTAATTCGGCGAGGGCCTCTCGACGTGGTCGATCACTAGGATCTCCACCTGCTCCCTCGTCGGTACCACTTTCAGTCCGAGCTGCTGTCGAAGAGCCAGGGGAAGCGGCTGTACTTCGTCGGCAGGATAAAGCTCGGCTAGCGCGGCCAATTGCTCCGGCGACAGGTTGACCGTATTGGGGAGGCTAGGCATGTATTCCAGGCTGAAGTTGTAACCTCCCTGGAGACCGGTTTTGTCGAACAGTGGGCGATCGAATTGCGGGCCGATCTCAAGCACCAGCTCGGATATCGAGACGTTGGTGTAGTTCGTCCGTAAGCGATCGACATGTACCGTCTTCCTCTCCACGTCCGGCGCGCTTGGCTTCAGTTTCGCTCGGTTGTTGCCAACCACCAGATCGTATGCAGGCAGCTCCTTGGTCTCACGGTGAAACTTCAGCTGGAAACGGTCGGCCAGTAGCGTCTGAAGCATCTGCCGGACTTCCTCCATAGTCGGCACCCTGTCGCCAGGCGTCATTGCCTCAATGTCGTAAACTTGGCTGCGGCCCGTCTCGCTGCGCCATTCCGGGGCGCCCACAACCTGAAAGGCGCGCAGTTGGTAAGCGGTCAGCACCAGACCCACGAGAAGGCCCTGCATGGTTACCCGAGTGCCGCTGATCCGAATCTGGCTCTCGCGAGAGGCGGTCCCAAACGCAAACTCGTTCCTCGCGAACGCGTGGGGTTTGATCGAGGCCACTTCGAAAGCCGGGAGGCCTTTCGCCTGGCTACCCGGAACCTGCGTTTGTGCATGGATCGGAGGTCCAGGGCCGAATCCAACCACGAGGCGCACAACCACTGCCGCCACTACGGTACGGGCGAGTAGGAATCTTTTCGCACGGCCCAACAGCTCAACGCTGTCTGTTCCCATCGGTTTCATTGTCGCTCCGATTAGGAACCGGGCAGAAAAACGAGCTTAACACCAACTTCGACCGGAAGCCGTGAGGATGGCTCCAGCCCGGCGTGATGGAAGGAAAGCGCACTTGTTGGGCATTGGCCAATTATTCGCAAGCATTGTTTTGTCGGAAGGACCGAGCCGAATCGCTGCTGCCCATGCACGAAGCTGGCACAATGAAGCCGTGAGACGAGAACTTTTGTTTGCCGCAATCTGCCTCGTGTGTACAGTTGTGTGCTGGAGAAGCGTTTTGGTGTTCGAAGGGACAGAGTTTGGAAGTGGCTCTCTCGCCGGCGACGAGGGCCTCGCCGGATTCTTGTTTATACTGACGGCCAGTCTCGTATTCAAGTACCCCCGAATTGCTGCGACAAGTGGCTTGGCAGCGTCTTACTTTTCCCTGGCGCTGTTCCTCTACCTCGTGTTCCCCCGCCCTTTCCGTCAGGTTTTCAAAGGCAATTGGTCAGTACCCGAACTCCCACGGGAGAGATTCGTTTGGGATGGATGGTGGATATCAGGAATTTTCTTCATAGTGGTTGTGGCCAGCATCTGCTGTGGCATCCTCGTCCGTAGTGTTGCGGTCCGCCACAAATTCGTGAAGTCCCCTTGAGGATTAGACGGATGCCACCGTTGAAAAGCCGAGGGGTGCTGGCCGATATAACGGACATTTCGGAAAGTTCGTCGCCGGGGAAGACCTGACCACCTCGTTTTCCGATATGCGCACATATCATTCGCGACAGATTGCTTGAGCGGGGGGCGGCTCCTAGGGGCTCACGGCACCAGTGGGCGCGTCTTCCATACCGTGCGGAACCCCTGGGGCAGTTCCAGCTTCGAGGCTTTGAAAAAGAACGAGACGACTCCCGGCAGATCATAGAGAAAGAAATTCTCCCTTCCTTGCCTCGTTAGGCTGCCACCGTCAATGAATTTTGCCGTCTCGTATTTGTCTTGAGTCCAAAGCTTCTGTTCCAGGCCGGCGATGGGCTCGATGTCTATCGGATCCGCGTAAAATCGGTACCGGATTCCTTCCACCTGTACCTCTGTGAACTCCAGCGCAACTACGAAATAGGGGAACGGGTCCGTGTAGCGCTCCAGACGACGGATGCGGCCACGCACCGGAGAACCCGCGGCGATCACCACACCCTTTGCCGATACGTTGCCACCGACAACGCCGTCGATCAGCGCCCCGACAGCCATGTTGTCTGAGATCCGCGTGCGCAGTTTGACCGCGATTTGCAACCCATCGGGCAGCGGCCGCAGCGTGTCGTCGATCGACGCAATACCGAAGCGGGGCGTCTGCTCGGCGGAGTCCGGTTCGCTAAAGCTGATTGTGCTCTCCGACCCGAACGCGCGGCAGTGCGTGAAATCGATCCGATTTTGGCTGATTGCGCCGGAGAACGTTGCTATGTGGACCTCTGCGGACTCCGGCAAGAGTACCGCCACGTTGTTGCCCACCTGAGTGCGCGCATAATTGATGCTAGTCACAAATTCGGTAATCGGCAGCGTGGGCGGAATATCGCCGGCGTTCAGTTCCAGCCGGACCACATCGTACGTCTGCGGATCCACCCAATAGGAGCCGTGGAGGCTCACCGTCCCCGATCCCTCCGGCATCTGAATCGTCTGCCCGCTCCACATCAGCGGCAGCCGGTAATCGTATCGCGCCAGGCGCCGCCCGCCGATCTCCTCCTCTACTTTGTACTCGTTTGAGACATTCCCGGTCACCAGGATTTCTTTCAAGTACAGCCCGAAAAACCCGTTGCCGAGCATGCCGCTGCCCGCATAGCTGCTCGGGTGCCGCTCCGAGAATTTCCGGTCGCCGGGAGATGCGAAGAGTTCCTTATCGCCGTTGGTTAGAACTTCCAGGCGAACCGTGTCCAGAGGCCGCATCTTGCCCTTGGCTGGCTGGTATGCGCGCTCGACGGTCTCCAGGCAACTGATGTTGGGCAGGTGCCGCAATTCCTCTTTGACATGGTTTTTGACCCGCGAAAGAAGCAGCACCTCCGGGGGTAAATCCTGAGAGATTGCCACTCCCGCGAGAATCACGGCGGCCAGCCGGAAGTCGGCACGTTTCATGGTTTGGCCTGCTCAATATGGTAACTCCGCATGCTCGGGCTAAGCTCCCCTTTGTTCGTCACGGTGCAAAGACCTGTATCGAGGCTAGACGGGATTTCCGGAAAGCATGGGCGGGTGTGGCAAAACCCTCGGCAATTAGCCTATAGCGCTGGGACCAGAAGTAAATCGCTTAGCGCGGCGTGAGTATTGGCGGATGACGTTGCGGTGAAAGCATTAACGATAGTCTGCGTATCGTGGGGTGAAAAGCGCTGGCGGTCTTGATGGTACGAAAAGATACATGAACGGAGGATGAACCCCGGCTACTTTTTGGCCGCAAACACTGCGTGGCCAGAACGGCGGCTGACAACCTGCGGCATCTCTCGGTACGGCTTCGAGGTAGTGTCTATCGGTGATTTACGCCGCTCTGCGCCAGCAGGCAGCGATAACGCCAATCGGCTTCCTTACTCGTCAGTGCCGTGCTTTGAGTGCTCGCGGGCGTCGGCAACGCGCCGCAGTCCTTCCTCAAGTCGTGCGAGTAATTGCCGGTCGAATTCCGTCTCGGGTGCAAGCCCGAACCGATCCTCAAGCCGGCGCAGTCGTCTGATGATCGTCTTCATACCAACACCGACTAGCGCCTTCGAAGCGTCCGCATCGAAAGCCTGGTTGAGCTCCTTCGCTTTGGGCGTGATCGTCTGCTGCTGCCCGGCCAACCGCGTGGCAGCACTAACCGCCAGTACGAAGGCGGTGATCAAATGCCATTGTTTCGTGGTGAATACCGATTTTTTCGTTCGATCATTCACGGCTTCTTCTCCCAACCCGCAGTCACAGCCTTCCGAGCGACTTCCGAGCAGCCGAGAGTCGCCAGCTCAAGGGTAGCGGAGTTGGATTAACAAATATCCTAGCCTCTCCTTACGGAGAGCCATGTGATGTGCCGTGTCTTGCGGAATAACGACGATATCTCCCGGACCAAGCTCATAGCTTTGAGCGCCGGTCACACCGCTGCCTAGGATCTTATCCCCTTCTACTTTCGGATCTTGTATTTGGCCACCAAGCTCGGCAATAGCGTGTCCGGTTCCAACGACATAGATATGTCCTTGGTGAACATGCGATTCCCACGGACCCCATTCGTTGTCATAGATGCTGTAGGCCATGAAGAAGGCTGGAGCGGTTTGAATGAGATGAGTCATTCCACCTGCGAATTCCGCAGCAATCTCTGAGGCAGGCAACACCGTTCTGAGAAAAATGTCGTTCGACCAAACGCCTCTTGAGAGTGGGCGGCCCTCTCCCGATATCCGCACCGCGACGTACTCGATTCGACCAGATGGCGTTCTGAGTTGATATCTAGTTTTGCGTGGAAGGTTGATTACGTCTCCAGCACCGACCCTATGTAGCCTGCCCGCTAGCAAAATCGCCCCAGAGCCGCGCCGGACAAAGAGCACCTGGTCTGCATCATCATCATTTGTTTCGAGTGCGCCTGGCGCGGACAGTGCATTCAACGAAATCGTGAAGTTCGACCCCTGGTGAATGATCTCATCCTTTTGCAAGCCGGCAAGGCGAGCATCAAGTTCGGCACCTTTGAAAACACCGAACAGTTCGGCTGGCAGCGCCGGGATTCCTCCAGCCAGCAAGATCGTCGCCACCCATGTGATACGCATGGCCCACTGTCTCGCTTAAACCTAACATAATGGCATCCGTCCCATGTCAACGACGACGCAGGGTTGCAATCTTTAAACAAATAAATGCCAACCCATCCGGGCCGCGACACCCAGTCTCTGCTGCCGTTGGCTCCCGAGCATCAACCAACACCTCAACCGTGAGCCACATAGGTCACCGTGCCAGCAGCTTAGCGGTATCAACGTGGTTTCCGAGAAACCTGCATCGCCTGAGCCACGTCTGACGCCGGAGGAGGGCCCTATTGTGAAGTTTCCCTTGTTAACGTCCACCATGACCTTGCTGCTCTGCATCATCGCGGTACCCACCACAGCTCAGGAGAATACGGCTGAGTTAAAGTATTTCACTGCGGCTCCCTTGAACGGCTCCCGGCCCGTTTCATTGATAGCCCTCAGCATCGAGCACAGCTTGGATTACCCGAGGGTGATCAGCATGAAGGGAAGGGTTGAGATCAAGGCACCGGTCTGCCTCCCTGTCGGCAAAAAGGGTGCTTCAGTATGCGATGGGGAAATGATCGTGCATGCCGATGAAGCCGAATTTCACGAGGATACCGGTGAGATCCAGGCCCGCGGAAATGTCCGAATCATTCCGCTGCGTCACCGCACGTAGTAAGCTCGGCGGGTCGGAGCACAAGCGTGTGTTTATAGCTTGAGGCTGAAAAACGAGAATTTCGGAAAGTTCGCCGCTCTGGTCCGCCACGGCGCTACCCAATGGAAGGAAAGCACACCTATCGGCCCCAAGCACTTTGCGCGTGAATCTACACTTGACCGTTACTCTCCATGAAAACTGTCAAACAAGGCCCGGTCGGCGTATCGGAAGTGTACGTGCCGTTGGCCGCATTGCAGTCTGCTGGACCAGGTGCGGTTTCGCGTCATCACCTGAGTCTTGGCGTCACGGCCGCAAGGCGTGACGCCAGGTCGGGCATTTGCATTTCGCCTTAATGCCAATTGGCGAAATTGAACTGTATCAGGCTGGAGCTACCGCTTACGATCGCGGCAGCAACGGAGAGCACATTGTTGTCGGGGTGGGGGTTTAAAGTCTCGTACATAAACATCTGCGTGCTGCCCGTAGCGCCGGCGGGTATCCACGTGGACGGCCCCGTCTCGGCGAACGCGCTCGTCATGAAGGCAAAGCTGTAGTTGGCGAGATCGGCGAACACGGGGGTTGTACCGCACGATGCCAGGCACGGCCGCTCCATAATCCACTCCGCATGGGTGCCCTTGAAGGGGAGGCTCTTGGGCAGCGCAGTGGTGACATGAGTCCCGATGTGCGTCGTGTTATTCACGATCCAGGCATGGAAGGAATTGCCATATGGGTCTACAGCAGTCCCCGACGAATTCATGATATAGACGTGGACGAAGACCTGATCGCCAGGACTCACGGCGACGCCCGTCAGCACTTCAGTAGGCTGGACCGGTACAAGCTCGGTCCAGGAGTAATAATTGCTGAACGAAACCCCGCCGGCATCAGTGACATCTTGTTCCGTTCCGGCCTGCAACAGTGGTACATCCGTGCTGCTTGCGCCATCGAGTCCGACCCAGAAGGCCGAATTGGTCGAATGGCCCGGCTCGCCGAGGCTGATGGGGGTTGCGGGCACGTTCCACTCGGCTTGCACCGCCTCATAGGTGTGCGCCGGCCCGGTCAATTCGTAGCCGCTCCAGTTAGCGGACGTCGCGAGGCCCGCCTGGGCGCTGGTGCCCGCCTCAACGCTTGGCAAGTGAGAGCGGTCGGAACGGCTCCCCGAGTCCGGCGGGACCAAGGTAATGGGCCGGGCTACCATATCGAGCCATTTCGCATAGCGATCGGGTGAAGCCGTGGCGTCGGGGCGCGGCGGGTATCCCAGCGCGATCACATCACTGTCGGCGAGGTACCGAGCGGCGTCCTCTGTCATCGCCGGCAGCACTATCGCGCCCTTGGGCGTGGGCATGGAACCCTCCGGCGCCGGCATGTCCACAGTGGGCTCGGAACCGGCCCGTAAACGTATGGGATAAGTTGTAGCGGCCGCAGAAGTCGTGCAATCCAGTAGCACCATCATGTCCTGTCCGGACGCTTGCTTTACGTTCACATGAGCGCGAATGTAGCCTTCGGCGTTCGCGTAGAGCCTCATCCTATGGACCGCGTTGTTTTCATCCGCGGGATGCAGATCGCAGGCCGCGCCGGGCTCGGTCTTGAAGACCATCGGCGTTATCGCGTTTGGCGTGATCGTGAAGCCTTGTTCCGGCGCGATCCGAGATACGGCTGGGTTCTGGGCTAAGGCTGGAACTGCCAGGCTGCACAGAACCGCGGTCAGCGTTAACAGACAGCTCCGGTTCCTCTGCGAACCCGTTACAGCGACCTGGTTGGACGAGTAACTCGCGGCGCATGCGGCGAATTGGATATTTTTGGCAATCGTATGTTTCGACATTGAGGTTTCCTCCGTCTTTCTCTCGTGTTCGGGTTGATCCCGAACGTTCTCTACCCTCTAGGGCGGAAAAGGCGCGGAAAAACCGTAAAGTCAGGCCAGGAAATCTTCGGGAGTGGTTCCGCGGGGATCGGTTCTCGCCGGTCCTTGGTGCTGCGGTGCCTGTCCTTTGACCGCGGCAGGAAAACGGCATTTCTGGAAAGCACGAGCGTCGAGGTTCTCGCCACTTCTCAAGCAGTATCGGCAATTCCTAGAAGGAATTCGGGCCTTGGCGGATTGGGCCGGTGATGTAGAGGGGAGACGCGAGATCGTGGAGCTGCAGATCCCGTTAGCGAGACTTTGATTTGGGCTCATTCTGGGTTGCCAGAGGCGACTTGGAAGGCCGATCTTGCCTTGCTCCTGCGCGCTCCGCCTCAAGGCCCTTCTTAAGCTTTGGTGTCAACAGCACTACTGGCACCCCGTACCACGCTTCGCGGGCGACATCGACTACTCGCACAATGTCCCCCACTTCTAAGTCGCCTTCGCCCTCCACATAGACGACTCGGTCGGCGTGTCGGCTGAGTTCCGTTCGCAGCAACTCGCTTAAATCCCTCCATGAAACCGGTCTGGAGTTCAAGCGGAGTTCCGACTCGTTGGCAGCGAGCGTACCGCCTTGCGTGCGCTGCACGGTAACAATCACGCGTTCTCCTTGAAAATCGGTCATGAGAGTCATCGGCTTCGTGATCCAAACGTCAAGCCCACGAGAAGAGGTCCAGGGCCAGACCCCCAACCCAATCGTGCATATCAACATCATGGGGACCGCGATCAGGAGCAGGATAACGCCATACAGAAGTCCGAATGCGTGGACTGCCACAAACGGCGGCAATCTGGAGGAAAGTCTTCTTGGCGGGAACTTTTGGAAGAAGCTTTCGCCCTGATGTCCGATCCCCGGAGCTGCAGATAATCCGAGAACTGTGGATTGCTCTGCGCTCTGTTGCGAACACGACAGCAATAGCAGGGCTAAGCCTACGACCACCACCATCCCTGGAATAATGGCCAGAGTCTCGTTCAATCGGCTAAGACGGTTGTAGCCCTCGCCATCTGCTTCGACCTTTAGCCTGGGGTTGCCCTTGTTTAGGACGCTCGTGTCAGAGAGTACATCGACGTCCAATCTGTATCGCCCGCCAGAGGATAAGAAGTACCCAACTTTGCTTCCTACCACACCTAGGTTGCCTGACGCTCCGTCTATTTCCTCGCTGTGTCCTGATAACTTGATGTTCCCGGCACTGGACAGTACCCACTGCGCTCTGAGAATGGCCGGCACGCGTTGCACTTCGAGACTGGCCGGCTTTTCTTCATAGCACCCCCACATCTGACACTCGAGGTTATCAAGAGACAGCGCCTTTTCCACCTCAATCTCGATGTAGTAGCCGGAATTCAGATTGATGCCGAACTCCTCCGTCCTGACGTGGCCACGCGACAACGAGATGGGTATGTCCAGGGGAACCAGTTTCCGAGTTGACAGCCAGAAAATGGACGCGATAGCCAAAGCCAGGCCGGCGAGAACCACGGCAGTCGCGACTCGCCTGGGGGAAGACATGGCTACACCTGTATCGACTCCGCAGGCAGCACCAAAGTTCCGGCGGCGCTGGCCCGCCGCCATCCATTAGGTGGAGTTTAGTTCACACCTTAACCAGATTAGACGCCGGAAGCGAAGCTCGACCTACTATCCTTCGTAAACAGGTGAACTTGTGCTCGTGAACTGCCCCGATGCTGTCGTTGCGACAGCGGGCACGTGCTGTTATGACTGGAATGGGCAGTTAGCGATGACGGCGTCTCCGATGACCACTTAACGTCAACGGCCGCTCGCCTGTCCGCTCGGGGGCGAAGGAGTTTCTCAATGGAAGGAAAGCGCACATATCATGCCAACTCGGTGGGAAACCAGCAAACCGATCTCCGAACGGCACGTCCGTAAAAAAACGGCCACGAGTCCCGGACAGAATCTCTACGAAGGGTAGTACCCAATTTTCGAATGCGGCGGGCTCACTTCCGGTGTCCAATGAACTATGGACCGTCTTCCGCAGCTACGCCAGGCCCTCATCCCCGCAGTAATCTTCCTCTGCACAGGCCTAAGCATTGCCTCCATGTTTCTCTTGCTGCCGCGCGGAGCTGGTCTTTTCGCGACCGGTTATCGCGCGGCTGGCATGCTGACCGTCGTTAGTCCAGCACTTCTCCTTTTCGCCTGTGTTCTGTTGTTCTTCAGACCGCACCTCGGCTACCTTCTTGGCGCGAATGCGGCCCTGCTGGCGCTTCCCTGGTTTATTCTCACCGAGTCATCGTGCTGGGACAGTAGCTGGCACTACCTCAACGGTCCCGACCAGTTTTCCGCATACTACAGACCGGTCGCCATACTGAGAATCTTGTCCGTGGCGCTGCTCGCAACGGCAGTGGCGTGCTCCGTTCTGCGCCTGCTTCCCTCGGTCCTGCCGCGGAAGTTTCGCGTTTCCGGCCGCACCTGGCCGGCGATTGTCGTCGGCGTCGCCGTCCCGTTCGCATGGCTATGCCACTCCGCTATGCCCTGGATGCTTCCCGGCATCGTTGACCGCGGTACCTCGGGCGACCTGTGGATCTTGCATGTAGAAAAGCGCGGCCTGCGATTCCACGAGACGAACGTCGGTATAAACATCAGGGATGCGAGGTTCGGAGTCAGCGAGTACGACCGAAGGCTTTTTCAATACCGCTTTGAGGGTTCGACTAGCGGCGGGGCGATGCCCGAGACGATACGCCAGCGCGCCGCTGACCTGGTTCATTCGCCCACATTGGGTAACCTGCGCACCCGCCCTCCAATCCCGCTGCGATCATGGAACGCGGAGGGCTGGTACATCAGAACAGGGCACGTGCCGGTCCGGGCGTTCACAAGCGAGTATGGCACCACGGCTCCCACCGAACTGATTGATCTGCTGAAACAGATTTTGAAACTGCCCGCAGTGCGAGGGTCATCATTTGCATTCCAGGACATCTGCCTGGGGTTCTGTTACGACCCTTTGGCCGGACTGGGATTCGTATACTCGAATGACCGCTGCACGTATCTTCCAGATGGAACTACTCGGTGTTTCTAACCCTGATAACGGCTGTGAAACGGGAATGTCGGAAAGTTCGCCGCCGGGAAAACCTCAACACCGCGTTTTCCGAGAAGCGCACGTTCTTGGCCGATCCCTTTTTTCGGAGTACATACACCCCAGCCTTGGACGCAGAACAGGGAGAACGGGTTCTGCTACTCCGTACTTTTGAGAGAAGCGTCCAGCGCATCGATGCGGCGCTGATATTTCCGCGCTAAGTACTTACTCAAGTTGGCATGACCGATCCAGCCTGGGGTATTAGCTCAGATGGAACCCGGCAGTTAACTGAATGAAACGACACGATACTCCGCACTAGAATCAGGAAGCACAGTTCTTCGGAGGTGCCGCAAGGTTGACTCCCGTGAACACTACAAGAACACTATTAAGGAACGCTGCGATATTCAGGATGGAAACGCGGTGGTCTCTATCGCCAGAAAGAGGCCTGCAAAAACGCTATCGTCTTTGTTAGCAATTGAAAGTCATTTTGGGAAGCTGGCATTCTACCACTGAATTACTCCCGCTTGCCTTAAAATCAGCTACTTAACTGATTCCCCAATTACTTACACGATTCGATCAAAGTCTCCAAAGTCTCTGGTATCGACCAAATCTACCTCGTTTGGCCGAAAAATGGACACCAAAACGGACACCATGCCGATCCTGAGAATCTGGATCTGCCAGACCTTCTCTTTGGTGTCCATCTTGGTGTCCATTCTTCGCCGGAACCGAGTTTCAGCCAGACTATACCACAAGGCACGGACGTTGCTTCCGGTTTCCTTTTGCCCTGTCGTCCGCCAAAAACAGAAATGGTCGTTAAGCCGCCTCCTTCACTAGGCGATACTCATGATGCAAGCCGCCAAGCAGCGACGTCTTAACGATGTGGTAACCGGCGGGCAGCTTGTGTCCGTGGTCGCTGGCCGGAATACTATCCTGGTTGGGTTCCGGAATTCCAGGACCTAATGAGGAGTGAGACCGGCCCCGGTTGTAATGGAGTACCCATTCTTTGATCGTCATTTGCAGGTGGCGTTCGTGGATCGGAATGAGGAAGTCGAGGCACTCGCGACGTAATGTTCGGCCGAACCGCTCACATACGGAGTTTGCCATCAGTGCCCGCACCGGAGTTCGAAGAACTCTCACGCCGAGGTCCTTCACGGCCTTGTCCAACCGCTTCGACAATATGCTGTCCCGGTCGTGGATCACGAACCGATACCGATGGTCGCCCGGCAGCGCCCCCCGGTTTAACTCGGCCTTCACACCAGCGCCACGAAAATAACCTGGTTTTGGCGTTGCGGCTTTCGCGACCTTTGGGTTGGCGTCCCAAAGTCCGCGGGAGAAATCCAACTTCGATAACTACATTGCGGTCGATCGGCCGATCGTTTCTTTAGAGCGGACACACTCATTATGGGGATTGTTGCGCGCTCTGGTCAATTAGCGGATTCAGCAACGCCGGCTGCAATTCGCAAAAGACATCAGTCAATGTCCGAAAGGCCAATAGAGCCACGCAGAATTCTACCGGAAATGCTCGTCGATCCTTTGAAGAGCCTCTGTGCTTGTGCTCGTTTACCAACATGACTACCACGGGCAACGCCTCATAACTCACATGCTGTTGGTCCAGCTTCTGAAATGCAGTGAGTATGTTTGGAGTGTCTGCCATCCAACGCTCAAACTGCTCCAAACGCGCTCGCGCGTTTTCAATACTCAGAATCATATTAAAAGCGGAGCTTGTACCCTCAACCACCGACAAGTTAAGGTCGGGCAGTTTAGTCTTAACACCTAAACACACGAGGTAAAACTGCATCCCAATGTACAAGAACGCCATGTTTTGTTCGTTGTAGAGAACCTTCTTCGGAAAGATACAGGTCAATGCGTGGTGGAGATATCGCTCCGTGGCTGACATGATCCGAAGCATTGCAGAATTCAAGTAAAACGCCTTTTGCCAGACGGGGGCATACGAACCAGGATCGACCACCTCCTCAAATGGCCGACACTTGAGAAGGTCCAACATCGTCGACGGCTCGTGCTTCTCTTCGTTCAGTCCAAACTCCTGGTCCAAAGCAAACAAACCGGCTACGCGTGCCAGTCCAAATGCAGCGGTACAGTACATGCGGAGAAATTGTCGCAGCTCAGGGGCATTTCTCCACTCGTACACCTTTGTTATTTCGGGCCGGAGAATGCTCTCGAAAATACCTTCGGCGGCTTGGCGATTATCGCTAGAAATATGAGCTCACCTGAACCTCCGTGCCGTTCTTTGCGACAGGAGTCAAGTCGTTCGACCGGTGCCAGCGCTGGTAGCAGTCGTCGATTGCGACCGCGCAACCGAACTCCATTTCCATGCTGATTCACACCAGCGGGCGCAGGACGTCGCAATTCTCCTTAAAACATGAAAATCGATTCCCAACACTTCCCAAGCTGCGTTGTCGAACGCTGAGCGCACAAAGTCCAAAGAGGGTTTCCGGCCAGTGAGGTTCGATACCACCGAGTCTCGATTATACTTCATATCCACGAATGGAGCTGGGCAGATACGGAAGAGGCATGGCATAACCTCAACGAAGTCTGGATAAATTAGACACTCCATCCTGAGATCCCAAAGATGTGGACGACGGTTTAGCAGAAAATCGGATGATCGCGCGAACTCAAAAAAGCGGATAGGAAAAATGGTTTTGGCAACCGCCCGGCCATGTGAGCTCTCCGCGCTACGGAATACGTCCCTCAATTTCCGATTTATGGCGGCCACCCCTAGTGCAGGTGGAAAGAACCCTATGCCTTCCCCTCCCGATCCTGCGTTCATCTTGCCGACCGCAACGTTACCTCTTTCGTGGAAGCCTCGAATGATAGACAGGCATTCTTCGAAGCTCCAAGCGAGAGAATGCGCCAAAGGAGTGATGCCCGTTCCTTCTGCGACCACTTGCTGGGCCCCCTTTTCATGTATCAGCGGCGCCAGTCGCTCTTCATGAAAGAAATCGATGTCTACGTTGTACCGACCGTCCAAGACTTCAATCACGGAACGTCTTACGAGTTCCGGTAGCAGGTTGGGATTGCAAGCGAACACCACGGGTCTTGTCCGATAGACTAGCTGACTACCTTGCCGCTCTATTCGATCGGCGAGGGCTGGAATACTTCCGCAAACAATGCTGACTTCCTCGGTGCCCAGTTGGTCATTGGAAAGTCGCAGACACGTTTGATGGATTTTCGAAATTTGCATCGTGAAAAGTTCTGCACGAGCAAAAAACTCAGCCAAGTGCACAAAGCCCGGCTTGAATGGCAACAGAACCACACGTGGTTGTTTTTGTTGCGATTTGCTCTCGAAACTGAGTGCCATGTGAGTCGCGCGGACTTCATCATGGCCCGTAGCAACGCTGGTGAGACCTCCATTGGAGCCATTGGCTTCGATCAGGTAGATGGCGCCCTCCGTCGCAAGCGTGACATCCAAGATGGCGATGCTGAAACCTGAAGTGTTTGTTCGTATGCGCATGGGAAACCCTGGATGTGGGCCGGATGTAACGAGCTTGGACAAAGGTGGAAACTGATGTCCAGCCGAGGAAAGAGCGAGTTCGAGAACAATCATCCGAGATGCACTCAAAGATATCCTCCTTTGTGTCGACCGACGCGCCTAGTTGCACTCAAGCCGACGTAATGCAGAAGCACACACACTTGCACCTCGACACCCCTACCCTTTCCTATCGCGTCCAACCCTTCGTGGGTCTTCGATTTGACATTGACTCGTCCTTGCGGAACGCGAAGGCACTTCGCGACACTGCGACAAATCTCCCCTTTGTGTGCTGCAATACGTGGTCGCTCGAGGATGATCGTTGCGTCTAGGTTGCCGATTTCCCAGCCTGCGTCACGCATACGGCGGCAGGCTTCGTCAAGATAAATTCTGGAATCTTGCGCATGGTGGTCCTCCTTCTGAAAGAGCGTTCCCATATTGGGCATGCCCATTGCACCAAGAAGCGCATCCGTAATCGCGTGTAGGAGTGTGTCGGCGTCCGTTTGACCAATCGGCCCGCGATCATGCTCGATCTCCACACCACCTAATAGAAAAGGTCGACCGGAGCCGCGTGGAGGCGTGGGTTCGAGTCGATGAATATCGTAACCCCAGCCGATCCTAATCGGTGGAATCGGTCTTGTTGGTACACCCCTCACCAGGCTTTCCCCGTTGCCCTATACGCAAGTAACGCGGCATAGTCACGCTCCGTGTCGCAATCCATAACCACCGCCTCTTCGCCGGTCTCCAAGTATAAAACGTCTGTCGGCCGTAGCTGAAAGATCGTTGAGAATCGGTGGCTTTCGGGCATGGAATGGACATCGGCGAACACTTCTCTCGCGATGATTCTCGGATGCCCCTGTTGGCCCAGAAAAGTGGGAACGAAAAGCAGCGGCCGAAGATCACAATAAGCACGCAAAATTAATCGCATCAAGTCGGGAGTGATCAAGGGACAATCTCCCGGCATCACAGCCACAGCCGGCGCACAGGATTCGACAACGCGAAGCCCTGCACAAATGGAGGCAAGCATGCTCGGAGATTCTTGATCCAAGCACAACACAGAGATTCCAGGCCTATGCAGTAGCGCGAGATTAGCGCATGGCGACCGGGGCTCTAGGACAACAACTACTGGTTCGCATCCCCCATCTGCCAAATTAGCAACAGTCGTCTCAAGGATCGTACGTTCCCCCAAACTGAGACGTCGTTTATCACAGCCCATCCTAAGGGAAGCACCGGCAGCGGGCACTATACCTGCGATTGCAAAGGTCCCACGCTGTGCCGTACTCAATTCTTGATCTCGCATGCACTTCCACTCAAGGCATTGTAAACCGGTGAAGCGGGCGGTCTCCAGGACCTACCCGCCAGTTCGTATTGTGTGCGGGCGCGAGTCCTGAAACCCGCTCCTTGAACATCGAGTAACCGCTTCACTCATAAACTCTTTTGATCCACCGGCTCACGCCTCAGTCTGATAACGACGAGTAAAAGCCGTGGCCACCGAAGCGGAAAGTCCACAAGCGACCCCTCGTCGGCAGTCAAACGCCTGCGAGCTCATAAAGCGGAATGGTAAATTCGCAAGCTAATCTGTGGGAGGATAGCGACATCCCTGGAGAAAGCGGTCAAGCCGCGCACAGGTGCGGCTCTTGGTTCGTCCCGATTGACTATGCAATTTTTGGTAAGAAACCCAAAAGTTCGGGTCTCAAGAAGCGGCCGCCTTGATGCAAGAATTCTTCGAAGCCAGCTGTTTTTTCTATGGAACGGTAATCCCCACAAAGCCATTTTTGGCACGAACATGGGCAACCTAAGCGATTCGCCGGTGTGTCCTTAACTATGTACAAGTCCGCGAATCGGTCGGTTCAGGCGGTGTTGCGTTTTTGACTCATATACCAGCAGGCGACGGCCATCAACAATAGGTCGAACACAAAGATCACCTCAAAGATCGTAGTTCCCTGGAATGTGAGGAGATTGGGGAGGCGCTTGTCGCCCGCCAACACCGCGGACCGGATCGCAAATGGCAGGACGAAAAGTCCAAAGGTTCCAATTAGAAAGGACTGCCACGTCTTCTCGACGGAAGTCATGGCCTTGCCTGAAACCAGGCCCAGCAAGACACAAATCAGCATGACTCCCACAGTCAGGACGTACCGCTGAAAGGCATTCCTTCGGAAGACAGCACTTACGATCAACTGCTGGTCAGGCTGGATGAGACTGCGGTCACCCCGCATTACATTCTCAGCCCGGTGCGTTCTGCCGTCTTCGACTGGGCGGAACGTCCAATCCAGGCCGCTCACATTCGCATCTCCAGTGTATTCCCCCGAAAGACGCTGCACGTCGATCCGCGAAATCGCGGCCATTCCATTGAATTTGAGTGGAAGGTGAACACGAACTTCGTCAAACGGAAAGCTGTGCAACCAGGACCAGCCAGTTCCTTCGTGAACGCTCTGCGCACCAGCGACGTTATATTGAACCCGGAACTGACTAGCGGCATAAATGCTGCTTTCGTAGGCCGACGTAATTTGAAATTTGTCTAACTCGCGCAAGCGCCGTAACTCAGGCGCTGGCGAGCACGGAACGCTGAAGCGGAGCCTGTCTGCAGCGTTCGAAATGGCTGCTGGAGCTGGTAGCACCGAAACGTCTTGGACTTGGAGATCCCCATTCTGCCACCCCGAGCTGATCATAATTTCGCGCGGCCCCGGAGGAGCGATCTGATCGGTGACCGGCGAGAATGTCAGGTTCATGCCGACCGAATTCGCTTTCGAATCCAAGTCTCCCGGCGTCACAGCAATCTGGAGCTCGTATAACGCCGGCGGAGCGGGCACAGCTGCTCGCGCAACGCTTGAAGCATTCTGAGCCTTGGCCAATATTGCCAGAAGCGAGATCAGGTACACGATCGCGAGAATAGTCACACTGGTGGCGAGGTCCATTTTGTCAATTACCAAGTGCCAATAACTGCCATTGGCCGGGCGGTTAAGGCAATTGGCAATGTTGTTGAGCTCGGAGATCGCGGACTTATATTCTTGCTTCAACTTCCCATCGACCACCGCCCACTGGACGAATGCCACGTGCTCCAGTCGGCCTTTGATGTCGAGAAGCTGCTTTTCAAGAAATCGAAGCTGGCCAACGCTACCGCTCGTTTGAAGCGCTCTGATTGCTTCCAGGTCGCGAGCACAGTCGTTCAGACGGGCTTTGCGGTGGCCCGCGTCTTCACCCGAAGACTCGATCCACGACTCGCTACTCAGTAGCTGTCTGACTAAGCTTTCTGCTTTCAGGACCGCGTGTACCGCGTTATCCCTCCGCGCCGTTGTAGCCGCGATCTTCGCCGTCTGCAGCCATACGGCGTAAGCGGATAGCAGAATGAACAAAGCCGAAGGAACGAACCATGGTCGCCATCGCGCCGGTATTTCCACCGTGAACTTAACGCTCGAGAAATCCCATACTGCGTCGTTAGCATAGTGAATATTCACTGCGCCGGTAATACCCCCGTCCTTTGACAACGCTGGAACAACAGAAAGCGGAGTAGGCCGGATTTCTGTCTCGTCCGTTGCCGCGATTTCGATCGACGAAAAGCGTCCGCCCGAAGGCAGGTGGACCGATACATCGACGCCGGTCCTCGATCGGCTCATCGGAATCAGAAATGGGAGCTCCGACAAATAACTCGGGGACGCGATCAGGATTCGAATTCGGATCGGCCATCTTCCCCCTGTTGTTCATCAAAAGTCCATTCGGCCCGGGGTTGCCGGGAGGAGATCCGCGAGGTGCACGCGACCACGACGACGGTGGGGCCCGTGCACCGCCATCCACCTGAAATTCAGAACCGTCGACAATGTCAGCGAGAAGAGAAATCGGGGCGCCAGACCAAGAACTGTCCGCGATCGGCATCTACGCTGCCGGTGCCCAAGTGTACCGGTGATGCAGACCGCCGATTCTCTTCTCTGCCCGGAGTGCGCGAACTGCATTGGGCCGCGATTCGGTCGGACGAGCGCCCGGCGTCTCCTTATTCAGTCCGATATGAGTTCTGTCGTCGTGATAATAGCGAACATATTCGAGGCTGAGCCGTATCAGATGTCGCTCCTCCAGCGGGATGACGTGATCCAACATCTCACGGCGTATGCTCCCCACCCATCTTTCCGCGACTCCGTTTTGCCACGGACTGCGAACGCTCGTCCGGACAGATTTGATCCTGCTCGCTTTCAGAAAGCTATGCACCTCGGTGCCGAATTTGCGGTCGCGATCATAGATGACGTAGCGGTATGGGCATGGAAGCGGCAGGGCCTCTCGGAGCTGCTGCAAAATCCAATCGCTCGTCGGATGCGCGGTGACGTTGAAATGGAGAATGCGGCGCCGATGATGCTCGATGACAAAGAAGCAGTACAGCACACGGAAACTCAGCGTGGGCACGGTGAAGAAGTCGAAGGCGGCAATCACCTCACGGTGGTTCTGGAGGAATGCCAGCCAGCGCTGCACCTTCGACTTGTCAGGTTGGCGCTTCAGCCGTTGCAAATAGCGCGACACGGTGGGTTCCGAAACCTCAAATCCGAGTTGCAGTAGTTCTCCGTGGATGCGAGGCGCACCCCAGGATGGATTCTCGGACTCCATGCGCCGAATCAACTGCTGAATCTCCACGCTGACGCTCGGGCGACCAAGGCGTTTAGGCCGCGACCGCCATCGCCAAAACAGGCGAAAAGCAGCGCGATGCCAGGACACCACGGTATCCGGCTTCACGATGATCAGGGCATTCGCCCACCCCGGCCACAAACGGCGAAGGGCGACCCAAAATGTTCGGTCAAGATCGCATAGGTGAGGCCGTGGCTGTTTACGCTTGAACACGACCAGTTGCTGGCGTAGCGCGGCAACCTCCAAGCCGAGACGGTGGCGGCCGATGAAGAACGCACGGCAATAGGCGATCACCGCGAGAACGAGCACTATCATCACCTCACATCGTACCCGCTGACGCCCCCCCCCGGAGACGCGTCACGTTTGCTGCTTCTTGGTCGGACCGAGTTTTGATGACCCACAGCGGTTCGGCCATTCTTGGAAAGGGACAGGGAAAGGGGGCGGCCCGGCAGCTTGATTCTGCCGGTTTCCATCGAAGTCGCTACGTCCGCAAAACCGGCACCCTCGCCCTCTTGCAGGTTGTACACGAGACTTCGTTCGTCGGCGGTCAACACAATTCGCGCGGGCCCGACGCCGGTTCTGATCTCGCCGGTGACCTGGCGTTGTTTTACGTCGATTATTGAGATCGTGTCGCCGGCGTGGTTTGTCACAAAGATCCACCTGCCGTCTTTGGTCATGACGCCACCCTGCGGATCCTTGCCCACCGGGATGATGTTCTCAACCTCGCCCGATGCCAGATTGATCACCGCGACTTCTCCCGAACCGGCGTTGCTGACCCATGCGGTTTCGGCATTTGGACCCAGCAAAACCATGTGAGGGTGCTGCCCTTTGACTTCGTAGCGCCGCAGCACCCTTCGGCCAACTGGATCGATGAGCAGCAGACCGAAGGGATTCTCAATCGTCACGACGAGTTGGCCCGTTTTCGGAACGACGGCGATCCCGTGCGGACGGCGATAATGACCTAGATCGACGACCCCGGCGATGGGACGCGCCCGGACATTCACGATGGAAATCGTATTGCCGCCCTCTCCTTTGTCCGTCATCCAGAGGAGTCCGTTATCGGTCACATAGAGCAGACGCCGGTCCGGTGACAACACCATCTCGTGAGGGAACCTGCCGACCTTTACATCGCTCAGCCGTTTGCCTCTGGCAGCGTAGAAGGCGACTTTTCCTGCCTTCTTCTCCACAACAGCAAGGACCGCGTCGATGGAGGTTGTTGCCCCCATTGCAGCCCTTAAGCTCGTAACCGTCCCAATTCGAAGAAACGTCCTTCGTTCCATAGCGGGCGAGCCGGAAATCCTCATTACTAATGGTGTTCGCCGCCACGCCCACGTGCGGGACGCGCTTGGGATGACTGGATCGCCTGAGCCACCAGCGCGTCAAATTCCGCGCGCGACATTTTCAGTTTGTCCGGATGAGCCTCAACCCACTTGGCAAGGCCCGCATATTTCTCCGGCGTCCAGCCACCTTCGAATTCCGCTCCGTTCTTGCGTTCACGATTCAACTCAAAATTATAGGTATCTTCCAGGTTTGTGAATTCGGCTTTACTGATTGCGGCCTCGGCCAAGATGGCGGGAATGAAGATAACCCCATCCGTCTTGGCCACGACCAAATCTCCCGGCAGCACCACGGCTCGTCCGATGCGGATCGGGGCATTGATCGCCGTCAATTCCATTTGCGCCCAAGCCGAAGGATCGTAGCCACGATAGAAGCCGTTGAGATTTGCGATTTCGCGGTTTTCCTCCTGATCGCGGATGCCGCCGTCGAAGATGAAACCCGAATGGGTGTGCGCGGCGATGCCGCTTCCTAGATTGGAACCGATCAGCGTGCCTTCGATGACCTTGCCAAAGCCGTCGGCGACATAAACGTCTCCCATCTGGAGCTGGTTGATGGGCCAACTGTTGGTTCCGCTGATGCGTCCCTCCGCTTTCCCTTCGGCGGTGATGGCCGCGGCCATATCGGGCCGCACCGGCATGTACTGCGCCGTGAGCGCACGTCCGGCAAATGGCTTCTCGATATGGAGAGCCTGCCAACCACCCTCAAACTGATTGCGGTAGCCTTGGCTCCGCAAATAGTCCCACACATCCTCGATCGTCACATCCAAGGCACGTTCAAGCAGATTGTCTGCTACTTTCGGGCGCCCATCGGCGAAGCGTTCGCCTTTCCACTCCGATGTGTAGAACATGATTTGCTCCCTCGACGTCTTTACCTGAGCGAAGGCAGACGGGAGCGCTAAGAAAGTGCAGGCGATCAGGGCAGTCGAAACAGTTCGTCTCATAGACTCCTCTTTTCGATTGGTCTTGTATCTGATCTTACATTCAGAACCCAGACGCCGCTGCCATCATCGTCGTCGCCAGTTTTGAACCCGTGTCGAGAGCGGCTGGCATTGCGCTGCCACACCCTCGGAGCATACACTGCATACCATGAACCGACGATACTTCTTGAGCTCCGCTATGGCGGCAGGTGCGGCGCTTCGCTCGAGCGCGTTCGCCAGCGCCAACGACACTGTTCGCGTGGCGTGCGTGGGCGTGCGTGACCGCGGTCTCAGCCACCTGGAGGCCTATAACCAGATGACCAACGTCGAGGTGGCCGCCATCTGCGATATCGATGAGTCAGTGCTCAACGCACAGGTGGCCGCCGTCGAGAAGGTCAAGGGCAAGCGTCCCGCGGCGTTCACCGATCTGCGCAAGCTGCTTGAGGACAAGTCCATCGATGCCATCTCCATCGCCACACCCAACCACCACCATACGCTCCAGACTATCTGGGCATGTCAGGCAGGCAAGGATGTTTACGTCGAGAAGCCGTGCTCGCACGATATGTTTGAAGCCCGGCAAATCGTAGCCGCTGCGCAGAAGTACGACCGTATCGTGGCCCATGGCACCCAGCAACGTTCCGGTATTGGGCGCGACGTAGTCAAGCAGCTTCGAGACGGCCTGATCGGCGATGTGTATATGGCTCGTGGCATGTGCTACAAGCAGCGCGACACCATCGGCCGCAAGCCGGAGGAGCCGGTGCCCGCGGGTGTGCACTACGACCTTTGGCTCGGCCCGGCGCCGGAGCACGCTTTCACGCGAAACCGCTTTCACTACAACTGGCACTGGTTCTGGGATTACGGCAACGGCGATCTGGGCAACCAGGGCAGTCATCAGGTGGACATGGCCCGGTGGGGATTGGGCGTAAAATATCCCACGAAAGTGAGCGCCATCGGCGGGCACTTCATGTTCGACGACGACCAGGAGACGCCCAACACGCTAAGCGCCAGCTTTGAATTCAACGACGGCGGCATCAAGAAGATGATGACTTTCGAAGTGCGGCACTGGATCACCAATCATGAGGCGGGCATCGAGGAACCCAGCCGCCAGAACGTCGGTGTGATTTTCTACGGATCCAAGGGTTATATGGCGGTCTGGAGTGAGGACTCCGGCAAATACCAGACTTGGCTGGGGCGCGAGCAGACAGCCGGACCCTCCGGCACCGACCTCGGCAACAACTGGGACAACTTCATCGAAGTCGTGCGCAGTCGGAAGCGCGCGGACCTCTACGCACCCATCGACGAAGGCGCCATCTCGACCACGCTGGTGCACCTGGCGAACATCTCGTATCGCCTGGGTCGCAGTTTGCAATTCGACGCCGCCAGTTACTCATGCATAGGCGATGAGGAAGCGAACCGCATGTTCCGGCGCAACTACCGGAAGCCGTTCGTGGTGCCAGACAAGGTGTGAGGGATCCGTCCTGGGCGCAGGTGCTGGATCTAGAAAACTAGCTTCAACCCGAATTGGATCTGCCTCGACGTCGTTGCCGTGGCCGTGACTAACCCCGCGGACGCGCTGATTCCGCCGTTCGAAAAAACGGTCGGGTTTGGCGTTCCGAAGTTTGCCCGGTTGAGCACGTTGAAGAGTTCCGCCCGAAACTGCAGGCTCGCCCGCTCAGAGACAGCCGTGGTCTTGAACATCGATATGTCTACATCGGCCAATCCCGGCCCAGTTAGCGTTCCTCTACCCAAGTTTCCGTAGGTGCCGGGGATCGGCAAAATGAAGGCATTCGGATTGAACCACTGGCTCGGGCTCTGAAGCAGAATTGGCCCGCTGAAGTGCGGATTCAAGGACGGACGATCTGGGTTTCTTGTGTCTCCATCCCCGGACTGGTTCGAGCCTATCTGCGGGGTAAATGGAAAGCCGCTCAGCAACGTGGCAATACCGTTGATCTGCCAACCGCCAATCAACTTGCTTTCCACAGGTCCGGGGCGCGGCCACCAGCGCTTACCCTGGCCGTACTGCAGCTCATAAGTCGCCGAGATACTCGCCTGGCTGGTAATGTTCAAGGCGGCGAGGCCCCAATCCCTCGGCAGATCATTCCGATCCAAAATCATCTGCGCTTGATTTTGCGCCTGCGCGCCGGTCAGCCCCGAATTCATATCGAGATTCTTCGCCCAACTGTAGTTCGCGCGAAATTGCAGACCCTTACTCCAACGGCGTGTCAAGTCGATTTGCAGAGCGTTGTAGCTGCTGTTCCCCTCGGTGTACCAAAAGAATCCACCTGACAAGAACGGATTGGGCCGTTTTGCCACCGGGATGTACTGAGCGCCGCGGGGCACGGTGCCTTTTACCGTGCCAGGCGTGCCGCCGGATCTGCAACCGCCGGCCTTCGAACAAATCTCGGCGGGAATACTGTTTGGATCGACGCTCAGCAGTCCATGGTCGCCGTGCGAACCCGCGTACGCGACGCGCAAAGCGGTATCGCGACTCAATTGCCGCTCGACCGCGAAATTCCATTCCTCCACCGCCGGCGTTTGCGCGTTGGCCTGCACGCCTTGCGGCGCGTAGATGGTGCAGGGTTTCGGAACACCCAGACCGCACGCGGGCGGCGGCGGCACGCTCGGAACCACAGGCAGGATCGAAGACAGCGGGACGTTCGAAAACGAGACGGAGCCGTTATACGGCGGAAGCGAGTTCAGCAGAAAGCTGAGCGCATCGATCAGGGAATAGTAAGTTCCGAAGCCCGCTCGGATCGCGGTCATGCCGTTTCCGAACACGTCCCACGCCACGCCGGTCCTTGGGCCGAACAGCCGCATCGCGTTGTTCTGAGTGAACGCCGAGCCGGCCACGCGCGGCGTAGTGAGAAGGACGCCCTTCGCATCCGTGATGTAGTTGGCGGCTCTGCCCGACTCCTCATTCCAGCCGTTCGTGAATTCATGCCGGATGCCAACCTGCAGTGTGAGATGCGGACGAATCTTGATCGCGTCCTCGATGTACCACGCTCCGAAAAAGCTCCTCCAGCCCAGTTCATTGGGATTGGGCACCACTTGAAACGTGCTCACGGTTCCTTGGAGAAAGCTCGTGAGGCTGTTAAAACTCGCCTGGCCCAGTTGGCGCGAAGCGGTGTCCTCATTGTCCTGGAGCCGCTGAAACCAGGCTCCCAGGCTGATCTGGTGAATACCCTTGCTGATTTGCACGCTGTCGGAAATGGTGAAAAGGTTTCGGCGATTCCAAACACCGGCGGCATTGTTTGGGCCCGCCGAAGTGAGAGAGGCCGCACCCGTTGTCGTGGCGCCGCCGCCTATGACGATACCGCCTGGTCCGCCGCCCGAAACAAACGACAGGCTCGACGGGAAAATGGCCAGAAGAGTCGAATCCAGATTGAACCCCGCGCGCGAGAATCCGGTGCGGAACGTGTTGAGAATGTCCGGAGTTACGACGTGCGTTTCCTGCAGGCTGGCTACCTGCATTCGTAGCGTAGTGTAAGAACCGAAAAGTGGGTCCGCGAGAGGGATCAGACTGTTGCCATCGTCGATCGTGTACGCAGCCGAAAACGAATCTCGATCCCGTGCGGTGTAGTCGGCTCGCACGGTACCGAAGTCTTCGCGTATGGACTGTCTTGGATTGTTGTACGCCAGCGCCGTCCCGCTCGGCACTCCATTGGCCAACAGTTCCCGCCCGTTCGGCTCGGGCCACAACGTCATGTACTGCAGCATCGCCGGATGCAGATTTGCCACCTGTGTTTCCACGCCGGAAGCATTCGGCAAGAAGCCCTGCCGCGCCTGCTGGTCTGGGACGATGCTGACGTTGCTTACGGCCAACGCTTGGCGAAATCCCTCGTAGTTTCCGAACAGGAATAACTTGTCTTTCTTGATAGGTCCCCCGAGCGCGCCCCCGAACTGGTTTCTGCGAAACGGGGGAACGAACGCCTGGTCGAAAAAGTTTCGCGCATCGAGCACGCTGTTTCGGAGAAACTCAAAAACGGATCCATGCAGCGCATTCGTTCCGGACTGGGTCACGACCATGACCTGTCCACCGGCCCGCTTTCCGTACTCGGCCGGGTACGTGTCTGTCAGGACGTTGAACTCCCGGATGGCATCGATTCCGAGCAGTTCTCCGCTGACGCCTCCGGGTGTCACGGCGAGTTGGCTCGACCCGCCATATTCAACGCCGTTCATCAGGAATAGATTGTCCGTCGGCCGCCGCCCTTCCACCGAGAACGTATTTCCATTGCTCGTGCTCGTGTTCGGACTTTTCTGTGAGCTGTAATTGATCGCGCCCGGATTGAGCGTAATCAGATTGTCGAAGCTGCGTCCGTTGAGCGGCAGCTCTTTGACCTGGCGCTCCCCCACGACCCCCGAGACCGAATCGGTTGTGGTATTGACGACGGGGTCCCCTTCCGAGACGGTGATCTGCTGGACGAAGTCGCCCACGTCCAACCGCAGGTCCACAACGGCTTGCTGCCCTACCGCCAGATTGACCCCAGTCCTGACACTTGCCTGGAACCCCTGCTTTTCCGCTTTCACTTCTTGCGGACCCAGAGGCAGGGAGAGGACTCTGAAATTGCCTGCTCCATCGGTGGTCATCACCCGCGTCGCGCCGGTCTCCAGACTCTTCACGGTGACGGTTGCGCCGCTTACGCCGGCTCCGGATGGATCCTCCACCTTACCAGAAATGGCCGCGGTTACCTGGGCCCACGCCGGTCCCGAAGTCACCATCATGGGGAAGATGACGAGACATATCCTGAGGCACCATCGCCTCCAGTTCCGCCGTGCACCAATCCGATGCTGGTTCACACTTGTCTTTCCATAATTCAGGAAGGTCCGCTCGCGGGCAGAGATGCTGAGTTGTTGAGACTCCTGATCATTGACTCAGCCACTTCTTCAGGAACGGCAAGCCGGACTCCACGCGAATCTCGTGCCCGCCGTCATGTAAATCCATTTCGATGTGGTCCGCAATGCCCAGCTTCCGGTAATGCTCCTATTCTCTGCAACTGCTCAGTCAGACACTTATGAAACCCGTTCATGCGTTCAACGTAGTCCCATCGTTGCCGGAACCCGAGATCAGATTGCGACGAGTCGTTCGCCGGTCCACGTGCAGGTCTTTCGCAAATCGGAGTTGCTGGATCTGATACAGCAGGACCGTCGCTTCGCGCTCCGATTCTTAAAGAGCCTTGCGCATCGCTTGGATCGTTGCGAACAGTCGCTTGCAGATTTCGTGTTGGAGAGAATTGAACGAAGGCTGGCAAGGCTACTGGCGCGCCTTGCACCGGCCAAGCCTCGATCCGGCTGGGTCCGTTTGCAGTTCAGTCCGAGCAATTCGGAACTGGCCAGAACAATCGGCAGCACACGATGGCAGATCTCCCATTACATGCGCCGCTTTCAACAGCTGGGCTGGCTCCAGCGGCGGCCCGGTCTCTGGGTCAGCTGCGAAGGTTTGCATGAGTTTCTGGAATCGTCCGGCAGACGGCCCTAGACTGAGGTTCCCAACGTCTCCGTCAAGCCGCATGCTCTGTGCCGTGGTGCTGTGGATGGCTGACCGTCTCGATCAATCTCTCCAGCAGGGTCACCCTCTTGCGAAGGTAGTCGCGATAATTCCGGTGATGCGTGTGGCGGATCTCAACCAGCAGCTCGACGCGACCCGCTTCCAACAGCTCCGTTAGAATAGCAAGCTCGTCGCTGCTCAGGCTGAGAAGCTCATGGGTTGGCGCATGCATGAGATCCTCCATTGGTAACGAAATCGCTGCCGATTTAATTTGACTCCGGAATCTAGCGCGAGTCAAGCGCTATTGAGTAGTCTGGCGGTCGCCGCAAGATCCTGAGCTAATCGCTCCACAGCGGTTGCGACCTCCGGAGAAAGCGAGCCACCCGGTTCGAAGTTGGTTGCTTCGATCCCGTAGACAATCAGCTTGCGTGGAAGCCGGCCGAGGGCGCGGGCAAGTTCGACCGCCTCCGCCACGCCGAGCGCGTGTGTGGAGCAAGAGAAGCAGTCCGCCGGCAACGCACCCCTGCGGGCATCCCAGGTGGTGATTGCTCCACGTGCAGAGCCGCTCACTACGGCATCCACGAGGATCACTGCCTGCTCGCTGTTCCATTCGTCGATGAGCGCAAGCATGTCACCGCTGCGTGCGTGCGCGTCGATTCCCAGTTCGCGGAGACGTGCCGCCACCAGGAGCCCGGCGGCATCGTCGGCGCGGTCCGGGTTTCCACAGCCAAGGATGAGCATGCACTACTCGCGTTCGATCTGTAGCCGCAGGAAATGCGTGGCGCAGGAGATGCACGGGTCATAGTTACGGACGGCCTGTTCGCATTTCCAAGTCACTTCGTCGGTTGGGCGGCTGGCCACCTGCGAAACGAAATGCCAGAGATCTTCCTCGATGCGTTTCTGGTTCTGCGACGTCGGTGGAACAATCTTGGCGAACCGGATCAGGCCTCGGTCATCAATGCTGTAGCGGTGGTAGAGAGTACCCCGCGGCGCTTCAGTGGCGGCAGAGCCGACGCCTGCATGCACCGCAACTGGCACTCGGGGTGATTCGGGGCGCGCATATGCTTCTATGATACGCATCGCCTCCGCGCAGGCAAACACCATTTCGACGCTGCGCACCACGATGCTTTTGAACGGATTGCGGCACGGCACGGTTAGACCGCAATCGCGTGAAATTTGCTGCGCCACCTCGGGAAAGCGCGCGAAATTCAGGTTGTAACGAGCTAGGGGACCCACCAGGTACGACCCGCGTCCGCGTAGCATCGAGTGCAGCGCGTTGGAGTGTTTCATGTGCTGCTCGATGAAGTGGTCCTCATATTCGGCCACGTCGATATCCAGACCGTTATTCGAGACGAGGCGGCCCTCATTCAGCGGATATTCGTCGGTGGGGCAAAGCGAGACAAATTCGTAGTCCTGTTCAAAATCCGGAAAGTCGAAGCCGGCCACCACTCGCGCAGTCTTGAGGGATGCGTCGAGCGCCCATTTCAAGTCCTCAGTTAGCTCACGCAGTTCTGGCTCGGCAGGAACTTTATAGAAACCGCCGACGCACGCGGAGACTGGGTGAATTTCGCGGCCTCCCATCAGGCTGACCACGCGGTTGCCGATTTTTTTCAGCCGCAGCCCCGTTTCCACCAGCTCACGGTGGTCGCGCGCCATCTGGATCGCGTCGGGATATCCGAGGAAGTCAGGCGCGTGCAGCAGAAATACATGAAGCGCGTGGCTCTCGATCCACTCAGCACAGTAAAACAGGCGGCGCAGCAATCTCACTGCGGGATCGATGACCACGCCGAGCGCTCGCTCAATCGCGTGCACCGCGCTCATTTGGTAAGCGATTGGACAGATGCCGCAAATGCGGGCCGTGATGTCGGGTGCTTCGGAAAAGTGCCGCCCGCGCAGAAATGCCTCGAACAGGCGCGGCGGCTCGAAGATCTTGAGCTTGACCTCCGTCACTTTGTCGCCTTTCAGTTTGACGAACAGAGCGCCTTCGCCTTCCACCCGCGCCAGGCAATCCACCTTGATGGTCCGGCTTTTGTGCGTCGTGTCGCTCATGTACGCTCGCATTCCTCGCTGGCTTTGCGGAACTGCCACGCCCACGCGTTGAAGGCGCGAAAAGCCCGCGCAATCTGCTGATCATCCTGGCCCAGCACGCGAAATTGGCTCGTGAGCGACGGCGTGTTAGGCGTTTCCATGGGCCCGTAGCAGCCATAACAGCCGCGGTGGAAGCTGGGACAAATCGCGCCGCAGCCGGCCTGCGTCACCGGTCCCATGCACGCCACGCCTTCGGCCACGGCAAGACACACGGTGCCGCGGCGTTTGCACTCCATGCAGACGCTGTAAGTGGGAACGGCGGGCTTTCGCCCGGCCAAAGTGGCGCTGATGAGTTCCACCAACTGATGCTTGTTGATGGGACAGCCCCGCAGCTCGAAATCGACCGGCACATGCTCGGCAATCGGCGTGGAGAGTTTGAGCGTGCTGATGAATTGCGGCGTGGCGTAAACCACGCGGACGAATTCGTCAACGTCTTGGGAATTCCGCAACGCCTGTATGCCTCCAGCGGTCGCACAGGCTCCGATCGTGACCAGCACGCGGCATTGCCTTCGGACCTTTTGGATGCGTTCAGCATCTTGGTGCGTGGTGATGGAGCCTTCGACCAGGCCTATGTCGTAAGGGCCTTTGGATATGGTCCGGCTGGCCTCAGGAAAATACGCGATCTCCACCGCATCAGCTACGCTAAGGAGCTCGTCCTCGGCATCGAGCAGGCTTAACTGGCAGCCATCGCAGGATGCGAACTTGAAGACGGCAATCCTCGGCTTTGGAGCGTGATTAGAGCTCATGCTTCCCCAGCAATCCGCGCAGCTTCTGATAACAGAAAACCGGCCCGTCTTTGCAAATGAAGTACGGCCCGTACTGGCAATGGCCGCAGAAGCCCACCGCGCACTTCATGTTGCGCTCGATGGACAGGTAAATATCGCTGGGCAGCACGCCGCGGTTTTCCTCAAGTTCGGTAATCACGTAGCGCATCATGATTTCCGGCCCGCAGATGAAGGCCACGGTCTTATCCGGATGCATGCGCAGGTGACGGAACAGAGTAGTCACCACGCCTACACGCCCGCGCCAGTTCATACCGCCGTAATCGACGGTCGTTAACACTTGCGTGTCGGGAGATCGTCCCCATGCCGCCAGTTCCTTCTTGTACAGAAGGTCGCCCGGACAACGCGCACCATACAGAACGATCAAACGAACGTAGTCGTCACGATGCTTCAGAATGTGATAAATAGCCGGCCGCAGCGGAGCCAGACCAATTCCGCCCGCGATGATGAGCACGTCCTTCCCGCGAACGGCTTCGAGGGGCCAAGCGGTGCCGAACGGCCCTCTCACACCCAGCCAGTCGCCCGTCGCGCGGCTCACCAGCGCCTGAGTCGCCGGACCGACGGACCGCACCGTATATGTCAGCCGTCCCGCTTGTTCCGGATCGCCGCTGATGGAAATTGGCAGCTCGCCCACGCCGAACACGTACAGCATGCTGAACTGGCCTGGCTCAAAACCAGCCGCCGGGACGCCTCTTGCGGGCTCAAGAGAGAGCGTGAAGGTGTCGTGCGTCTCCCGCGATACCGACGCCACACGATAGGGCTCCGGGCACATCGGGTCTGATGCTGCCTGGGAAATCCCGGGTTGCTCAAGCGTGGGGGGCATAGATGTCCAATAGCTGTAGCCGCGTGGCTTGCAGGCGCTGCGTAACGATGTGGGCAAACCGCTTCAGTAGCTCATACCCGAGATCGTGGTTGTCGTCGCACTTCATGCGCAGACACTTGCCGTCCAGGGCGATCGCTCGCGTCGGCTCCACAATCCGGGCGTCGAAGCGCCATAGGTAGGGTGGAATCAGCCACGACCACCCCAGAATGTCGCCCTCATCTAGAGTCTCAATCACGATCGGCGGCCGCTGCGGCGCGCGAGTTTCCAGCGCGATCCTCCCCTGCCGTATCAGGTAGAAGTGCCTGGCTTCCTCTCCTTGCCGGATCACATAGGCGCCCGGATCGAAACGCACGTTTGATGCGCACCCGACCAGCAGTTTCAGGTAAGCCGGGTCCAGGCCTTCAAAAAATGCGTGTTTCGCAAGTATCGGCTCAAGCGATTCCATGAATGTTGTCCCCCTTTGAAACTGGCGCGGCATTTGCCCGGCCCCCGCGGATGGCGCGGACCTCTTCCGTGATGTCAATACCCACCGGGCACCAGGTAATGCAGCGTCCGCAGCCCACACAACCGGAAGTGCCGAACTGATCGATCCAGGAAGCCAGCTTGTGCGTCATCCACTGGCGAAAACGCGATGTGGATGACGTTCGCACACTGCCGCCGTGAATGTAAGAAAACGACTGGGTGAAACAGGAGTCCCAGCGGCGCCAGCGCCCGGCGCGCTCGCCCGTGACTTCGCTCAGGTCGTCCACCGTGGTGCAGAAGCAGGTGGGGCACACCATAGTGCAGTTGGCGCAACTCAGGCAACGGGCCGCAACGTTGTCCCATTCGGGATGGTCGAAGTTCTCATAGAGAAGATCGCGGATGCCGGCAGTGTCCATTTGGCGTGTCTGCAGACTGGCACGGCGTACGGATTCCTCGGCTTGCCGGCAAAGTTCGGGTGGCGCAGGGGCGGCGTACATCTCTTCGAGGAGTTCCGTGCCCGCCTTTGTTCCTGCCTCAACGACGAAAAGGTGGCGGCCTCCATCAATGACCTCAGTCAACGCGAGGTCGAAGCCCGTGCATGCCCAAGGGCCGGTTCCCATCGATGCACAAAAGCAGTTCGGCCCCGCCTGCGTGCAGTGGACGGCAACCATGAAAACCTGACTGCGCCGGCCTTCATAGTGAGGGTCGGTGAACCGGCCGCCCTGAAATACTCGGTCCTGCACCGCGATGGCAGCCAGTTCGCAGGCGCGTACCCCGAGAAAAGCAAAGCGGGGAGGAACGCCGTGGTTGTGGAGAATTTGGAAATTGGCCCCGTCGCGCCGCAGTTCGACGAGCGGCAGTTCGCTTGGGTGAAGGAACTTCTTCCAGCTCTGCGGCCCGACGGTGTAGCCAAATAGTGCATTATCTTTTCGGCGTGTGACCCGATAGCGTCCCGGAGCCTGCTCATCCGTCCAACCAGCAGGCAAGTCTTCGAGCTTGCGAAGGACTTCGTAGTTAATTGCGCCATCCCGCAGAGTGGGACCGGCTACCTGATACCCGCGACGCTGCAATAATGCGATGAGTTGCGCAATCCCTTCGACATCGAGGACCGACCGAGTGCTTTCAGCGGTGGTTTCCATGTCCGCACGCGTCCTCTCCAGTGTTGCCGGATCGACGCCGCTCCCTTCAGTTTGCGCTTACCTCCGCTACCGCACGCGCTATGCCCAGTACTGGCACGCCAGGCGAGGCGTTCATCATCAATGCCTTGACGCTACAGCGCGAGGTTGAAGCGCGCGATGGCGCGGCCCTCAAAACCCAGTGGGTCAAAGTACTCATTGCGGCTTAAGTTAAATCAACTATCTTCTAGTGCGACCGCCGCTACCCACCGCTGTGGTTTGAGGGGTTTCCTCAAGCCGATGAGCGCAAATCGCTTTCAGGGTCTCCGCTACGTCTTCATAGGAGATCCCGCCTTTCGCCGGTGCCCTCTCCGCGTGGAGCGCAATGTCGTCCACAGAGACAATACCCACCACACCGTCATCTTCGGCGGTGACCGGGATTCGGCGGATCCGGTGCAAGCGCATGAACCCCAGAGCTGTGTGTATTTCGTCTTCCGGCCCGCATCGAACCACGGGTTTAACCGCGACATCGCCGACAGTCATCGCGCTCGGTCTGACGTTCTTCGCGCTCAAAGCTAAACACATGTCGCGGTCGGTGATGACCGCGACTAGCTTTCCGCGAGAATCGACCACTGGTAGAATGCCGCAGTGGCTGCGCCGCAAGATTTCCGTTGCAGCCGCCAGAGTTGCCTCGGGACCGCAACACTTTACGTCCCGAGTCATGATTTCTTGAATTCTCATAAATACCTCCTGGCGCACTTATGTCTTGCTGTCTATTTCATGCCGGAAGCGACAGTGCTTCCGCCGGACCAGAATGTCGCGCCCTATGCCGATTGCCGTGATCAAGACGCACAAGCCTACTCCAACCCCCAACGCGACGTGGGTTACGGTCAACCAGAAGGTCTCTGAATCCAGCATCGCGTCCTCTCCATATCCTTGTTGTTCGGGCCAAGCCCTCGGAATTTTACTGCCAAACCGAGCTGCGTTTGAACTCGCGGCCCGAGAGCACCTAATCAGTTGAGGTTCGTTAGGGCAGATTGCGATCGTGGGCTGCGTATTGAGGTCGAACCGCCGGCTTGCTCGGTCGTGGGGCTACGTGCAACCGCGGCCAGAGGGGAGCAGGTCGAGGCAGTGTTCGGCAGGCCACCGAGGAAGATCCTCACCCATATGCGGATCTTCCCAAAACACTTCCGACGTGATCATAGCTCCAGGGCGCCAGGCAGTCAATGCCGTTATTCCTTAATCACCCCTTGATTGTGATTACCGGCTGCAAGCGCGCCACCTTCCGCGAAAGACCCGCACGATTGGCCGCATCCACCACCGCGCTGACATCTTTGTAGGCTCCGGGCGCTTCCTCCGCAACACCCCGGTAAGAAGGGCTGCGCACCAGAATCCCGCGCTTGGCCAGTTCATCTACCACCTGGCGTCCCTGTCAATTCTTCAACGCCAACTCTACGCGCCTCGCGAAAGATCTCGACCGCCCACTCAGCCGTGATCAGCGGCTCGTTGTAGGTGCTGATCCCCGCATCGGCACCTTCAGAAAGCGCCGCCGCGACAATCTGATCCAGACGAATTTGCGTGAAATTGGTCGTGGAGCGCGCATCGCGCAAGGCTTGCGAAGTAATCCAGTTTTGGCAGTAAGCGCAATGCAAATCGCATCCCAGCATGCCGAAGCTCAGTGCTAAACCGCTTGGCCGGACGTGATAGAAAGGCTTCTTCTCGATGGGATCGCACCGGAGGCTGTTCAGGTAGCCATAGGGAGCATACAGCTTGCCGTCGCGGTTGAAGCGGACTTTGCAGACGCCCGCGAAACCAGCGCTGATCGGGCAACGATGCCCGCACGCCAAGCAGCGCAAGCGATGACCCTCGATGATTTCGTTAAAGCTCGGATTCCCGAGTGTGCTCGGCGAGCTCGTGGGCAACCATCTGCATTGCGGTGCCCCCGTGATCAGTTTAGCTCCAAATCCCGTCAAAGGGATTGCATTTCGGATGCGCATGACCTATATTTGCTTCGGACCGCCCTAACCGGCAGTTCAGGGAGGCAAATACCATGATCGGGATGAGTTTCCTGTCCTTTCTGCTTCTCCTGGGAATCGGCGTGATCGTGGCTGCGGTCTACCATTTCGTCCTTCGCTACCGATTCCTGGATGGATATGACTCGTTCTTTGCCAAAGTCGCCTTGGGGTGGCTCGGCGCCTGGCTGGGCTCGCCTGTGTTCGGCTACTGGTGGTACAAGTTCGAGAACGTGTACATTGTGCCGGCGATCCTCGGTTCGATCACCGCGGTGCTGCTGAACGTAGTCGCCTGGAAGGCGTTGACGAAGGTGATCGCGCCTAGACCCGCGGCGGACAAATCGGCACCACAGTTCAAAGCAGCCGCCTGAACGGCTGAAACAAACTAATTTTCCGAGCAACGCCAGAGCGGGAATTCCGCGTGATGCTGAAGGGGAGGGAGTTCCCGCCCTCAGCCGTTGGCCGTCAGGGTTCGGCGATGCATAAGAAAGAGAATGCCCGCCACGACGGGCGGTACACTGCTAACGACGGTCGTAAGAACTCGGCTGGCGACAGGCAAATAGGGCGGCGCCCAGATCGGGTAAGCGACTCCTGTTGCTAATCCGACGGTCATAAGCAGAAGCCCTCCCGTCATCTCCCAACGCCACGCTACCAGCGCTAGAACGACAAAAAGCAGGCCCATGCCTAGCCAGAGCAGGGCCACGGACAGAGGCGTGTGCCAGGCGGCCGACTCCGCCACGAAAAAGAACGTCCAGAATCCGGCCCACGACAGCGCCAGCGTGCGGGCCACCAGTGCCACCGGGACTTTCATACGAACCTCCGCGTAAAGTATGCGCCCGTGACACAACTGTGACAAGCCGCTGCGGTGTCGAACGCGGCGCATTCGGCAAGCTTCGTGCAACTCGGATCTCGAATGGCAGCAACGCTCAGTGGATTAGTAGTTTCGTGGTATCGCGTCGCTGCGCGGGGGTAGACCATGCCGGGCTTGCTGACAAAATTCGATCTTCTCGAGAAACACGGGCTGGAGGCGCTTCGCGCCAGCGAGCCCGAGCGTTTTCACTACCAGGCCGAGGGGGGAGCCTACCTCGACCTAAGAGGGCTGGCACTCGAGCCGCTACCGGAAATCGACGAGCAAAAATCGCAACCGCTCGCCCGCATTGTCCGCGGCCTTGCATTCGTGGCCGTGGATGGCGCCAAGTCAGGCCACCCCGGCGGCTCGTCGTCTAAAACAGAACAGGTGCTAACTCTGCTGTTGAGTGGCGTGCTGGCCTTCGACGCGCGAGACCCGAAGCATCCTGGCCGGGACCGCATCGTCTGGTCCGCAGGGCACTGCACGCCCTTGTTTCATGCCACCATCGCGCTGGTTTATGGAGCGTTGCGAAAACAAGGCGTGCATCTGGCAAGCGAAGCCGCGCGTTGCGCGGTTTATCCTGAGCAACTCGCCCGCTTCCGCCGGTTTGGCGGGCCCAGCGGGCACGTTGAATCGCAATACGCGCTGGCTGATACGTCCACCGGCTCCTCCGGGCATGGCTTCTCCGCAGCGCTGGGCTTGGCCGTTCTGCACCGTTCCTGCGGACTAGGGAGCAGAGTGTTCGTCATCGCGGGCGATGCAGAGACCGAAGAGGGCATGAGCTACGAGGCGCGCAACGTCGCTTCCAACTTGGGTGTCCGAAACCTGATTGTGACGCTCGATTACAATCGCTTCGGCATCGACGGCCCGATCAGCGATGTCCTCCCGCCTCCCTACCTGAGCCACTGGTCTGCCCACGGCTGGAACATCATCGAGGTGGACGGGCACAATGTGCTGGAGCTTGCCTACGCTTATCGCATGGCAGACCACGGTTTTGGCATCACGAGACCTACCGTCGTCATTTGTCACACGACCAAAGGCATACACTACGGCAAACTCGAAGGCACTGCTGATTCACACGGCACGCCGCTGGCTCACGCGGAGTACGTCGCAGCGGTGCAACGTGTCCATGGCGAATTGCCAAAGTGGCCTCAATGCGGTGGTTCTTGAGGTGCTGATACCATTGCCGGGATGCGCGACTTCCTCATCCTATTCGTTCATGTGATCGTCACCGTGGCGCGACTGGCAAGGCCGGGCGGACTCCGTTCCGTTGTTGCCGAATCCGCGCTGGTCCGGCATCAACTGCTGGTCCTCAATCGCGGCCGCAAGCGTGCGCCCAACCTGCGCGCCGCCGATCGGATCATGGCAGGTTTGTGTACCCTTTTCATGCGCCCGGTACGCGTTCTCCGTTCATCCATCGTTCTGAAGCCTTCCACTCTGCTGCATCTACACAGTGCGCTGAGGAAACGAAAGTACCGCATGTTGTTTTCGCCCGAGCGACGGCGTCGGCCTGGCCCGAAGGGACCGAAGAAAGACCTCATCGACGCCGTCGTTGCCATGAAACGTCGGAATCCTTGCTGGGGCTGTCCCCGCATCGCTCAGCAGATCGCGCTGGCTTTTGGCGTCGAGATCGACAAGGATGTTGTTCGCCGTCTCCTGAGCGTTCATTACCGGCCGGAAACGGATTCGGGAGGTCCTTCCTGGCTTACGTTTCTCGGCCACATGCAGGATAGTTTGTGGAGCTGCGATCTATTCCGATGCGAATCGGCAACCCTGAGAACACATTGGGTTCTCGTTGTGATGGACCAATTTACGCGTCGCGTCATTGGGTTTGGCGTCCACCGCGGCATCGTGGATGGAGTGGCGCTGTGCCGGATGTTTCATCGAGCGATTCGCGGGGGCGGTCTGCCAAAATACCTCAGCTCGGATCATGATCCGCTGTATCGATTCCACCAATGGCAAGCCAATCTTCGGGTACTCGGGGTCACCGAAATCAAGACTGTTCCTTACGTACCGCTTTCGCATCCCTTCGTCGAGCGACTGATCGGGACAGTTCGGCGCGAGTACCTCGACCGGATCCTGTTCTGGACCAAGGCCGATCTCGAGACGAAGCTGCTCGGTTTTCAACATTACTATAATGGCCATCGAACTCATGCTGGGCTGGAAGGACGCCTGCCAGAACCGGCTGTTGCCGGATCTGTGTCACCAATCGGTCTCGATGCGTACCAGTGGCGGAGGCACTGTCGAGGCTTGTACCAGACTCCCATTGCGGCGTGACTTTATCAATTCGCCATCAACACGTACCGGGCGCGCGTGGGCGGCCGCCAATATGTAGTAGTCGCGGCGGGCGGGCATGGCAAGGTGAAAGGGATCAAGCTGGGGGATTACGTTGTAGCGTTTGCGTTGCCGTAGGGGATTAACTGCGGCTTCTTGGAGTAATAGCCGCGGAGCGGGCAGGATCGGGGCGAAAAAGGTACCGAAATTGCCAAATAACTGGAGCACCGCTCCACTCTTCCCGTCCACTGCCTGGACGACGCACCGAGAACATTCCTGCTACCCAAGGCCGAACTGTGGTTGAATCAGCCAGACAACGGATGTGCGACCGGATTAGCACTGATAAAACGCTGCTGCGTCCGGAAATCCACTGGTCGTAACGTCAAAACGGACTTCTACGTACGCCTGCTGAGCGGAGTAGGGCGGGTGCGTCCAAGTCACACGGGCGCGGTTGGCGTGACGGCGTTTGCTGTTCTTGCCGACATTGCGCGGGCGAACAGATCGGGGCGAGCATATACCGCGGCATTGTCCTTCAAAGTGCAGCTGCGCCGATTTCCCGCCCACTCACATCCGCGGCGGCGGGCACGGCATAAAAGTGCCGGAACAGTTCATAGGTCCCGTCAATCAAGTGCACGTCCATGTAGCACCGAGTATACGGGAATGGGTCAGTTTGAAAGGATCGACCGTGTCTATGAACGGACTTGCCGCCCTTTGGATCTCCACTTCCACAGGTAGGTGTTACGGCCATGCGGCCAATCCTGACAGTCGCTTGCTTAATCAGCTAGATCTTATCCAGGGATTCCTCAGTGTCGAGCTTCAACATTTCGCGCAGCAAAGCGACTAAAACACGAAGAGATTCATTGACCCGTTCGACATTCTCTCGATTCTGCCGGTAGAGTTTGAAATAGGTATCGGTCAATGTCAAGAACCACGCTCGCTCGGAGTTACTTGTCATGGCCTCACAGAATTCACGATAATTCATCACGTCGCCGGTCTTGGCTGTCATGGACGCCCCGGTAGAATCTTGCGTCACGCCGTAGAACTCAAGCCGCCCCAGATTGGCCCTGTCCATGGCGAATTGCCAGATTGGCCTGAATGCGGTGGTTCTTGAGGTGCTGATACCATTGCCGGATGCGCGACTTCCTCATCCTGTTCGTTCATATGATCGTCACCGTGGCCCGACTGGCAAGGCCGGGCGGACTCCGTTCCGTTGTTGCCGAATCCGCGCTGGTCCGGCATCAACTGCTGGTCCTCAATCGCGGCCGCAAGCGTGCGCCCAACCTGCGCGCCGCCGATCGGATCATGGCAGGTTTGTGTACCCTTTTCATGCGCCCGGTACGCGTTCTCCGTTCATCCATCGTTCTGAAGCCTTCCACTCTGCTGCATCTACACAGTGCGCTGAGGAAACGAAAGTACCGCATGTTGTTTTCGCCCGAGCGACGGCGTCGGCCCGGCCCGAAGGGACCAAACAAATCCCTCATCGACGCCGTCGTTGCCATGAAACGTCGGAATCCTGGCTGGGGCTGTCCCCGCATCGCGCAGAAGATCGCGCTGGCTTTCGGCGTCGAGATCGACAAGGACGTTGTTCGCCGTCTCCTGAGTGTTCATTACCGGCCGGAAGCGGATTCGGGCGGAGGTCCTTCCTGGCTTACGTTTCTCGGCCACATGAAGGACAGTTTGTGGAGCTGCGATTTATTCCGATGCGAATCGGCCACCCTGAGAACACATTGGGTTCTCGTTGTGATGGATCAATTTACGCGTCGCGTCATTGGGTTTGGCGTCCACCGCGGCATCGTGGATGGAGTGGCGCTGTGCCGGATGTTCCGCCGAGCGATTCGCGGGCACAGTCTGCCAAAATACCTCAGCTCGGATCATGATCCGCTGTATCGATTCCACCAATGGCAAGCCAATCTTCGGGTACTCGAAGTCACCGAAATCAAAACTGTTCCTTACGTGCCGCTTTCGCATCCCTTCGTAGAGCGACTGATCGGGACAGTTCGGCGCGAGTACCTCGACCGGACCCTATTCTGGACCACGGCCGATCTGGCGACGAAGCTGATCGATTTTCAGCATTACTATAATTGCCATCGAACGCATGCGGGGCTGGAAGGACACCTGCCAGAACCGGCTGTTGCCGGATCTATGTCACCAATAGGTCTCGATTCGTACCAGTGGAGGAGGCACTGTCGAGGGTTGTACCAGACTCCAATCGCCGCGTGATTCTATCAATTCGCCATGAACAGGGAAAAAATCACCTTTCGCAACGATAGGAGCCGGGCGAATAGGAAATGAAAAGCTCCAAGCACCACAAAGCACACGACTACTGCGATCACTGCTGAATTCACTGTTCTCTCGAACCTAAATCCAGGGTAGTGCACGCGGATTTGGCCCACAATTCGACGAAAGGGATAACGGCGTGTAATCCGATGTGGAGCAGTCGTTGCTCTTGGGGCGGTTTCCGATAGGCAGCCCGCACCCATGCTGGTTCGGCCACGGGAGCTTTCAGTTACCGCCCGGAGCAATACTGCGCCGATCAGGGCAAGATCTCAATCACCCAGTTGGGGGGACCCAGCAGCGCCTTTTTGAGGGTGAGCTTTCGCCTGATGCTCCACAAACGCTTCGCTGGTCCGGTTCTGCTCCTGGATAAGGTTTACCAGCCGTCTTTGCCAGAGCGTTAGCCAGATCATTGTCTTGGCAAAGCTCGGCATTTCGCAGCCACGCCTCCAGACGAAAGCTCTTCTGGCTCACTTCGCTGTCCTCCCGCCACAATCGATCACATTCAGGGCACTGGGAAGCCGACATATTGCCGAGCCCCGTGATTTCATACGGTCCGCTATTCCGCCGCTTGCCCCTTCGCCTTCTCGAACGCGGGTACCACTCCTAACTGCTGCATCAAACCGAGAGCGTCCCACATCACCCAAGTCTCGACTATCTTCCCGCGTGAGATCCGATTTATGGCGATGCCTTCCACGCTGACCTTTTTATTCGTGGGTGCAATCCCGTGGAATTCCGCCGTGTGCGTACCAGTTGAAGTGTATCGCGTGGTGACAAATCCATCTGCCTCGATCATTCCGACCTTGAATTGCAAATCGGAAAACGCATCGCGATAGAGCGAGATCGTTTTCTTCTGACCTTCCGGTCCCTTGCCGAAATCAGGCGTTGCCGGATCGTGGTGGATGTGGTTGGCTGCAATGACCTGATCTGCTACCGCGAGATTTCCTTTGCTCAGGAAATCCTTGAAAAGCCTCCGACCGATCTGCTTGTTGTCTGCGGACATGAGTGCCTCCTGTGGGCGAGCACTGTAGCACAGCCCGCGGCCGGTGGGAAGCCTGCTACCATTCGGTGTCGTTAGTATGTGACTTGTCCGGTTGAATTCACACGTGATCTGTCCGCTTACAGCGGGGGGGTGATGCTGGGTGGTGGACGAAACCCAGCAGTACTCAGCCGCCGAGATGGAGCGGATGATGAAAGTCCAAGACGTGCTATTGAAGGCCATGGCCAAGAAGATCACCTGGTGGGCGGCGGCTGAAATCCTTGGGGTAACGGATCGGACGATGCGGCGGTGGCGGGAGCGGATCGAGAAGGGTGGCTACGCTGGGCTGGCCGATCGCCGCAAGGGGAAACCGAGTGCGAAACGGATCCCGCTGGCCACGGTAGAGAAGATGCTGAACCTGTACCAAGAGACCTACTACGACCTGAACATGCGGCACTTTCACGAGAAGCTGCGGGAGGAACACGATATCCAGTTGAGCTACACCTGGGTACAGAAAGCGTTGCAAGGAGCCGGCCTGGTGGCTAAACGGCACAAGCGGGGGCCGCACCGGCGGAGGCGGCCGCGACGGCCGATGCCGGGGATGCTGCTGCACATCGACGGCAGCAAGCATCGTTGGCTGAACGATGAACGCTGGTATGACCTGATCGTGATTCTGGACGACGCCACCAGTGAGATCTACTACTCGCAGTTAGTGGAGGAGGAGTCGACGCGAACGGTAATGGCCGGCTTGCGGGAGGTGATCGAAACCAAGGGTATATTCTGCGCCTTGTACAGCGACCGAGGCAGTCATTTCTTCGTGACGGTGAAGGAGGGGGAGAAGGTGGATAAGCACCGCCTGACGCAGGTTGGACGGGCAATGAAGGAACTGGGAGTGCAGATGATCGCGGCCTACTCGCCGCAGGCGCGAGGGCGCTCGGAGAGGAACTTCGGAACCTGGCAGGGGCGCTTGCCGCAGGAGCTCCGCCTGGCGGGGATCACCACCGCGGTGGGCGCCAATGCCTTTTTGCGGGAGCGCTACATCGGGGAGTTCAACGCGCAGTTCTGCGTACCGGCGGTGGAGAAAGGCACGGCATTTCGGCGGACCGGGAGGAGTGACCTGAACTGGATCTTCACGGTGCAAACCGAGCGCGTGGTGGAGAAGGACAACACGGTGGCGATCCGGGACCGGTCGTGGCAGATCGACAAAACACGATTCCGCAACACCTTGGCCGGAAGTACGGTAACGATCCACGAACACCTGGACGAAACCGTATCGATCCGCTACGGCCCTCTTGTAGTGGGGCGCTATGACAGGACGGGAGAAAAGCTGATCAACGCGACAACCAAACAGCGCCGTGGAAAAGGCGGGAGCATGGAAGGCAGCGAAAACCAAAAGCAGGTTTCCACCGGCTCCCACACTCCCTTGGAAATCTCGCTCAGAGCGCGAGATTCCCACTTTTCCACCGCGCCGGCGACGGCTTCTGCGGTCTCGAAGACAAAGGCAAAAGGCAAACCCAAAACCAAAGCGGAGGCGGCCTAACGGCCACACGCTTTGTTTCACAAAGCGGACAGATCACGTATTAATAAAACCGGACAACTTGACTTGTTAACGACAGCCTGCTACCATTCGGTTTCAATAGTGGCCATTGAACAAACTCCACACCCACATGATGAGACAGAGCCGGACCCACGAGGTTCGTGAAGGCTTCGGATTGTGGCGGCTCTCACTACGGCGATGATGGCGGATTTTCCGATCCCACATTCCTGCGAGCCTTTTTGTCTCCGATATGTTTCGTGACAACGGATACCATCTGCGGCTCGCGGCGATGATGATTTTGGCTGCCGCGCGCTCGCCGGCTGGGAGGCTCAAGAAGAAACCGGATGAGCAGCACGACAACGTCACCGGACTTTAGAGCATCGTGACTGTCCTGGAAGGCAATTACCTCCCGCGGTGCCCGACCGGTTACGAATCCGTGAGCACGCGCTGAGCGGCGGTCCTCAGATCTTCGTCGCGAGAATCTTTCTTAGCTCCTGTTCAGGCGCTGAGAACGCTGCCCGCAAGGGTCCCCATTTGGGCATGTAATAGACCACGGAGCCGAAGGGCGTTCTGCAGTTGAAGCGAATGCGAACCAGCCGTCCCTTGTACCACCAGACCGGCTCAACCGCTTCGACGGATTTGAATGGGATGCGCGCTTCCCTCCAATAGTTCGCAACCACCAACTCCCGATCTCGGTACCCAACTAACTGCAAATGTACGGTAACCCAGGTCAGCGGCACCGTGGCGATCAGGACAAACCAAACAATGAACTGGAAGTCGGACCTTATAGAAATGCGGCCCATGGTGATGTAGACCCAGATGGGCACTCCAACAAGAACCGCAAACCAAAGGACCGGCATGATCAGTTTGTTCACAAACGTCAGTACAGCACCCGAGCGCCAGGTGGTGTGGGTTTCTGCGATCGCAGAGTTGGCCTGGCTCGACATGCTGATACCGTATCCGGGTTCAGCTTACGCGATTCCGGCCTGCAATAGAAGTTCCTCTTGGTTAATAGAGCCGTGCCATACCCTATCAGTCCAGACGATTTGGCCAGGACACCCCCGCGGCATGGGGTTCTGGACCGCGACGCCTCCGGTCGTGTGGTCGCCGATGGAACATCTGATCAGGGATTCGGGTGAACAGCGAGGCAATGAAAATGCAGAGGAGTATTGCTTCGGCTAAGGAAGTTCCGCTAGCAACGCCCGCGGGCCGTCGATGTGAGTAAGCGGTGGCGGCGGATCGTTTCGATAGACCAATTCCCAGTGCGCGTTATACCTGTTGGCATTTAACGCGTGTGCGGAAACCTTTTTCGGGTCAACACCGAGAACGACAACCAATTCAAGGCGGTTGCGTTGCTCCTCCGGCAGTCGGTTGAGGTTGTTGTCGCCTATCCGGAGAGCGTGCGGTTGCAGGTTCAGAATCGAAGCGCTCACGACCATAGCCGCAATCCTCACCATACCCCGTCAGGTGTACCATCGAAGGCATGAAAATACCGCCAGACGTTCGAGCAGCCATGACGGAGATCGCGCGCATGTTCGGCCGGCAAGGCGGCAAAGCGTCTGCGAGGAACATGACGCCGGAGCAGCGATCTGCGCACGCAAAGAAAACGTCCCTGGCGGCAGCGGAGGTTCGGACCGCCAAGCGTCTTGCACGGGAGGGTGTGAAGCGGGACAGGCAGGCAGCAAAGCGGAAACGGTCTGAACTAGCGACGTAGGCTGCGTCCGACCACCCCGCAATGTGTTCTTCACTCAATTCGCGGTTTGCCGACTTTATGCCCAAGTGAATTGTTCCGCCAAAAGTAACTACCGGGTTCCCGACAATCCAGGAGTTAGGGGATTTCGGATGCGCCCCATCCACTGGCGCCATGCCCGCGCCATCAGCAGGTGTATTTCATGCAAGTCCAAGCAAAAATATACGATGGAGCGCGCTGGAAAGTTACGGAGTGGCCGTTCGGCGCCAGTGTGGTAATCCGTACGTGCCCGGCGATTGGCACCGTAACTTTTCTATTCCCGCCAGCGAATACGCTCCCGACTACAAATGCTCCGCTCCTTATGGGAGATCACCAGCTCGTTACATCCCCAGGGGGCGCCCATTGACCACACATCTTAAGGAGAACGTCATGAAGCCTCGTAAAGGGCAAGCGTACAGGGCCGGCTGCGAGTCGGTCCACTCGCCGGCGCCAGACAATTCCAGGAGGAGCCGATGAAGAAGTTATGTTTTCTCAGCACACTGGTTCCGCTCATCGGAGCGGTAACTGCCGTTCAAGCCGATAGCGATCAGAACGCTCAGGTGGTGACGGCGTCAAACGCAACCAATAACCAGCTTCTGGTTTACAACACCGGCGGCCAACTGATCCAGACGGTTACCACGCAAGGTCAAGGTGGTGTCAGCGGCAACTCTGGCGGCATCGAAGCGAAAGGCAACATGGTCGCTGTCGTGAATTTCGGCTCGCAGTCCGTGTCCATTTTTGAACGCAGGGGCAATGGCTTCCATATGAAGCAGCTAGTGCCCACGATTTCCAGCCCGGTCAGCGTGGCCTTCGGCGCCGGCCATCTCTACATCCTCGGGACTACCAAGGTTGAGTCCCACCGGATAGATGGATCCGATGTAGATTCCAGTCCCGATGGAGTGGTGGCACTGCTTGTGGCGGATGGGTCCGCAGCGCAGGTCGGTGTTTTGCAAAACCAGCTCATCATCACGGAAAAAAGCGCCACGATTGAGACGGTAAACCTGCTTTTCGACGGAGCCGTGAGTGGGCCTGCCACGCTGGTACAGAACATCCCGACCAACCCCCTGGCACCGTTCGGATTGGTTACGGGCGGCGACAATGCCTACGTCACCATCGCTCACTCCAATGAGATCACCCTGGTCCGCAACGGAACGGTTCTCACCGTCACCGGCTCCGGCACACAGAACGCCCCCTGCTGGTTGACGCTGGTGGGACGGTTTCTGTTCTCGAGTAATTCGCCGAGCATGAGCGTTTCACGGTATGCCGTCTACGGGCAGAAGATCGTCCAAGACGTGGCAGTCGCAGCACAATTTAATGGCGATCCGACCGATATTGCCTCGGGAGAGGGACTGGTGGCCGTGATTGACGGCAACGGCCCGCTCTCGCATCTGTCGATCTTCAGTGTTGACGAGGATGGCAACCTGACTCTGCAAAACGCGGCCACTATCAGCGGTGCAGCCAACGGCGTCGCGGTCATCCGGGGCGGGGACTGAACGAAGCGCCATTTCTGAGAGGTAGTCGATGCTATACGCATGTGATCGAGCCGGCACACCGATCCGTCTGTCCCTCGCGGCCCAGCGAGCCCCTTCTTCAAACCTGGGCCGCATCACGTTCCTTTGTAGCATCCGCGGTCCGGGCCGGAAGTAATCGCACGTTGACGGGAAACGCTCTTGTCGCGGATATGGTCTGTGGAATCACCGCGACTAGCGCACATAAGCCTGGTTTACGTTTTGTTGGAGGAACTCTCGGAACTCGTGCTGGTACTTGGGCTGACGGAGCTTGCCACGGATCGTGCGCTTGTCCGCGAACTTAATCTCCGATGACGGATTGAAGTAGGCGACCGCATTTTGCCGTGTCAGGACGAAGGGCGGGCAACCGTTCTGCAAGAGGATGCCGCTTGCAATTAAGGACCCGGTGCGATGATTGCCTTCTTGATAGAGTTGTGGTTGGCTAAGCACGCCCACATAGACCTCCGACGCGACCTTATACGGGTTCTCCGTCTCATGCTTGCGATACCACCGACGAATTGGCTTCACGTATCGGCGGAAGTTATCGAAGAATTGTCGTCGGGTTACCGAAATGTGGCGACTGAACGCGTGCGGATTGTAGCCCTACCCAGGAGCACGAGGTGGTTTAGCTGTAAGAGCGCTTCGAGCCCCTCATCGCTGAACAAGTCGAGGTCTTCATCGACAACTGCATCGAGAAATTCGTACGCCGTGAGCATGTTCTGCCGGACCGTATCACTAAAGTCATCACGACGGCAATTTAGCACCGCATTGATTGCCGGGAAGTGACGCTGCACATCACGCAACTCATCCTCGATGCGTCCAAGGTGCAAGCGCAACCGTTTCACCATACGTCCAGCAGTAGAGCACATCCTACAGAGGGTTTCCACTTTCCTGCTTAATGGTCGAAAACAGCAGGGCAGTGAAGTCACGCGGGGGCCGGCAACATGGTTTCCACTTATGAATTGCGGATCGTGAAATCCCAGCGTTCCACTTTGACGGGTAACGTCCATTCCGCCACTTTGGTCAAACCACGTGGCAGAGGTCCGACTCGACCATTGAGTAGCTAACCTAAGTGGTTGCGAGTTGGAATCAGGCTTCCATTGAACCAACCTGTGGCAGTCGCGTTTTGCGTGCCTACTTGGCCGCCGGGTGCCCAGATGCTGTGCGGCTGTATCCACGTGCAGTCCGCGTCGTAAGAAGAGTCAGCAAGCTCACCCCAACAGTGCGTACAGCGGTTGCAGCAACCCCCGGTAGCCAAATTATGGCGACCTGCACCGCCATCCGGCAAGGTCGGTCAGCATCGGAGCTATTAGAGCAAGCCCGACATTCCCGAACAAGACTTGAGGTTGAAGGGCTGCTCTGATGATTCATTTACACCGCCAACCAGAATGCAGCTTACTCTTCGAGCGTCCGGACGTTGTAGATCGGAACGTTTGCGTCGACGGCTTGCACGTCGCGCCGGACGGCGGCAGTTACCTTGGCCGGATCACCCACCGTGCGGACAAAGAACGTCATCGGCTCACCCAACACGCTTATTTCAATAGCCGGAACTGAGTGCTGATCATTCCAGACTCGCGTTGCGGTATGCATCTCTCTTTAGCACTACTACCCATATCGATCCGCTGTCGCAACTCCGACAGCGCGCGTGGTCCTGGACTCCTGTTCCCTTACAATCCTCGCACGTCGCAGCGATCTTCAGTTCCAGGAGCTGACTGTCGGGCAGCTTCTTCAGGTCGTGAATGACCTGCCCGTTATGGTGGGTCACCAGCCAGCGCTTCAGTTTGCGTTCGATGGCTTCTCGGTCTTTCACGCTGAGTTCCACGCACCGATCTGGCCACCATTCATGAATGCACTCGTAGCAAACCATATCGCCGCAATCGAGTAGAGCACCAGCGTCAGCGCGCCGGAAGAACCGCTTGCACCAGTGGCACGGCTGGACACCAAGCAAGCCCAGAGCGTCTTTGACCTGCACTAGCTCACGCTCGATGCGCGACAATGCCTCGCGCAAATCCTTTACTGACTCGTCCGGCATCTTGCCACTGGCCCGGAATTTCCTTTCTGGACTCTCTAGGTGCTGATGGCGAGCGCCAGAGGCGACGGAGAAGTTCTGCGATCACCAGATCCGGCTCAGACTCCGCCAGTGCGCGCAGCACAGTCCATGGCTCGCAACGCTCGAGAAGATTGCTAACTCGACATTCGCTTCGCCGTTATCTCGAAGGTCTGGTCATTAAACGTTACCTTGAACTTAATCTCGTCGCCGCTAAGCTTGCCGCTGTACGTGAATGTTCCGAATGGCCGCTCTGCCGAGAACGAGATTTCGTCACCGGCTACCTTGCCGTCTTTGATTGGGGTCTCGTCCTGCGAGCCGGCCACGGTACCCGTTAGATTTCCATTTTCGACTTTGAAGGTGAAGGTATTTACGCGCTGCGTCCCATCAGGAGTAGTGAACTCGGCCTTCCACTTGCCGCTCACATCCGCAGCCGCTGCCACCAATGACAGCAACACCCCAAGGAACACGATGCGCCAAGATAGACGATTTCTCATAGAGATCTGCTCTCCTTCCTTGCAACAATACCACTCCTGTTCAAAAACACCTCCTTCCATCCGATCGACGAAGCGCATTCTCCTTAGCGCGGGGGCCGCTCTTCGGGATAGTTGTTCGACAATGAAGTCGGGGAACCCTCCCTGGGGTACGTTTATAATTGCGGGCGAGATTCGGGCAGTCACCCCACGCACGAAACGGAGCGTTAACAGGCAATAACGGAAGCTATTCGACGCGGTCTCGTGGCAAAGCCTTCCGGCGTCAGGGGGACTATCGAAAGACATGCCACGTGTCAGCAACGGCGTTTTACGTCCAGGTGCCTGCTGACAGCTCTACGCTGGGCGACAAGGGCAATCAAGTTCGTTACACTGCTGCGTGGCTCTGCACGTTACCGCGAGTTTCACGGGGCGACGCGGCAGGCTCCTGTTGCAGGAATTCAAGCATCCTTCGATTGATCGTCTCCGCTTGCGCGAATGTCAGATCGTGGCCCGCGCCGAGGATTATCTCCGCGCTGACAAACTTTTCTCCACGCGTTACAGTTTTTCCGCGCGCTTTCCGCCCTAGAAGATGAGAGAGTTCGGGATCAACCCGAGCTCGAAGGAATCAGAGGAAACTTCAATGTCGAAACACGTGAGAAACTGCAACTCTGCATACGCCGCGAGTTGCCTGATCCTGTTGAGCGGCCTGGCCATTCGAGCGACAGCCCAGAACCCCGCACCTGAACCCGACCCGTCTGATCCGGTTGCCGTTGCTTTGAAGGCGCACCCGGGCTGGGTGCAGATTCCCGGAGCCCTGATCCGCCCGGACTGCGTGCACGAGGTCCCAAACGGCGCCCTGCTACAAGAGAATGGCGATGTTTTTCTCGGTGGCG
>Ga0208565_1000131_pt1 | contig 62991 bp, 55 predicted proteins | sample Sb_taG_7_FD_187706 | JGI IMG/M metagenome (GOLD analysis project Ga0208565, IMG submission 187706) | Peat soil microbial communities from Weissenstadt, Germany - Sb_50d_2_FS metaG (SPAdes) (version 2) | ecosystem: Environmental > Terrestrial > Soil > Wetlands > Peat | place: Germany... | reverse complement strand
GCCGTGCCGGTGCCAATGGTTCTTCGGCTCCGGCCGCTATTTCGCTGGCCGGTGCTTCGCTGACTGGCATGCCGCTGGCTGGCATGCCGCTGGCTGGCACGTCGCTGGCTGGCACGTCGCTGGCTGGCACGCCGCTGGCTGGCACGTCGCTGGCTGGCACGCCGCTGGCTGGCACGTCGCCGACCGGTACCGGTATGTCGCCGGCCGGCGAGCTCTGGACCGGCTGGACGGTCACTGCCGGGCCGTCCTGGACTGGCCCGGTGGTCGCCTGGGGGGTGTCCTGAGCAGGCGCGATCGCGGCGGTGGGTGCGTTCTGGGCTGGCTGCTCGGCCGGGATCTGCTCGGCCGGGATCTGCTCGGCCGGGATGTGTTCGGCCGGGATGTGCTCGGCGGGGATGTGCTCGGCCGGGATGTGTTCGGCGGGGATGTGCTCGGCCGGGATCTGCTCGGCCGGGATGTGTTCGGCGGGGATCCGCTCGGCCGGGGTCTGCTCGGCCGGGATGTGTTCGGCGGGGATGTGCTCGGCCGGGGTCTCCGGCTGCTCGCGGCGATGCGCTGCAGTCGTCGCCCGCAGTGCCTGAGCTTCAAGCGGCAGCGGCGGCTCGTCGATCATCGGCATGGCAACGCCGGGGACAGCCGTGGCCGTGAGGTAGCTAGGCGTGGCGACGAGATCGGCTGCCGAGTCTGGCTCGGAGCTGGCACCGAGGTTGGCGGCCGGTGCGAAGCCCTCGCTCGCTGGACCCGCGTCTGGTGAGCCGCCGAACCCGGTCACCGGCAGAGCCTGCCCGCGATCGCCTTCGGAGAAGTCAGCCGGCGGAGGTTCGTGCGAGTAGCCAGCAGCCACGGCGGGGGAGCCAGGTTCGAGGTCGGTCCCGCCTGGGGCCGGCGGAACATTGCCCGGCGTATCGGGGCCGCCGTAAGCGATCTGCGGGCCTGTTGCGAAACCGTCCCGGCTCTGGCCGGGATAGCTCGTGGTCCGCGGACCAGTGCCCACCCCGTTCCCGCTTTCGGCGGGGTAGCCGGTCGCTGGCTCGGACGCCGTATATGCGGCGGCCGTCTGCCACGTGCCGTCCGCACTATGCGGGAAAGCCAGTCGCTGCTCGACGATATCGGTGACTTCCTGGCGCGGCGCGATGAGCTCGAAGACGCCGCGGTCGACCTCCCAGTAGCCGAGCTGCTCGGCCCGGTACGCGTCGTGGCCCAGATATGCGATGTGCAGGCGATCAGTCAGATCGTCGAGCACGATGCAGCGCTCGCCGCGGAAAAAGCCGACCGGCCGGGACTCGTGCAGCGTCTGGACGTCGGCTAGGTGAACCTGTTTGCGCCAGTGTCCGGTAGCAGGCTCGAATCGGAGATCCTCGGGCGGCGGGCAAGCGGCGAACAAGACGACGTCGGACTCGGTCGGACCGACTCCTGCCTCATACGGTGCTCCCTGATAGCTAGCTAGCAGGCGATATCGCATGTTGTCAGATCCCCTCGGCAGGACGCAGCCAGACCTGCCCGTCGTAGCGTGCGATGAACTCTGCCTGACCCGGAATGATCCGGTAGATCTCGGCCCCGACCGGAATCGGGATCAGGTCGATGTAGAACTCGGGGATCGGGCGGTTCGGCCAGGAGGTATAGCCGGTCCCGGTGAAAGGCGGCTTGCCGGTCCAGTCGCCTCCGTGCTCAGCAGAGTACGGGACCTGGTAGGCGTCCGGTGCCGTGGCCATCCAGCGGAGCACGTACACCTCGGGCATGTCCGGCCGGAATTCAGAACCTTCGTAGCCAAGGTCGAGGGCAGCGTAGAAGTCGGCAGGGTCCGTGAAGGAGCAGTCAATCGCCCGGTAGACATACCCGGCGATGACCGCGCGGCGGCCAGTCAAGTACGGCTCAACCAGTCGCGGCGGGATGGCCTTCTGCATCAGTGTCCCCGCCTCGATGATCGCCGGTGCCTGGTGGGTGTGCCGCACACGCTCCCCTGTGATCAGACCTGGATGCGGTTCCATGAGACTCTCATATCGCAAGTTGCGTCCTCAACCTTTCGAGGATGAAGCAGCATCGGCGCCAGATTACTAGCGCCAGATCCTCTCGCGATGCCGCGACTGGATTAGATGCCGGAATAACCGCAGGACGGTCGTCCTGCGAGGAGTGCCCTGATGACGGCGAACTAGAGTTGGGATTGTGCTTGGGATCCGCGGGGGCGACCCCTCATTCCGTGCCGACGACGGCTCGGCCGATCCGTCCGCGGCCGCGGCGCTTACCGCTTTCGCATCCGGACAGGGCAGCGAGCACGCCGTACTGACCGCGCTGGCCGGTGGTCGGCTGCTGGTTCCCGTGGTGGCCGTGCTCGCCGACCAGATCGCCAACGACCTGGCTGGCATTGCCGGGCCAGACGGCCATGGCGGAGACGCCGCAGGCCAAGCGGGGCCGGTCGGTGACCTGTCCGACCGGGCCGACCGGGACGACCAGGTCGGCGCACGGGCAGCGGGCGAACGGGCAGAGAAGGCCAGCGAGATGGCGATGCCGACGCTGATCGGGCTGGACGGCAGGCGCGCCGTACCCGCCTTCACCTGCCTGGACGCCCTACGACGCTGGCAGGATAACGCCCGCCCGGTTCCGGTCGCTGCGCGAATGGTCTGGCAGGCAGCCACTGAGGAGTCGTGCGCCGTGGTGATCGACGTGGCCGGGCCGGTCCCGCTGGCGGTCGAGGGTGCCAGGCTAACCGCGCTCGCCCGCGGCGAGGCTGCTCCGCGGCCAGAGAGTGACCCGGACATTCAGGAGGCAGTGGCCACCGTGCTCGCTGGTGAGCTCAACGTGGCAGCGTTCCAGCTTGGCCCCGGTGATGCCGACCGTGATCTGATGATCGGTCTGATCCCGGCGTCAGACGACGCCGGGTGGGACAACGAAGCGCTGGCCGGTCGAGTCGGAGATGCGGTCATGACCCGGCTGGGCGGCCGACTGCGACGCGGCGTGGCGATCTGGTTCGGCGCGCCCGCGGCGAACTGACCGCTCGGCGCGACGACCTGGCTGTCCACCGTCACCGAGTGACTGATCCGCTGACAGGCGGCTGCTGCCCAGGCGGTGAGGCGCTGGCCGTGGACCGAAGCCAGTTCCGGGTCGGCAACCAGTTCCGCCATCAGCCAACCCCGCCGTTTTCGAATATACTTGCGAAGTGTCGTAATGGTTCGATATTATTAGCGATAACAGTATCCAGGTCAGGAACCAGGCCACTACATGACCAGGAGCCGCCGATGACCGGCCAGCCGATCGGACCGCCGCCCGGGCCAGACGCGCCCGAGGCGGCCGACGGTACGCGGGCTGGCGGTTTGGATTGGGCGCGGGAGGAGCCGCCGACCGAGGCAGACCTGTACGGGCTGTGCCCTGATCCGTTCGCGGGTCCGCCGGACGGGGCGGATGCGTGGCTGGCGGACCTGTCCGTTCCGGAACTCGAGGCGCTGGCCGATGAGCTGGCCGCGGCCCAGGGCCCGGCCGCGGCGGCGGGGGCGAGGGCGATGCCGGCCGGGTTCACGCACCGGGACCGGGTGCCGGGGGCCGCGGGTTTCGCGGCCGGCGGGCCGCTGGATGTGCTGGCGCCGGACCCGGTGCTTGCTGGGTTCGCTCAGGACGCCGTGGACGGCGGCCTGGGCACGCTGTCTGACGATGAGCTGGTCGGGCTGCTAGGAGCTGCCCGGCGGCTGTCATCGTGGCAGGCCGCGGCGGAGCTTGCTGCCGTGGCTGAGCTGGATGCGCGTCGTCGGGCTGCCGCCGAGCGCCCGGGCATGTCCCGGGTGAGCGAACACGTGGCTGAGGAGCTAGCGGCGGCGTTGACCTTGACTGGGCGAGCGGCTGAGCACCTGCTTGGAGTGGCACGTGGTCTATCCCGGTTGCCTCAGGTGCTGGCGGCACTGTCGGCGGGCGTGATCGACCGGCCCAAGGCTGAGGTGTTCGTTGCTGAGCTGTCCGCGCTAGGTGATGTCGCGGCAGCGGCGGTCGCGGCGGCGATGTGGCTGCCCGCGCGGGACATGACAACAGGGCAGCTGCGTGCGGCACTGCGGGCGATGGTTCTCGCCATTGACCCGGACGCCGCGCGGCGCCGGGCGGAGTCCGGTCGCGCTGAGGCCCGGGTTGAAAGCTGGCAGGAGATGTCCGGGAATGGGGCACTGGCGGGCCGGGAGCTGCTTCCGGCTGAGATGATCGCCGCGGACCAGCGGATCAACGCGATCGCCCGTTCCCTGCAGCACGCAGGCGCGCCAGGCAACTTGGAGCAGCTCCGCGCCGCCGTGTTCACCGCGCTGCTCTTAGGCCGTGACCCCGCGGCCACTCTGCTCGCTGAGCAGGTCGGTACACAGGGCCGGGTTGGCGGATCGGCTGGGGATACGGGACAGAGCTCGGTCGGTGTGCCAGAGATGGCTGGGCAAGGGACCGGCACTGGGGCTGCGAGCGTGACTGGGAGCGGGGTCGGCGCTGGGAGCCTGACTGGGAAGGGGACGGGTGCCGGGCCTGACTGGATGGCCGGGCTGGCTGGGTCGGTGAACCTGACCATGCCTGCCGCCGCGTGGCTCGGCCTGAGCAATGCGCCCGGCGAGGCCGCCGGCTTCGGCCCGCTCGACGCCTGGACCTGCCGCGAGCTAGCCGCCCTCCTTGCCGCCGGCCGAGCCCAGTGGTGCGTGACCCTGACCGGCCCAGACGGCCGCGCCGTCGCCCACGCCTGCGCTAGCCGAGGACCGGGATGTCGGCCAGGTGAGGCCAGTGGATCCGGCAGCGCGGGATCGGGCCGTCGCGGTGGACAAGACAGATGTGCCGGACCTGGTGGCCGCGCTGGACCTGGTGGCCACGCCGGACCGGGTGGCCGCGCCGGACCGGGTGGCCGCGCCGGACCTGGTGGCCGCGCCGGACCGGGCGAGCGTCCGCGGCTGGGCGGCGCGGCGTGGCTGGCGTCGCTCACGTTCAGCTGGCTTGAGCAGGGCAGCTGCACCCACCGCAGACAGACTCAGACCTACCGGCCGAACCCGGCACTGCGGCACCTGATCGAGATCCGGCAGCGAACCTGCTCCTTCCCCGGCTGCCGCCGGCCAGCACGGCGCTGCGACATCGACCACACCATCGGATGGGACCAGGGCGGCCGGACTTGTGAGTGCAACTGCGCTCCGGCGTGCCGCCGGCATCACCGGGCCAAGCAGGCGCCGGGCTGGCACCTCGCCCAGCCGGAGCCTGGTGTCCTGATCTGGACGACGCCGAGCGGCCGGTCCTACACCGTTCACCCCGACACGTATCCCGGGTAAGCCGAGCGGCGGCCGGTGGGCTCGCCGAGGTACGCCTGAGCGGGCCGGGCGAAGCTCGGCGTGGCAGGATCGGCACATGCTGCGCTGGCTGACCGCAGGGGAGTCACATGGTCCCGCACTCGTTGCGATCTGTGAGGGCATTCCGGCCGGTGTCGAGATCACCACGGCCGATCTGGCCGGGGCGCTGGCCCGTCGGCGGGCTGGTTACGGCCGTGGCGCCCGGATGAAGTTCGAGCAGGACGAGGCGGAGATCACCGGCGGCGTGCGGCATGGCCGCACGCTCGGCGGGCCGGTCGCGATCCGAGTCGCCAACTCCGAGTGGCCTAAATGGGCCACGGTCATGTCGGCCGACCCGGTGTCCGAGGCCGACCTGGCCGGCCAGGCCAGGAACGAGGCGCTGACCCGACCGCGGCCAGGTCACGCGGACCTGGCCGGAATGCAGAAGTACCACCAGGAGGATGCCAGGCCTATCCTGGAACGCGCGAGCGCGAGGGAGACCGCGGCCCGGGTCGCGCTCGGCGAGCTGGCCAGGAGGTTCCTGGCCCAAGCACTCGGCGTACGGATCGTCAGTCATGTGGTCGCCATCGGCGGCGTCACCGTCCCGAACGGGATGCTGCCAGGACCGCAAGACCTGGCAGCGATCGACGCCGATCCGGTTCGCTGCTTCGACCCGGAGGTCAGCCGGGCGATGCTGGCCGAGATCGATGCGGCACGTAGGGACGGCGACACGCTCGGTGGCGTGGTCGAGGTGGTGGTCCACGGCCTGCCGCCCGGTCTGGGCAGCCATGTGCACTGGGACCGGCGGCTAGATGGCAGGCTGGCCGGAGCGATGATGAGCATCCAGGCGATCAAGGGCGTCGAGATCGGCGACGGTTTCGCCACCGCGGCCCGGCGCGGCTCGCAGGCACATGACGAGATCGAGCCTGGCGAGCGGGGCCTGCGCCGCCGTACCAACCGGGCCGGCGGGATCGAGGGCGGGATGAGCACTGGTGACCCGATCAGGGTGCGGGCGGCGATGAAGCCGATCTCCACCGTTCCGCGTGCGCTGTCGACGGTCGATGTCCGGACTGGCGAGCCAGCCACGGCGATCAACCAGCGCAGCGACGTGACCGCAGTCCCGGCAGCCGGAGTCGTGGCCGAGGCGATGGCAGCCCTGGTCCTCGCCGACGCCGCCCTGGAGAAGTTCGGCGGCGATAGCGTGGCCGAGACTATCCGCAACCTGACCGGCTACCTGGAGACGCTGGTGATCCGATGACGCAGGGACGCAGTGCACTCGCGGCGATCCTGATCGGCCCGCCTGGAGCCGGCAAGTCCACGGTCGGCGCGTTGCTGGCCGACCTGCTCGGGGTCGGATTCACCGATACCGACGCCGAGGTCGAGGCAGCATCGGGCAAGCCAGTCAGCGACATCTTCATCGAAGACGGCGAGCCGGCCTTCCGTGCGCTGGAGCGGGCAGCCGTGGCGCACGTTCTGGCGAACGGCGATGGCGTGGTCGCGGTGGGCGGCGGGGCGGTGCTTGATCCGCAGACCCAAGACTGGCTGGCCGGTCGGCCGGTGATCTATCTGGAGACCGGCTTCGCGGCGGCGGCCAAGCGAGTCGGCCTCGACAAACCGCGCCCGCTGCTGGTCGTCAACCCGAGGGCGACGCTCAAGGCGCTGCTTGATCAGCGGTTGCCGATCTACCGGCGGCTCGCCTGGATCACGGTCGGCACCGACGACAGGGAACCCGAGCAGATCGCTGCCGAGATCGCCGCGACGATTGCTGGCGCTGGCGGGTCTGGCGGTGCTGGCGGGTCTGGCGGTGCTGGCGGGTCTGACGAGGTTACCGCTTGAACGCGACCAGCATCGAGGTCGGCGGCGAACGGCCCTACCAGGTGATCGTGGGCACCGGGATCGTCGACGAATTGCCCGCGCTGGTCGGCGAGCGGGCCCAGACGGTCGTGATCATTCATGCCGAGGGCCTGGAGCGGCTGGCTAAGCCAGTCTGTGACGTCCTGGTCGCGGCCGGCTACACCGTGCACGCCGAGCCGGTTCCAGCCGGTGAAGCGGCCAAGGACATCAGCGTGGCTGCCCGATTGTGGGCGCAACTGGCAGCACGCCGAGCTTCCCGTTATGACGTAATCATTGGACTTGGCGGCGGGGCGGTCACCGACCTGGCCGGATTCGTCGCGGCGACCTGGCTGCGCGGTGTGCCCGTGGTGCTGGTGCCGACCACGCTGCTCGCGATCGTGGACGCGGCGATCGGCGGCAAGACGGCAGTCAACATCGCGGCCGGCAAGAACCTGGTGGGTGCGTTCCATCCGCCGGCCGGCGTGCTCGCCGACCTGGGGACACTGGCCACGCTGCCCGGCCGGGAGTACGTCAGCGGCCTGGCCGAGGTGATCAAGGCCGGATTCATCGCCGACCCGGTGATCCTGGACCTGATCGAGGCGGACCCGGCGGCGGCCGCGGTTCCCGGCGGCCCGCACGAGCGCGAACTGGTCGAACGGGCCATCCGGATGAAGGCCGGCGTAGTAACGGCCGACCTGCGGGAGGCCGGCCAGCGGGAGATGCTCAACTACGGGCACACGTTGGGCCACGCGATCGAGCTGGTGCAGGGTTACCGGATCCCGCACGGCGAGGCGGTCGCGATCGGGATGATCTTCGCCGCCGCGGTGGCCAGGCTGGCTGGTCGGCTTGATCAGGACACCGCGCAGCGGCACGGCGAGATCCTGACCGCGGTCGGCCTGCCGACCAAGTACCAGGGTGGCTCGTGGCGGCAGCTGCGGGAGGCGATGGCGGTCGACAAGAAGACCCGAGGCGGCCGGCTGCGGATGGTCGTGCTCGACGGGCTGGCCCGCCCATCGATCCTGGCCGACCCGCCAGCGGAGCTGCTCGACCGAGCGCACCAGGAGGCAAGCTGATGCGGACCGTGCTGGTGCTGAACGGGCCGAACCTGTCCCGGCTTGGATCGCGCGAGCCCGACGTCTACGGCACCGCGTCGATCGACGATCTGGCGGCGGTGTGCGCGGCCACGGCCGCCGAGCTTGAGCTGGCCGTCGACTTCCGGCAGACCGACGACGAAGCCGAACTACTCGCCTGGGTGCATGAGGCCGCGGACCTGCGGATGCCGATCGTGCTGAACCCGGCCGCGTTCACGCACTATTCCTATGCGCTGCGCGATGCGCTGGCGATGCGGACCGCACCGCTGGTCGAGGTGCACCTGTCCAACCCGGCCGCCAGGGAGGCGTTCAGGCACACGTCGGTGGTGGCAGCGGTGGCCGACGGGACGGTAGCCGGCTTCGGCTTCCTGTCCTATCAGCTCGCGCTGCGCGCCGTCGCCGCGCTGGCCGCGGCAGCGGACGCCTGAGCGCCGCAGACCGGCGGACCGGCTGCGGTTACGATGCAGGAGTCCGCCGCCCGCCCGTGAAAGGTCCGCCAGGTCATGCGCATCGGGATGTCACTGAATTACGCCGGCGGATTCGCCGAGACCGTCGTCGAGCTTGCCGACTACGAGAAGGCGGGTCTGGACATCATCTTCGTGCCCGAGGCGTACAGCTATGACGCGGTCAGCCAGCTCGGCTTCATCGCGGCCAAGACCGAGCGGCTGCAGCTCGCCTCGGGGATCATGCAGCTGTACACCAGAACGCCGACGCTGACCGCGATGACCGCGGCCGGGCTCGACTATGTCTCGGGCGGACGGTTCAACCTCGGCCTCGGCGCTTCCGGCCCGCAGGTGATCGAAGGCTGGCACGGGGTGCCCTATGACGCGCCCGTCGGCCGGATGCGGGAGACGATCGAGATCTGCCGTGCGGTCTGGCGCCGGGAGCGGCTGACCTACGACGGCAAGTACTACACCATCCCGCTGCCGCCGGACCAGGGCACTGGTCTGGGCAAGGCACTGAAGATCATCAATCACCCGGTCAGGGAGCGGATTCCGATCATCGTGGCCGCGATCGGCCCGAAGAACGTGGCGATGGCCGCTGAGCTGGCCGAAGGCTGGCAGCCGATCTTCTACTTCCCTGAGAAGGCGCAGGAGATCTGGGGAGCGCCGGTGGCGGCCGGGCTGGCCAAGCGGGACGCGTCGCTCGGCCGGCTGGACGTGGTCGTCCAGGCGACGCTCGCGATCGGGGACGACGTGAGCGGCTTGCTCGACTTCGGCCGGCCGATCATGGCCCTGTACATCGGCGGGATGGGCGCTCGTGGCCAGAATTTCTACACCAGGCTGGCGGCCCAGTACGGCTACCCCGATGAGGCGCTGGCGATCCAGGACGCTTACCTGTCCGGCCGCAAGGACGAGGCAGCCGCGCTGGTGCCGCAGTCGCTGCTCGAGGGCATCTCGCTGATCGGCCCGCGGTCGATGGTGGCCGAGCGGATCGCCGCGATGAAGGAGTCCGGGGTCACCACACTGAACGTTTCTCCGCTCGGCGCGACCCACGCCAACCGGCTAGCGCTGATCGAGCAGATCCGCGACATCGCCGGATAGCGCGAGATGACGGGTCGCCGCAAACCGGTGCCTGGCGCGGTTCGGGTCGTAGTGACCGGGGCTGGCTTTGGCGGCCTGACCGCGATCGACCACCTGGCCGGCCGGTCACTGCAGGTCACCCTGGTGGACCGGAACAGCTACAGCACGTTCCAGCCGCTGCTCTACCAGGTGGCCACGGCCGGGCTGACCTCGGCCGACGTCGCCTATCCGCTCTGGGTAGCGGCGAGGAAGGCCGGCGCCCACTTCCGCAAGAGCGAAGTCGTCGGCCTCGATCCCGGCCGGCGCGAGGTGCTGCTCGCGGACGGGACCACCCTCGGATATGACTACCTGATCCTGGCGACCGGCGTCAGCGCGGCGTTCTACGGCGTGGCAGGTGCGGCCGAGCACAGCTTCAGCCTCTACACCCGCCGTGACGCGATCGTGTTGCGCGATCACGTGATGGCCTCACTTGAGCAACGCAGCCTCAGCGGCGATGGCGGGCAGCTTGACATCACCGTCGTCGGCGGCGGCGCCACGGGTGTCGAGCTGGCCGGAACCCTCGCCGAGCTGCGCAACATCGCCCTGCCTGCGGCGTTCCCCGAGATCGATCCGGCCAGGATGCGGGTCAGGCTGATCGAGCAGGGCCCGGCCCTGCTCGCCCCGTTCTGTGCCAGGCTGCGCGATTATGCGCGGGATGAGCTGCTGGCCCGCGGCGTCGATGTCCGGCTGCACACCGCGATCAAGGAAGTCCACGCCGATCGGGTGCTGCTCGCCGACGGCGAGGAGTTGCCGAGCGATATCACGGCCTGGGCAGCGGGCGTCACCGCACCGGAGTGGATAGCTGGCCTCGGCCTGCCGACCGGGCCTGGCGGCAGGCTGCGGACCGGCGCGGATCTGAGGGTGGCCGGTCAGGACCGGATCTTCGCCGTCGGCGACATCGCGGTGATCGACGGGCAGCCGCTGCCGCAGCTCGCGCAGCCAGCGATTCAGGAAGGCAGGCATGCGGCAGCGCAGATCCTGCGGCTGCTGGCCGGCCAGCAGACCACGCCGATGCACTACAAGGACAAGGGCATCATGGCGACCATCGGTCACCGGTCGGCGGTGGTCGAGCTGCCAAGCCGGATCCGGGTGCGTGGCACCCTGGCCTGGCTTGCCTGGCTGGCGCTGCACCTGGTGACACTGCTTGGCAACCGGAACCGGATCTCCGCCCTGGTCAACCTGTCCTGGCGGTACCTGACCTGGAGCCGGGGCGGGGGAGTCATCATCGGCGACGACCCGCCAGCGCAAGACTGAGTCACGCTGTGGATCGCCCGCCGAGCCGAGCCAGCGCGCGGGCAAACGCATCGCGCTGATCGCCAAGTGCGGCGAAATATGCCTCGTCCGCGGCCTCGACGTCGGCCAGGGCCGCGGCCAGCAGCGTGCGCCCAGCTGGCGTAACCGCCAGCTGCATGGCGCGGCTGTCCCCGGGAGCTGGCCGCCGCTCGGCGAGGCCTCGGGCGGCCAGCTTCCTGATCACCTGGCTGGTCATCATCGGGTCGGTGCCCGCGTGCTCGGCCAGATCCGCCTGGATCGGCTGCCCGGTGCCGTGCTCCTCGAGCCACCACAGCGAGGCGAGCAGCACGAACTGAACATGGGTCAGCTCGTAGGGTGCCAGCGCGGCCCGGATGTCACGCTGCCAGGACAGTGTCGCGCGCCAGAGCAGGAAGCCCGGGCTCTGCTCCGCGGTCTGATGCCGTGACCTGGGTGGCACCTCGTCAGCCAGCCCGCTCGCTGGCAAGCGCGATGAGCGAGTTCATCGTGGCCGGGAAGTCGGCTGTGATCGCAGGCCCGATGTGGTTGGCCTGCTCAGGCGGTCCGTCGATCTGCGCGGCATAGGTGATCCGCAGCCGGCCGTCGCCGATCGGCTCAAGCAGGTGGGACACCCGGACGGTGAGGTCACCAACCTCAGTCTCGTCGACGAACTCGCGCAGCGGGTCGACCTTGGCGAGCCGGTACCGCAGTGGTTCCTGGCCGGTGAACTTCATGGTGCCGGTGGTCCCGGTGGCGAACGGTCCGTCGCGGGTGATCAGTTCCGCCTGCGCGTCCCACTGCGGCCATGTTGTGACGTCGTCGTACAGGGCCCAGATCGCGCTGGCCGGAACCGTGGTCTCGATGATGTGGCGGTAGCTGAAGGCTGGAGAACTAGTCATGCACGCATAATATATGCGCGCATAGTAAAGGTCCGGCGGCGGGGGAACATTCCAGCCCGTACAGTCAAGGTATGGCCCCGTACAGTCAAGGTATGGCTGAGATCCACGCGGTCCGGCGGGCCGCGGTCCGCAAGCAGCTTGCGGAGCTTGGTGCCGATGCGGCGCTGATCACCAGCGGGGTTAATGTCCGATATCTGACCGGGCTGGTCAGTTCGAACGCGGCTCTGCTGCTGCCGGCCGACGGCCAGGCCGTGCTGGCGACCGACTCCAGGTACGCCGGGACCGCGGCCAGCCAGTGCGCCGACCTCGAGCTGCTGATCGAGCGGCTCATCGAACCGGTCCTGGTCCGGCTGGCCGTGGCCCGCGGGAATACCCGGATCGGGTTCGAGGCGCAGGAGATGACCGTCGAGCGCTATCAGGCGCTGACTGAGCTGGCGGAGCGTCCGGAGCTCGTGCCGCTTGGCGGCGCCGTGGAGGAGCTGCGGATGGTCAAGGACGAAGCCGAGATCGAGCTCCTCGCCCGGGCCTGCGCGATCACCTGCGAGGCGTTCGCCGCGGTGATCGGCTGGCTGCGGCCCGGCGTGACCGAGCGCGAGTTCGCGATCGTACTTGACCGGGCAATGATCGACGGCGGCGCCCGGGCTCCGGCCTTCGACACGATCGTCGCCAGCGGCCCGAACGGCGCGATCCCGCACCACATGCCAGGCGACCGGATGTTGGCGGCCGGCGATCTGGTGACCGTTGACTGCGGTGCGCAGTTCGAGGGCTACCACGCCGATCTGACCAGGACCGTGGCCATCGGCGAGCCGGCCCGCTGGCAGCGGGACATCTATCAGCTGGTCGCGGCCGCCCAGGAAGCCGGTGTGGCGGCCGCGAGGGCGGGGGCTCAGGTGGCCGACGTCGACGCGAGCTCCAGGGAGATGATCGCCAGCGCCGGTCATGGCGAGCATTTCGGCCATGGCCTCGGACACGGCGTGGGGCTGCAGATCCACGAGGCGCCGTCGATCGGCTACGGGAAGACCGGTACACTACAGGACCGGGTTCCCATCACGATCGAACCCGGGATCTACCTGCCCGGCATGGGCGGCGTCCGGATTGAGGACACGCTCGTGGTCCGCGCGGGGGCCGGGGCGGCAGGATCGGCCCAGCTGCTCACCACCTTGACCAAGGAACTGCTCGTCCTTTAGCACGGGACGAAGCAGCGCCGCTTGCCTGCAGGAGACGCGACTCACGTGGCCACCACGAACGATCTCAAGAACGGCATGACCCTCAGCATCGACGGCCAGCTCTGGAACGTCGTGGAGTTCCAGCACGTCAAGCCGGGCAAGGGCGGCGCGTTCGTCCGGACCAAGCTGAAGAATGTGCTGTCCGGCAAGGTCGTCGACCGAACCTTCAACGCCGGGGTCAAGGTCGACGTCGCCAACGTGGACAAACGGGAGATGCAGTACCTCTACCGCGAGGGCGACGACTTCGTCTTCATGGACACCCAGGACTACGACCAGCCAAGGATCCCGGCGGCGACGGTTGGCGACGGTGCCGATTACCTGCTCGAGGAGCAGATGGTGACCGTTGCCTTCAACGACGGCGTGCCGCTGTACGTCGAACTGCCAGCCGCGGTGGAGCTGACGGTCAGCCAGACAGATCCAGGACTGCAGGGCGACCGGTCGACCGGCGGCACCAAGCCGGCCACCCTGGAGACCGGGACGCAGATCCAGGTGCCGCTCTTCATCACGACGGGCGAGAAGGTCAGGGTGGACACGCGCACCGGCGACTACCTCGGCCGAGCGTGACGGCCGCGGCTCGCGGACCGGACCAGCCCGGCGATGTCCGCCCGCAGTAAGGCGCGCAAGCGAGCGCTGGACATCTTGTACGAGGCTGAGATCCGGCGGGAATCCCCGCTTGCCTTGCTTGACGACCGGTCCGCCCAGGCGAGCCCGCCGGTCACGCCGTACGCGGCCGAGCTAGTCCGCGGCGTTCAGGCCCATCGAGCCGACATCGACGCGCTGCTCAGCGAGTACTCGCACGGCTGGGCGCTGGACCGGATGCCGGCCGTGGACCGGAACATCCTGCGGATCGGCGCCTACGAGCTGCTGTGGGGCGCCGACGTGCCCGCGCCGGTCGCGATCAGCGAGGCGGTGCTGCTCGCCCGTGACCTGTCGACCGACTCATCGCCCGCGTTCGTCAACGGGCTGCTTGCCCGCCTGCTCGAGATCAGGCCCACGCTTGACCTCGACCTGCCAGGCCAGGCTGATCCGCAGGCCGCGGCTGACTCGTAAGGCCGGCTCACTCGTAGGCCGGGCTGTCGGCAGCCGGCGCTACAGTCGGGATGAGACCGGCGCCGCGGCGAGGAGGCGCGATGGACACCGATGACGCTGGCTGCCACATCCTGCACATCGACATGGATGCGTTCTACGCCAGCGTAGAGATCAGGGACCGGCCTGAGATTGGCGGGCAGCCGGTCATCGTGGGTCATACCGGCGGCCGCGGCGTGGTGCTCTCGGCCAACTACCTGGCCCGCGCATTCGGCGTTCGCTCGGCCATGCCGGTCAGCCGGGCCCAAAGGCTCTGCCCGCAGGCTACGTTCGTCGCGCCGCGACATGAGAAGTACGGCGCCGCCTCCCGTGAGGTGATGGCCATCTTCCGGACAATCACCCCGGAGGTGGAGCCGCTCTCCCTGGACGAGGCATTCCTCGATATATCCGGCGCGATCCGGCGGCTAGGCAGGCCGACGGCGATCGGTCAGCTGATCCGGCAGCAGGTTCACGACCAGCTGAGCATCACCTGCTCGGTCGGGATCGCGCCGAGCAAGTTCGTTGCCAAACTTGCATCGGTGCACTGCAAGCCGGATGGCCTGCTGGTCATCAAGGCCGACCGAGTTCTCGAATTCCTGCATCCGCTGCCGGTGTCGGCGCTGTGGGGGGTCGGTGACCGAACCGGCCGGCTGCTCGCCAGGCTCGGCCTGCGCACTGTGGCTGACCTGGCGAATACTCCGGTGCCGACGCTGGAGCGAGAGCTTGGCCGGGCGACCGCCGCCCACCTGGTCGCGCTCGCCTGGGGTCGCGATGATCGCAAGGTGGTTCCTGACCTCCAGGAGAAGAGCATCGGTGCCGAGGAGACGTTCGCCGCCGATATCGCCGACCCCGATCTGATCCGGCGCGAGCTGCTGCGGCTGTCGGGGCGGACGGCACGCGGCCTGCGCGCCGCAGGGTGCGTGGCCCGGACCATCTCGGTCAAGCTGCGGCGGGCCGATTTCACTACCATCACCCGGGCCAGGACGCTGCCCGAGCCGACCGACGTCACCCAGCAGATCTACGCGACCGCCGGTGAGCTGTACGCCGCCTCAGGACTGGCCTCAGGCACCCTGCTGCGGCTGGTCGGCGTGCGGGCAACCGGCCTGATACCAGCGCGCGGCACCGGTACCCAGCTCGCTCTCGGCGAGCACGCCGACGCCTGGCGGGACGCTGAGAGCGCGATGGACCAGATCACCCGCAGGTTCGGTGCGGATGCGGTGCGGCCAGGATCGCTGGTCCCGCCCAGAGATGCCGCCAGCCAGGCCTGAGATCGGTGTTGCGCCGGGTGTCAGCTACGTTGCACATGGTGTCAGAGTGCCGGTCCGCGCCGTATCCTGAGCTAAAGCAATGACCCAGCTGTGCTGTCCCCTTCCACAGAACGTCCCGACGCTCGTATTCTGGGGATAGCCACGGCCGTACGGCGAATCTCAGCAGTCGGCCAGCGCACGTTTATTGGGAGGCACCGTGCCGCTCTCGGAGCACGAGCAGCGTCAGCTCGAGCAGATCGAGCAGGCGCTCTATGCCGAACACCCGCGGTTTGCCAGGGCGGTCCGCGCGGCTGATCCGCAGGTGCACTACAAGCGCCGCGTCGTATACGCGGTGCTAGGGTTCGCGATCGGTGTCGCGCTGCTGCCGGTCGGCGTCGCGTCGACGTACATCGCGATCAGCGTGGCCGGTTTCGTCGTCATGCTCGCTTCCTGCTACTGGGCGGCCATCAGCTACCGGAGGATGAACGGCATCACGACCGGCAAGGTGGCCAGCAAGGACCGCCACGGCGGCCGGACCAAGCGGGGCGGAAAGCGGTCAGGGACCGGCCTGAGCGAGCGGCTCGAGGAACGCTGGCGCAGGCGCCAGGAGGGCGGCGGCAGGTAGCCGCTCGCGGATCGGTCAAGCCGGAGCGTTCTCTCGGGTCGACGGCATCCAGCCGGTAAGCAGACCCACCCCCTGCCGCACGGCGCTGCGCACCGGCCCCAGCGTCGACGCTGGCAGCAGCCTGGCCCGCCACCGGACCGTCAGCCCTGCGCTGCGACCCAGGGCGCGGCGGACCAGCGCGACGTCCGCCCGGATCGGCCCGACGGCTGCCGGGTCAGGTGCGTAGCGAACCCGCTCGACCACGCTGGCGATCCGGCCGACGGCCTGTCGTGCTGCGTCATCGATTTCGGCAGCTGAACAGACTCGCCTGGCTACTGCCCGCGGCGACTCGCTGTCCCGGCAGGGCAGCCCGAAGTCGTCGAGGTCATCGCGGATCTCCTGCCAGGCCACCCGGGCAAGTCCGGCGTCTGTGGTCGCGCCGTGCCAGCGCCAGCGCCGGACCAGCACCCGGGTGATCCCCGGCGCCACCGCAACGAGCGCGAGAATCGTGGCCACGATGATCAGCGGCAGGTCGCCGAGCTGGTGGCGCCCCAAGGAGCCGGCCGCCGGGGATTTCCCGCCGGCTGGTTCGGGTGCCTGCAGGTGCGGCGGGTGGATCTTGGTGATGCTCCCCGCCGGTCCGGTGGCGGGGTTAGTCTTGCTGCCCGGGCCGGTGGGGCCGGTCTGGCTGCTGGAGTGCGAGGCCAGATAGCTCGGCTGTGCGGCGGTGCCCTGGCCGTAGATACCGCCGGGAGTGGGCTCGAACCTGATCCAGCCAACGTTCTGGAAGTACAGTTCGGGCCAGGCGTGGCCATCGTTCGTGGTGACCTGCCAGACGCCGTTCTTGCCTTCCTCGCCCGCGGTGTAGCCGATGGCTATCCTGGACGGGATTCCGACCAGCCTGGCCAGGACCGCGAAGGCGAAGGCGAACTGCTGGCAGTAGCCCTGCTTGCTCTTGGTGAGGAAGGTCAGCAGGCCGGCCGGGGTATTCGGCAGGTGCGGACGCAGGGTGTAGGCGAACTGGCCAGAGAGGAACCAGTCCTCCAGCGCCTTGGCCTTGGTGAAGGCGTTCTGCTTGCCGCGGGTGATGTAATCAGCGATCCTGCTGAGCTGGCTGGTGACGGTCGTGGGATATCCCAGGTAGGACTGCCTGATCGAGGCCGGGATCTGCTGCGGGCCGGACAGCATGGCTGGTGCCGGATCGGGGTCCTCGCTGGTCACCGAGTAGGACATGTCCGGGTGGCTGTCCTGAGCTGAGTAGATCATCAGCGTCCCGTTGGACTCCTGCCAGGATCCTGGCAGCTGCAGCTCGTACGGCCAGTACGGTACCGGCAGGAAGAAGAGCGGCGAGTTGGAGCCGGCCGGGACGTATCCGGCCGCGACCGGGCCCAGCCTGATCGCCGTCTGGGTGATGAGCACCGGCGCGCTGGCTGACGTCCCCTGCGGCGGCTGCAGCGGCTGGCGATGGACTGCCGTGGATTGCCTGGACCAGATGGGCTGCCAGCTACGGCTGGACGGGTCGTAGTTAAGCACGTATACCTGCAGGTACTGCTCGGCAGGCTGAAACTGCGCCGCGCCAGGCCCGACCGCGACGGTTCGATAGGAGAGCACGGGCACACCTGCCGACTTGGTCAGCATGCCGTCCAGCTGGTCGACCGGATTGGGCAGCGACACCTGCGCCACATTCCCCGGGCCGGTGCCGCCAGCCAGCAGCCGATGCAGGTTCAGCGTAGGCAGCAGCAGTGGCGTGGCCACGGCCACGCATACCGCGGCGAGACCGATCCGCCGCCCGGTTGCGGCCAGCGCGCCGACTTCGGCGCCGCCGAGCCGCTCGTCCTCTCCCGCGTAGTGCCAGACCGTGACCACCCGGCCCCAGCCGCGCAGCCGGTTCCTGCCGTCGGCCGACAGCAGCGCCAGGTAGCCGGTCGCGGCGCAGAGGAACGCGAAGGCCCCGCCCGTGCTGCCGATCCTGGCCGCGGTGGGGACCGGCGCCATGAAGACCACGAGCAGCGGCAACCCAGCGATGGCCGGCCGACGCAGCCGCACGGCGAGCAGGTCGACCGCGATCGCGGCCAGCCCGATCCCGCCAGCCGCCAGCAGCAGTACACCGTGGGTGCCTGGCACCGGCGCCGGACCGGTGGCTGTCGTCGTTCCCTGGTTGAAGACCGCGAGCAGGTGCCGAAGCGAGGCGGTGGTTGGCACCACCCTGACCACCGACTTCGGGCCCCCGAACAGGGCATTCAGGTAAAGCAGCAGCGCAGCCAGGTAGGTCACCAGGCTGGCCAGCGGGGTAAGAAACCGCAGCCGGGTCGCGCTTACGGCGCAGGCAGCCACGATAACCAGGCCTGCGGCCTTCAGGTAGGCCGATGGGGCGGTGAGCAGCGGGACCGATGCGATCACCGCGAGCACGGTGGCTCCGATCGCTGCCGGAACGGCGTTCAGCCTGGTCAGGGTACCGGCCAAGGCCACCACGAGCACGGCGCCTGCCGCGGCCACCAGCCACGACACTCCGTTGATCAGGGAGAACTCCGAGATCGAGGCGAGGATGACCGCGATCGCGCAGGCCAGAGTCAGTCGGTGATTCATCGCACTGGCACTCCGTCCCAGGCCGGGTGGCCCGCGTCAGCCATCCTGCTGCCGTGTCTTGGCAGCAGCTGCCACGCCGCGGCGAGCGCGGTGTCGGCGGCGACGGAGGCCACTCGCCAGCCGGCCCCGCGCAGCACCGCTTCGGCGGCGGCCGTTTCACTGAAATGCCGGTCTCGCAACGCCGGCCCGGCCGGATTGGGGTCCGCGCCGGCCGGCGGCTGCTGGCCGTCAGCGCCGGCCTGGATGCCCCAGGTCGAGGTTGCCAGCAGCAGGGCGATCCCCTGGCGGCCATCCCGGCGGGCGGCGGCAACCTCCCTGGCCTCGGCGACCGATAGCCGGCCGGCGATCAGCACGAGCAGCCCGCCCTCGATCGTGCTCAGCGCCGCGATTGCCCTGGCAAAACTCTGATTGTTCGACGGAATGATCACGGACAGCGCGTCGAGCAGCACATCCTCGAACATCGCCGATCCGGCCAGCGGTCCGGCGTCGGTGAGCAGGTGACCATCGAGTCCGGCGCGGGCCAGATGCACGCCGATCGAAGCCGCGGCGCTGACCGCGAACTCGAACGACGAGCTTGGGCCGCTGCCGGTGTGCGCGCCGCGCCTGGAGTCGAGCAGCAGCACGGCGCGGTCCTGCCACCGCTGCTCCTCGCGCCGCACCATCAGCTCCCCGTACCTGGCGGTCGATCGCCAGTGCACTCGGCGCAGTTCATCGCCATCGCGGTAGGCCCGCGGGATCACGTCGTCGTCGCCGGCCGCCGCCGTCATCCTGGTCCTGCCGTCGCCGTCACTTGACCAGCTCCCGGTGGTGGACGCGCTGATCAGCGGTACCACCTTGGGAGTGACGGTGAGGGTGCTCTGGGTGGCGAACGACGCGGTCAGCTCGACCAGACCGAAGACATCGGCGATCCTGATCTGCAGCGGGCCGATCGCGTACTTTCCCCGCAGGTCAGAGCGCAGCTGATAGCTGACCTCGCGCGAGCCGCCGCGCTCGATCCCGTTCAGCACGTATCTGGGCCTGGTGCCGAGCGCGTAAGGGATGGTCTCCTCGGCGAGTAGCAGCCCGGTCGATATCCGGCTGACGTTCTCCAGCCGGATGGTGACCCGGGCGCTCTGGCCAGGAGCAACCCGGGACGGAGTGATCTTGCGCTCGCAGCGCAACTGGTAGCGGGCCCGGCGGGCGGTCAGGGCGGAGAAGACCGGCAAGCAGATCAGCAAGGCGCCGACACTGGTCAGCGCATCGCTGCCCAGGGTCAGTCCGGCCAGGATGCCGACGGCGCCTGCGGCGATGAACGAAGCCCCGCGGACGGTGAACCACGAGAGAACCGACCACATCGTCGCGCCTCCTACTGCTGCCCTGTCAATGTACGTGCTCTAACCAGTCGGCGGCCAGGCTCGCCAGTGGCTAGTGACCAGGCAGCGGCACCCGGTCCAGGATCTTGTCGAGTGCCTGCTCGGGAAGCTCCCGGCCGACCACCGCCTCGGCCGTGGGCAGCAGCCGGTGCGCGAGCACGGGTCCGGCCAGCGTCTGGACGTCGTCAGGGATCACGAAGTTGCGGTCTTCGAGCGCGGCGTACGCCCGGCTCGCGCGCAGCAGGTGCAGTGCGGCCCGCGGCGAGGCACCAAGCCGCAGTGCCGAGGCGGTCCTGGTCGCCCCTACCAAGTCGATGATGTACTGCCTGACCTGCGGAGCCACGTGAACCCTGCGCACCGCCCCGATCAGCGCCATGACATCGCTGGCGTGCGCCGCAGGCCGCAGGTCGTCAAGCGGCGAGCTCGAGCCGTGCGTTTCCAGCATGGCGAGTTCGGCGGCGGCGTCGGGGTAGCCGATGTAGATCCTGGCGGTAAACCGGTCGCGCTGGGCCTCTGGCAGCGGATAGGTGCCCTCCATCTCGATCGGATTCTGGGTCGCGATCACCATGAACGGCGGCTCGAGCGCGTAGGTAACCCCGTCCACCGTGACCTGGCGCTCCTCCATGCACTCGAGCAGGGCCGACTGGGTCTTCGGAGATGCCCGGTTGATCTCATCGCCCAGCACCAGGTTGGCGAAGATCGGCCCTGGCTTGAACTCAAACTCGCGCAGTTCCTGGTTGAACGCGCTCACCCCGGTGATGTCGCTCGGCAGTAGGTCAGGAGTGAACTGGACTCGGCGCACCGAGCAGTCGATTGATCGTGCCATTGCCTTGGCCAGCATTGTCTTACCGACCCCTGGCACATCTTCGATCAGTGCGTGTCCCTCGGCGAGCAGGACAGTCATGGCTAGCCTGATCGCCGCCGGCTTACCGACGATGACCGTATTGATCGCCTCGCTGATCCGGTGCGCCACCGGAATCAGCTGGTCAAGCGAGCGCTCGACCTGCTCGGCGTCAGCTGACACGCATCCTCCTTGCCCCCAGGCGGCCCGACCGCCGGGTTTGTTCCAGTGCCGATGGCCGCTTCCGCCGACCATTGCCGTGCGTTCAGACAGTACGTGTCGCCATGCCTAGATGTAACAACGGATTGGACATCGCTGCATAACGACATCCACGGCGCCGGGCGGATCTGGCCGCTTGTCCGGGTTGGCGGCCGGTCGGGTGAGCCTGAGCGCGGTTCACCGCCCCACTTTCCTCCACCTCTGTGACCACGGGATTCGTGACGCCGGGGTTCGAATTAAGGCGGTGCCATGATTGACGGTGGTGGATTGTGGAGTACAGTGGTGCGCGGTGGGGCGAGTGTGGCCCCACCGCGAACCGTAGTGGGGGACAGGGGAGGTGAGGGCCGGTGTTTCTCGGTACCCACACACCCCGCCTGGACGAGAAGGGCCGGTTGTTCCTCCCCGCGAAGTACCGCGACGAGCTTGCGGAGGGATTGGTGCTCACGAAAGGCCAGGAACGCTGCTTGTACGTGTTTCCGCAAGCCGAGTTCGGCCGGATTACCGAGGCTCTGCGCGCGGCACCGGTCACCGCCAAGGCAGTACGCGACTACAGCAGGGTGTTCTTCGCCAGCGCCTCCGACGAAATCCCCGACAAGCAGGGTCGGATCACCATTCCGCCCGCCTTGCGCGACTACGCGACGCTGCAGCGCGACTGCGTTGTGATTGGCGCGAACACGAGGCTGGAGATCTGGGACGCGGCCGCCTGGGATGCCTACCTGACGGCGCAGGAGGACGCGTTCTCCGACGCATCACAGGAGGTGCTGCCAGGAGTTCTGTGACCGGGCCGCGATCCGCGGCCACAGTGCCCGGCGAGGTCTCCACCCGCGCATGACGGCAGTCTCAGCTGACGCCCCTTCCCCGGCGCCAGGTGGGAGCTGACCTGCCGCAGCGACGCGGATGGCGACCTGGCCGGGCACCGAACTCCAGACAGCAGGTGACCGAGAGGAGGGGGCTCGATGGACACAGCGCCAATGGACACAGCGCCAGCAGCGCACCTGCCAGTGATGCTTGACCGGGTCAGGGAAATCTTCGCTCCCGCCCTCGGGACGGCCGGGGCGGTTCTGGTGGACGCCACCCTCGGGCGGGCCGGCCACGCCAGGGCGCTGCTCGGCGACCACCCGGGACTGACCGTGGTCGGCATCGACGCCGATCAGACCGCGATCGAGGAGTCCCGTCGGGTTCTGGTGGCTGATGCCAGCCGGGTCATCTTCGTGCACGCGGCCTACGACCAGATTCCGGCCATCCTGGCTGACCACGGTCTGGCCACCGTGCAGGGAGTGCTGTTCGACCTTGGCGTGTCGTCGCCCCAGCTTGACGACCCCGGCCGCGGCTTCTCCTATTCTCAGGACGCCCCGCTTGACATGCGGATGGATCGCACCAGGCGGCTGACCGCGGCCGAGGTGGTCAACACCTATCCGGCCGCGCAACTCGCCCGGGTACTCAGTGAGTATGGCGAGGAGCGGTTCGCCAGGCGGATCGCCGACGCGGTCGTGCGGGAGCGCGCCTCAAGGCCGCTTACCTCGACCCGGCGGCTGGCCGAGATCATCAGGGACTCCATCCCGGCCGCTGCCCGGCGCAGTGGCGGCAATCCGGCTAAACGCACGTTCCAGGCATTGCGCATCGAAGTGAATGACGAGCTGGGTACCCTGCGGCGCGCGGTGCCAGCGGCACTCGACGCGATCGCCCTGGGCGGCCGCATCGTCGTGCTCGCCTACCAATCGCTGGAGGACCGGATCGTCAAGCGGGCACTCGCGCAGCGGGTGGCCGACTCGACTCCGCCCGGACTGCCGGTACCGCTGCCTGCCAGCCGGCCGCAGTTCCGGCTGCTGACCTCCGGTGCCGAGCGGCCATCGGAATCCGAGCTTGCCGCGAATCCGCGCGCGGCGTCCGCCAGGCTGCGGGCCGCGGAACGGGTGCGGGTTGCCGCATGACCAACGGGAGGGATGGAACGCCGATGAGTACCGAGGTCAGGACGCCGGACGGCAGGTCCGGCGGGGCACAGGTCCGGCGCGGAACTGGTCAGGCCGGCCCGGGCGGCGCCCAGCAGGTGTCCGATTCACGGCAGCCTCCCCGGCCGGCCAGGCAGCGCAGGCCAGGACGGCCGCTGCATCCGGATCGCCCGGCAAGCCCGGTCCGCCCGCCCGGCCCAGGCCGGCCTGGTCGGCCGCCGAGGACCGGCGGACCTGGCCGGTCGGCTCGGGACCTGCGGCAGGACCCGCAGCTCAGGCAGGTCCGGCCGCCGCTGGGCGGCGGTACCGGGCCGCGGGGCAATGTCGGGCCGCCGCGCAGCAGGATCACGGCCGGGTCCGTCCGCCGCCACGGGCGGTCGTCCTTCGTGCTGCTGCTGCTCGGGCTGCTCGGCGGCGGGTTGATCTGCCTGCTGGTGGTTCAGACCACGTTCGCCGCCGCGTCAATCAGGATCAGCAGGCTTGAGCAGCAGAACGCCACGCAGAGCCAGCAGGTACAGGAGCTCCAGCAGCAGGTCACGGTGCAGCAGACGGCATCGGTGCTGCAGCGGGAGGCAGTGCGGCTCGGCATGCGACCGGCGCAGACGCTGAGCTTCGTCGATGTGCGCACCCACAAGATCGTGACCGGATCGCCCGCCGCGGTCGACCTGCCTGGGCCCCATCGGTGACGCCGGGCGTGCCGCCGGATCCCCGCGGTGCTGAGCGGTACCCCCGTCCGCGTGGCTATCCAGGATCGCGTGGTAACCCAGGACGGGGTGGTTACCCAGGTCCGGGCGGTAACCCAGGTCCGCGTGGTAACCCAGGTCCGCGTGGTTACCCAGTTCAGCGTGGTAACCCCGGGACTGGCGGTCCGCGCCGCGGCGGCCGCGGCTGGACCGGCAGGCCGCTGCGCCGCACCAGCCCGGTCCGTCGTCTGAACGTCGCCCTGCTCTCGATCGTCTTCGCGCTCTCGCTCATCGCCGGCCGGCTGATCCAGCTGCAGGGCATGGACGCATCCCGGTATCAGGCGATGAGCCAGCAGGAGCAACTGCACGTCCTGTCCATTCCCGCGGTCCGCGGCGAGATCATCAGCAGCGACGGCACCGTCCTGGCGATGACGGTGCAGACCGATCAGGTCTATGCCGACCCGCCGCTGATCACCCCGTCCATGCCGCTGCGAGCGGCCGCCGCTAAGCTGGCCGGTCCGCTTCGGATGCCGGCCGCCGCGATCCTGGCACTGCTCAGCCATCCGACCTCGCCGCAGTATGTGCTGCTCAAGCAGTCCGTGGATGTCTTGACGGCGGACCGGATCAGCAAGCTCGACATCCCTGGCGTGGACCTGAACCCGACCTACACCCGGGCCTACCCAGGCGGTGATCTCGCGGCCGGCCTGCTCGGCTTCACCGACCTGCGCGGCCCGGCCAGCGATCCGACGCTGACCGGCGAGGCCGGGCTTGAGCTGACCTACAACCCGCTGCTGGCCGGCCGGGCCGGCCAGGAAGCGGTCGAGCTAGGCGCTTCCGGCCTGCCGATCCCCGGGACTGAGGCCGTGCTGAGGACGGCCGTGCCCGCAGGCAATCTGCGGCTGACCATCCAGGCCGACATCCAGTGGAAGGCCGAGCAGGCCTGCGCCGAGCAGGTGCTCGTGACCCGCTCAAGGAACTGCTCGGTGATCGTGATAGAGCCAGCTACCGGCGACATCCTGGCCATGGCTCAGTACCCGACCTTCAACCCGGCTGCGCCAGCCAGCTTGTCGGCGACCACAGACATCCCGGTCGCCAACATCTTCGCGCCGGGCAGCACCGCCAAGGTGATCACCGCCGCGGCCGCGTTCGAGCACGGCGGGCAGACGCCAATGAGCAGCTATCGGGTCCCTGACCAGATCTGGTGGCACGGGTTCCCGTTCCACGATGCCGAGTACCATCCGACCCAGCGGTATACCATCGCCGGGATCATCGCGCATTCGCTCAACGATGGCATGGTGCAGGTGGCCGATCATGTCACGCCGCAGCAGCAATACGCCGAGTTCCGTGCCTTCGGCATCGGCTCGGACTCCGGCCTGAACCTGCCAGGCGAGAGCTCAGGCATCCTGGCCAGCCCATTCGGCTGGTACGGCAACGAGCGGTACCTGCTCTCCTTCGGCCAGGGCGTCAGCGTGACCGCGGTGCAGATGGCGTGCATCTACGCGACGATCGCCAATGGCGGCGTGCGGGTCGCTCCTTCGGTGGTGGCAGGCACCACCACCGGCTCGGGTCGGTTCATCCCGGCGCCCCGGCCGGCCAGCCGGCGGGTGCTGCGGCGCAGCACCGCGGCCGAGCTGATGTCGATCCTGGAGCAGGTGCCGATCGTGTACGCCAACGCTGGCGAGCGGTGGGGGATCATTCCCGGCTATACCGTGGCCGCGAAGACCGGCACGGCTCAGGAGCAGGGCAACACCTACGGATCGAGCTTCATCGGGATCGCTCCGGCCAGCAGCCCGAAACTAGTGGTGGCGGTCAACCTCCAGGATCCGCGCGGTCGGGGCTACTTCGGCATCGACGTGGCCGGCCCAGTCTTCAACGAGGTGATGAGATTCGCGCTGCAGACACTCAAGATTCCGCCGGACGGCGGCCATGTCCCTTACGTCCCGCTCATCGTGCCGTGAGGAGAGGTAATCTCTGCCCGTGCCAGCGGCCCTTCGTCCCAAGCATGTCCCGGTGCGCCCGCTCACCGGGCTTGCCGGGCTACTCGGGTGTCGACCGCCAGATGCCTGCGGACCCGATTCTCTTCGGCGCCATAACGAACTCCGCGGGGTGACCGGGATCACCCATGACTCGACTTCGGTCCGGCCTGGTGACCTGTACGCCGCGCTGCCAGGCAGCAGATACCACGGCGCCATGTTCTGCCCGCAAGCCGCGGCGGCTGGTGCGGTGGCGATCCTCACCGATCCGGCAGGCCGGGACCTGGCGGTCGGCACCGGGTTGCCGGTCTTCGTGGTCTCCGATCCGCGGTCCAAGCTCGGTGAGGTAGCTTCCTGGGTCTACGGCAACCCCTCTGGCCAGCTGCTGCTCATCGGCGTGACCGGCACCAGCGGAAAGACCAGCACCACGTACCTGGTGGAGTCCGGCTTGCGGATGGCCGGGCACCTGACCGGCCTGGTCGGCGGCGTCGAGACCCGGGTAGGTGCGGTCGTGGAGCCAAGCAGGCTGACCACGCCTGAGGCGACCGACCTGCAGGCCTTCCTGGCGGTGATGGCCGAGCAGCGGGTGACCGCCGCCGCGATGGAGGTGTCCAGCCATGCGCTCGCGCTCGGCCGGGTGGCCGGGACGTGGTACGAGGTGGTCGTGTTCACCAACCTGTCCCAGGACCACCTGGACTTTCACGCTGACATGGACGAGTACTTCGCGGTGAAGGCCCGGCTGTTCACGCCGCGCTACGCCCGCTCCGGCGTGGTCAATGTCGATGACCCCCGCGGTCGGAAGCTGGCCGCGCTTACGCCGATCCCGGTTACCACCTTCTCGGCGTCCGGCCGGCCTGATGCCGACTGGCGCGCGGTCAATGTGCGCTGTGGTGCCGACGGTTCCACCTTCGGTGTCGTCGGGCCAGGCGGGGTGGAGGCTGACGGCTCGGTCGCCATGCCAGGACCGTTCAACGTGGCGAACGCGGTCGGCGCCATCGTGGCGCTGGTCGAGGCCGGCGTCGGGCTCGGGACGGCCGTCGCTGGCGTGGCGGCCTGCCCCGGCGTGCCCGGGCGGCTTGAGCGGGTCGAGGCTGGCCAGGACTTCACCGTGCTGGTCGACTACTCGCACAAGCCGGGTGCGGTGCGGGCCGTGCTTGGCGCGCTCCGGCCGGTCACCGGCGGCAGCCTGCGGATCGTGCTCGGCTGTGGCGGGGACCGGGACGCGGCCAAGCGGCCGCTGATGGGGGCCGCCGCCGCTGAGCTTGCCGACGTCGCCATCTTCACCAGCGACAATCCGCGGTCGGAGGATCCGCTCGCGATCCTGAGCGAGATGCTGGCCGGCGCGGTGTCTGTGCCTGACCACGACCGGGCGCATGTGATCATCGAGCCGGATCGGGCCGGCGCGATCAGGATGGCGATCAGCGGAGCGGCTAGCGGCGATGTGGTGCTGATCGCAGGCAAGGGTCACGAGCGTGGCCAGTACGTAGCTGGTCAGGTCATCCCGTTCGACGACCGCGAGGTAGCTGCCCAGGTGCTGGCTGAGCTGGAGGACGCGTGATCCCGCTTTCGATCGGGGAGATCGCCGAGATCACGGGCGCCGTCCTTGACCGGGTCAGCGATCGCCAGGCGATCGTGACCGGCCCGGTGGTGATCGACTCGCGGCAGGCCGTGCCGGGCAGCTTGTTCGCCGCGCTACCCGGCGAACACGCCGACGGTCATGAGTACGCTCGCGCCGCCATCGCGGCAGGTGCGAGCGTCGTGCTCGGGACGCGGCCGGTCGGCGCTCCCGCGCTGATCGTGACCGACGTTCCTGCCGCCCTGGCCGCCCTGGCCAGAGCGGTGGTCGATCGGCTGCCTGACCTCACTATCGCCGGGATCACCGGGTCGGCCGGGAAAACCACCACCAAGGATCTGGCTGCTCAGCTGATCGAGACACTCGGCCCGACCGTCTCGCCCCAGGCATCGTTCAACAACGAGATCGGGCACCCACTTACCGTGCTCCGGGCCGGAGAGCACACCAGGTATCTCGTTACCGAGCTATCGACCAGAGGCCCTGGGCACATCGCCGCACTGTGCCAGATCGCGCCGCCACGGCTTGGTGTCGTGCTGTGCGTGGGAAACGCGCACGCTGGCGAGTTCAGCGGCACCGCCCAGATCGCGGCGGCCAAGGCTGAGCTGCCTGCCGCGCTGCCCGCCGACGGGGTCGCCGTGCTGAACGCCGACGATCCGCTGGTCGCGCCGATGGCGGGGCAGACCGCCGCCCGGGTGGTGACCTTCGGCGAATCTGATGGTGCCGACGTGCGAGCGGTCGACGTCACCCTCGATCGGCTGTGCAGGCCGCGATTCACGCTGGTCACCAGCGCCGGTTCGGCACCGGTGACGCTGCGGCTGCACGGCGCGCACAACGTCACCAACGCGCTGGCCGCGGCCGCGCTGGCCGGGGAGCTTGGCGTGGACCTGGCGGCGATCGCCGATGGCCTGTCCAGCGCGATGGCGCGAAGCCGGTGGCGGATGGAGGTCACCGAGCGGCCGGACGGGGTGATCATCGTCAACGACGCCTATAACGCGAGCCCGGAGGCGATGACCGCCGCGCTTGCGGCGCTGAGCGTGCTGGCCAGCGGCCGCCGTGCCTATGCTGTCCTTGGCCGGATGGCGGAACTGGGCGAGCGGTCACGGGCATTTCATGAGCAAGCCGGAGTGATCGCGGCCAGGACCGGGCTGGCCGGCCTGATCGCGGTCGGTGACGAGGCCGCGTCGATCCTGACCGGCGCGAAGTCCGAGCCAGGATGCACCGCCGAACTGGTCGCGGTGCCCGATGGCCCGGCCGCCGTGCTCGCCCTCACCGAGCGACTCAGGCCAGGTGATGTGGTCCTGGTCAAGGCGTCCAGGGCCGCCGGGCTGCAGACCGTGGCGCTGGCGCTGGCAGCGGGGGAGGCGACCCGGTGAAGACGATCATCGCGTCGTCCGGGGTGTCGCTGATCCTCGCGCTGTTCGGCACGCCGCTGGCGATCAGGGTGTTCACCAGGCGCGGGTATGGCCAGCTGATCCGCGAGGAGGGCCCGGCCGCGCACGCCACCAAGCGGGGCACCCCCACGATGGGCGGGACGGTCATCGTGGTCGCTTCGCTGATCGGATACGTGGTCGGCCACGTGCTGACCCGCGATTCGATGTCGGTGTCTGGCCTGCTGGTACTCGGCCTGATGGCTGGCCTCGGGCTGGTTGGCTTCATCGACGACTTCATCAAGATCTACCGGCAGACCAGCCTCGGCCTGCGCAGCGGTGCCAAGCTGGCCGGCCAGGCGGTGGTTGGCGCGATCTTCGCCGTCGAGGCGCTCGGACACGCGGACGGGTATGGCCTGACCCCGGCCGATCCGCAGCTGTCGTTCCTGCGCAACTTCGGGCCGACGCTCGGCGTGCTCCCGTTCGTGCTCTGGATCGTCATCATGATCGCCGGGACATCCAACGCGGTGAACCTGACCGACGGCCTGGACGGGCTGGCGACCGGGGCGGCGATCCTGGTGCTCGCCGCCTACGTGCTGATCTCCGTCTGGGAGTCGCGCAACGACTGCACGATTGTGCTCGCCAACAACTGTTACTTCGTCCGCGATCCGCTCGACCTCGCGGTAGTGGCCGCCGCGGTGCTCGGGGCCGGCTTCGGCTTCCTGTGGTGGAACGCCCCACCGGCCAAGATCTTCATGGGTGACACCGGCTCGCTGGCGCTCGGCGGCGTGCTGGCCGGCCTGGCCGTCTGCACCGAGACCCAGCTGCTGCTGGTGATCCTCGGCGGCCTGTTCGTGATCATCGCGATGTCGGTGATCATCCAGGTTGGATTCTTCAAGGCGACCGGCAGGCGGGTGTTCCGGATGGCGCCGCTGCAGCACCATTTCGAGCTGCTCGGCTGGGCCGAGACCACCATCGTGATCAGGTTCTGGCTGATCGCCGGGCTGTTCGTGGGGCTTGGCCTCGGCATCTTCTACTTCGAATGGCTGCAGCTGTCGTGACCGGATTCGCCGCGTCGCTGGCCGGGCGCCGGGTCTGTGTCGCCGGGATCCGGGTGTCAGGTCAGCCAGCCGCCCGAGTCCTCGCCGCGCACGGCGCCCTGGTGACCGCGGTCGACTCCGGCGACGATGCCGAGCACCGGGCGATGGCCGGCCAGCTTTCCGGGCCCGGGATCAGCGTGCGGCTCGGCGCGGCGGCGGTGCGCGAGTTGCCACCAGGGACCCAGCTGGTGGTCACCTCGCCGGGTTGGCCGCCGGGCGCTCCGCTGCTGGTAGCGGCTGCGGCGGCTGGCATCGAGGTGATCGGCGACGTGGAGCTCGCCTGGCGGCTGCGGCCGGTGCTGCCCGGCGGCGGCAGGCAGCACTGGCTCGCGGTGACCGGCACCAACGGCAAGACCACGACGGTGCGGATGCTGGCCGCGATGCTCACCGCGGCGGGCTACCGTGCCATCGCGGCCGGCAACGTGGGCACCTCGGTGGTCGAGGTGGTGACCGAGCCTGAGCCCTATCCGGTGGTCGCGGTTGAGCTGTCCAGCTTCCAGCTGCACTGGAGCTCGACCATCACGCCGGATGCCGCGGTGGTGCTCAATCTGGCCGCGCATCACCTGGACTGGCATGGCGACTTCGAGTCCTATGTCGCAGCCAAGGCGCGGATCTACGCGCCTGGCACGGTCGCGGTCTGCAATGCGGACGACGCCTGCTCCGCCCGGCTGGCGGCGACGGCCAGCGCGGCCGGGGCCGGGCGGGTCGTCCCGTTCCGGCTCGGCGAGCCGGCTCCAGGCGAGCTCGGCGTCGCCGGGGGTTTCCTGGTCGACCGCGCGTTCGATAGCCAGGACGGGGCCGCGGGCGTGCGGCTGGCCGCGGTGAGCGATGTATCCGGACCCGATCCCGCTGCTCGCGGCCGCCCGCCCGCGCCGCACAACGTGGCCAACGCGCTGGCCGCGGCTGCGCTGGCCAGGGCTTACGGCGCGCCCGCCGCGGCGATCAGCGCCGGACTGCTCGGCTGCCGCCCTGAGCCGCACCGGATCAGCCTGGTGGGCAGCATCGGCGACGTCGATTTCGTGGATGATTCGAAAGCAAGCAACCCGCATGCGGCCGCCGTGTCGCTGGCCGCGTTCGGTTCGGTCGTCTGGGTGGCCGGCGGGCTGTTCAGGGGCGCCGATGCGGACCTTGAGCAGCTGATCACCAACGTGGCGCCGCGGCTGCGCGGGGTGGTGCTGCTCGGCGCCGACCGGGGCAAGATCGCCGCGGCGCTGGCGCGACACGCACCCGAGGTCCCGGTCGTTGAGGTGACCAGCACCGACACTGGAGTCATGGATCTCGTGGTCACGCAGGCGGCGGCGCTGGCCCAGCCCGGCGACACGGTGCTGCTGGCGCCCGCTGCCCAGTCGTTCGACATCTTCCGCGGCTACCCGGCACGGGGTGACGCGTTCGCGGCAGCGGTCAAGCGGCTGGCGGCGGCGCATTGAGCACCGCGCCGGCCCGGCCAGCTGCCGCCGTCGAGCCTGACGGGGGCGGCGCCGGGGACTACCTCAGGCGCGAGCCGGCCCGGCCCTGGGCCGCGATCAGGGCCCTGGTAGCCCCCTTGGACCGGCCGCTGACCTCGTACTACCTGCTGATCGGGGTAACCGGGCTGCTGCTCGCGCTCGGCCTGGTGATGGTGTGGTCGACCTCGTACGCCTCCCAGCTGGACGGCGGCATGTCGCCGTGGGCCGTGTTCGGCAAGCAATTGATCGGCGTGCTGGTCGGACTGCCGATGATGTGGGCGCTGTCCAAAGCGCCGCCCGCGCTGCTGCGGGCGGTGGCCAGGCCGCTGCTTGGAGTCGCGATGGCCGGCCTGCTGCTGGTGCTGGCCGTCGGGATGACCGTGTCCGGTTCCCAGCGCTGGATCTCGGTGGCCGGCGTCCCGCTGCAGCCGTCCGAGTTCGCCAAGCTGGCGTTCCTGATCTGGGGCGCCGACCTGCTGGCGCGCCGGGAGAAGCTCGGACAGCTGCGCGACTGGCGGGGTCTGCTGATCCCGCTGTTGCCCGTGGCGGCCCTGCTCGTCCTGCTGATCGGCGACGACCTCGGTACCACGTTCGTGCTGCTGGTGATCTTCCTGGCGCTGCTCTGGGTAATCGGTACCCCAGGCAGGCTGTTCGTGGGCGTACTCGGGCTGATCGGGTTCGTGCTGCTGATCATGATCCTGGCCGTCTCGTACCGGTCCAGTCGGCTCTTCGCCTGGTTCGACGGCCAGTCGCAGGCCGCTGGATCGTCCTGGCAGCTGCTCCAGGGAAAGGACGCGATCGGCTCCGGCGGCATCTTCGGCGTCGGCCTGGGCAACAGCCACGGGAAGTGGGGCTGGGTGCCGAACGCAAGCACGGACTTCATCTTCGCCATTCTCGGCGAGGAACTCGGGCTGATCGGCACGGGCTGCGTCGTGCTGCTGTACGGCGGCCTCGCCTATGCCGGCCTGCGGGTCGCGCGGCGGGTGACCGACCCGTTCATGCGGCTCGCCGCTGCCGGAGCGACCGCCTGGATCGTGGCCCAGGCGCTGGTGAACATCTGCGCGGTGATCGGTCTGCTGCCGATCACCGGGGTGCCGCTGCCGCTGATCTCGAACGGCCTATCCTCGCTGCTTGTCACGATGGCCGCGGTGGGCATGCTGCTGTCGTTCGCCAGGTATGAGCCCGGTGCCGGGCAGGCGCTGGCCGGTCCTGGCCTGCGCCGGCGTGCCATCGGTCGGCTGGGCCTTGGTGGCCCGCACGGCCCGCTCGGCCCGCTCGGCCCGCGCGGCCCGCTCGGCCCGCGCGGTCGGCCGAGGGAGCGGGAGCGCCAGGTCGGCAGTCCGGTGCGCCGACCACCAGCCCCCAAATCTGCGCAGCAAGCACAATCGGGTCTGGCGCGGCCTGGGCACCCGTCGCGGCCAGCGAATCCTGGCGGCATGTTTAAGCTGGCGGAGCCGGGCAGCACCGGGCAGCAGACCCGGCCGCGGGATCAGCGGTCGCAGCGACCGCCGCCAGCTGGCCGCCAGGACCGGCCGCCGGCTGGCCGCCAGGACCGGGCGCCAGGGCCGGGCGGTCGGCCGCGAGCAGGAAAGTGAGGCGCGATGGCACGAAGTGTGATCATCGCCGGCGGCGGGACTGGCGGCCACATCGAGCCTGCGCTGGCGCTCGCCGATGCGCTGCGCCGCGCTGACCCGGCGATCAGGATCGCCTGCCTGGGTACCGAGCGCGGTCTGGAAACTCGGCTGATCCCGGCCCGCGGGTACGCGCTCGAGCTGATCCCGGCGGTCCCGCTGCCCCGCTCGCTGACGCCGGAGTTGCTGTCGGTACCGCGGCGGATGGTCGGCGCTGTTGCCGCCGCGGCGGCGGTGCTCAGCCGGACCCAGGCCAATGTGCTGGTCGGCTTCGGCGGTTATGTGGCAACGCCGGGATACCTCGCCGCGAAAAGGCACCGGGTGCCGATCGTGGTGCACGAGGCTAACGCCCGCCCCGGCCTGGCTAACCGGATCGGCGCGCGGCTGACCAGGCACGTCTTCACCGGTCAGCCCGGCACCAGGCTGCCGCACGCGACCCAGATCGGGATTCCGATCCGCCGGGAGATCGCCGGGCTCGACCGGCTGGCGATGAGCGACAAGGCCCGTGCGCATTTCGGCCTCAGGCCAGACCTGCCCGTGCTGCTGGTAACCGGCGGGTCGCAGGGCGCAGCCTCGCTGAACCGGACCGTGCTCGGAGCGGCCGACGCGATCCGCGCCGTCGGCATTCAAGTGCTGCACATCATCGGGCCCCGCACCGGCACCGAACTGCGGGTGCCCAGCGGCGACGTGCCTTACGTTGCCCTGGAATACCTGGACCGGATGGATCTCGCATACGCCGCCGCGGACTTTGCCCTCTGCCGGGCAGGCGCGATGACCTGCGCCGAACTGACCGCTGTCGGCCTGCCCGCCGCCTACGTGCCGCTTCCGCACGGCAACGGCGAGCAGCGGCTCAACGCGCTGCCGATCGAGCGTGCGGGCGGCGGCCTGATCGTGGATGATGCCAGCCTGAGCCCGGACTGGATTCGCAATGTGCTGCTCGGCGTGCTGCTTGATCACGAACTCGTGGCCTCGATGTCACGGGCGGCGGCCGGCGTCGGCAACCGCGACGCCGACAACGCGCTTGCCGCTGTGACGATCGCCGTCGCTGACGCCGGTGCGGTCGGCTCCGGCCGACCCGACCGGGGCAGCCGGTCCCGGCCGGCCGGGCCGAGCCAGCCGGACCGGGGCAGCCGGCATCGCGGCAGCCACCGCGGCCGATGACGCCTACAGGAGGTATGCCCGGATGAGCCTGTTTCCCCCGGTCGAGCCGGTTCCGCTCAGCGAGCTTGGCCGGGTGCACTTCATCGGGATCGGTGGCGCCGGAATGTCCGGCGTCGCCCGCGTCATGCTGGCTAGGGGCGTGCCGGTGTCCGGCTGCGACCGGGCGGCCTGCGCCGAGCTCGACCAGCTAGCCGATCTTGGGGTGCGGGCGCTGCTCGGGCACTCCGCTGAGCATCTGCAGATGGCGGACACGCTGGTGGCGACCAGCGCGGTCCGGGCGGACAACGCCGAACTGGCTGAGGCGAACCGGCTGGGGATGCGAGTGCTGCACCGGGCCTCGGCGCTCGCCTCGCTCATGATCGGCCGCCAGGGAATCGCGGTGGCCGGTACGCACGGCAAGACCACGACCACGTCGGTGATCACCACCATGCTGCGCCGCTGCCAGGCCGATCCGTCGTATGTGATCGGCGGGATTCTCACCGAGACCGGCCTGGGCGCCGCCGACGGCACCGGCGCCGCCTTCGTCGCCGAGGCCGACGAGAGCGATGGCTCGTTCCTGATGCTCAGGCCGGAAGCGGCGGTCGTGACCTGCATCGAGGCTGACCATCTGGACAACTACGGCAGCCTGGGCCAGATCGAGGACATGTTCGCGGCTTTCGCCGGCCGGGTCAGTCCCGGCGGCCTGCTGGTCACCTGCGCCGACGATGCCGGTGCCAGCAGGCTGGCCGCGAGGTCATCCGGTGCTGGACTGCGCTGCGTGAGCTACGGCGAGCGGGACGACGCGGATTACCTGGTGGCCGCGGTCACTCCGGCCGGGATGGCGACCGAATTCGAGCTGACCGCCAGGAACCGGGCAAGGCTGGCTGGTCTCGGCCCGGTCCGGCTGCGGATCGCCGTGCCAGGCAGGCACAACGCGCTGAACGCGGCGGCGGCCTATGCCACCGTGGTCGAGCTCGGCTTCAGCCCCGAGCTTGCGGCCGAAGGTCTGGCCGCCTACCAGGGCGCACGCCGCCGGATGGAGCTCAAGGGCGAGGCTGACGGGGTGCGGGTGTTCGACAGCTATGCGCATCATCCGACCGAGCTGAGCGCTGATCTGAGCGCCGCGCGGGCACTGGCGGCTGGCGGCCGGGTGATCGCCATCTTCCAGCCGCACCTGTTCAGCCGCACGAGATTCTTCGCCGCGGAGTTCGGGATGGCGCTTGGCCGGGCCGATGAGGTCTTCGTGCTCGATATCTACGCGGCGCGGGAGGATCCGGAGCCGGGAGTCACCGGAGCCATCGTGGCATCCGCCGTGCCGGGCGGACGGGCGGTCTTCTGTCCTGACCGCAGCGGCGTTCCGATCGCGATCGCGGACATCGCCAAGCCAGGGGACGTGGTGCTGACCATGGGCGCCGGCGATGTGACCGCACTCGGGCCGCCGATCGTGGCCGCACTGCGGCACCGCGCGGGTGACGGCGGGTGAGGCGAGCCCGCCGCGGTTCAGGCCGCGGCCATGATCCGTGGAAGTCCGCGTTCTTCGGCGTGGCTGCCGCTGCCCTGGTCGCTGGCGTTGCCTGGGCGCTGCTCGGGTCGAGTCTGCTGGTGGTGCGGTCGGTGCAGGTCAGCGGATCGAGGCTGGTGTCCAGGGCCACGGTGCTCGCGGCCGCCGGGATCAGGATCGGCACCCCGCTGATCCGGATCGATACCGGTGCGGTGGCGCGCCGGGTGGAACAGATAACGCTGGTGCAGTCAGCCCGGGTGGTGCGGTCGTGGCCGGACACGGTCGTGATCTGGATCAAGCAGCGAACGGCGGTCTTCGCCGTGCCCACCCATGGCGGCTATGACGTGGTGGACGGCTACGGCGTGGCGCTGGCTTGGCAGAACATCCGGCCGGCTGGCCTGCCGGTCCTGCTGGCGCCGGCCGGACCGGTGGCCGAACTGCGCGGCCGGCCGGCGGTGCTGGCGGCCGGCACGGTGCTGCGGGGCCTGCCTGAGCGGCTGCGCCAGCTGGTGACCGCGGTCAGGGCAGCCGGGCCTGCGGCGGTGACCCTGCTGCTGCGCGGCGGTCTGACGGTCGTCTGGGGCGGCGCCGACCGGGAGGCAGCGAAGGCCAGCGAGCTCGTCATCCTGCTCCGCACGCAGGCGCGGTATTACGACGTCAGCGACCCGGGCACGGCAGTGACCGGTGGCTAGGCGGCCGCATTGACCGCGACACGCCGGACCGGCCTTAGGGGGCAGTTAGTTGACCGCCTAGCCGGGCAACTCTACTGTCCCTATCAATCGGCAGCTTTACATAACTCTAAATCTCAACCTGAGGGTGAGACCTAGGGGTGAGCACTGAGAGTGAGCACTGATATGCGAAAGCACGGAACCTGCCGGGCCGGCGTTAGCGGGGGAGTTTCTCGGTGAACCACGTTGCCGGAGCGTTCCGAACCTGCCGGGATAACGGGCCGTAGGGCGGCCTGCAATATTCGCGATACTCAGACGAACGGGAAGGTCCCTCCGTGGCAGCACCGCAGAACTATCTCGCGGTCATCAAGGTCGTCGGTATTGGCGGGGGCGGCGTCAATGCCGTAAACCGGATGATCGAAGAGGGCCTGAAGGGCGTCGAGTTCATTGCGATCAATACCGACGCTCAGGCACTGCTGATGAGCGATGCCGACGTCAAGCTGGACGTCGGCAGGGAACTCACCAGGGGACTAGGCGCCGGCGCCAATCCAGATGTAGGTTCCAGGGCCGCCGAAGATCACCGTGAGGAGATCGAGGAGGTGCTCAAGGGCGCCGACATGGTCTTCGTCACGGCCGGAGAGGGCGGCGGCACCGGAACCGGCGGGGCTCCCGTGGTCGCGCAGGTGGCTCGCTCGCTTGGCGCGCTGACCATCGGCGTCGTGACCCGCCCGTTCGGGTTCGAGGGCAAGCGCCGGGCTTCCCAGGCCGACGCCGGGATCGAGCGGCTGCGCAGCGAGGTCGACACGCTGATCGTGATCCCGAACGACCGGCTGCTCTCCATCTCCGACCGGCATGTCAGCGTGCTTGACGCGTTCAAGGCCGCCGACCAGGTGCTGCTCTCCGGCGTGCAGGGAATCACCGATCTGATCACCACTCCGGGCCTGATCAATCTGGACTTCGCCGACGTCAAGTCGGTCATGTCTGGGGCCGGCTCCGCGCTGATGGGAATCGGCTCGTCGCGCGGCGACGACCGGGCCGTCGCGGCCGCCGAGATGGCCATCTCAAGCCCGCTGCTAGAGGCAAGCATTGACGGTGCCCACGGCGTGCTGCTTTCCATTCAGGGCGGCTCGGATCTCGGCTTGTTCGAGATCAACGAGGCGGCACAGCTGGTAGCAAACTCAGCCGCGCCGGATGCCAACATCATCTTCGGCGCGGTCATCGATGACGCGCTCGGCGACGAGGTGCGGGTAACGGTGATCGCCGCTGGCTTCGACGAGACCCAGAGCGGGCGAGCCAGGCCCGGACGCTCGGTCGCCGCCTACCCGGCGCCGTCGCACGGATCGGATGCCTTCAGCGCTCCGTGGCAGCCGGTGTCGCTCCCCGCGCTCAAAGACCCGCCGGTGTTCGCCGAGCCGGCCGCTGCTGCTCGGGTGGCCGGCGATGGTGCCCGGCCAGCGCAGGTGGCCGCTGCGGCTGGCGAAGCACCGGGCAATGGCAAGCAAGCGGCGGACGAACCGGAAGCCGCGGATCAGCAGGTGGCAACGGATACGACCGACGCGGTCGTCCCCGCACCGAGAGCCGCAGCGAGCGCCATGGCCGGGATCGACGCCAGGCCCGGCCAAGCGGGCGGTGCCGTCGCTTCGGCGGTTCGCGGCGGCGATGGCCCAGGTACCCGGCGCAGGCCGGTGGTCTTCGAGGAGGACGACGAGCTCGACGTCCCCGACTTCCTCAAATGACTGCACAGGTGAGCGGGCCTGGTTCGGCCAGTACTGACTCGCTGCGGCCGTTCGCGCTGTGCGACGGGGTGCTTGGGCTGTTCACGGGGCGGGTCGGCGGCTGCAGTTCCGATCCGTTCGGCACGCTTAACCTGAGCTATTCGGTGGGAGACGATCCTGCGTCGGTCACTCGCAACCGCAACCAGCTGCTGCAGGCGATCGGTCCTGGGCCGGGCCGGCTGGCGTGGATGCGGCAGGTGCACGGGATAGCCGTGGCCCGCGCGGCGCCGGACTCGGCGGCCCAGGGGAGCTCGGACCCTGACCCAGAAGCCGATGCGCTCTTCACCGACTCGCCAGCCGTGGCAGTCGGTGCGCTGGCCGCCGACTGCGCGCCGGTGCTGATCGCCGATCCGGTGGCCGGGCTGGTGGGCGCCGCGCACGCTGGGCGTGCCGGGATGGAGGCCGGCGTGGTGGCCGCCCTCGTCGCGGCGATGTCTCTGGCTGGCGCCGATCCCAGCCGGATGCACGCCGCGATCGGGCCCGCCATCTGCGGCCAGTGCTATGAGGTGCCTGCGGTACTGCGAGATCAGGTGGCCGCCGCGGTGCCCGAGTCCGCCTGCAGCACCAGGCAAGGGACGCCGGGGATAGACATCCGGGCCGGCGTCCTGGCTCAGCTGACCAGACTGGGCGTCAGCGCCGTCAGCGCCGACGACCGGTGCACCGCAGAGTCCGGCGAGCTGTACTCCTACCGCAGAGACGGCCGGACCGGGCGGTTCGCCGGCCTGATCTGGCTCGCGCCGCGATGAGACCATGACGGGGGATGCGGGCAACCAGGTCGGCCGGGCTGCCGAGCTGCGTGAGTCCCTGAAGGCACTGCGGGCGAGAATCGCGGCGGCCTGTGCGGCGGCAGGCAGGGACAGCGGCGAGGTGACCCTGATTGCCGTTACCAAGACCTTCCCGGTGTCCGACATCCGGCTGCTCAGCGCTCTGGGAGTGGTCGACATCGGGGAGAACCGGGATCAGGAGGCGGCGCCGAAAGCGGCCGAATGTGCCGCGCTCGGGCTTCCGCTGAACTGGCACTTCGTCGGCCAGTTGCAAGTCAACAAGTGCGCGAGCGTGGTCAGCTACGCCAACGTGATCCACTCGGTCGACCGGGACCGGCTGGTCCGCGCTCTCGGCCAGCGCTCCCGCGCCGCCGGACGCACCGTCACCTGCCTGATTCAGGTCAGCCTCGACGCGGCTCCTGGCCGGGGTGGCGTGCTCCCCGCTGAAGCCCCTGGCCTGGCCGACCTGGTAGCCGCCGAGGACGGGCTGGTGCTCGGCGGTGTCATGGCGGTCGCGCCGCTCGGTGAGCCGCCAGCACCCGCGTTCCGCGTGCTGCGGCGGGTTGCGCAGGCGGTGCGCGCGGACCACCCGGGAGCAATGATGATTTCCGCGGGCATGAGCGGTGACCTTGACGAGGCCATCGCAGAAGGTGCGACACATGTACGTGTCGGTACGGCGTTGCTCGGCGGCCGACCAGGCTTCGTCAGGTAATGTCCGACGCGTAGCACGCGGTGTGAGCTGCGCTGCACCGGGGTTTTGCGGCACCGGTGCTCGCTGCACTGGCGCTTGCTGGACTGGTGTTTGCTGCACTGGTGATTGCTGCATAGCGGCATGACGGAGGACTGAGTATGGCCAGCGCGATGCGCAAGATGGCGGTCTATCTCGGCCTGGTAGAGGACGACCATCGCTACGACGATCACTACCAGGACGAGTACGGCGAAGGTGACGATTATCCGGACTACGTCACCGAGTACACCGAGCACGACGACCCGCACGAGGTGCCGCCGGGCTATGTCAGCGACGGCAGCTACGACAGCCGGAGCAGGAACGACCGGCGGATGACACCGGAACATGTGCATACGACCGACCTGGCCCGGATCACGACGTTGCACCCTCGTACGTACAATGAGGCCCGGACCATCGGCGAGCATTTCCGCGAGGGCACTCCAGTGATCATGAACCTGACCGAGATGGTCGATAGCGACGCCAAGCGCCTCGTCGACTTCTCGGCCGGCCTGATCTTCGGGCTTCGCGGTTCGATCGAGCGGGTGACGAACAAGGTGTTCCTGCTCTCCCCGGCGAACGTCGAGGTGACCGCGGAGGACAAGGCCAGAATCGCGGAGCGGGACTTCTTCAACCAGAGCTAGGTATCAGCCAGTGAGCTACGTATCGCGGTGTCCGTCCGCCCGGCGCGAGGCCACCCCGGCCAGCAGGGCGGCAACGTGACCGTCGTCAAGATCGTGCTGACCTACTTGCTGTGGGTCTACCTGCTGCTGCTCATCGGTCGGCTGATTTTCGACATGCTGCAGGCCTACAGCAGGTCCTGGTCCCCGTCCGGCCTGCTGGCGATGGCCGCAGAGATCATCTACACGGCCACCGATCCGCCACTGAAATTTCTGAGGCGCTACATTCGGCCGGTCCGGCTCGGTAGTGTTGCCCTAGACCTCAGCTACACCCTGTTGTTCTTTGTGGTCATTGTGTTGCTGTGGGTCGTAAGCATCTTGTGATCAGGTAGCCTCGCTAGGGGACCCACGCGCCAAGGAGACGAGGACATGCCACTGACGCCCGCGGATGTGCGGAACAAGCAGTTCAGCACGACCAGGCTCAGGCCCGGGTACGACGAGGAAGAGGTGGACGCCTTCCTTGACGAGGTCGAGGCAGAACTCGACCGGCTCATCCAGGAGAACGAGGAGCTGCGGGCGAAGCTCGCCGAGGTGCTCCGCGGCGGGAAGATGGCGGCTCCGCTGACCAGCCCGCACCTGGACAGCGGCCCCGAGCTGATGACCAGCGAGCCGATGCGGATCGAGCCTGAGCGGCGACCTGAGCCCATGATGATGAGCGGGACGAGGTCGCCAGAGGACAACATGGACACCGCCGCGCGGGTCCTGGCCCTGGCTCAGCAGACCGCGGATCAGGCGATCGCCGACGCACGCCGCGAGGCGGACGAGACGCTCAGCCGCGCCAGGCGGGAGGCAGACGACCTGCTCACCAAGGCTCGCCGTCAGTCTGAGCAGATCACCAGCGACGCGCGGGCCAGGGCCGAGAGCCTGGAGCGCGATGCGCAGGAGCGGCACCGTCAGGCGATGGGCTCGCTCGTCCAGTCCCGCGAGGAACTGGAGCGGCGGGTCGACGACCTGCGGGCATTCGAGCGCGAGTACCGCAGCAGGCTCAAGGCCTACCTGGAAGGCCAGTTGCGCGACCTGGAGGCCGGCGCGGCAGACAGCGGAGTATTCCCTGCCGTGGCGGCTACCGGTCCGCAGCCAGCGGTCGGCGTCGGCGTTGGCCGGGTAGACATGCGCAATGGCGGGCAATCCACACCGGCGAGCTCGTTCGCAGGCGTGGCCGAGCCGGTCGCTCACAATGGGGGGTATCACCCGGCCGACACCGGCCAGCATGACCGTCGCTAGCCCGAAGTCTGCTCGGCCTCGCTAGTGGAGTTTGCGTGTGATCCGGTTTGGCGCGGTCCTGTCGGTCGTACTGATCGCAATCGGGCTGCTGGTGACGGGAGTCGTCACCAGCAGCCTGCTGCTTGTCTACCTGGCGATCGGGGTCGCCGCGCTAGCCGGACTGATGCTACTGATCGGCGTCCTGATCTGGCGCACTGAGATCTTCGGCTCGGCTGCCACGAATGATCGGGCAGCGCAAGGAAAGCAAGTCACCGAGCTTGCCGCCACACCGCAGCTGACTTCGCCTCGGCCAGCAGGGCCAGCCAGCCAGCCGCAGTCGGCCGCGCCAGCCGACCGAGCTGAACCGCCAGTCCAGGTGGTGGCGAGCGGATCGGGCCGGAGCCGGGCCGCCCATGCCGCCAGGTCGGACCGGCCGACCCGGCAGGGCAAGCCCGCCGGGGCCGAATCAAACCTGACGCCGGATCGCGGGGAAGCGGAGGTCGCTGCCGAACGAGACCGGAGCGGCAGGTCTGAGCCAGCCGTGACCCCCGATCGGAGCAGGCCGCGCGCGCCCGCCGCGTCAGCCGAGCCAGCCGCGGCGCCGTCACCTGGGCCTGAACTCAGGCGGACCGCTGCGGCCGGGAGGCCGGCCAGGACCGAGGTGGCCGCCGAAGCGGTCAAGCCTGCGTCGGCAGCGCCCGCAGCACCTGGAGCGGGCCAGCCGATGGCAGCCGATGCCGGGATCCGGGAGCAGGCAGCGAAGAAGGCTGCCGGACCCGCGACCGGTGCGCCAGCGGAGCGCAAACCTGACCGCAGGGCGTCGTCGGCGCAAGTGCCGGTGGCAGCGGCAAGCACTGGCGGCCAGGCGCCGGCCAGAACCGGCGGTCCCGCCGCAGGCGGTGCCGACCGGGCGGTTAACGGCGAGAGCAGGGCCGAGCCGGACCTGGTCGGCGAATCGAGCGCCGGTAGTGCCGGACCGGCCGCCACCGCCGTCGCTGCCGCGGCTGCTGCTGCCGAGGAAGAGTCGCCTGCCGCGTCCACCTCGACATCAGACACGGTCAAGGTGGTGCCAGGAATCACCAGGTACCACCGCAGCGACTGCATCCTGATCCGTTTCCTGACCCCTGGTGATCTGGAGAGCATGACCAGGGAAGCAGCGACCGAAGGCGGCTGCGTGCCATGCCGGGCCTGTCAGCCTGACAAGGCGCCAGCAGGCGTGGCTGCCGACTGATCAAGCGGCGGCTCGGGCGGCGGCTCAGGCGGCTAGGCGGCGAACCCAGAAGGTCAGGCCGAGTGCGCCATCGGTGTGCTCGCGCGCATCAGACCCGGCGTCGGCACCAGTCCCTTGGCCGTAATCGGTCGCCAGGACCTCGGCACTGATCATCGGTCCGTGCTCGGCGAGCGCGGTCGCTAGCTCGGCATCCGACGTGGCCCAGCGGACCAAGATCCGGTCGCTGACGTCGAGCCCGTCAGCCTTGCGTGCCTCCTGGATCTGCCGGACCACGTCCCTGGCTAGACCCTCCCTGCGCAATTCAGGTGTGATCAGCACCTCAAGCGCGACGGTCTCGCCGCCCTCGGTGGCTACCGCCCAGCCGGAGCGCGGCGTCTGGGTGATGACGACCTGATCCGGCGTCAGGCTTATCTGCTCGCTGCCGACCTGAACCGCTGCCGTTCCCGCCGAGGTCAAGCTGGTGGCCAGCCGGGCCGGATCGGCCAGCTCGATGGCGGTGGCCACAGCGGGCGTGTCCTTGCCGAACCGGGGGCCGAGCGCTCGGAAGTTCGGCCGTACCGCGTACTCGACGAGATCGGCGCCCATCGCGGCCAGCGATTCGATGGCACGGACATTCAGCTCGTCAGCCATCTGGTCGCGCAGCTCGGCGGATAGCTCGGCGAATCCGGCCGCGCTGACCAGGGCTTTGGCCAGCGGTTGCCTGAGCTTGACCAGTGCGCCGGCCCGGGCGGAGCGGCCGAGCTCAACCAGTCGGCGAGTGAGAGCCAGCTGCCCGGCCAGCCGCTCATCGATCAGGCTCGGCTGCGCGGTGGGCCAGGACGCGAGGTGCACAGAATCGGGCGCATCCGCTGCTCGCAGCACACTCCACACAAAATCGCTGAGAAACGGCGCCAGCGGTGCCATCAGCCTGGTCAGGGTCTCCAGGCACTCATGCAGCGTCGCGAAGGCGGCGGCACCGTCCGCAGTGGCCGGGCCATCCCAGAACCGGCGGCGAGATCTGCGCACGTACCAGTTCGACAACTCATCGATGAAGCCGGTGATCCGACGCCCGGCCGCCGCCGAGTCGAATGCCTCAAGATCCGCCGTGACAGCGCGGACCAGGGCCTGCAACTGGCTGAGCAGCCACCTGTCCAGGACCGGCCGGCGCTCTGCCGTCGGCGTGGCATCTTGTCCTGGCTGCCAGGCGATGCCGCCAGCGGCGGCTGCGTTTGCGTAGCGAACGAAGAATGACACCGTGTTCCAGTAGGTGAGCAGCACCTTCCTGACGATCTCGGCGATGGCGGCGTGGGATACCTGCTGGCTAGCCCACGGTGGCGTGGCTGCGGTGAAGAACCACCGGACGGCGTCGGCCCCGTGCTCCTCCATCAGCGGCAGCGGCTCGATCACGTTGCCGAGGCTCTTGCTCATCTTGCGGCCGCGCTCGTCGACCACGATCCCCAGGCACACCGCGGTCTCGAAGGCCGACCTGCCGAAGACCAGCGTGCCGATGGCCATCAGCGCGTAGAACCAGCCGCGGGTCTGGTCCATCCCTTCCGAGATGAACTGCGCGGGGAAGCTCCGCTCGAACGCGGCTGTGCCCAGGTGCGGCGCGCCGTGCTGAGCGAAGGGCATCGAGCCTGCGTCGTACCAGACGTCGATAACCTCTGATACCCGGTGGCCGGCCGCGCCGCACTGCGGGCAGCTGATGACCACCTGGTCGACGTGCGGCCGGTGCGGATCAAGCCCTGACAGATCCCGGCCGGCCAGTTCCGACAGCTCGGCGAGCGAACCGGCGCAGGTCACATGACCGTTCGCGCACTCCCACAGCGGCAGCGGGGTACCCCAGTACCTGGTCCTGGACAGCGCCCAGTCCACGTTGTTGCGCAGCCAGTCACCGTACCGGCCGTGTTTGATCGTCGGCGGCTGCCAGTTAGTCCGCTCGTTCTGGGCGAGCAGCCGGTCCTTGATCGCCGTGGTACGGATGAACCAGGACGGCAGGGCGTAGTAAAGCAGCGGCGTCTGGCACCGCCAGCAGTGCGGGTAGCTGTGCTCATGCCGGTGCGAGGCGAAGAGCAGACCGCGATCGGCCAGGCTGGCGATCAGCACCGAGTCGGCGGCCTTGAAGAACATCCCGCCAACCAGCGGTACCGACTCCTCGAAGCGCCCGTCCGGCCGGATCGGGTTGACCACGGGCAGCCCGGCTGCCCGCCCGGTCGCCAGGTCGTCGGCGCCAAAGGCCGGGGCCAGGTGCACCAGGCCGGTTCCGTCCTGCGTCGTCACGAACGCACCGGTGACCACCCGGTGCGCGCCGACGATGTCGATCAGGTTGAACACCGGGCGGTAGGTCGCACCGGCCAGGTCGGCTCCGGTGACTCGGGCGGCGATGTGCCAGCCATCGCCGAGCACCCGGGCAAACAGATCCTCAGCCACGACGACCCGATCGCCATGGCCGGCTCTGCGGGCAATCGCATAGGTCTGCGCTGGGTGTACCGCGACGGCCGTATTGGCCACCAGGGTCCATGGCGTGGTAGTCCAGACCAGCAGGTCAGCGTCCCGCAGTTGCGGGTTCGCGCCGGCCGGCAGGGTGAACAGCCTGAACCTTGCTATCACCGAGGGATCGGCGACCGGCTGGTACACGTCCGGCTGGCCAAGTTCGTGATCAGAGAGCGGGGTCTCGCAGCGCGGGCAGTACGGGCTGATCCGGTAATCCCTGACCAGCAGGTCGGCCTCGAAGATCTGCTTCAGCGACCACCAGACTGACTCGATGTAGGCCGGGTCCATCGTCCGGTAGGCATCGGACAGGTCTACCCAGTAGCCCATCCGCTCGGTGAGCTGGGAGAACGCGTCCACGTGCCGCAGCACGGACTCGCGGCAGCGCGCGTTGAACTGCTCGACCCCGTACGCCTCGATGTCCTTCTTGCCAGACAGGCCAAGCTCGGACTCGACGGCTACCTCGACCGGCAGCCCGTGGCAATCCCAGCCGCCCCGGCGCGGCACGTGGAACCCCTGCATGGTCTTGAAACGGGGATACAGATCCTTGATCGCCCGGGCTGGGACGTGGTGCACCCCTGGCATGCCGTTGGCCGTTGGCGGACCTTCGTAGCAGGTCCACAGCGGTCCGCTGACGGTCTGCTCAAGTGATCGCTCGAATACCTGGCCCGAGCGCCAGCGGCGGAGCACTTCATGCTCGATGGCGGGAAGGTTCACCACGGTCGGCAGATCGGGGTAGGGACGCTGCGCTCCGCGCTGGGCCCCGGGCGCTCCGCGCTGAGTCCCGTGGCTGTCTGCTTGCGGCATGGTCGGCTGCTCCCGCTGGTCGTGGCGCCAGCGGCACTCCGGTCCAGTTGCTGATGGCGTTCGTTCCGGGGTCCCAAGGATAACTGACCGGGCAGGGTTAGCCGTGTCACTGCCGGGCATGTTTGCGAATCGCCCCGGTCACCACTTATTCTCCGGTGACACTTGTCAGCCAAGATCATCATTAGCTCGATCCGAAAGGACGATGGAATGACCGCAGCGGCACAATCGGGCGCTGCCGATCTGCCGGTGCGCCACGGCGAGCGGCGCTGGACTGACGCCGAGATCAGCAAGGTCAGGCAGCAGTTGGCCGGGGAGGTCGCGGAGCTGCGGATGGAGATAGACCGGGCCGAATCGGATATCGCCGACCGTCTGGGTGATGCGGTCAGCGACGCGGGCGACGATCAGGCCGACGTTGGTGCAAAAGCATATGAGCGGGAGCACGAACTCGCGCTCACTTACAACGCGCGGGAACTCCTCGCGCAGGCCGAACGGGCGCTAGACAGGATTGAGGCAGGCACGTATGGCTCGTGCGAATCATGCGGTCAGCCGATCGGCAAGGCGCGTCTGCAGGCGTTCCCCAGGGCAACTCTGTGCGTGCCCTGCAAGCAACGCGAGGAACGTCGCTGACCGGGCGGCAGACCGTGAGCGAGCAGGACCGGCCGGTTCCGGCGGTCGCCGCCCGCGGCCCGCGCCGCGTCGGAGTCCTGCTCGCGGTCGCCCTAACCGTCCTGATCTGCGACATCGTCAGCAAGACGGTGGTGGTCGCGACGCTGTCGAACCGGGCGCCGGTACGCCTGCTCGGCGGTCTGCTGACGCTTCGGGTGTCCAGGAACCCAGGTGCCGCGTTCAGCATCGGACCGTCGATGACACTGATCTTCACGCTGATCGCCGCCAGCGTGATCGTGGTTATCCTCCGCACGTCGCGCCGGATCAGGAACCTGGCCTGGGCGATCACGCTCGGCCTGCTGCTCGGCGGGGCGACCGGCAATCTGATCGACCGGCTGGCGCGGTACCCCGGCCCGTTCCTCGGTTACGTGGTGGACTGGATCCAGGTTCCGCACTGGCCGGTCTTCAACATCGCTGATTCCTGCATCGTCTGCGGCGGGGTGCTCGCCGTGCTGCTGGCGGTGCGCGGCGTGCGGATCGACGGGATGAGTCCAGGCCGTCGGCCACCGGCCGCCGGCGGGCCAGGCGATCCGGGTTCCGGCGATGGCCCAGCCCCGGCGCAGGATGGCCAGGGCGGCGGCGAGGCCGGGTGACTGCTCAGGACCAGCGCCGGGTTCCGGTGCCAGAAGGCCTGGACGGCGAGCGGCTTGACGCGGCGATCGCCAGGATGTTCGGCCTGTCCAGGGCGCGGGCGGCCGAGCTGATCAGCAGCGGGGCCGTGCTTCTCGGCGGCAGGCCAGCCGCCAAGGCTGACCGGGTGCCGGCCGGCGAGTGGCTCGACGTGACGCTGCCCTCGGTGCCGTCGGCCGGCCTCGCGCCGAGGCCGCAGGCCGTTCCCGGCCTGATCATCGTGCACGACGACGCGGACCTGGTGGTTGTGGACAAGCCGCCTGGCGTGGCCGCACATCCGACGCCTGGCTGGACCGGGCCCACCGTCCTGCAGGGACTGCTGGCCGGCGGCTATCAGATCGCCACCGGCGGTGCGGCGGAGCGGCAGGGGATCGTGCACCGGCTGGACGCCAACACCAGCGGCCTGATGGTGGTGGCCAAGAGCGAGCACGCGTACAGCGTGCTGAAGCAGGCATTCAGGGACCGAGAAGTGGATAAGCGCTATCACGCGCTTGTCCAAGGTCATCCCGATCCGTTCCGCGGCACCGTCGACGCGCCGATCGCGCGGCATCCGTCCGGTGACGGCAGGTTCGCGGTCGTGGCTGACGGCAGGCCAGCCATCACCCACTACGACACCCTGGAGGCGTTCCGTGCCGCCAGCCTGGTCGAGGTGAAGCTGGAGACCGGGCGAACCCACCAGATCAGAGTGCATATGGCAGCAATACGCCATCCCTGCGTGGGAGACCGGCTGTACGGCGCTGATCCCGTGCTGGCCGCACGGCTGGGTGCCGGACGGCAGTGGCTGCACGCGGTCCGGCTGGGCTTCGCGCATCCGCGGGATGGCCAGTGGGTGGAGTTCAGCAGCGAGTACTCGGCCGATCTGCTGCCTGCCCTGGCGCTGCTCGCCGCCGAGTCGTAATCGGCTGGCGAGTCCCGGCGCGTTGGGCGTGCCGAGTGCCCGCGGCGATGAGTTTGGGTTAGGTTAAAGCCACCGGCCGGCCATGGCGCCGACGGCCGGACAGGCCCCCCGAGCTGTCCAGGCCGCAGGCTGCGTGGTCGGCTTCTTCCCCGGGGTCGGTGATGGTTCGCGCCTGCCCGCGGCTGGGCTACAGCCGGCGGTGCTGGCTGCTGGCAGCGTGCCTGAAGGAGGCGGTACTTCATGGCGGCAGGTCCGGCAGCAAACCCGGTGCCCGCGCGTGACGGCGGGTTTGTGCACCTGCACGTGCATACCGAGTACTCCATGCTGGACGGTGCGGCGCGGCTGGACGATCTGTTCGCCGAGTGCGACCGCGGCGGCATGTCCGCCGTCGCGATGACCGATCACGGCAATGTCTACGGCGCCTACGACTTCTGGAAGAAGGCAAGGGCGGCCGGCCTCAAGCCGATCATCGGCACCGAGGCGTATGTAGCCCCCGAGCACCGCGGGCACAAGCAGCCCGTGCGGTGGGGAACGCCGGCGCAGAAGGACGACGATGTCTCCGGCGCGGGCGCCTATACGCACATGACGCTGCTCGCGCAGACGACCCAGGGGATGTACAACCTGTTCCGGATGTCCTCGCTGGCATCGATCGAGGGCTACTTCCGCAGGCCGAGGATAGACACCGAGCTGCTCGCCAGGTACGCCGATGGCATCATCGCTACCACAGGCTGCCCCGGCGGCGTGGTGCAGACCAGGCTGCGGCTTGGCCAGTACGAGCAGGCCAGGGCGGCGGCAGCCGAGCTGCGCGACATTTTCGGCCAGGAGAACTTCTTCGTCGAGCTGATGGACCACGGCCTGGACGTCGAGCGCCGCACGTTCGCCGACCTGCGCCGGATCGCCAGGGACCTGTCGTTGCCGTTCGTGGCGACCAACGACCTGCATTACACCAGGCCCGAGGACGCCCGTGCGCACGAGGTGCTGTTGTGCGTGCAGACCGGGACCAACATGGCCGACCCGGACCGGTTCAAGTTCGAGGGCACCGGCTACTACGTGAAGAGCCCGCAGGAGATGCGGGCCACAAGCAACGACCCGGAATGGCAGGCCGGCTGCGACAACACCCTGCTGATCGCCGAGCGCTGTGACGTCGAGTTCGCCAAGGCGAGCTTGATGCCGAACTTCCCGCTGCCTGAGGGGGAGACCGAGCAGAGCTGGTTCGGCAAGGAAGTGTGGGCGGGGATGGATCGCCGGTTCCCCGACGGCTATGACGAGGAGCGCAGGAAGCGGGCCGAATACGAGATCGGCATCATCGAGCAGATGGGTTTCTGCGGGTACTTCCTCGTCGTCGCGGACTTCATCATGTGGGCCAAGCGCAACGGGATCAGGGTCGGCCCCGGCCGCGGCTCGGCGGCCGGGTCGATCGTCTCCTACGCGATGGGCATCACCGACCTTGACCCGATCGCCTTCGGCCTGATGTTCGAGCGCTTCCTCAACCCCGAGCGGGTTTCGATGCCCGACATCGACATCGATTTCGACGAACGTCGACGCGGTGACGTGATCCGGTACGTGACCGAGAAGTACGGGGATGACCGGGTAGCTCAGATCATCACTTACGGCACGATCAAGGCCAAGGCCGCGGTCAAGGACTCGGCGCGAGTGCTCGGCTTCCCCTACGCGCTCGGTGACCGGATCACCAAGGCGTTTCCGCCCCCGGTGATGGGCAAGGACGTGCCGCTGTCTGGCATTTTCGACCCCGAGCACCCCCGGTACGGGGAGGCGGGCGAGGTCAGGGCGCTGTACGAGGCTGAGGCCGAGGTCAAACAGGTGATCGACACCGCCCGCGGCCTGGAGGGCCTGATCAGGCAGGCGGGCGTGCACGCCGCCGGGGTGATCATGAGCAGCGAGCCCCTGCTCGATCATGTCCCGGTCTGGCGCCGCGAGGCCGACGGCGCGATCATCACCCAGTTCGACTATCCGAGCTGCGAGGATCTCGGCCTGCTCAAGATGGACTTCCTCGGCCTGCGGAACCTGACGATCCTCGACGACGCGATCGCTGGCATCGAGGCGAACCATGGCATCACGATCGACCTGGAGACGCTAGGCCTGGACGACAAGCCGACCTACGATCTCCTGGCCCGGGGCGACACGCTCGGCGTCTTCCAGCTGGAGGGCGGCCCGATGCGGGCGCTGCTGCGATCCATGCGGGCCGACCGGTTCGCCGACATCTCGGCAGTGAACGCCCTGTACCGGCCCGGCCCGATGGGCGCGAACGCACACAACGACTACGCCGACCGCAAGACCGGCCGCAAGCCGGTGGTCCCGATCCACCCCGAGCTGGCTGAGCCGCTGGCCGGCGTGCTCGGCGACACCTACGGCCTGCTTGTCTACCAGGAGCAGGTGCTGGCCGCGGCCCAGGTGCTGGCCGGCTACTCGCCTGGCAAGGCGGACCTGCTCCGCAAGGCGATGGGGAAGAAGAAGCGGGAGATCCTGGACAAGGAGTTCGAGCCGTTCGAGGCAGGGATGAAGGCCAACGGCTACTCCGCCGGCGCGATCAAGACCATCTGGGACGTGCTCGTCCCGTTCTCCGATTACGCGTTCAACCGGGCGCACGCCAGCTGCTACGGCCTGGTCGGCTACTGGACCGCCTACCTCAAGGCCAACTACCCGACCGAGTACATGGCGGCGCTGCTGACGTCGGTCGCCGGTGACAAGGATAAGTCGGCGCTCTACCTGAGCGAGTGCCGCCGGATGGGAATCAGGGTTCTGCCGCCCGACGTGAACGCCTCGACCGCGATCTTCACTCCGGTTGGCACGGACATCAGGTTTGGCATGGCGGCGGTCCGCAACGTCGGAATGGCTGTCGTCGAGTCCATCGTGGCCACCCGGATGTCGAAGGGCAGCTTCAGCAGCTTCGCTGATTTCCTGCGGAAGGTTCCGGTGAACGTGTGCAACAAGCGGGTGGTCGAATCGCTGATCAAGGCGGGGGCGTTCGACTCGCTCGGCAGCCCGCGCCGAGGTCTGCTGATGATCCACGAGCAGGCGATCGACACCGTGATCGATGTCAAGCGGAACGAGGCCATCGGCCAGGATTCGCTCTTCGGCGACGATGCCGAGGCGGCGGCCACGTTCGACGTGCCGGTCCCTGACGGGGAGTGGGAGAAGCCGACCCTGCTCGGCTTCGAGCGCGAGATGCTCGGCCTGTATGTCTCCGATCACCCGCTGCTCGGCCTTGAGCACCTCCTGGCCGCGGAGACCGACTGCTCGGTGGCTCAGCTGCTCGGCGCTGCCGACGAGGGTTCCGAGCGAGCGGCGCGAGGAGAGCGTGGCGACAGCCAGGTGGTCACCCTCGGCGGCATCCTCTCCGGCGTTCAGCGCAAGGTCACCAGGCAGGGCAGCCCGTGGGCGGCAGCAACCCTGGAGGATCTTGAGGGCGCGATCGAAGTGCTGTTCTTCCCCGCGACCTACCAGACGTGCCTGCAGCTCGTGGTCGAAGACGCGATCGTCCTGGTGCGCGGGCGGCTGGACCGGCGCGAGGACGTGCCGAAGCTGATCGCGATGGAGGTGAGCACCCCGGACCTGCCATCGGATGAGACCGGCCCTTTCGTGGTGTCGATTCCGGAATCGCGCTGCGTGCCGCCGGTGGTGGACCGGTTGCGCGAGGTACTGCGCACTCATCCGGGTCCGATGGAAGTGCACCTGCGGTTGCTGAGCGGCGCCAGGACCAGGGTGATGCGACTCGATGACAAACTCCGGGTGCGGCCGTCACCGTCGCTTGTCGCCGACCTGAAGCAGCTGCTCGGGCCGGCCTGCATGAGCTGATGGCGGCGCGGGATCCATTGAGTGGGGCCGGACCGGCTGGGTATGATGCAGGCCAGGTGGGCCGGGAAGCCTGGTCGGCACGACGCGAACGCGGGAGGCTCACCATGCGCAGATGGCAAATTTGCCGATCCAGCTCGGTTCGGGTGCCGCCCGGTTGGACCCGCAGCCCCCGTGCGCGGTGCTGCCGGTGGCACGGTAGATCGTGATGATTCCCGTTTTCCGCTGGCGCAGGCTCGACTCAGAGTCGCTCCGCGAAGAACTGCGCACCAACCTCTGGTTCGTCCCCCTCCTTGAGGTGACCGCGGCGGTCCTGCTGTTCGGCGCCAGCTATGCGGCCGATCGCGCCGCCTTCAGCCACGTCTTCGCGCTGCCGTCATGGGCGATCAGCGGATCAGCGGACGCGGCGCGGCAGATCCTCACCGGTGTCGCAGCGGCAATCATCACCGTCGTCGGCGTGGTGTTCTCGATCGTGATTGTCGCGCTCACCCTCACCTCCACCCAGTTCGGGCCGCGGATGCTGCGCAACTTCATCCGCGATCGTGGCACCCAGGTGACGCTCGGGACGTTCGTGGCCACGTTCGTCTACTCGATCCTGACGCTCGGTTCGATCGGACAGGAGAGCGCCGGGGACTTCGTACCGCATATCTCCATCACGGTCACCCTCTGCCTGCTCGTGGTCGATCTGGCCGTCCTGATCTACTTCATCAATCACATCGCGACCCAGATCCAGCTGCCGCAGGTCATCGCCAGCATCGCCGGGGATCTCGCCCACGCTATCGAAATGCAGGCAGGCAACGCCGCGGTCAGCGCAGCGGCCCCGAGCGCCACAGCCACACTCGCCGCGCTGTCCGGTCCAGGCGGCCAGGTCACCGCCCCGCGCAGCGGCTACCTTCAGTTCATTGACCGGCGGACGCTGGTCAGGATCGCGTCGCGGGCCGATGTGCTGATTCAGATGAGCTACCGGCCAGGCCACTTCCTGGTCCACGGGCACCCGTACGCGACCGTCTGGCCGGCTGAGCGGGCCGACCTGGTGGCCCGCGAGCTCGCCAGATCGCATGTGACCGGTCCGTATCGGACTCTGGCGCAGGATGTCTCGTTCGGTCTGGATCAGCTCGTGGAGATCGGGCTCCGGGCACTGTCGCCGGCCGTCAATGACACCTTCACCGCCATGACGTGCATCGACTGGATCGGGGACAGCCTGTGCAAGGTGACGGGGAACTGGCAGCCCACGCACGTCTACAGCGACAGCTCCGGCCGGGTCCGGGTGATCACCCGGGAGCCGAGGTACGAGCGCCTCGTCCAGCGGTCGTTCGAGAAGATCCGGCAGGCTGGCAAGGGCATGCCAGCGATCATGATCCGCCAGCTCGACGCGCTTGCCAAGATCATGGAACGCGCGGTCGAGCCTGCCGATCGCCAGCTGCTGCTCGACCAGGCGGCGATGATTGAGCGGCTGAGCACGGCCTCGGTGGATGAGGCGGCCGACCTGGCCGACGTCCGCCGCGCCTATCAGGCTGTGCTCGACGCGCATGCCGAGGTGGCCGCCCGGTCGGCCTATGGCCTGACTGGTCACGTACGCTGAACGGCACTATGTCTGAGACAAGTCAGCTTCCCTACCCGTCTCAGCCAGGCGATCTGACTTCCGGTACCGGGCCGGGACTCCGCTCTGCGTCGCTCCAGGCGAGCCTCCTGGTGAGCCTCGTGGTGCTGGCCGGCAGTGCGCTGGTTGGCCTGGCCGGAGGGTTCGTCTGGGCAGGGCTGGCGCCGAGGGTGGTTTACGTGGTGGTCAGCCGCGGCGCTGCGGACGTGGTTAAGCCGGAGACCACGGCCTTCATCGCCGGCGATGCCTGGTACTGCCTGATCGGCGCGATTGGCGGGCTGATCATCGGTACGGTCGGCTATCTGCTCGCCGTCCGGCGGTACGGGCCCGTGCCGATGGCCGCAGTCCTGGCCGGCAGCGTCGGCGCCGGCTACGTCGCGCTTCGGACCGGTCAGCAGTCAGGTCGTGCTCAGTTCGACAACCAGCTGCTGACCAGCCACCTAGGTGCGCTGCTGCACGCGCCGCTGACCCTCGGCGGGTACACCGACTTGGCCTTCTGGCCGCTGGCAGCCTGCCTGGTCGCCGGCGGGCTGGTGCTGCTGGTCACGATGCGTGAGCAGCGGACCAGAGCGCAGCGCCGCTATGCGGCGGAACACCGGTTCGGTTCTCCGCCGCAAGACCCCGCGTTGTGATGACGGGCTGCTAGCTAGACCGCCGAATCGAAGCGCGCGGCGGCGGCCATCGCGGCGCCGACGATGCCGGCGTCGTTCAGCAGGCCGGCCGGCACCACCCGCGCCTGCAGGGTCAGCCTGGGCAGGAACTTGTCCGACTTCTTGCTGATGCCGCCGCCGATGATGATCAGATCCGGCGACAGCAGCTCCTCCATCTTGTCCAGATAGGTGTCCACCCGGCCAGCCCACTTGCCCCAGCTCAGATCGGCTTCCTCGCGTGCTCGCTCGGATGCGCGCTCCTCGGCGTCCTTGCCATCGATCTCGATGTGGCCGAACTCGGTATTCGGCACCAGTACGCCGTTGTAGAACAGCGCGCTGCCGATTCCGGTCCCCAGGGTCAGCAGCAGCACCGTCCCGTCCTGGCCAGCGCCAGCGCCGAACGTCATCTCCGCGATCCCCGCGGCGTCCGCGTCGTTGAGCACGGTCACGGTCAGGGCGGCCGCCTTGCCGAGCAGCTCGCTGGCGCTGACCCCGATCCAGGCTGGATGGAGGTTGGGCGCGGTCCTGACTACGCCGCCGACGACCACGCCAGGGAAGGTGATGCCTGCCGTCCCGGTCCAGCCGAACTCGCTGACCAGCTGACGCACGACCCCGGCGATCGCCTCAGGCATGGCTGGACGCGGCGTTGGCAGCTTGACCCGCTCGGCAAGCAGCTTGCCGGTCGGCACGTCGACCGGCGCCGCCTTGATCCCGGTGCCGCCGATGTCGATGCCGAGAACATGCGCCATGATGCCTCCGTTGTGGCAGATGTCAGCTGAGGGCGGTTTCAGCGTATTCCGCTATCGCAGCACCGGACAGGCCATCGCGTTGTCAGTCCGGCACGATTGACTGATCCAAGCGGATGGACAGGAGCGGCGATGACCCGGATTACCACGGCCTGCCTGGACCTGGCCGGCACCACGGTGGCCGACGATGGGGTCGTGCTCGAGGCGTTCGGCGCGGCGGTCGCGCCGCTGGGCATGACGCCGGGCAGTCAGGCCTATGCCTCGGCGATGGAGATCATGCACCAGACCATGGGCCAGTCCAAGATTGAGGTGTTCCGTCGGATCCTGGGCGACGACTCGGCCGCGCGCCAGGCGAACCGGCTGTTCGAGGAGCACTACGCCGGATCCGTCCGGCAGGGGGCGGCGGTGCCGCTGCCAGGTGCCGCCGAGACGATTCTGGCGCTGCGGGCCGCCGGGATCAGGGTCTGCCTGGTGACCGGGTTCGCTCCGGCCACCAGAGATCTCCTGATCGACGCGCTCGGCTGGCGGCCGCTGATCGACCTGGCCCTGTCGCCAGCTGATGCCGGACGGGGTAGGCCGTGGCCCGATCTGCCGCTGACCGCGCTGCTCCGGCTTGGCGGGGGCGCAGTGAGCGAACTGCTGGTGGTCGGCGATACCGCCAGTGACGTCGAGTCTGGCCTGCGGGCCGGGGCGGGCATCGTGGCAGGTGTGCTGACCGGGGCGGGCAGCCGGCAGGAACTCGCCGACGCCGGCGCACCGTACATCCTGGACGCGATCACCGGGCTGCCCGCGCTGCTCGGCCTCGGCCCCGACCTCAGCAGGCCCGCCGAGGCTGATCCAGGCGACGGCGCTGATCCGGGCCGGGGACAGGCGCTCTGACCGCCGTCGGCCTGGCCTACCCCCGCCTCACACTCCCCAGCGGGCGCTCTCGAGCGCCTGGACGTCGGCGTCGGCGCCTTCCAGCCTGACCCTGGCCGCTGCGGTCCGCCCGAACGTCCACATCAGCAACTCGGCTGGCGGGCCGATGACCGTGACCACTGGCGTCCGCGGCCGGACCGTCATCCGGACCGGGTGCGGGCCATGATGTTGGTCCTGCTGGTCGTCCCTGGCGAACTCGATTCCGACCGGGATCTTGCGCAGCATGAGCCTGGCACGGGAGAGCTGACTCCAGATCGCGTCGGTCAGCAGATGGTCGAAGATGCGCGGCTGCCAGTCCGGCTGTGCTCGCCTGACGTCCTCGTGGTGGACTAGAAACTCCGCGAAGTTGACTCGCTCGTCGATGCCGGGAACGCCGAACAGCGACAGTCTCGGCGGCCCTGACCTGATGGTCTGCACGAGCTGCGCGAAGGGTGTCCTGGTCGCCAGGTCGTGCTGAACCCGGGCGGTATAGCCGGCCATCGGTCCGCCGAGAATGCCCAGACTGGCATCGGGCCTGTGCTCGCGCAAGACGAGGTGGGCCGCGAGATCAACCGTCTTCCAGCCAGCGCACAGCGTCGGCGCGTCCGGACCGATGTCGTCGAGTAGCGTGCACAATGCCATGCGCTCATCTCGGGCATAAGTCACTGCTCGATAGTAGGCCACCGGCCGGGCAGTGGTCAGCGCGGCCGTCGCGGCCAAGTCAGACTGGCGTTGGGGTACCTTCGGCTGGAGTTAGCCGCGTAGCTGGCGCGAGCGGCCAGACCGCTGCGGCTGCGTCGTCGGAGGAGGAGCATGACCAGCACAAGCCGGGCGCGGCAGCGCCGGGAACTCGCATTGCTGCTGCTGCTCGGCGCGGCCGGGGCGAGCCTGGTGCTGCTTGCGCTCCGGCAGGAATGGGCGACGGTCACCACGGTCGCACAGCGCCCGCTGCCGTCCACCGAGATGGTGCTCACCGGCCAGGATCTGACCCCAGCCGCGGCGGCTGTCGCGGTAGCCGCGCTGGCCAGCCTGGCCGCGGTACTTGCCACCAGGCGTCTGGCGCGGCGGATCACCGGGTTGATCTCGGCCCTGCTGGGAGCCGGGATCGCAGCACTCGCGGTAGGCCGGATCTCGGCAGCGCAGGTGCTGGCGGCGGCGCAGCGAGACGTCGGCCCGGCAGTAGGCTCGGGGGCTGGGACAGCGGCCGGATCCGTCACCGCCGGTTCGACCGGCGGGTCCGGTGGCTCGCTGGCCGGGTTTCCGACCCATGTGCTGCTGGCCGGCGGCGGCTGGCGAGGTCTGGTGATCGGCGGTGCGCTCGCCATCGTCGCTGCCGGGATCGGGGTCGCGGTGCGGGCGAATCGGCTGCCGGTGATGTCCGGCAGGTACGACCGGCCGCCAGGCGGCCCGGCCGCGAGTCGGACCGCCGCCGCGACTCGTTCAGGCGGCGCGGCCCGAGCTGCCGACCTGAGCCCGGGCACCGCTGCCGTGGCGCCGACCACCGGATCGGCCCGGCATTCGGCGGCAACCGATCCGGCCAGCATGTGGGAGTCGCTGAGCGCCGGAGAGGATCCGACCGCCTGATCTGGGTGAGACGGCGGCCGATGCGCTGGCGGGCCGGAACCGCCGCTTCGGAACACAATGCGGCAGCGGCCGATCTCGCTCAGCGACCGTCGGCGCAGGGGGGCCGACCGTCAGGGAAACGGCTCTCGATACGATCGGGAGCCGAGGCAACCCACCCGAGGGGGCACTAGAACCGCGTGAGCGTGCTCGACGACATTCTCGAGGGCGTGCGCGCCGATATCACGGCGCGTCAGCGGACGGCGCCGCTTGAGCGTCTGAAGGAAGCCGCGAGCCGGGCGACCGTGCCACGAGATGTGATGGCGGCGCTGCGCCGCCAGGGCGTCGCCGTCATCGCCGAGGTGAAGCGGGCTAGCCCGTCCAAGGGCGCGCTGGCCGCCATCGCTGATCCGGCCGCGCTGGCGATCGACTACGAGGCAGGCGGCGCCAGCGTGATCAGCGTGCTGACCGAGGGGAGGCGGTTCGGCGGCAGCCTGGCTGACCTGGCCGCGGTCAGGGACGTGGTGCAGGTGCCGCTGCTGCGCAAGGATTTTGTGGTCAGCTCCTACCAGCTATGGGAGGCCAGGGCTTACGGCGCGGACATGGTGCTGCTGATCGTGGCCGCGCTTGAGCAGAACGCGCTGGTCTCACTGGTGGAACGGGCGGTGTCGATCGGCCTGGTACCGCTGGTCGAAGTGCATGCCGATGCCGAGCTCAGCCGGGCGATCGACGCGGGAGCGCAGGTCATCGGCGTCAACGCGCGCAACCTGGCCACGTTGGAGGTGGACCGCTCGATCTTCGCCAGGCTCGCCCCGCAGATCCCCGACGGCGTGGTCAAGGTCGCCGAGTCCGGCGTACGCGGTCCGCATGATCTGCTTGCTTACGCCGCAGCCGGCGCGGACGCCGTGCTGGTCGGCGAGAGCCTGGTGGTCAGGAAGGATCCGAGGTCGGCCGTCGCCGACCTGGTGACAGCGGGCTCACATCCGGCGCTTCGGGGAGACCGAGGAGGTAGTCCATGACGATGTCACCGACCGCAACGGTCCCCGACCTGACCGGGCACTTCGGCACTTTCGGCGGCCGGTTCGCACCGGAAGCGCTGATGTCGGCTCTGGACGAACTCACCGCCGCATACGAGGCCGCCAGCGCCGATCCGCAGTTCGGCGCCGAACTCGCCGCACTGCTCAGGGACTACGCGGGACGGCCTACGCTGCTCACCGAGGTGCCCAGATTCGCGGCGCAGGCCGGCGGCTGCCGGGTATTCCTCAAGCGCGAGGACATGGCCCATACCGGCTCGCACAAGATCAATAATGTCCTCGGCCAGGCGCTGCTCACCCAACGGATGGGCAAGACCAGGGTGATCGCCGAGACCGGGGCCGGCCAGCACGGCGTAGCAACCGCGACGGCCGCCGCGCTGCTCGGCCTGGACTGCGTGATCTACATGGGCGAGGAGGACACCCACCGCCAGGCACTGAACGTGGCCAGGATGCGGATGCTCGGAGCGCAGGTCGTACCGGTGACGATCGGCAGCCGGACCCTGAAGGACGCGATCAACGAGACATTCAGGGACTGGGTGAGCACCGTCGACACCACGCACTACTGCATCGGATCGGTGATGGGCCCGCACCCGTTCCCGGTCATGGTACGCGATTTTCAGCGGGTGATCGGCGTCGAGGCCAGAGCACAGATCCGCACCAGGATCGGTCGGCTGCCGGACGCGGTGATCGCGTGCGTGGGCGGTGGCTCCAACGCGATCGGGGCGTTCCACGCCTTTATCCCGGACGAGCAGGTCCGGCTGATCGGCTGCGAAGCCGGCGGCGACGGGCTGGCGACTGGCCGGCACGCCGCCACCCTGTCCGGCGGATCGTCGGGCGTCATCCACGGGATGCGGACGTACCTGCTGCAGGATGCCGACGGTCAGACCCTGCCCACCCACTCGATCTCCGCCGGACTGGACTATCCAGGAGTAGGCCCGGAGCATGCCTGGCTGCATGACACCGGGCGGGCAAGCTACCGCGCGGTCACGGACACCGAGGCGATGAACGCGTTCTCGGTGCTCTGCCGGACCGAGGGCATCATCCCGGCGATCGAGTCAGCGCATGCCCTGGCCGGGGCGCTTGCGCTGGGCCGCGAGCTAGGCCCGGACGGCGTGCTGCTGGTTAGCCTGTCTGGCCGCGGCGACAAGGACGTCGATATCGCGGCGCGGTGGTTCGGTCACCTAGACCAGGAGGCGGCCAAGTGACCGATCAGATGCAGGGCGGCCTGACTGGCGGTGGGCCCGACGCTGGCCAGGTCAGCAAGGTTGGTGCGGTCTTTCGCCGTGCGGCTGACGACGGACGCGCCGCGCTGATCGGGTATCTGCCGGCCGGCTTCCCTTCGGTGCCCGGGGCGATCGCCGCGGCCGTCGCGCTGGTCGAGGCCGGCACGGACGTGATCGAGATCGGCCTGCCCTACACCGATCCGCTGATGGACGGCCCGGTGATCCAGGAGGCCGTACACCGGGCGCTTGAGTGCGGAGTACATGTGGCCGACGTGCTGCATAGCGTCGCCGCGGTGGCGGCGACCGGGGTGCCGGTGCTGGTGATGACCTACTGGAACCCGGTCGACAAGTACGGCGTGGCGGCCTTTGCCCGTGACCTGGCGCAAGCGGGTGGCTGCGGTCTGATCACCCCGGACCTGCCGCCCGAGGAGGCCGGCCAGTGGCTGGACGCCGCGGCCGAGCACGGGCTCGACCCGGTGTTCCTGGTCGCGCCAAGCTCATCGGAGCAGCGGATCAAGCTCATCACCGCGGCCTGTGGCGGGTTCGTCTACGCGGCTTCCGTGATGGGAATCACTGGCACGAGGTCAAATGTCGGCAAAGCTGCCGCCGGGCTGGTCGCCAGGATCAGGCCGCACACCCAGCTACCTGTCGCGGTCGGGCTCGGCGTCTCCACCGCGGCCCAGGCCGCCGAGGTGGCAGGCTTCGCCGACGGGGTTATCGTCGGCTCCGCGTTCGTGCAGCGCCTGATCAGCGCACCCGACACTGCAATCGGCCTGGCCGACATCCGGCAGCTGGCTATCGAGCTGGCCGGCGGCGTGCGGTCGCGCGACATCACTCCCCGCGCCTGACCGGTGGCCGACGAGGCCTAGTCACGTATCAGTAATTTTACTGATACGAAGGTGCGCCAAACGCTGGCAAACTAGCTAGCTGGCGAGCTGGGCGTACCGACCGGGTCTGCGCGCTTGCCTGGAAATGCCGAAGTTACGGATGTCCGCAAGTGGTCCAGCTATGATCATCGAAGGAAGTCAGCCCGGCTCCGCGCTTAGCGTAGTCGCGAACGAGTCTCCGATATTCGTCTTGACGTGCGCGCGGTCCGGATCTACGCTACTGCGATTCATACTGGATTCGCACCCAGAATTGGCTTGCCCGCCGGAGCTCGGCCTGGGTGCGATATGTATGGGCCTTGTCCGGCTGTACTATGGCCTTTCTAATGATACTGGCCACGACGGAAGGCAGCGGAGTATCCGTCCTGCGGTCGCGCCGGGTCACGCCACCGATAATAACCACGAGGAGGCGGCCGACATAAGTGCCGCCGGTGGCCCGATACGAGAAGTTGTTCAAAACTTCTACCGAGACTACCTCGCCAGTCGTAACAAAATTCGGTGGTGCGATAAGTCTTTGGACAATGCTTTCTATGCTTCCCAGCTCGCGCAGCTCTTTCCCGATGCTCGCTTCATCTGCCTGTACCGGCACGGTATGGACGTGATTGCTTCTGGAATAGAAGCCTGTCCCTGGGGCCTGCAGGGTTATGGATTCGAGAACTACGCCGTTCAGTTTCCCGGTAACAGCGTCGCGGCGATAGCCGCTTACTGGCTGCATTGCACGAATCAGGTACTGGAATTTGAAGACTCACACCGGGATGCCTGCCTGAGGGTTCGCTACGAAGATCTGGTATCAGACCCTGAGCAGGGCGCGGCTGCGATCTTCGATTTCCTCGGGCTCACGCGGGTACCTGGCATCAGCAGATCTTGCTTCAGCGTGGCGCATGACTGGGACGGCCCAAGCGATCAGAAGATCTGGTTCACAAACCAGGTTTCCGCTGATTCTCTGGGCCGGGGTACCCGGGTGCCCGTCGATGCCCTGCCGCCAGCGCTGCTTGCGGACATCAATGAGACCCTGGCCAGACTCGAGTTCCGGCAGGTCGATGCGCAATGGAAGCGGGCGACAGGCCGGGTCGATCCACGACTGACAGTTCCGGTCGCTGCCCGGCAAGAACGGACCAGGAATGGCACCTTGGCGGAGCTCACCGCCGTGATAGAGACGATTGCCGAGAGAATGCTGGCCGCGCCGACCAGCTTGGTGGACGAGATCAGCACCCGCTGGCCCATGCTAGTGGGACGGCGAATCCGGATAGTTGTGGAAACCGAAGACCACGGATCAGAAGAGTTCACCTGGCACCTGGTCGGCGGTGCGGATCCACCTGGCACTGCCGGGAATGGCCGCCGGGCCGAGCGGCCCACGGCCGCTGAGGGCAGCGCTGCTCGCGAGGATGCGCCATCGCAGGATGCGCCATCGCAGGATGCGCCGTCCTCGGCTGTTGTCGGTAGCGCCAGCACATGGCGGTCGCTGCTGAGCGGCGAGGCCAATATGGCGGTCGCGATACAGACCCGACTGATCCGCTGCATCGAGGCGAGCATGCCGGATCGCATTTGTCCGCCGGAATCTGTGGCAGTGGCGCTCATGCTCGGAATCGCGCAGACACCATCGGCCAGCGCCGTCAGCCACGGCGGTCCGCCGACGCAGGAGTCTAGTGGGCAGCACATGAAACGAGCGAAAGGAGTGCTACGAAGGGCCGCAAACCTAGTCCAGTGACACTGAGGTGGAGGGAAAGTGAGACAGCGCAAGAGATATGCGGCGGCTGCGATCGGAGGCGTAGCCGGCCTAGCGGTCGGAGTGGGCGGGTTCGCCGCTGCCGCCGACGCGACCCCGTCGACCAAGCCGACGCACGAACATGGTACGGCACAGCGCTCCAGGACCGATGTCGTGGCCAACGTTAGCTGGCCCTCGAACTGCCTGAACCATTCCTCGGCTCCTACCCACGTTGGTTCTGACGCGGTCGCGTCGGCGATAGCGTCATGCACCACGAAGAAGAGATTCAAGGTATTCACCCACCTGTCGAAGGACCGGTGGTTTGGGTGGTCGCCCCTCGGCAGTAATAGCCACTACGTGGCGTCTGGCTATTACGACATCGCGAGCGTGCGGAACTACTGTAAGGGCGCCGGTACATATACCTACCGAAATAGCTACGCCCTGTACGTCGCCCCACCGAAGAGTCCGACCAAGGTGGCTTCTAAGTACGGGTCGCCGCAAGCGAGGTTTACCTGCTAGCCGATGCCATGGTGCGGGAGTGGGTGGCAGCCCACAGATTGCCGGTGATCAGATGACATATCGTCGGCGCGACGTCGGAATGACCGTCCGGGCTGCCGCCTCTCCCAGCGCGATTGGCAGGGCGAAGGTGCGTGATTCGTTAGCTATCGAAGGTGATCGCCTGGGGCACCTGCGGACCGTCAGGAATTGGCTGGCTGTCGGCTGGTGCGCGATCGGCACCGTCTTGCTGCTGATCGGCTGCTCGTCGCCGGCTGGTGGGACGAGTAGGACATACGACGAGCTGACATTTCGGGAGGTGCACCCGGCAAGTGGTCGGCCGGCCGATATTGTGCACATTTACGCGGCGATCGGGCAGTCGGGCCGGATCGATAGCTTGTATGCGATAACGCTGCGGCTAAATGGTTCGGCCATCCTTTATGAGACCAGGTGGGATCAGCGGATGGGAA
>Ga0208565_1000129_pt1 | contig 63154 bp, 38 predicted proteins | sample Sb_taG_7_FD_187706 | JGI IMG/M metagenome (GOLD analysis project Ga0208565, IMG submission 187706) | Peat soil microbial communities from Weissenstadt, Germany - Sb_50d_2_FS metaG (SPAdes) (version 2) | ecosystem: Environmental > Terrestrial > Soil > Wetlands > Peat | place: Germany... | reverse complement strand
TTTGAACCCCGGCGCCCGACCAGTCTCAATCCGGCACGACGGCTGTGCCAGCGAGCATTCACGGGCCCGCATCCCGCGGATGCCCCTGCCGCGCTCCGGCACGGGGCCCGACTGCGGCAGACTTGGGTGGTATCAGATGGCTGCGGTCGGACTGTCGGAGATGTCATGCGAGGCGAGCCTGAACCGGTACGCGATCCTGGCCAGCCAGAGATCATCGAACTGACCACCGTCCGCGGGTTCGTCGTATTCGACCTTCCCGGCGCCACCGTTTCCGCCGGGGGGACGCGCCTGGCGCCGGACGTCACCGTCGCCGAGGTTGCGCTGCTGGCCCGGGCGATGACCTACAAATTCGCGGTGCTCGGCGACCGGGTCGGCGGCGCCAAGGCCGGCCTGGCGGGCGATCCGGCTGACCGCGCCGCCAGGACCGGGTTGATGGCCCGCTACTGCGCGGAGATCCGCCCGCTGGCCGATGCCGGCCGATTCCTGACCGGGCCGGACATGGGCACCTTCGAGGAGGATTTCGCGCCGCTGCGCGAGCGCCGTGCCGCGCCGGCGGCTATGCGTGCCGTCGTCGGCGGGATGCCGTTCGAGGATGTCCTGACCGGATACGGCGTCGCAGTAGCCGCTGAGGCGGCGCTGCGCGCCGGGTGGGGCGGAGGGTGGGAGGGCCGGTCGGTCGCCATCGAGGGTTTCGGCAAGGTGGGCGGTGGCGTCGCGTGCGAGGTCATCAAACGTGGCGGCCGGGTCGTTGCCGTCTCCACGGTCGCCGGCTGCGTCACCGACTCTGCGGGGCTGGACGTCGAGCGACTGCTCGCGTTGCGCGGTGTGCACGGCGATGAGTGCGTCGCTCGCTATGGCGAACCTGCCGGTCCGCCAGGTCAGCTATTCACTGTGGCTGCCGATGTCGTCGTCCCTGGGACCCGGCCGGGAGTGATCAGCGGCCGGACCGCCGAGTCGCTTCGGCCGGCCGTCCGGGTCGTCGCGCCCGCTGCGAACGTTCCATATACCAGGCAAGGAGCCGACGTCCTGTACCGCCGGGGCATCACGGCGCTCCCCGACTTCGTCTGCAACGCGGGCGCCGTGATCGGCTACCGGTCAGCCCGTGAGGCCACGCCGCAACAGGTACTCGCCGATGTCGAGGACAAGATCGCTGGTCTGATCGCCGATGCGCTCAACCATCCGGACGGACCGCTCGTGGGGGCCTGCGAGCGTGCCGCCGGGTTCCTGCGCACCTGGTGGGGTGACCCGCCCGGCCCGCCGTTCGCTGGTTCCGGCTAGCTGCGCCACCCGGGCTGCCGGATCACGGCAAGGCCGACAGCATTTCGCGGGCGAGCTCGCAACTCCCTCGCAACTCCGGTGAGCGCACTGACCCAGTCAGGCCCGGGACGCGTCCAGGGCGCCATCGCTTGCGGCAGCCCGCCGGTGACCGTTACCGGAGCGCCCGGGTTCGGCCGCGAGCCCGGTGAACGCGGCGGCGTTTCCCTCAGCCCCGCGTCGCGTCAGCAGGATGCGCGTCGCCGGCGGCCAGCCGCGCATGAGCACGAAGCGGACCTCCGGGTGTCCGTAGTATGCCGGGAACGACTCGGCGGTAGGAAAGACGTTCTCGCCCGCCGCGACGAGGGAAAGCACTTCGGCGAAGGTTCTGGCGATGCCTCGGTAGGACAGGGCCCTGCCCTGCGGCGTCACTGCCGGGTACAGCGGATTGGTAGCGCTCTCTACAGAAACGCCTCAATCTCCCGGATTTCGATCACTGCCTCGATTGTTGGTCGCCGACGGCTGACCCTGCTGCGACTGCTCCGGCCGTTCGTGATCACTGCGGTCGTGGTCCCGTTCGTGATGCCTGGGTTAGATCTGCACGGGGCCGGGTTGCTGCTCGAACTCGCCGCTATCGGGCCGGTGTGCTGCTCGGGTCGGGCGCGGCGATGCTCATGCGAGTCGAGCCGGATGCGGACACCGGGTCCATGGTCACTGTGGCCGGCGCGCCGTATGCGGCAGTCTGGATCGTGGTCGCCATTGCCCGGCTGATGTTCACCTACGAGTCCACTCACTCGATATCGTTCGGCCGGGCCCTGGGGACTTTTCTGATCAACAACCAGATCAGCGTCACTGCCCTAGCCGACGCGATCATTTTCGTGGGATTCGCGATGATGGTTGCCAACCGAGCAGTCCTCCTGATCCGCTCCCGCCGGGTGGGGACTCGAGAAGTCGGCGCTTCGAGCCCAGCTACCCTCGCGGCGGCAGCCGTCGTCGCTGAATCGGCAACTGATTCGACAATGCGACCGCGGTGACGTCATCTCGTCAGCTGCGCGGCGGCCGCCAGGAGATCATCGAGGATAGCCTCCTCGTGCACGACGACGCCGAGACGGATCATGACGGCGCTCAACATCGGATCCCATGTTGTGACGACCGGTGCGCCGCTGAGTTCCAGCGCAGATGGGCCCCGCATAACCGCGGCCTGGTAGTTCGGCGCTCCCATCTGCCATGGCGCCACTCCGGCTTGAGCGACTAGTCGGTTGGCGATCGCTATCCCCGGCCAGTCGAAATCACCGTGATAGTGCAGCGTCGAGTTGATCATCGCCAGTCGGCGGAGCACGTCCAGCACGACCAGCGCCGGCTGGCCCGCCGTGCAGACCGTCGGCAGGTCGCCGCCGAACCGGTCTGCCATCGCCTCTAGCACGCGCGGGTTCTCGCACACGAGGACATGCCGATGGGGAGCAAACTCAAGGTGGCGGAGGTCGCGCGGCGTGATGTGCGTTGGGTCGCCGGCTTCGGCGGCCAGCCTGAGCCGGCCGGCCACGGAGCCGCCGCGCCCGAGCAAGCCGAGGGTCAGGCAAGTACTGGAGACTGAGTCGACGCTCACGGCGTACCGCTCCCAGAGATCTCGCCGTGCTGCTGCAGTCACCGGCGGCTCAATTTCCGCGTCAAGCGCCAGCGCCCGCAGCGTGAGCTGGGAGACGACTGTTCCGTCGTCGAGGCCGTGGGCGCTACCGGTCACGCGAGCCGAAAGTTCGGAGCGCGATCTTGCCGCGACGCTCGGCGCTAGCACTTCGGCCAGGACGATCACGGCATTCTGCACCGCTCGGGCAGCATCGTCCGCCCTAGCCAGCAAGCCCGAACGACGCATTTCTGCCAGCCAGGCTTCGCCCCAGGGGAGGCCGGCGAACGCGGGCTGGGCCGCCAGCAGCTCGCGCGCCAGCACCAGCGGCGCCTCACGGGCCGCCATGGCCGCCGACCGTTCGGCCCGCCGGTCGCGCAGCGGCCGCTCGGTAACGGCCGCTACGGTCTCGGCCAGTCCGCGATAAGGCGAACGGCGCGCAAGTACCTGGTCTAGCTCCGCGAGGTCGACCGTGACCCGGTCGGCCACGATAGGCCGGGCTAGCAGGTCGCCTACCGCGTGTCGCTCCGCACGCCGAAGGTCAACCAGGACAATCCGGCCCGCAGGCTCCAAGTGGCTTCGCTCGAGCCGACCGCGCACAGCCTCCCACAGCCGCGAGAGCGCCGGGTCAGCCAGCCACCCAGGGACTGGCCGAGCCGCGCCGCTAACCGGCCCGACGTCGCCCATCAGGCGCCTACGGCGTGTAGCCGTTGGCCATCCCAGCGGTGCTCGTATTGCGCGATCCCCCGCTCCGACGGATCGCGGAGCGCCTCGTAGATTGCTAGCGACGGCACGGTCTCGTGGTCCCCCCATAGCCGCTCGCTGGTGATCAGGAAGTCAAGGTCGAGCTCGACGAGCAGTCCGAACAGCAGCGGATGGGTGCGCACGTCGATCTTCGGAAAGGCGTCGTCGAGCAGGACGAAACGCGGCGCATAAGGAGCCGCGCCGGCCACCGAACTGAAATGTGCCGCTGCCGCCGCGAAGAGGGGGAGGTAGCAGACGACCTTCTGCTCGCCCTGTGACAACGGGGACCGGCGATGCAGGTCCAGCCACCGACCATCGAGTTCCGGCCTGGTGTAACGGACGCGGAAGGCGAACCACTGACGGTAATCCAGGGCGCGTCCCAGATGCTCGGCGTAGGACAGCTCTGGCTGTTCGGCTCGGGACGTCTCGATCAGGCGGTGCAGACAGTCGCGGAGGGCCTGCCGCTCATCGGGCAGCAGCGCTCCGAGCGGCCGCCCGAGCAGGGCGACCGCCTGTCGGGAATCGGGGGGCACGTCGTCGCGCAGCCGCCAGTGCAGCGACACTCGGACGCCTTGCGACGTGGTCACGCCGTCGAGTAGCCGATTCATCGCCGCGACCAGCTCCTCTGCCTCAAGCCGGCGCGCCCGAAGTGCTTCTCCCAGGTCGCCGAGAATGTGTTCCTCGAACACCCGGCGCTCACGCTCGGTGAGCAACTCCGCGTCCCGCGCGACCTCGACTGTAAGCCGGCTGGCCAGCTCACCCAGCGGGCGCTCGCCGGCCTCGTCTCGCGCAACCACGGCGAGCACGCCGGGGTATTCGAGCACCCGCGGCTCGCAGTCGGCCGCCGGACCGCTCGTAACCTCGGTGTACCGGCCCCATACCGCGGCGTCGGTGACTGGCCGCTCGGGAAGTCCTGACCCCGCCAGCGAACGGGCCAGCTCGACCACGGCGGTTGGAACCTTGATGCCTGGCGTGACGCCGCGGGCCAGCTCGTACGTTCCGTCACGCGGTGCTCCTGCCGAGGCGAGCAGACCAGGCACGTCGGCCAGTGCGGCGACCCCGTGGGCCGCCTCGACGACGACCGGCTGCTGCGCGGCGTAGCGCTCCCCGGTGTCGGTCAGCGCCTGCTGAGCCGAGCCATGCTCTGCGATCAGCCGATCGTGCTCGGTTCGCAGCGCCTTCTCACTGGCCTGGCCTGATTGGATCTCCGCTCTGGTCGCATTTATCCGCTCCTCAAGTTCGCGAACGCTCGCCTCGACGGCGCGCCGCATTTCCTCATGCCGCCGTTCCAGCGACGTCGCTTGTGCTTGGAGTTCAGCGGCCTCGCGTTCCATCTCGGCGGCCTGACAGTCGAGATCGGCCCATGCAGCGAAATCTTCTCCGAAACGGCGTAGCTGGTCCCGCGATCGGGTGGCGGACTCCACCTGCCGGGCCAAGGCAGTCTCCAGCGTGCGGAGCCGCTCGCCATGCGCGGCCAGCCCAGCTTCGGTCGTTGGCAAGCCATGGACAGTGCCAAGCTCGTCCAGTTCGCGGCGGGCCGCAGCAGCCGCCGCTCTGGCCTGCTTGGCGGCCTGTTCAGCGATACTGGCCGCCTCCTCGGCGCGGGTGACCGCATCGGCACGGGCCCTGGCCTCCGCCCACGCCTCCAGCAACGGCCCGTATGGAGGCACGGCGCCGAGCCATTCCTCCATGGATTCCCGCCGTTCCCGCGCCGCGTCCTCGGCGGCAGCAGCCAGCCGCCTGGACTCCTCCGCAGCGGTGAGCTGCACCTCGACCTCGGCCAGACGCCGGGCACGTTCGGCTGCCCGTGCGGTCGCGCCGACGTACTGCGCAGCCGGCTTGGCGGCCCGTCCCAGCAGCGGGCCGAGCCGCCAAGAACCGTCGAGCCCGGCCACCGAGGTTGCCGCTGCGGATGTCTCGATAGCGATTCGACGGAGCACACCGCGGACGGTCTCGGCCGTCACCGGGCAGTCGTCGGGGCGACTTACGACGAGCACGTCGCCCAGACTCTGTTCCCGGACCGCCGGGCCGGACGGCAGTACGACATCTAGCCTGTCCGCGCCGAGTACCTGCCCGTCCGAGCGAACCCAGGCATCGAGCAGGCCGGCGGATTCCAGCGCCGCCTCCAAGCCAGCGCGCTGTTCGGCGTCCAGGTGGTCGGCGAACTCGACCAGCCGCCACAGCGGTGCGCCGTCGCTGTCGTCGCGCTCGGACCTGCCGAGCGGCGGCGACGCAGGTGCGGGGTCGGACTCGGCTTCGATAACCACTCGCCGTTCGCGCAGCTTGGTCAGCAGCTGCTCGGCGCTCACCCGCCGGAACCCCGCCCCGGTCTCGGCAGCCATGAAATTGGCCAGGTGCGGACGTGCCGCCTCGCGGGCGAGGGCACCGAACCGCCGCAGATTGTCGGCTGTTAGCTCGGCTGGGATGTCGACCAGGATGGCACGCTCGTCAGTCCGCCAGGTTGCCAGCGCAGTCGTGAATGCCTCCTCCTCGGCGTGCGCGCTCTGCTCAGCCTCAGCCAGTCGGCTACCTTCAGTCTCGGCAATGCCCTCCAGTCTGGCTGCCTCACCCTCGGCTACTCGCCGCTCGCCCTCGGCTAGCTCAGCGCCGCGCCTGGCCTCCTCGACCACATGCACTGCGGCCTGCCGTTCGCCGACCAGCGGACGGGCCGCACTGACTGCTTCGGCGTGCTCCGCCATCGCCGCGTCAAGCCTGTCGGCGTCCTCCGGCAGCAGCGCAGCCATCAGCGCGGCCGGGACCGTCATCGCCGCGACCAGCCCGAGTTCGGCCACCTCGGAAGCGAGGGACTGGCCGGCCGCAGCGAGATCCCTGGCGTCCCGATGTAGCGTCGCGGCGTCGCGGTCGACTCGCCCCTTCGCTGTGCTCGCCCGGTCGCGTGCGGACGACGCGTGGTCGCGGGTCTTCCCTGCATGGGAGGCAAGTTCCTCGGCGCGCTTGCCGAGCGCGAGCACTTGCTGGTGACTGCGTGCCTCAGGACTCGTCTCAAGGTCTGCCAGCCGCTGCCTGGCCTGCTCGATCGCGGCGGTTACCACAGCCTGGCTGTCCCCATTGGCGGTGATCTTCCCGGCCAGGTCGGAGAGCTCAGCGGTGCGCTTGCTGATCTCCCGCTGCAGCCGGCTCTGCTCGCGGCATGCCTCGGCCAGCACGCCGCCCCGGCTCGCGGCAACGCCGCGCGCGTACTCGGCGTAGAGCAGCCCGAACGCGGTCATCGTCTCCGCCGCCTGCCGCCGCCGGGCCAACTGCTCGCCAAATGCCGCCAGCTCGTCGAGAGTCCCCCCGGCCGCCCGGACCGCCGCGTCGTCCAGCTCCGGGAGTGCGATGGAGAGGATCTCGGCGAGCCTGCCAGGCTCGATGTCCTCGCCGACCTGCGGCTGGCGGAGCCAGTAAAGCAGCCGGAGCAGCTCGTCGTAGCGCCCGCCGGTAAGCCCGAACAGGGTCTCGCCGACGTGCTGCTTGTACTGCCGCGGGCTCTCGAAGAACTGTCCGTCGCCCTCGATCGCGGCGCGGCATCGATCACGGGAAAGCGGGCCCGTGCCGTCCTCCAAGAGCAGGTCCTGGCCGATCCGTCGTCGGCTGGTGAAATACCAGGTAGTGACCGTGCGCGCGGACTGGGAAGCGCGGATACCGACGCCGCATGTGAACCATTGCGGCTCACCGCCGTCGGTGGTGCGCACGAACTCGACCCAAAGGTAGCCAGTCCGGCCGGTCCCGTCGTACCCGTCGGTCATCAGCCACAGCAGGCTGGTGTGATGACGCCCCGAGGCCGTCATCCGGAGCTTGTCGCCGTCCAAGACGAATGGCAGCAGCATCTCCAGCGTCTTGGACTTGCCCGCGCCGTTGGCGCCACGCAGCAGCAGCCTTCCTCCGGCGAACTCGAAGACCTGGGCGTCGTACTGCCAGACGTTGAGCAGTCCGGCGCGGCTGAGCCGGAACCGGTCGGGATTCGCCTGCACCCCCGTCGGGTCGGCGGTGCGGTATGCCGTCATGGCCGATCTTCCGTGCCGACCGGCTGCCGATCGGCACGGAAGAGCGCAGGCGGGGCGTCCGCGTCCGCTTTCGCATCGTCGAAGGTGGGCCGTAGCGCGTAACGCGCCGCGGCGGCATGCAGCCGCAGCTTTCCGTTCTCGCCCCGCTCGATGAGGCCGAGTGAGTCCAACAGAGCCAGTGCCTCCTCGTGCGCCAACTCGGGTCGTTCCCGATGCTCGCGCTTCAGCCACTTCGACCATGCAGCGAACACCTCGGCCGACACGGCATCGGCCTCATCGCCGGTGATCTCCAGCCAGGTCCCGCCGAAGACATCGTCGTTTTCGCCGCGGGCCCGCGCCCACTCGGTCAGCGCGCCGAGTAGCAGCAATGCGAAGTGCTTGGCCGAACCACCGGCCGGGAAACTGACATCGCTGAGTTCGTCATCTGGGTCGACCGCGATAGCTCCCTCGGCGCGCAGCTCTACTTCGAGCCCTAGGCGGTCGCGGAACCAATCCCGTTCCCGGTTGCGATTGCGCCGCCACCATTCCGCGTGCTCCACGGGAAGGTCGGCGACCGACAGGATCGGTGACTCGACCAGGCGCCGCCGGATCGCCACCCGGGCTCCGCCAGCCGCTGACGGTAGCGCGGCGGTCTCCAGCAGCTGGCCTGGCGAAGCCGCGCCGGCCAGCGGCGCGGAGATCAACAGGTTCAGCCGGTCCCGGCGCACATCGAGCAGCGTGAGTGTCCGGCCGTCGTGTGTCCACCGCTCCAGATCCCCGTCGCGTTCGCGTAGCACGCCGTACCTGATCAGCGCGGCGAGCGCCGCGTACAGCGCTCGCCGGTCGCCGATCTGGTCGAGGTCGACATCCAGGCCAGCTTCGGCCGCGGCCGACCGGATCGCGGCCACCAACTCGTCGACCAGCAGCTGCTGCCTGGCCGTGGTCAGCGCGGCCACGGTCAGGCACAGCAGAGCATAGGCCCGTGGTGTGAACGGCGCGCCGCTGTTCTTCTCCAGCCGTCGGGACGGGTCGCGTCCGAGTCCCGGCTTGTACAGCCGCGCCGCCTGAGGATCGACGACCAGCCGGTATCCGAGGCCGTCGGCGAACATCCTGATCAGCTCGGCGCGATGCCGGCGCACCAGCCGGAACTCCTCCGCGCTCGGGCCTTCGCCGTGCAGCAGCGGTTCTCGTAGCAGCGCACGGGCTGCCCGCCGGCGCTCGGCCGAGGCGTAGACGTCTTCGGCCGGCTGCGGGCGTTCGACGGCGGTCACGCGCTCGCCTTTCCAGGCTGGCCTTGATCGGCTGCCGAATGCTGGTACGCCGCAGCGGCAGGGGCGACCCCGATCGACAGACCGAACAGCTCCATCCGCCCGGCTGGGCTGGTGATGACCGTGGACTGCCCGGGAGCACGCCGGACGGTCACCCGCAGGCCGTCCGTCTGCGCAGCCGCCTCGGCGTCCTCGGTGAGCGGACGGCCGTGGCCGGCCAGCGCCCGGCTGTACAGCTCAAGCAGGGCAGTTCGGGCCTGATCGGACAACCGGACGGTGCCGAGCCGACCGCTGTGCCGGGCCAACTCGGCTACGGCGGCGCGATGGCGGCGTTCGGCGGCCTCACGCTCGGCGACCCGCGTGCGCTTGGCCTCGGAGAAGTCCACCCGAGTCCCAGTCCGGCCCCTGATCATCCGGTGTCCGTACTGTCGGAGGCTGATCGGCACGTCAGCCACCGGGCCGTGCCACCAGGAGGTTGTCGGCGGCACCGGTTCATCGTCCTCATCAGCGACGACACCGAGGTGCCGACATGAGTACAGACCAAACGCCGTCGCCCACAGCGCATGCGCGGTGTCATCGTCTGCCTGATCGAACCAGCGGGCAAGCTTGAGCAAGTCGCCATAACGGCTCTGCTCACGTTCGGCGGCCGAGGCGATGCGCCGCAGGTTGACAAGCAGCGCCCGCATCGCGTCCGTAGCCAGCCGCCGAACGCCCGAGGCATCGCTCTCCCGGTGGCCGCTGCCGACGAACCAGGCGTGCAAGCTCTCCCAGTCCCCCGCGGCCAAGCCCCTGGCCCGCCTGGCCAGGCTCCCATCGACCGAAAGCAAGCGTTGGCCCTCGTTGGCGCGCGCGCATAGGGCGTCAACGCGGGGCACGAGCTGGACCAGCAGGTCCGCGAGCTGCGGCAGATGCCGGGCAATGTCCTCGACGAACCGCTGCAGGTAGTTAAGCAGGGCGGTTTTGAACGCCTGGAACTCCGCCCGGTCCAGGTCGAAGCGCACGAGCACTTGAGACAGGTAGGTGTAGAAGTCGCGCGTGCTCTCTACCAGCCGCTCGAACTGGGCGAACACGGTGCCGATCTCGCTGGCCAGCCGGTCAGGATCGGTTGTGGCGAGGCTGCTCTCGTGATAGCCCGCCAGCCTGGTGAGCCCGGCGAGGATACCGTTGAGCATCTCGCTGGAGACTTCGCGCGCTTGCTCAACGGTGCCAAGCAACTCCTCGATCTGCCGGTGCACCAGTTCGCCGATCTGGGTGAGCTGGTAACGAGACCTGGCCTGCAGGTACTCGCGGACGCTGTGCGCCTCGTTCTCGCGGGGGCTGCGCGCCAGGTTGCCGTGGTCGACCAGGTACGACAACCGCGCGTCGGCCGTGTCATTATCGAGCTCGATGCCCTGGTCCCGCAGCCGCCCAGCCACCTCGGCTGCCGACTGGTCGGACAATAGGCCGGCGATGTCACTGGTGAAGGTCCGCATAATCGCGAGGTAATCGGCGGCTTCCGGCACGGTGGCATAACGCAGCGACTCCAGCCGCACGCGCTTAGCGTGGCCGAGGCCAGTCGCGTCAGCTGCCAGACCCGTTGCACCAACAGCACTCTCAGCCTCAGCCGCCATTCCATCCCCGAGCACAGGCTGGGGAAGCTCGTCGAGCATGCACGCGACGATAGCGGCTCACGCCGACAGAGTCGGTCGCATCAACCGTCGTTCGCTGGTCTTGCTTGGCCCCTGCGAAGTTCCAGTGCGGAGACGGCCGCAACATTGTCGTGATCACGTTGCAGGGCGGCGGGCTGGACGAGCGTCAGTTTCTGCCTCCCGCGGTCGCCCATCAAGACAGCCAGGACGTCCCCGATGGTGGGTTCGTGGCTGGTGGGTTCGTGGCTGGTGGGTTCCTGGCTGGTGGGTTCCTGGCTGGTGGGTTCCGGCAGTGGGAGGTGCGTCTGAATCTGGTAGCGGTTACGGCGGCCGTCCTTGTGCTTGACCACGTACCCGGCCGCGGTCAGGTCCGTGACGATGCCGTACGCACTGCGCTCGGTAATACCCACGGTGGCGGCGATATCGCGCAGTCGGGCGCCCGGATCCTCGGCGATGCGCAGCAGGACCCGAGCGTGATTGGTCAGGAAGCTCCAGCTCTCCATTGATAACAATCTAACACAACTTCTAGAATAGAATTGCTAGTTTTTTGCTTCAGGCGTAAGTTAAGGGTAACGCCATGAGACAGCGGCCGATCAACGGCCAGACGCTCGGGCGAGCATAGGGGAACTGGCCAAGGTACTTCGATCCGGTTCCCACTCGTGAGGAACGCAGCGCCATGACCGAGCCAACCGCCCCACCCGGCCGCGACCGGCACACGCTCCCCGCCGGTTAGTCACCGGCAGTACTGGGGCCAAGCACAGCCCGGACAGCGCGCAGTACGGCCACTCCACGGCGGCAAGCCCGCTCCAGCCGCCGGTATCTGCTAAACCATCCCCCCGCCCTAACGCACGACACTGACTAAGGAGTCGGTTATGAGCATCATCGCATGGATTGTCCTCGGCCTCGCCGCAGGCCTGCTCGCCAATATGCTGGTCCCAGGCAAGAGATCACAGGGTCTCATCCTGACCTGTCTGATCGGCATCGCCGGGGCACTGGGCGGCGGCTGGGTCGCCACCAAGCTGTTCCACATCCACACCCTGCACGGGTTCTTCAACCTGTCCACCTGGCTCACCGCTATTGTCGGTGCAGCCGTCCTGCTGCTCGCTTACCACGCCGTCAGCGGGCGAAGCGGCCACCGGATGGCCCACCGGTGACCTGAACCGGTCGGCCGGGGCCAGGCCCGTTGGGCCACCCCGGCCCGCGGTCCGAGGCGTGCAGCGGAGCAGCCGCCCGCCTCCGCCTCGGCTGTCGGGCGAAATCACCGCAACCCCTGGCCGCAGGGGCCGACGCCCAACCTTGCGGAACCTTCGCTACCCCTCGCTACCTATCCCCCGGAGCGAATCGCGCAGATCGCGCTTGTTCACCTTGCCGACCGCGTTCCGCGGAAGGTGATCAACGAAGACAACGAACCTGGGCTTCTTGTACGACGCAAGGTGCCCGGTAACGTGCGCGATGACCTGTGCGGCGGTTACATCTCGGCCGGGTCGGGGCACCACCACCGCGCAGACAGCCTCTCCCCACCGCGCGTCCTGGACACCGATGACGGCCACCTCAAGCAGGTCATCGCACTGCGACAGAACGTTCTCGATCTCGGCCGGGTAGATGTTCTGGCCGCCCGAGATGATCACGTCTTTCTTCCGGCCCTCGATGTAGAGGTAGCCATCGTCATCGAGGCGGCCAAGGTCCCCCGACGCCACCCAGCCGTCGCGGAATGTCTCGGCGTTGAGCTCGGGTGCGTTGAGGTAGCCGGAGAACGCAGTGTCAGCGGCCATCCAGATCTCCCCGACCGACCCGGCCGGCACATCCTCGCCGCGTTCGCCCACCACCTTGATCGCTGCTCCGCCGGCCGGCCTGCCGACCGAGCCAGGGTGCGCGCCGATCTCGTCGTTCATGATCAGCGAGGCGAGGCCGACTTCGGTCGACCCGTAGCCAATCGCCACCGACAGGTGCGGCCAGCGGGAACGAAATCGCTGGACAGCCGCCACCGGGCAGTTCTCGCCGCCGGTGACGACCAGCTTCAGCGTGCCGAGATCGAGCGGAGACTCCTGGTCGGCCCGGATCATCGGTTCCATCATCGACGGGAAGACGATCGTATGCGTCACGCCCCACCGGCGGATGTGCTCAGCCATCCGTGCTGCCGACCAGCCGCGGCTGGGCAGGATCGTCACGGTCCCGCCGACCAGCAGCGTCGCGATGGTCAGGTCGTTGATCCCCCCGGTATTAAACAGCGGCCCGGTGATCAGCAGGACGGTCTTGCGGTCATAGGCCGGATACAGAGCGGCCTGCTGCATGGCGTACGACACGATGGCCCGATGACTCAGCATCGCGCCCTTCGGGCGGCCGGTGGTGCCTGACGAGAACAGGATCAGGTGCGGATCGGACACCGGGTACGGACCTGGCCAGGGTTCCGTCGAAAGTAGCTCCGCGTAGTCCTGACCGGAGGCAGCCGATCCAAGGACGGTCACGTCGGCGACTCCGGCCAGCTTGGCTGCGGGGAGTGCCGTGTCAGCGAGATCTTCCTGGGTGAACAGCCGCCGAGCCTGGCAGTCATCAAGGATCAGGCTGACCTCCTCGGACGTCAGCCGGAAGCTGACCGGGACGAATGTCAGGCCGGCGTAGGCGCAGGCGAAGTAGAGCTCGAAGAACTCGCCGCGATTGAGCAAATGTGCAGCCACCCGGTCGCCGACAACCAGCCCGGACGCCCGCAGCGAGCCCGCGAGCCGGAGCGCCCGGTCCCTGAGCTCACGGTAGGTCAGGCCTGATCCAGCCCAGCGAATCGCTGACGTGTCAGGATCAACGGCGGCGGGCAGCCCGGCGGCTCCGAGCAGCCACGCCACGGATGGCTGGCCATATCTAAAGGCCGGGTGCGCGGCCGGGTCAGCCATCAGGCGGCCGAGTCGGCCAGCAGGCTGGCGCACCTGTGGACGGCGTCGTCGATGATCATTTGGCGGTACTTGGCCGCGCGCACCCCGTGGCCGGCCAGCCATCCGACCATGGCGAGAGCCCGGACGGCCAGGAACACGGGCAGCAAGGTGACGGCGTCCTGCGGAAGGACCGCCACCTCCGCGTACCCGGATCGGAACAACTCCAGCCAGCCAGGCTCGTCGGTCAGCGCCTTGCCCATACAGCGGACGGTGCCGAGATCGTAGGCGTACCAACCCAGGCTGGCATCATCGAAATCGACGATGGCCGCCGACTCGCCCGAGTACAGCAGGTTGTTGTCAAGGAAGTCGCTGTGGATCAGCCCGAAACAGTCCGGCGTCTTCGGCAGTTCCACCAGGTGGTCCAGGATCAGCTCAGTGGCGCGATCGAAGAGCGCCCGGTCAGCGGAATCTAGCACGATACTCCGGTAATCACCGATCACGGCAGCTGAGCCGAGCAGGCCACGCTCATCTAGGACCGGGCGCTTGAACCACGGAGGTGGCAGCCAGCTGCGGGCATGCTGGTGCAGCAGAGCCATCGTCGTGCCGAGCGCCGGAATCGCCAGCTGAGGATCGACCCGCCGCAGCGGCGGGCCGTCGATCCAGGTCAGCAAGTCGCACTGGCGCGGGCCGACAGCATTGCCGCCGTCCACGATCTGCACATACTCGCCGTCAGATCCGGCCACCGGGGCCGGCGCGATCCGCCCCGCCGACTGCAGTGCTTCCAGCCAGGCGAGCTCCGAGCCGATCTCGGTGTCGCTGCGGTAATCCGGCCGGTGCACGCGCAGCGCGAACCGGGGGCCGCCCGGCCCGGCCTCGACGAGGAAGACCGCGTTCTCGCCTAGCCGGTGCAAGCTGACCTGCGCCTGGTCACCCAGGTCGAATCTGACTACCGCCCGGACGGCGATCTCAGTCAGCAGCGTGCCCTGAACCTCAAGCGGCAGGTCATCGAGGCGCTCACCCGTCACGGCCGCCTGGCCAGGCGTTCGCGAACCGCCTTCAGAGCCTCAGGCAGCCGTTCAAGCACGATGTCAAGGGTGCCGGCGTCGAGCAGCAACCCCGGCTTGAACTGAAGGACGGACGGGTCGAAACCCGCGGCGAAAGCCCAGACTCCCCGGTCGTACAGAGCTTTGCTGAGATACCGGCCTCCATTCGGATGATCGGTCTTCAGGCCGATCACGAGCCCGCGCTGGCGGATCTCGGTCAGGAACGGCTCATTAGCGGCGATCGCAGCCAGGCCGGCCGCTGCCTGGTCGGCGAGCCGCTTGGCATGGGCGATGGTTGCGGGCCGCGTGGTGATCTCCAGTGCCTTCAGCGCGACCACGCAGCCGATCTCCGAGCCGCCCGCGCTCGACACGTAACCCCAGCCTCGGTCGTGTAGCCATCCGGCCACTGCCGGGCGCAGTACAGCCGCGGCCATCGGGTAGAGCCCACCGCCGAGGCCCTTTCCCGCGACCAGGATGTCCGGCACCACGCCGGCGTCCTCGACACCCCACAGCCGACCGGTCCGGCCCATACCGGTCTGGACTTCGTCGGCGATGTAGAGCGTCCCGAACTCATCGCACAGGGCCCGGACTCCGGCCAGGTAACCGGGTTCGGGCAGCGGGAAACCTAGCGTGGCCGGGATCGTCTCCAGGATCACCGCAGCCACGTCGCCGCTGCTCAGACAGGCACGCAGCGCATCCAGGTCGTTGAAGGCCACGATTGCGAAGCCGTCAGGGTCGTCGCTGAGGAAGTCCCGTGCCGAGGCTGGATCGCCGGCCGCCCCGGACAGGCCAGATGCGCCGTGGAAACCACCAGCTATTCCGGCGATGCGCCGACGCCCGGTCGCCCGCCGGGCGGTCTTGATCGCCACGTCGTTGGCCTCACCGCCGCTCGGCGTGAAGACCGCGTACCGCAAGTCACCCGGGGTCAGCTCGGCCAGACGGCGGGCCAGCTCAAGCCGCGGCACACTCGGGAAATGATGGTTGCCGATGTCGTAGCTTTCCAGGCCGCCGATCAGCGCCTCGATCAGCTCAGCATTGCGATGCCCCAGGTTGAAAACACCGCCGTTGATATGGATGTCGATCAGCTCGCGGCCGTCGACATCCCAGAACCGGTAGCCAGCCCGGCGGCCCATCACCACCGGAGTCCCGGCCCGCCGGAAGACTTCCACCCGGCCAGGCGCTATCAAGTCGGAAACGGCAAGCAGCAGCTCTTCCTTGGCCGCCGCTGACATTGGCTGCCCCCACACAGGCGGCATCATCACCATCGCAGGCTAGCGCTCGGGCTCTCGCCCGCTGGGTGGATCAGCTGCCTGCGAACGTAGTGCGCGAGTGTCGGCTCGCCCGTCAGATAAGGCCGCTCTTCGTCGTACACGACCGGGGTGGCCAGCCAGCTCGCCCCGACGTACGCCTTGATGGCAGCGGAGTCAGCCCAGTGGCTAACTGTGATGATCTTGTCATCCGATCCGAGCGGCGTGTAGAGCGTGCCGCCCAGGAAGCCGGGCACTGTGGCCACCTTCGGCCAGGAGTTGAGCTCGATCCACCCGATCAGCTCGGCGGCCGTGGCCGGCACGACGCCGCATTCCCAGACTCTCGTGATCACGCGTCCTCCCTTCAATATCGAACAATCGATGTAAAATCTAGCCGGGCGCGATTTACCCGGTCAACAGCCGCGGCCAGGGTGCGCCGGGGCTGCGGCGGCACGGACAGGATCAGCCGCCGGCCGTGCGGGTCCGGAAACCGCAAGCCGGGGGGCCAACGGAGGATGCGCGGGTCACGGATCGTGCTGGCGCACCAGCCGTCGGCCTCGCGAGCCACCGTCAGCGCGGAGCGCGGGCCAAGGATCAAATGATGGGAGTGCGACAAAATGACCGAGCTTCCTGCGGCCGTCTGCCGACTGCTCGACCAGCCGAACCCGGCGATCGTGGTGACCGTGGGCGACTCGGGCAGTGCGCAGGCTACGGTCGTCTGGATCGAACGGCGCGGCAACGATCTGGCATTCTTCTCGCGCTCGGACAGTGTGAAAGCCCACAACCTGCGGCAGCGCCCCAAGGCAGTCGTCTTGGTGCTAGATCCTGAGCAGGAGTTCGAGCCGGGCGCCCGGTGCTACGTCACGGTCACCGGGACAGCGACAGTGACACCGCTGGCTGATCTGTCCTTCCCGAACCGGCTGGCCGGGCGGTACATGGGCGCCGATGAGTTCCCGCACTCCGGTGATTACTCCGAGGTCGTAATCAGGCCGGAACGGCTGAGCGGCGCTGGTCCAGTGACCGGAACGCCGTCTGGATGGACAGCTAATCCCGGCTGAGCTCGTCCCGGACGGCGGCCAGCTCCTGATAGGAGGAGCGGACCACGCCCGGCGCGGGTTCGCCCATGCCGGTCACGTTGAAAATGACGGCGTGCTCGACACCGGCGGCCGCGTAGCCGCGCAGTTCGGCGGCCAGCCGCGCGGCATCGCCCCACAGCACCAGCCGCTCTACGAGGTCCAGCGGAATCTCGCTGACCAGCTCCAGGTAGTCGGCCACGCTGCCCTGTGTGGCGACGTAGTCGCGCACGCCGGCCCCTCCGGCGCCGAGGGGGTGCCGGTACCCGTACTGCTCGAAGAACACAGCCGGCTGGAATAGCGCGAGTGCCCTGGTCCACGGCGTGTCGAGCAGCCGCCTGCACTGCGCAGCCGATGCTGCTGCGATCGTGAGGAACAGGCACCCTGCAGTGATCTCCCGCGGATCCCTCGACTGCTCAGCCGCGTGCCCGCGGATGGCCGCCAGCCGGCTCGCGTACACCTCGGGCGGCATCATCACCGGCAGCCAGCCGTCGGCCTTGCGACCAGTCAGGCTGAGCGACCGTGGACCGGCCCCGCCGATCCAGACGGCCGGGGCGCCGTAGGGCGCCGAATCGACCCCGAGGACCGCGCCGTCGAGCTGCCAGGTGGCTCCGTCGAAGCTGACCGGATCGGTACTTGACCAGAGCAGCCGCATGATGTCGATCGCTTCCTCGAGCACGGCCACCCGGGCAGAGCCCCGCAGCCCGATCGGGGCCAGGTTATTGCCCGCGCCCAGGCCGATGCCGAGCACGAACCGACCGCCGGACAGGTCCTGCAGGGTCTGGGCCGTCTGAGCGAGCAGCGCGGGATGGCGGCGGAACGGATCGGTGACGGCGACGCCCAGCCGCGCGCGGGATGTCATCCCGGCCGCAGCTCCGACTAGCGGAGCCCAGTCATAAGTCTCGTGCGGGCTGCCCTGAGCGCCCGGCGGTGCCGGGTGATATCCCATCTGCGAGTCGGGCCACCACAGGCTGGCCCAGCCAGCCTCCTGCGCCGCCGCCGCCCGGCGAGCGACGGCCGCCGCGGGAAACGTGTACTGACCTGCGAGTCCCAGCTCCATGTCGGTCCCTTCTGCGCATCAGAGCGGCCCGGCCAGGCTTGTCGCAGCCTGCTCCCACAACGTATGATGTCGCACAGTCGAACTAGATCAAGGCATCATCAGCGCGCAACCCACGCGGGCTGCACCGGGTGACCGAGCCGAGATCCAGAGTCACGCTAGCCGGACAGGGAACGGACGGCACGCCCGAATCCGGTCCTGCCGGGGTGGGCCATTCGCCGGACGCAGGGAGTCGATCGTGCCCGTTCCCGTTCCCGAGACCTCCGAGCTCGTGCGAGCAGAGGTGGACAGCGGCGTGCTGGCCATCTCGCTGAACCGGCCAGCCAAACGCAACGCGCTGAACCGCGCCATGATCGAGGACCTGTGCGTGCTGATCCGGTGGGCGGGCCATCAGCCCGCCGTCCGCAGCCTGATGCTGCACGGGAACGGCAGTGCGTTCTGTGCGGGCGACGATCTGAGCGGCCTTGGCCCGGTGCACGGCGTCGGGCCATCCGACAGCACTGAGCTCGATGCCTATCAGCCGGTGATCTACGCGCTGCTGCGGCTGCGCAAGCCGTCCATCGCGGCCGTCAACGGCCCAGCACATGGTGCGGGAATGGAGCTTGCTCTCGCCTGCGACCTGCGCATCGGCGCGGAAGGATGCAACTTCGGGCCGGTGACGGCACTGTTCGGGGGCGCGTCGTTCACCTCACTGCTGCCGTTGTACGTCGGCGTCCCAACCGCCAGGCGGCTGCTCTACTTCTCGCGGCCAGTCCCGGCCAATGAGGCACTGAACCTGGGACTGCTCGATGAGGTGACGCAGGACGGTGACGTCCTTGACCGGACCCGCACGGTGGCGCGCGAGCTGGCCGTCGGCCCGACCCAGGCCTACGGCCAGATCAAGTACGCGCTGCTGCTTGGCATGGCACCCCAGCTGTTCTCCTCGCTGATCTTGGAGGATGAGATCACCCGTGCCTCTATGCAGACCTCAGATGCCCGAGAGGGATCGATCGCGCACGCCGAGCGGCGCCCGCCTGAGTTCACCGGTGAGTAGTTCCCGGCTCGGGTCGGCGTCATGACCGGCAGCACGCCGCAGCGGTTCGGCATCGAGGCCGCCGACTGGCTGTCCCCTACCGACCGGGTGCTGCTCGCCCAGGAAGCGGAGCGCCGCGGAGCCGATGACATCTTCATGGCCGAGGTGGGTGACCCGGACGTCTTCGTGACCGGCGGGCTGATCCTGAACGGCACCAGCCGGGTCCGCTTCGGCACGTGCATTGCGCAGATCGGACCGCGAAGCGTCCCGATGCTGGCGGCCGGTGCAGCGACCCTGGCATGGTCGTTCCCGGGTCGGTTCGCGCTTGGCATCGGCGTGTCGTCCAAGGTGATCGTGGAACGGTGGCATGGCATCGACTGGCAGCACCCGCTGACCCGCGCCGCCGAGGCGGTCGATCTGGCCCGGTCGCTGCTGCGCGGCGAGACCTCGCAGGGCAAGGGCGAGCAGATCCGGTCATCGGGCTTCCGGCTCAGCCACCCGCCTGAGCAGCCGCCAGACGTCCATCTCGCCGCGCTCAACGAACAGATGATGCGGCTGGCCGCCCGGGTGGCCGACGGAGTCTGGCTGAACTACCTGCCCTGGCAGCGTGCGGCCGATGTCGTCGCTCTGATCAACAAAGAGGCGGCCGCGAGCGGCCGGCCGGCCCCGGAAATCCTGCTCTCGCTGCCGTGCTACATCACCGACGATCCAGCCGGAGCGGAGGCCAGGATCCGCCGCATGCTCACCTTCTACGTCACGTCGCCTGACTACCGGAAGGCCCTGGCCTGGCACGGCTTCGCTGACGAGATGGCCGCTGCGCAGACCGCGTTCCAGGCCAGGGACAAGCAGGCGCTCAGCGCGGCGATCACCAGTGAGCTTGTCGACTCGATCTCGCTGATCGGCAGTGCCGGGGTGGTCGCAGAGCGGCTCAGCAGGTACCGCGACGCCGGGATCGGCACGCTGAGCGTCGGTCTCGAGGACGACGCAGGCATGCGCGCCGTGCTCGACCACCTGAGCGATCTCGCCGGGCACCATGGCTGAGCTCGGACCACTTGTCGCGGAGGTGCGCCCATGGCGATCGGCACGGTAGCGCACCGGGTTTTCTGGGCCGACGGATTGGGCAAGCAGGTTCAGCAGACCGAGCTGAGGGACGGCGCGTCGTTCGACGTGGTCGTCGTCGGCGGCGGATTCACCGGGCTGTGGGCCGCCTGGCATCTCACTCAGCGCCAGCCTGATCTGCGCGTGCTGGTAGCCGAGGCGAGCCAGATCGGTGCCGGGGCTTCTGGCCGCAACGCAGGCTACCTCGTGCCGCACTTCAGCGCGTCGTACTCCGAGCTGAACCGGCTGCCGGATCATGCAGCTGCGGCGGCACTGGCGCAGGCCGGGATGGCGAACCTCCGAGAGGTCATCGCCCTGGTGCGCCAGCTTGGCATCGACTGCGACCTCGCCGACGCGGACATTGTCACGGCCGCGTCGCACCCCGGCTTCGACGGCCGGATCGCGCGCGACCTGCACGCAATGCAGGAACTCGGGATCTCGCAGACCCCGCTGACCGCCGCCGACCTGCGGGCGATGCTGGCTACCCCGGTGCTTACCAGCGGTTACTCATGCCCTGGCGGCACGGTCAATCCGTTCAAGCTGCTGCACGGGCTGGCCGGCGCGCTGCGGGACCGCGGCGTGGCGTTCGCCGAGGGAACCCGAGTGCACGACATCGAACGCCAAGGTGACCGGCTGGTCTTGCGCACCAGCCGGGGGGAACTGTCGGCGGGCAGGGTGGTCGCGGGCCGGAACGCATGGGCGGCTCAGGACCGGCGGTTCCGCCGCCAGGTACTGCCCATTTACACCTACCTCGCGGTCACCAGACCGCTGACGCCCGGCGAACTCGACGCGCTGGAGTGGCACGGGCGTGCCGCGTTCAGCGACCGGCGGTCCATTCTGCTCAACTTCCGGCTGACGCCTGACGACCGGATCCTGTTCGGCGGCCGGGACATCGCGCAGCCCTTCGCTGGGCGGATATCGGCGCGGCTGGACTCTAACGGCCGCATCCTCAAGCTGATGCGCGAGTCCTTCGACTATGTCTTCCCTGGGCTTGGCCATGTGCCATTCGAGGTCGCATGGGGCGGGCCCATCGCGCTCACGCCGCAGCACCTGCCAAGAGTCGGGACCTGCCTCGACGGGCTCGCCGCCTACGCGCACGGCTGCGGCGGGCATGGCGTCACGCAGTCCCACCTCTGGTCGGCCATGGCGGTCGACCTGCTGTTCGGCGAGGTGACCGAGCGCACCAGGTTGCCGCTGGCGAACGGGCCCGACGGCCGTTATCCGCTGGAGCCGGCCAGATTCCTCGGCGGCATCGCGACGACGCGCCAGCTCCGCCGCTATGACGACACGATCCAGTCCGGGCGCAAGGCCGACCGGGAGGCTCCGCTGTTTGCCCTCATCAACAGGATCCTGTCGCGGTGAGGAATAAGCGTCGGCTCCGGTTTCCCGAAGCGGGGACGGCACGACACAATCACGCTATGCGCGCGGCTTATGGAAAGGCTGCCGCACCGCGCTGATGCCATTGGGCCCGGCAGCGGTCGGGCCGCCGGGAGATAGTAGGTAAGAATGCCGAAGGAAGTCGATCACGATCAGCGGCGCAATGAACTCGCCGACGCGGTGCTGCGGGTGGTGGCTCGCGGCGGTGTCGGCTCCGTGACGCTGCGCGAGGCGGCCACTGAAGCCGGCTGGTCCACCGGAGCGCTCAACCACTATTTCCACGGCAAGCGCGACATGCTCGAAGGGGCGCTGCGCCGGGCCATGCACCTGATTGCGACCCAGGTCAGGGAGGCGCACCGGCTGGCCGACTCACGTGAGGCGCTGGTGCGCATGATCACCAGCGTACTTCCGGCTGACGAGACGCGGCTCGGCTTCGCCCGGGTCTGGCTGTCCTTCTGCGGTGAGGCCGTGGCGATGAACGACATCAGGACCTACCTGGCCACGTCCGATGTCGCGTGGCGGCACGATCTGGCCGCGGTCATTCGCCGGGGCCAGGAGACCGGGCAGTTCGCCCCTGATGTTGATGCTGACTGGGTCTCGGACTGCCTGGGCGCCCTCAGCGACGGCATGTCCATCAGAACCGTCCTGCAAGGTCACCGGCTGACGCCGCGGGCGGCGAAGGAAACGGTACGGAGCTGGGTCGATGCGCTGGTTCCAGCCCCGGCATCGGTGCGCGTCCCGCAGGGATCGGCGCACAGCTAGCCGCCGGGCGGGCAGGTCAGTCCGCTGATCGACTCAGTCAGTTCGCTGATCGACTCAGCCAGTCCGCGAGCACCACATCGGTGTGCTCGCCCAGCCGAGGACTGCGGCAGCGGATCGCCGTCCGCTCGCCACTGACCAGGGCCGGCAAGCTGACGAAGGCATCGGTGCCTTCGGCCGTGCTGAACCGTTGCACGGCGCCAGCCGCGTCCAGCGCGGTCGCGACCGTGCTCGCATCCTGCACTGGCCATTCGCCGCAGGCGCCAGCGGCACGCCAGCCCAACGCATCCGATCCGATGATCTGATGGTGCTCGGCGACTTCCGGCGGCAGGACCAGCATCTCCTCCAGGGCGCCCGCGCCCGCCTCGAACTGGGTAACCTCGATATGGCCGCCGCGCCGGTGGTGGGCCTGCTGGTAAAGCTGCGCGCACACGCCGAGGGCCGCATAAAGTCCGGCAAATATGTCAGCCAGCGCGCGGGCCGGGCTAACCGGCCGGGTTCCGCCCGTTGCCATTGCCAGGCCGCTGGCGCACTCAGCCATCGCCCCGCCGTAAGACGCCCACGAACTGCGCGGGCCGCTCCGGCCGAAGCCGGAAATCGAGCACATGGCCAGATCCGCGCGCCCGCGCCGCAGCTGCTGATAGCCGAGGCCCTTCCCGTCGAGCGATCCTGGCCTGAGGTTCTCCACCACGGCATGCGCTCGCGCCGCCAGCTGCCTGACTTCGCCTGCCTGCCGGCCCAGATCGAGTTCGATGCTGCGTTTGTTTCGATTGAAGAAGCGAAAATAACCGCTCCGCTCGATGTCGGCGAACCCGAGATAGGGAACGACCAGGCGGGAGGAGTCTACGTGCTCGCTACTCTCCACCTTGACCACGTCGGCGCCAAGATCGGCCAGCAACATTGTCGCGAACGGCCCGGCGAGCGCCCAGGTAAGGTCAAGGACCCGGATCCCAGAAAGCAGTCCGTCACCGGTGCTGTCGGAGGCGCTGGTGCTAGTGCCGACGGCCGGGGTGCTGCTGCGGCTGACAGCCGAACGGCGCAATGTCCGCGGTGGCGGCGGCGTGATCCGCGCCGCCCCGCTCGCAGTCACCGGACTGCAGAGCACCGGCGTGCCATCGGTCCAGTGGCTGGTGAAGCCGCGGGCGATCGCTTGCTCATCACGGAGCAGGTCCGCCGGGCGGACTGCCACCGCCGCGGCGATCCGCGCCGCCTGGCACGCCTCCACCAGTGCGGCGGACTCACGTCCGCGCAGCGCCTCGATCAGCCGCTGGTCAAGTTCGCTGACGTCGCCGAGCCCGATGAAGTCACTGACTGACGCGCCTACCAGGCGCTCCATGCCAAGTATGGACATCAGCCGACGAGTGTCCTCGATCCGGCCGCAGCTGATGCCGACCCAGCCGTCCCTGGTCTGATAGGCCGCCACCGGCCAGGCGATGTCATGCATGTTCATTGCCCGCCCGATCGCGTGGTGCTCGACGAACCAGATCGGCAGCGTCGATTCCAGGCTGGAGGCGACGGCCTCAAGCACCATGACGTCGATCACCGTGCGGGCGGGTGGCTGGATCAGGGCAGCGCAGGCGATGCAGGCTGTGTAGAGCGCGGCGAGCCTGCTCGAGACGAGGTCGCGCGGAGTAACCGGCGACTGCGCTGGATCCCCGGTGATGAAGGTGAGGCCGCCAACGGCCGAGAGTGCGTAATCAGGAACGGCCGCGTCGCCGAGCAGTGCGGCATTGCCGAGCCCGTGCCTGAGCCGGACAACCGCGGCTGCCGTCCCGGCCGCCGCCGCGTTACCCGTCGCGGTGTCCACGATGATCAGGTCAGATGTCTGCGCGTAGCGGCTGGCGCAGTCGTCCAGGGTGCCGGCCACGATCCATTTCCCGCGATGCCGAAGCCGCCAGCGCAGCTTGCCCGCCGGGTCAGGCAGCTCCGCGTGGCCTGGCTCCGTGCCGTCGGCCTGCTGCGGCCGAATAACCTGCGCGCCCACCTCGGAAAGCAGTCGGGTCGCCCATGCACCTGCTGCGGTGGCGGTGAAATCCAGGACGCGCGCCCCGGCCAGCCACCTCACCGGACGGCTCCGGCCAGCCCGCGCCCAACCGCAGGATGGCCGGTTGACGGGCCGGCCGCCACGCAGCGCCCCTGATCGGACAGATACGCCATCACGCGCTGATCACTCCCGTATCTGCCGTCGCACGTAAACCGTAACAGAGCGCTTGACGGCTCCCCTTCCGAGGGCAGAGGATAACGACTGATCGATATTAGATCCCATCGAAGCTTCCGGCCAGATCCCGAGGATTCCCATAGCAACTACCCCCCGCGTGGAGGACCGATGCGACAGGCAGATCGTCAACCGTGGCAGGCCACCGGTGCTAGCGCGGCTGCTGCGGATCTGAGCCGCCGCCGGTTCGTCCAGTTGCTGGGGGCCGGCACGGTGGGGCTGGCGTCCGCGGGCGCGCTGGCCGCCTGCAGTTCCCCAGGAACGTCACCGGCGGGCGGCACAAGCCAGGCACCCAAGGGCACGCCTAAGCGCGGCGGATCGCTGACCTTCGCCTCGACTGGCGGCGGCGGCAGCTCGGACACCCTCAACCCGGTGTTCGCGATCTACGACCCCGACCTTGCCCGGGCCACCCAGCTATTCGACCAGCCGATGCATTTCGACAGCAAGGGCGTCGTCCAGCCTGGCCTGATCGAGGAACTCACCGCCAATGCGACCGCTACGGTGTGGACGGCACGGCTCCGCCAGGGCGTGACCTTCCACAACGGCAAGCCTCTGACGGCGGACGATCTCATCTACACGTTCCAGCAGATCACCAACAAGAAGAAGCCGGGGACCGGAGCCGGGGCGATCGCGCAAGTCGACATCGCCGGGCTGAAGAAGCTGGACAACCTGACGGTTCAGATCCCGTGCACTGCCCCGTTCTCGATCCTGCCGGCCACGATCTGCGGCGTCTACTACTACGTGATCCCGGTCGGCTTCGACCCAGCGAAACCGGTCGGGACCGGACCGTTCAAGTACGAGAGCTTCACGCCTGGCGGAGAGAGCGTCTTCACGCGCAACGACAATTACTGGCAGAGCGGCAAGCCCTACGTTGACGAGATCCGGATCACGGACTTCAACGACGAGACCAGCATGCTGAACGCGCTGCTGTCCGGCCAGGTGAACCTCGCCAACCTCTCTACGCTGGCCGAAGCCAGGCAAGTGCAGTCAGCCGGCGGTAGTTACGTGGCGTCGCAGACCGGTGGTTTCGTGCCGTTCGTGATGGATGTCGAAGCCGGCCTGTTCCGCGATCAGCGGGTCCGCACGGCGTTGCGGCTGATCGTGGACCGCCCGCAGCTCAACTCGGTCGTCTACGACGGCCTTGGCGCCATCGGCAACGATGTGTTCGGGCGCTTCGATCCCCTTTACGACCACAGCCTGCCGCAGCGGCACCAGGATCTTGGCCAGGCCAAGTCACTGCTGAAGCAGGCCGGCGCCTCTGACCTGCACCTGACTCTGACGACCGGGGCCATCGGGCCGGGCGCTCCGCAGGCAGCGCAGGTGTTCGCCCAGCAGGCCAAGGGTGCAGGCGTGACGGTCACGGTGCAGACCCTCAGCTCCACGGCTTTCTTTGCGAACACATACCTGCACCGGATGTTCACGCAGGACTACTGGTTCTCCAAGCCATACCTGCCGAATGTCTCGATGGCGACCGGTCCGCACGCTGAGTACAACGAGACGAATTTTAGCAATCCGCACTACAACCAGCTATTTGCCCAGGCACTCGCTACTGCGGACGAAACGAAGCTCGCGCCGATCGTGCACGACATGATGACCATCGACTACGAGACCGGCGGATACATCATTCCTGCCTTCACCCCGAACATCGACTGCTATACCGGGTCCGTTCGCGGGGTCGTGCAGTCGGTCCTGGGGATCCCCTTCAACGAGTACGACTTCAAGTCGCTATGGCTCGAGTGACGAGTGGTGATCGCCGAGACCTTCATGCGGCTGCGGCCACCTCCGTCAAGTGGCTCGCATCCGATCTGGCACTTGCTGGCTCGCCGGACTGTCGCCGGGCTGTTCACCCTCTGGCTGGTGTCCATCCTTGTCTTCGCCGCGACTCAGGCACTACCGGGAAATGCCGCCCAGGCAGCGCTCGGCCAGACCGCGACACCGCAGCGCGTGCACCTGCTCGAGGTGCAGCTGCACCTTAACCGACCAGCTGTTGTGCAATACGAGCTATGGATCAGCGGACTGGTCAAAGGGAACCCAGGGGTCTCGCTCACCAACGGTCAGCGGGTCACTCTGCTGACCCTGCCGCACCTGGAGAATTCAGCGGTCCTGGTCATCCTGGCCGGCCTGATCGGCTCGGCGCTCGCCGTCGCCGCCGGGATCGCGGCTGCGTGGAAACGCGATTCGGTGTTCGACCATGTCACGTCGGCGACGGCACTCGCTCTTGCCGCACTGCCGGAGTTCGTTGTGGCCATCGGCCTGATTGTGGTCTTCTCCACGCTGCTATTCCACTGGCTTCCCGCAGTGTCGTTCCTCCCGCCCCAGGTGTCCGCGTGGTCGGGCGGCAATCTGCTGGTACTGCCGGTGGCAACTTTGGTCCTGGTGATCAGCCCCTATATCTTCCGCATGACGCGCGCCACCATGATCGAGGCGCTGGAAAGCGACTACGCGGAAACAGCGATTCTTGAGGGCCTCCCACCCCGGCGCGTCCTGGTCCGCCACGCGCTGCCGAACGCCGTCCCGCCGATCATCCAGGTCATCGGCATCAACATCCTCTACCTGGCCGGCGGGATAGTCATCGTCGAATACATCTTCAATTTCCCGGGGATCGGCCAGGCCCTGGTCAGCGCCGTATCGGATCGGGATATCCCGACGATTCAGTTCATTGTCATCCTGCTGGCCGCCTTCTATGTGGTCGTAAACATAGCGACCGATGTGATCGCACTGCTGACAACGCCGCGCCGACGCCATCCGCGGTAACGGCCATGGCGAATGAGGCTCTCCCGCTCCCTCCGGCCACGCCCCGTCCGGTCACGGTGCCGCTGGCCGACATACCCGCCACCCGGAACCGGCAGTGGACGAGGATCTTGGCTGACGCGGCGCGCACCCGGCGCGGAATTGTCGGCCTCGCCCTGATGGTGCCGGTAGTGCTGCTGGCCTTCGTCGGTCCGTTCCTCGCACCGCATTCGCCGACCGCGTTCGTCTCGCTGCCGTTCGCGCCTCCATCGTCATCGTTCCCGCTCGGCACGGACGTGCTGAGCCGCGATGTGCTGAGCCGGCTGATGACCGGCGGGTGGCGGCTGCTGCTGATGTCGTCAGCCGCGACCGCTGTGGGCGTGATCGTCGGGGCCGCCATCGGCGTCTGTGCCGCCTATTACGGCAGGTCAGCCGATGCCGTCCTGATGCGCGGCGTTGACCTGGTGCTGGCGTTCCCGCAGCTTGTGTTCGGCCTGCTGCTGGTCAGCGTGATCGGACCGAAGGTCTGGCTGATCATTCTCGCGGTGGGCATCTCGCACGTACCGCAGGTGGCGCGGGTGATCCGGTCGGCGTCGCTGGACGTCGTCGAGCGCGACTTCGTGAAGGCCGCGCAGTTGCTACGGCTACCATCGCGGCGAGTGATCACCGGCGAGGTCATCCCCAATCTGGTCACGCCGCTGATGGTCGAGACCGGCCTGCGGCTGACATTCTCCATCATCTTGATGGCCGGGCTCAGTTTCATCGGTCTCGGCGTCCAGCCGCCAGCCTCCGACTGGGGCGTCATGATCAATGAGAACCGGCTCGGGCTGGTCGCCAACCCGTGGGCCGTGATAGCGCCCGCCTGCATCATCTTGCTGCTCACGGTCGGCACGAATACATTCACCGACGCGATCGGCCGGGTGGCGACTGGCGTCGAGCGCCGGCGGCGCCCGCGGCGGCTGGCCGCGCCGACCGCCGCACCGGGTGCTGACGGGCGATGACCACGCCGAGCGCTCCAGCGCTGCGCGTCACCGGACTGAATGTCGCTCTGGCCGGCAGTCGGGTGCCCGTGGTGAGCGATGTCACCTTCGAGGTCCCACGCGGGATGGTCTTCGGCCTGGTGGGCGAATCCGGCTCAGGCAAATCGACCGTTGCCCGGGCACTGCTCGGCTACGCCCGCCGCGGCCTCGAGATCGTGGCCGGCCAAGTCGCTGTCGACGGAATTGACTTGCTGAGGCTGCCGCCCGCTGAGCTACGCAGTGCCCGCGGCCGCACTGCCGCCTACATCGCTCAGGATCCGGCTAGCGCTCTGAACCCGGGCCTGCGGATCGGGCGGCAGCTGATGGAATCGCTCGCCGCGCATCAGGGCAGCTCACGGACCGATGATCCCCGCTCGTGGATCCAGCAGGTACTGCGCGAAGTGAAGCTTGAGCCGAGCCGGGCACTGCTGCGCGCGTATCCGCATCAACTGTCCGGTGGTCAGCAGCAGCGGGTCATCATCGCGATGGCCTTCATGCACCGTCCGACGGTGATCGTCCTGGACGAGCCCACCACAGGCCTGGACGTGACCACGCAGCGACACGTGCTGGAGACCGTCAACGAGCTATGCCGAACGCATGGCGTCGCAACCATCTATGTCAGCCACGACCTGGGCGTCGTCGCGCACATGTCCCAGATGGCGGCGGTGATGTATGCCGGGCGGGTGATCGAAAGCGGGCCGTCCGCTGAGATCTTCGGCACGCCACGCCACCCATACACGGCTCGCCTGTTGTCGTCGCTGCCCTCTTACTCCCGCGCTACGGCGCTGGCCGGTATCCCGGGGCACGTGCCCGCGCCGGGCAGCCAACCACCGGGATGCGCGTTCGAGCCGCGCTGCTTGATATCTGTGCCCGACTGCCGGCTGGCGATGCCCGACCTGCTTCCGGTGGCTGGCGACAACCACTTTGCCCGCTGCATCCTGGCTGACCAGGCCGCCAGCGCACAGCCCAGGCGGGCGGAGTTCAGGGAACAGGCCCAGGCTAGGTCAAGCCCAGCCGGTGCGCTCCTGACTGTCCGGCAGGTCAGCGCCTTCTACGGGCCGAAGCAGGTGCTGCACGACCTATCGCTAGAAGTATCCGAGCACGAATGCCTCGCGATCGTCGGTGAGTCAGGTTCGGGGAAGTCCACGCTCGCGCGCTGCCTGGTCGGTCTGCACACCGCCTATACCGGGGAACTCACGTTCCGGGGCGCGCCGCTACCGGCCGGCATTCATCGCCGCGACAACGAGGTGGCACGCGCGATCCAGTTCATCTTCCAGAACCCGCACTCCTCGCTCAACCCCCGCAGAACCATCGGGCAGATCATGTCGCAGCCCGTGCAGCAGTTCTCCGCGCTGCCACGTCGCGAGCAGGACCAGGCAATCGCTGCTGCACTGCTGGACGTCGCGCTCGAACCCTCGGCCTATCTGGGCAGATACCCCCAGGAGCTGTCCGGCGGCGAGGCGCAGCGGATCGCCATCGCCCGTGCGCTGCTGGCCGGGCCCAACCTGCTCATCTGCGACGAGGTCACCTCTTCGCTTGACGCGTCGGTCCAGGCCGTCGTGGTGGAGACGCTGCGCGAGCTGCAGCGCAGCAGGGGCCTGGCGATGATCTTCATTACCCACAACGTCGCACTGGTTCGGAGCATCGCCACGACCGTCCTCGTGATGCACAACGGCGTCGTCGTCGAGCGCGGAGCGGTGTCGGACGTGGTCGGCCGGCCGGCCGCCCGCTATACCGCGCAGCTGATCGAGGATGGAGCGCGATACGCCGTTGACGATGAACCCGCTGACCGTCCGGTGCTGCCGCGGGAAGGGCAGGCCTGAGCAGCTACCAGACTCACCTCCCCCGCCTGGCACGTGCATTTGACCGCCGATGAGATCTGGAGCCGAAATGGATTCACTTGGAATGGCCGGAAAAGCAGCGCTGATCACCGGCGCAAGCCGGGGCATCGGCTTGGCCATCGCGGCACGGCTGGCGGCCGCGGGCGTCGGCGTCTGCATCACCGCGCGCGGCCAGGAAGGCGTCGAGCACGCGGTGGGCGAGCTGCAGAAGTCCGGAGCGGCCATCGGCATCGCAGGGAAGGCGGATGACGCAGCGCATCAGGCGGCAGCCGTCGCAGCCACCATTGAGCAGTTTGGCCGACTGGACTACCTGGTCAACAACGCCGGGACTAGCCCGCACTTCGGTCCGCTGATGGATGCCCAGATTTCGGCCGTTGCGAAGACGTTCGCCGTCAACGTCATCGCGCCAGTCGCATGGGTTCAGCACGCCTGGTCGGCGTGGATGCGCGAGCACGGCGGCGCTGTCCTCAACATCTCGTCCACCGGGGGCATCCAGCCCGCGCCCTTCATCGGCGCCTACAACGCCAGCAAGTCGGCATTGATCCACCTGACCCGGCAGCTCGCGCTGGAACTCGGCCCAGCTGTCCGGGTCAATGCCGTCGCCCCAGGACTGGTGAAGACTCAGTTCGCCCGTCCGATCTACGAGAACAACGAGTCCGAGCTGGCCGCCCTATTCCCAATGAAACGACTCGGCGAGCCCGGCGACGTTGCCGGGGCGGCGGCGTTCCTGCTAAGCGACCAGGCATCTTGGATCACCGGAGCCACCCTCGTCGTGGACGGCGGGGAACTCACAGTAGCCGCGATATAGGAGGCCTGCGTGACCTCGGATGCGCGGCCAAGGGGCCGGAGCGGGACGATTCGCTCAGTATGACGGCGCGCGTCCGACGATGGGCTGGACCCGGCTGCGATCCGAGTGGTCGCACCTGACGTGGGCGGCGGATTCGGCGCCAAGGTCGGAATCGACCGGGACGCACTGACGCTCGCCTGGGCAGCCAAGCACACCGGCCGACCGCTGCGGTGGGCGGAAACCCGCAGCGAGAACCTGGTCGGCATGACGCACGGGCGGGCCCAGCGCCAGGTGATCAAGATCGGCGGGAACTGGGACGGGCGGATCCTGGCCTACCGGCTGGAGATCGTGCAGGACACCGGTGCCTACCCGCGGATGGGCGGCTTCCTCCCATTCCTGACCAGCCTGATGGCGGCGGGCCCTTACGACATCGGCCACGTAACGGCCGCGCGCCGGGTCGTGGTGACCAACACGACGCCGATCTCCGCCTATCGCGGTGCCGGACGGCCGGAGGCCACCGCCGCGATCGAGCGCGCGGTCGACCTGTTCGCCGCCGAGATCGGCATGGACCCGGCTGAGGTGCGCCGGATCAACCTGGTGCCGCGGGACAAGTTCCCTTACAGCTCACCCTGCGGGCCCGTATACGACACCGGGGCGTATGTCGAGGCGCTGGACAAGTGCTGGCCGGTGCTGGATACCAGGAGCTGAGGGCAGAGCAGTCGCGCCGCCGCGAGCGCGGTGACGTGCTGCAACTGGGTATCGGGCTGGCGAGCTACGTGGAGATCACCGCTGCGGACGCCGATGGCGGGGAGACTGCCAGGCTCGTCGTGCACAGTGACGGCACCGCCACGGTCTATACCGGCAGTTCCGCGCACGGCCAGGGTCACCACACTGCCTGGGCCATGCTCGTCGAGGCCGAACTCGGCATCGAGATGGCGAAGGTCACGGTGATCCACGGCGACACCGACCTCATCCCGATCGGGGTTGGGACGCATGCGTCACGGTCACTGCAGCTTGGCGGGGTCGCCGTGCACAAGGCGGCCATTGAGGTCAAGGAGCAGGCCCGCCGGGTAGCCGCGGACATGCTCGAAGCCAGCGAGGCCGACCTTGAGCTGGATACCGAACCCGGGATCTGGCAGGTACGCGGCGACCCGGCAGCCAGCTGTACCTGGGCCGAGATCGCAGGCCACGCCGGCGACGACGGCCTGAACGCGGCCGTCAACTACACCGAAGGGCAGCCGACCTTCCCGTTCGGCACCCATCTCGCCCTGGTGCAGGTCGATACCGAGACCGGTAAGGCCCAGCTGCTGCGGCACGTCACCGTCGATGACGCCGGCACGGTGGTCAGCCCGGTGCTGGCGGAGGGGCAGCGGCACGGCGGCATCGCTCAGGGGGTGGCGTAAGCCATCTCGGCGTCCGCCATATCGACATGCCGACCACACCGGCCAGGGTCTGGGCCGCTATCAGCGAAGCGAGGGAGAGCCGGTGAGGGTCACCATGACCGTCAACGGCAGCCAAATCGCGGCCGACGTGGAGGATCGCGCGCTGCTCGTGCACTTCCTGCGCGACACGGCGGGCCTGACAGCGACCAACGTCGGCTGCGACACCAGTTCCTGCGGCACCTGTACGGTCCTGCTGGATGGCCAATCGGTGAAATCGTGCACCGTGCTCGCCGCCCAGGCGGACGGTTGCGCCGTAGTGACGGTTGAGGCATTGGCCAGCGGCCCGGATGAGATGCACCCGGTGCAGCGTGCGTTCCGCGCCGAGCACGCCCTGCAGTGCGGATTCTGCACCCCAGGCATGGTGATGGCGACGGTCTCGCTGCTGGCCGAGAACCCTTCCCCCACCGAGGAGGAGGTCAGGTCGGCCTTGGAGGGCAACCTGTGCCGGTGCACCGGTTATCACAATATTGTCAGAGCAGTGCTTGCCGCGGCCGGCGACAGCCAGACTGCGGCCCCCGCCGTGGCCCCGGCGGCCGGTCAATGATCCCGGCAGGACCGCAGCCGTGCCCTGCTATTAGTGACGGCCGCCATGGCGGCGCGCGAGAGGCGGCTTAGTTGATCCCCGCACCTTTCACGTACCAGCGGGCCTCGTCCGCGGCTGAGGCGCTGGAACTCGCGGCCCAGGGTGGTGAGGACGCGAAGTTCCTGGCCGGCGGCCACTCACTGCTCCCGCTCATGAAGCTGCGGCTGGCCGTGCCCGAGATCGTGGTAGACATCGGCAGGCTCGCCGAGCTCCGCTACATCCGCGACGACGGCGCCCAGATCACTGTGGGCGCACTCACCAGCCACGACGAGATCGCCAGGTCGGCTAGGCTCGCCGCGCAACTACCGCTGCTTGCCTATGCCGCCGGGCAGGTCGGTGACCCTCAGGTTCGTCACCGCGGCACGATCGGCGGCTCGCTGGCGCATGCCGACCCCGCGTCCGATCTCCCGGCGGTGACGCTGGCACTGAACGCGACCCTGGTGGCCCGCGGGCCGTCCGGCAGCCGCGAGATCGGAGCGGACGACTTCTTCCGCGGCATGTTCGAGACCGCCCTGCGACCGGGTGAGCTGCTGACGGAAATCCGCATCCCCAAGCCGCAGGCGGCCGGCTGGTCGTTCCAGAAGTTCACCAAGCGCGCCATCGACTGGGCGATCGTCGGCGTCGCGGTACAGGGTGGCAGCGTCGCGCTGGTGAACATGGGCCAGACGCCGGTCCGGGCGCGCGCGGTCGAGCGAGCATTGGCATCGGGCGCCGGGCCGCGAGACGCCGCTGCCCACGCGGCGCAGGAGTCGAACCCGCCCGATGACCTCAACGGCGCGGCCCGTTCGAGCACACGTCCACGCTCGCCTTCATCGAGTCCACCTTCGGGCTGCCGTCGCTGACCGCGAGGGACGCGAAGGCAGGTGGCCGCACGGTCAGACTCGTCGGCACTTTCGGCAGCGAACTGGTCGTCGACGAGCAGGACCTTTCGCTGCCGATCGTCGTCGACGAGATCGAGGATGCGATCCCGGCCGTGCAGCACCTGCTCGAGTTTCCGACCACCGCACCGGGCGCGCGCGGCTGACCCAAGGCGCTGGTCAGGTTTGGACGACGACCGCCTCGCGGGTTTCCCAGGACCCGTCTGGCACGCGGCGGATCGCGCCGATCTTCTGCAGGCGTTCCAGGCTGTGCTGAACCTCAGCTGTCGAAGGCCGGAGTGTCGAGCCGACCCGGGTGGCCTCCTCGGCTGCGCACTGACCGATCGCCTCGGTGGTCGTCGGCTTCCCGCGCTGCTCGCACGACCAGGCACTCCACATCACCAGGGCCTCGCGTTCGGCGAGATCGACTTCCGCCGCACGCAAGAGTTGCCGGACCGCAACCAGTCCAGTGAGGATGGCGACAATGGGAACAGCGCTAACGGTGAAGGCCGCCGAGACACCACTGGCGATCGCCTCCAAGAGGGTGCCGAGATTGAACCGCAGGTTCCCCGCCTTAACTGACCGGCCGGAGGCAGGCACCCAGCTCTCGTCTTTGGTGATCAGAATGCGCTCATAGCCCTGATCAACGGGCGGGCTAGCTTCGAAGGAGGTGAAGCGGCTCAGCAAAGCTTCCAGGTCACCCTTGCCGCAAGCTCCAGCTACTGGTGCAAGCGTCACGAGCTCATCGACAGTCGCGGAGACGAATTCCGGCAATGGGTCACAAGGTTCCTGATCCTGCAGAGACATGGTCCGCTCACAGTCCGTTACTCAGAATCCGTTCAGGGTGTACTGCTCGCAGATGAGGAACGACGCCGCCTGGAAGCGCGCGGTCATCGGGATCTCATCAAGTGTCCGGGCTGGCTGGTGACCGGCGATCTCCATAAGGGACGCCGAGTCGATCGCGCGGCGCATGGACAGCGACAAAGGTGCGTAGAGGAACCACTGGGCAGTTTCGACAATTCCGAAAGTAACGATAAATGGCACCTGTGCCGGACCGATCTCATAGTAGTGGCTCATTGTCTGAACGAGTCGCGACACTCGCTCAATCTGACTCGCCCAGGTCTGCACCGCAACGTTGTCGAGCAGGATCCCCAGCGTCGCATCATGGGGCAGCGGTCCTACCCCGCGAATCCCGCCTGCCGGGAAGTCCATCAGCTCGAATGGAATGGCTACCGCAGGATAATAGGGCAGGACCTCCTCGATCTTCTCGCGCAGTCGCGAGGAGGGGACCTCCAGAGCATAACGCGAGGACCCGAATTTCCATCCGAAGCTGTCGTGCGGTGACATTACCGCTCGGGCTGCCGAAATCTCGAACGATGCTTCCGCAGCTGATGTCTCCTGGACGGCCGACGGTCGAGTGGTGATCGCCAGATAGAGCATGCGACGCGACGGATCGACGGCCCGAAAAGCTTCGTGGACCGGATCCCAGGAAGTGATCGGGAGATTGGTTGCGCGGTCCCGCTCCGGAGGGCGAACAGCCGTATAGATTCTCTCGAAGAACTCCTGCTCGCTATGGATCTCCTCCTCCGATGGCGAACCTACGCGGACTCCGCCTGCCTGGAATTCTCCGGGCATGTCATTGGCATGAAGCCTGGTCAGCCAATCCGCGAGTCTGTACTCAAACAGCGTCTGCGACAGGGAATATTCTTCGCTGTCGCCGATGGCGCCAGTTTCCTCGGCGAATCCGCGGAGCGCTTCATAGATAGCGTAGGTCAACCTTGCGTCGGTAATCGTATCGATACCGGACAGCGCACCGTGAATGCGAAGGGCCTCTGCAGTCAGGCCGCCGCCACTGAGAACCTCACCTGCCCTGTCGTCGAGCCGCTGTACGAAAGCGCCACTGTGTTCCATAAGCTGCCCGCTGAGCGACTGGAGGAGGGAATCCGGAGACCTGGTGCGCAGTAGCACTCGCAGATCCTCCGCACGGAGGGTCATCGGGTCACGAGCCGAGATAGGATCCTGATCTGATTTCGTGGCATCTAGGATAGAGACGCAATTCAGGCACAGTTCTGCCACATTCGCGGCAATTGAGAGCAGGACCTCAGGAGAATACGGCAGCAGGTGCAGCCAGCTGTCGAAGAGCCGCTGGGCCTCAGCGTACAGGTCTGTCTTCAGCAGCGAGAACCAGTCCGGCGACGTACTCAAGCCCACCGACTGCAAGGATGATCGCTCGGCCGCGAGCGCAGAACCTTCGTATACAAGTTGCGAATAATCCACAGTCACTTCAAGGCAGCGCTGCAGCTCCGCTGCTACGCCCTGCTGAGCCTCGATTCGGACCGCATCAGCTAGCGCCAGTTGCTCCTTGCCATATGTCGTGGCGTTGGCCAGCATCCAGTGATTGTGCTCGTGCACCTCTAGCAGCATGCGTTCCGGTAGGGCGAGGCGCGCATTGAAATAGATCTCGGGCCGGCCATCGAATAAATACTTTCCGAGGCTCTCGCGATATAGACCGAAATCACTTGTCATTTATGTATTCCTCCGAAGTTAATTTAGTAGGGGTTAGTTGAATCTATCCCATCGGAACGGCCGACAGTTGGGAGCGGTGGTCGCGGCCGGGCAGTCGACCGCACCGCTGCGGCCGACGCCGACGTACGTTGCTCGGCTATGACATGCCGAAGTGGTACTGAAGCACGAGAAACACTTGCTGCGACGGGTCCCGGGTCATGACGGTGCCGTCACCGGGCAGGCTCAGCGGCGCCGCCCCCGTGCTACCGCTCAGGCCTGCCGACAGCCCGGCAAGATCCACCGCCGGGGTTACCGACGCGACTGTCCCCGCGCCGTCCGCGTAGAGCGTCAGCGTGTCGATGGTCACGTTCCTGGCACTGTCCACGGCGTAGGGGAAGAACTGCTTCTGCAGGGTCACCGCGAAGTCCCCGGTGCCGTTCACGAAGGCGGACCACTGCGTCGGGAAGTCGTATCGCAGGCAGAAGAGCAGCGCCTGACTGCTCTGTCCCGCGGTGTCGAGCGCCGCCTGGAGCTCCTTCGTCGCCTGCGCGCCCAGCGGGTCGCCCGCCTCCCTGGCGGTATAGCGGATGTGCATGATGACGTCGGAGATGGTCGAGTAGTCGAACGCTCGCAGCCGGGCTGGCAGGGACAGGGTCCAGGTGCTGATCGCGCCGGTGCCCTCGAATGGCAGGAACCGCTCATCCCGCAGATTGACCTCGAACATTCCGCTGTCATTGGTGCCGCCGCTGGTGACGATGACATCGGTGGCACCGAAGTAGTCGATGAAGCGGATGTCGTCTTGCGTGGCGCTGCGAGCGTAGCCGCCGTTGGCGAGCAGGGGTGAGACACGCACTGTGCTGCTCTGCAGGCTCACCGTGCAGTTGATGGAAGCGTACGGCCCGACCACGGACGGCACGGACAGGCTGACGCTCTTGATCCGCCGCATGTAGTGACCAGGGCAGTCCCGGTCGTAGAGCCACTCGGGCACCGTGACCGTGCACGAGCCGGTGATCCGCAGGGTCAGCAGCGCCAGCGGGTCCAGCTGACGCAGGGAGACATGCCGGGTCAGCTCAAGTTCCCGCTTGTTGTTGTCGTGGTAGGCCATCTCCATTCGCTTGACATCGAGATGCAGCGCTTCGCCGGACAGCAGGCCCTGATGACCGGCGTCCCAGTAGTTGAACTGGATGAACTGGGTCGCGTCGAGTTCAGGCCGCATCAGCTCCCGCTTCATCGTCTGCTCGGCCTTACGGGCCGTGTCGCAGGCGAAGCGGTAGTACTGGTAGTACAGGCCAGACAGATCGCTGCCCATCCAGGTGTAGAAATCCGCGCTGGTGAACTTGTCCTGCAGAAACTTCTGGATCTCCTGGGCGTCCTTGACCTGCTGCTGGACGGTCAGGTAGTCGTGCTCAGCGACCTGCTCGGCGAGCAGCGAGGCGATGATCTGCCTGCCGATCTGCGCAAGCTCGCGCGCCGCCAGGTTCGCCTGCAGCGTCCACTCGTCGGCGCGCCGCTGGTATCCCGCGGTGCGCGCGGCGATGCCCGCCTGGTCCTGCTCCCATCCGGCGACGGTCTGCAGGATCTCGCCGCCGACCTTGGCTATCTGGCCGAGTATCGTGCCGGCGAACAGGTTCGAATGCACGCCCATGCCCCAGAAGGCCAAATGCGCCTCGGCGCTCGGGATCGGCGTGAGCACGGTGGCCACGGTGTTGAAGACGTTCGCCGCGATCCGGGTGTCTCTCGCCACGGGCAGGTGGGTGTTGAGTTCGGCATGCTCGTTCTTGTTCAGGTAGAGCTGGCCCTGCCCGGTCGCGCCCGCCTGAGCCGAGGGTGACGAGCCCTGCGCATGTTGCAGCGGGTTGTAGGCGAGCGTGCCGATCGGCGGGTCATACTCGCTGACCAGCGAGCTGTAGACGTCGGCGAAGTTCGCCTCGGTCAGCTCCTGGCGGTCCGGGATGAAGGTGGCCGGAACCGTCGCCGGATCCGGGGTCAGGCCTAGCAGGCGCAGGTAGTAGGTATAGCGCTCAAGCGCGATCGCCCGGGTCTTCAGCAGCCCGTTGGTCGTCTCCTGGGCGTGCTGCCACTGCATGTATCGCACGGTTTGAACCATCTGCTGGAGATTGATCTCATGCCCGGACCGCAGCAGCGCGAGGTGTTCGGCATCGCCCTTCTCCAGCGAGGCGAGCAGCCCGGCGCCGAGCGCGCGCACCTCCGCGGCGATCTCTAGGGCCTTGGTGATCAGCAGCGGTGCGCGTACCGGGCCGAGTGGCTGGTTCAGGCCGCTGACGATGCTGCCCACATCTATTCCGGCCGCTGCCGCTTGCACGAGCATGCCCGGATCAAGGGGCGGGTCGAACAGCGGTAGCTGCTGCACCATGCCCTGGATGTTCTCGCTGTTGCGGATCTTGAACAGGCGGTCGGCGACGGTGTCCCAGTAGGCGAGCAGCTTGGTGTTCTGCGGGATGCAGAAGTAGAGCGAGCGACCGATGCCAAACAGCGCGCCGCTCTGGTCAGCCGATCCGGCGCTGTTGCCAGGGCCGGGCACGAGGTTGAACGGGAACTGTGCCTCTAGGCTCACCAGCGCGTTCGACATCCGGTCCAGGCCCGCCTGCTTGAGCTGACTGAAGTTCTTCGGGCTGGTGCTGCCGGGCGCGGGCATGGCCTCGGGCCGGGGGCCGAGGATGTTGGCGGCGAGCACGTAGCAGAGCGTTGCCTCGTTGAGCGTCTCGACGGTGTCGGCGAGGAACAGGCTGTCGCCCCAGGCGATGAGGTTGTCCAGGTATTTCATCACGACGTACCACTGGTAGGCGCTGGGCCGGGTGCGGGCAACGACATGCGGGCTGAATGGATTGGCGAGAATCCCGTTGTAGCCGGTGATGACGTCCTGCTTAGCCTGGATCTGCGCCGGATCGAGTTGGGTATCTGGCGTGCTCAGCAGGCTGAGCAGGGTGTTGACATTCTGGATGTCGATGCCGCTCCTGAAGACGAAGGATTTCCAGAACCGCTCAGGCGTCGGCTCGCTGGTGTCCGTGCTGGTCGGGTCGAAGACGAGGTGAAACCACTTCTGGGCTTCGGCGAAGCGCTGGTTGCTGGACAGGTGCACCGCGACGAGCACCGGGATGTGGTAGAGCATTTCCCAGTTGTAGTTCGCATAGGGGCCGCCGATCGAAACGTCGATGACCCGGTCCTCGAGCGTGACCGACACGGTATCGCTGTCGAGCGGCGTATAGTCTTCGGCCGTATACGGCAGATCGAGCGTGGCGAGGAAGTCAGGGTCGAGCAGGCCGGCGATCGAGGTCTGATTGAGCTGCTTGATGAGGTCGCCCACGAACGGATGGAAGAAGTTCCTGAAGTCGTAGGAGAATGTCTCCACGTACGGGATGCTCGTGCGGGGAAGCGCGCTGGCCGTGCCCGTGCTAGCCGAATCCGCGCCGCCGTACCAGACCAGGCTGGCGTCCTCGCTGCCGTGATACTTGGCGGGGTCATATATCCCGGGCATGGCTATTCTCCCTGTCCTTCGTGGCCGGATCCCTGGCCAAGGGCGGAAAGACTGCCGACCGGTGAGATCACCTGGCCCTGATAGGCGATCGTCGTCGGTGACGGCAGGGCGGCATTGATGTTCTGTCCTGCGGCGAGGTAGCGCTGCAGCGCAGCCGGATCGCCGCCTGCGGCATTGATCGCGAGGATTTCCCGCGGGCTGGCCGCCAGCACCGGCTGCTGCAGCACCAGCGAGGGAATCGTCTGCGCTGACGCCGATAGGGCAGGCGATCCCTGCAGCAGCCCGAAGCCGGTGAATCGCCTGATCGGAACGAGATTTTCGGTGGTTGTCACGTAAAAGAGATCCCGGCGGTCCTCGTAGATGAAGGGCGCCTGCCAGGCGTCGGGCAGCCCAGGCTGAGCATCTACCCACCTCGGCTGCCAGCTGTACTCCAGGATGCCGTTGGTGTACGTCGCCGGGTCGCCCAGCGCGGCCTGGTAGCTGATGGCGAAGGTTCCGCCGCCGTACCCGCCGGTGTAAGCCTGTGCGGCCGGGAAGGTCCGGCTCGGATTCGGTATATCAAGGACGGCGGTCAGCGGTAGCGGGACGGGAAGCGCGTGGATGCCGGGCAGCGAGACGTCGTAGAAGGTGCCGATCAGAGTGCTGTCATCGAAGCTGACCGGCAGACTATGGGTGTTGTGCAGGATAAAGCCGCCCGAGTTGTAGAACTGGCTGGCGACCGTGACGGCCAGCAGCAGCGTATCGGCGGGCTGACTGAATCGCACGGAGTACGCCTGTGCGATCGGGTTCGTGCCGGTGAACTCGGCGGGCACGATCCTGACAAGATCCCGGCTGGCTTCAAATGAGCCAGGCCCGGTGTGGTCGAAGGCACCGATGGTCGTGGGCGTTTGGACATCGGACGTCTTGGTGGGCTGCCACTTGCCGTTGTAGAACTCGGTCCAGCACAAGATGGCCTGGACCTGAACGGATCCCTGGCTCGCGGAGTTCGCGCTTGCCTGCGAATAGCTTTGGAGATCACTCAGCTTAAGGCTGGCGATCTCGCCGCCCTGCACAGCGGGGCTGGCGACGCTGAGATCGGCCAGCCGCGGCTGGGCTTGCTTCAGCACCTTGAGCCAGAACAGGAATAGCCGGCCATTCCACACGATCGGGGTTATCGGCATGCCCTCGCAGTCGATCTTGACTTCGGTCCAGGGCGTCCAGCTGCCGGACGTGAGCGCACGGAAGTAGTACTTGCGGTTCGCTCCGGCGGTTCGGGCTACGACATATGAGGTCTCGTCCGCCGTGGCGGTACCCGGCTGGTAGTAAAGGCCGCATGGCTCGAGTTTGGCGACCTCTTCCAGCGAGGTCAGATAGTCAAGATAGGCGCTGGCGCCGGCGTCATCGGTGATGTCACCCTGCAGCAGGCTGCTCATCATCTGCTGGAAGAATGGCGATTGATTGTCGCGCAGCTCCGGGTATAGCCAGTTCTCTGGCCAGAGGAACACCTCGCGGTTGGCCTGCCAGACGCGATACCGTTTCATCCAGGTCCATCGGGTGCTGTCAATGCTCGCCGGCGCGACCTGCGGCTCAAGATTGCGCAGGACGCGCTCGATGAAGAGCTGGACGGTCGACAATGCGAGCCTGATCCGTGACGTCAGCACCGGCGGCTGCGTCTGGGTGTCGATCAGGAAGTACTCGTAGAGGCTGTCCGGGGTGTCGAACGCGACGGCGCCCTCCGGCACGAAGAGCAGAGCGGACCCGGCCGGGAGCGCGGCGAGAATGCCGTTGCTGATCGTGACGGCATCGCCCGCCACTGCTGACACGACAGTTCCTGGCGCGATGCCAGCACCCTGAACCGCCATGCCCGCCGTGATCCCGGCCGTGCCCATGCAGGTCAGCTCCGTGGCACCGGTGGCGGCGTTGACGATCGTGGTCTGGCTAAACAGTGACCGCGCGTAACTGTCGCCGAGCCGCTGCAGGATATAGGCCACCAGGGCGTCGCGCTGCTTGATCCTGGCTTGGTCGTTGATTGGGCCGATCACGGTCAGCCAGCCGGATTCGGCGTAGCGTGCCCGCAGCGCCGACTGCAGTGCGCTGACGGTCGTAGCCGAGGGTGCGTTGGTGATGGCCGAGATGAGCGCCGAGGCGGTGAGCCCGCAGGTCCTGACGATCTGCTGCGCGTCGTACACGCGGCGCACGTTTTCCACGCTGGACAGACTGGCGGGGTCGGCGCTCCCGAAGAACTGGGTCGCCAATGCGTTCACGGACTCCGGTGCCCATCCGGTGAGGCTCAGCAGCGCCGTCTGGCCATTCGGCAGCACGGCCGCTGGGTTCCTTAGCACGGCAAGCAGCCGGCTGTCGCCCGGCGACAGGGATTGCTTCATCCGCGCGAAGTCAAGCAGCGCCGTCAGGACGGCTGACAGCCGCACCGCCGTGGCCTGATCAGGGCCCTGGTCCACGGCGAGCAGGCTGAGCCAGCCCGGGTCGATATCTGGCGCGGTTCCGAGGTAGACGATCTCGGCCGCGGTCAGGGACAGCCCAGCGGCCAGAGCGGTCGCCTTGAGGAAGCGAACGTAGGTATTCCCGAGACTGGTCACCCCGCTGAGCGAGTACAGGTAGGCACCGGGGATCAGCTGCCAGCCGATGCCGAGGCTCCGCCAGCTCACCGAGAGCGTGGTCTGGATCGAGCTGGCCACCAGAGTGATCGGCACGAGCTGGCCGGCCACCAGCCAGATCGGGCTGGAGTTGCTCCAGAGGCCGCCGACCTGGGCTCCCAGCACGGCGGCGGCGCCGATCTGCAGCGTGAGGTCCGCACCAGAGTCAGCCGCCACGTTGATGTCGTAGAAGCCGTCTTGCGGCACTGTGAGGTAGCCGCTCCAGATTCCGGCGATCTTCCCCCCGCCGTGGCCGGCTGGCAGCTGACGGCCAGCGGTATAGGTCTCGGTCCCGCCGGCCGAGACGGCGGTCGCCAGCGAGAAGTAGCCGCTGGCGCCCGAGGGATCGAGGCCGCCGATCGTGATGACGGTCCCGCCGGCCGAGGCGGAGACCACCTGGTTCATCGGGAGCGCTCTGACCGGATCCGAGGCGGTCGCCGCGTTGATCGCCGCGGCGACATTGCCAGCAAGCAGCGCCGCCGTGGTGTCAGCGGCGCCGACGGTATACGGGATCGCGACGCCGTTGATCGTGGTCGTCACGACATCGCCGATCGTGATCGGGCCGCCCATCGTCGCGGTCTGCGAGTAAGACAGCACCGGCACGTACGCGACGGACTGATCGGGCGGGGCGGTCAGATCGTTGCCGAGGAAGAACTGCGCCGACAGTCCCGGCTGCTCGATCGCGACCAGGTCGGTGATCGCGGCGGCGGTCGGATCGGTGTCGGAGTGCAGGATCGCCGGATCGGCGAGCAGCGCGCTGGCGAAGCTCGGATCGGTGCCGGCCGCCGCAGTGATGGACGCTAGTGCCTGCTCCTGCTTCCGCTTCAGCTTCAAGACGGGCAGAAAATTGTCAAGCAGCGCCGTCCGGCGCGCCTGTACCGGGTCGGCGGAGGCGACGTAGGCGGCATAGAGCGGGCGCAGCTCCGGGTAAGCGGCAAAGAACGGGCCGACCACCTGCTGGTTGTCGGCGGTCAGCCGGGCGACCGCGGTCGCCAGGGTCGGGTCGCCGACGATGGCCGCGTCGATGGCGCTCTGAGCGGCCGCGTCGAGGACCCCGGCGAAGCTGAGCTGCTTGCTCAGGTCGTCGTAGCTAAGCCGCCCCGCCGATGCGGCGATGACCGGCTGGGGCAGGGTCGGCTGGCCGGGCGGGCTCGAGTAGGGGACGGACGTCGAGAACGTGTCGTTCAGCAGGCCGAAGAAGAAGCCGCTGGCTGAACTGCCGTACACGAGGGTCATCAGGCCCTGGGCGATGCCGCCATCGGGGTCGTCCTGCAGCGAGAATTCCGCCTCGACGGCCGCGAAGCTGGCCCGCAGCGCGAATGCGAGCCCGGTCACGGTGGCCTGCGACGGCGCCGAGATGCCGCTGATGTCGGAGTTCCAGATCAGGTACAGCGCCGCCGTGGTGCTCAGGCCGACGGCGGAGAGCGCGCCGAGCAAGCGGATGAAGCGGATGACCGGCGGCTCGGCCGGCGTCGTGGCTGGCGGGTCGAGCGGCGCGAACGGGTCGAGGCCGGTGAACTCGCGCAGCCGCAGGAACTCAAGCACGCTCAGGCCGAGCGTGTGCGCCAGCCATCCGTACCTCAGCAGCGCGCTGACGCTGGCCAGGGTCAGCGGGGTACTGGGATTGAACCCGAGGGCGGTCGTGATCAAGGCAAACTCGGCGCCGGTCAGGTTGCAGGCGGCGCACAGCGCGGGCTGGTGGCCGAACAGCGTCTGCGACGGGTCGGCGAGGAACTCGCCGTAGCCGTCGTCCGCGAACGGCGCTAGCCGCCGTCCGGCCGCATATCCGCCCGCTGTCATCGACACCGCCAGGGTGAATGGGGTGGTGGGACTCGTGGCGGTGAGGATGACCTCCCCGCCGGCCGCCAACGCTGTGACGACGGAGTTCAGCGGCAAGCCCGTGACCGGATCGGGTGTCGTGGTCGCGTTGATCAAGGCAGCGATGCTCGCCGCGATCGTTGCCGGGGTGTCGCCAGGAGCGGTCAGGTAGGCCAGCGGCAGGGTGTTGATGGTCGTCGTCAGGGTCACGCCCGCCGGAATCGGGCCGGCGACCGTCGCGGCGGCTGACAGCGTGGGCCCCGGCCGCACCGGCGGCCGGACCGGGGGCCGGACCGGGGGCCGGACCGGGGGCCGGACCGGGGGCCGGACCGGGGGCCGCACGGGCGGCCGCACCGAGTAGCTGCCTGCGTTGGCCGGATCCAGCGAGCACGCCAGGGCGAAGGGCGCTCCGGCGTTCGCGGCAACGACCGTGACCACCGCGGCGGCGCTCGACGCGACCACGAGGCTGTTCAGCGGCAGGCCGGAGAACGGATCGGCGGTCGTCGTGGCATTGATCGCGGCGGCGATGCCGGCCGCGATCGAGTCCGGCGTATCGCCCGCGACGACGGTGTAGGCGATCGCCACTTTGTCGAGCGTCGTGGTCAGCGTGTCGCCGGCGCTCACCGGACCGGCCACCGTCGCGCTCTGTGCTACCGGCGAGCCGGTGGCCGACGCGTAGGTCTCGGTGGCCGCTGCCGACAGCGAGCAGGCCAGCGTGAAGCCCGCCATGATCGTCACGGTGCCGCCGGTGCTTGAGGCATAGAACCGGCTGTTCAGCGGCAGTAGGGAGACTGGGTCCAGATCTGTGGTCGCGTTGATGGCTGCCGCGATCGCGGCGGCGACGGCCGCCGCGCTCTCTCCGGCGGCCACGGCGTGCGGAGTCACCTGGATTCCGTTGATCGAGGTGCGCAGCACGTCACCGATGTTGACGGAGCTGGCGACCGTCGCAGTCTGGGCGCCGAGGTCCTGCTGCGGCAGGGTGGGCGTGAGGAACATCGCCTGGTAGAGGGCGTTCGCGCCGACGGTGCCGATCGGTGCCCAGCAGGCTAGCAGCCGGACCAGGGCATCGTCGGTGGTCACCGACAGCAGGTTCATCACCTGCACCAGCGAGCCCAGGCGCAGCAGCAGGGTCTGGAAGCCGACGTCGAGCAGCGGGCGGTTGACCGGATCGTGGGCGGCGTCACTGCTATCGGTCACGAGGTCCGCGGCGGGATACAGGGCGACGAGGATGTCATCGGTCCGCTCGATCGACAGCGCGGCATCGGCGGATCCAAGCAGCGGTGTGAGCTTGCGCCAGAGCCGGATGAAGCGGATGAGCTTGGTGAAGTCCGTTCCGCTGAGCAGGTTCTTGGCGGCGTCGGGATTGGAGTAACGCAGCGCCAGGGCGGCGGGTGAGCAGTCGCCAGGGTTTCCGGTCAGGTTCGTGATCGTGATGATGTCCATGATCAGCGGGTAGACGGCCGGGCTGGTCACCCAGCTGACCACGGCGGCGTAGTCGGTCTGGCTGGTACCGCCGTACTGGGTGGCGTCCAGGCCGGCCGGGAGCGCGCTGATGAACTCCCCCTCGATGGACGCTGGCGTCGACATGGTGTCGTGCAGTGCCTGCAACGTCGCGAATGGCGCGTTGAGCTGGCTAAGCCGCGGGATGAGCGCCGCGTTCGGGTTGATGAACTGGGTCTGCACGATCGATGCCAGGTCGTCGCAGGAGACGCCGAGGCGGCGGGCGAATTCCTGCAGGCTCATCGCCTGCAAGGTGGCGAGCGCGGTGGCGTTCGGCAGGCCGTAGAGGTCGCCGAGCTGGAGCTCGGGGTCGGTGAACACCCGGTACTCGTCGCGCGAGATGCCGAGCCGCTCGATCAGGATGTCCGACCAGCCGAAGCTGGTCGGCGTCGCGCGGTCGACCAGCGCGTCGCCCGCCCGCAGCGCGGCCATCGCGTCGGGGAGGGCCACGCCGAGGCCGCTCAGCTGGAGCCGCAGCAGTTCGAGCGGGCGGTTGAACGGGAGCGGCGGCGGGAAGAAGGCGTCCCGCAGCATCGCATAGGCGGCGGCGTTGACGTATTGCGGGCTGGCGATCAGCTCGGCCGAGGTCACCGCGTTGCCGGTGTCGTGCCCGGTGTAGTTCTCCAGCGAGAGGCCGTTAGCGACGAAAAACTCGAGCGTCTCATTGACGATATCGATGTAGGGCAGCGCGGTATTTGTATTCTCGCAGGTCAGCGGCAGGTACTGCAGGTCAGGGCGGCGCTGGAGCAGCACGTCCTGCGGGTTGTCGCCGGCCGACGGGGCGAGCTGGTCGATGTAGTTGAGCAGATCGACCAGGTATGCGGCCGGGCTGAGGATCGAGCCGCATTCGGAGCAGTCGCAGTAATCGAGCGACCCGAACAGGTCCTCAAGGGTGGGATAGGCGGTCACTGGGTAGGCCGGCGCCGCCGACTGCGGCGGGAAGCCGTACTGGATCGGCACCGCGCCGCCGAGACCCGGCGCCACCCGGCCGCCCAGGTAGGCGACGGCCACGCCCAGCACCGAGGCGAAGATCTGCCTGGCCCGCGCGTGGATCGCGACGGCCGTATCGGCGCCGCCGAGCTCGTCGCCGAACGACCGGGCGAAGCCAGCGGAGTCGTAGCGCGTGACAGCGAACGCGGAGTCGAGATTGTGCCGGAACAGCACAGCCAGGCTGGCATCATCGGGCGTCAGCTGATAGGCCCGCTGGAGCCGTTTGACCGCCGCAATCACCGCGGCGGGCGTCCCGGTCAGGCCGGTCCTGGCGAGATATGCCTCGACCGGCTCGATGCCGATCTCGAACTGGCCGGAGTTGAAGGTCAGGAAATCGGCAACGCCCGCGGCGACGTCCGCCGGGCCCGCGATCGGCATGCTGCCGCGGCTGACCTGATCGGCCAGTACGGCGGTGGGAAAAGCGATGCGGACCTGTGCCGCCAGCAGCCGCGCGTAGTTGGCGGCCCGCTCGTCGGCGGTGGCGCCGGGGATCTCCGGCGGGATCGCCGCCCCGATCAGCGGCGCCCATCTGGCCGGATCGTAGTACCCGCGGCTGGCCAGATCTCCGGCGGTGCTGAGCGGGCTGGCCGCCTCGGCCTGAGTCAGTGCGGCCACCATCGGCTGGTTGTTGACGGTGAGGTAGTACAGCTGCCCCATTAGCTGCAGCTGTTTCGTGGGCTCGGTGCCCAGCGCCTGATCGAGCGCGGGCCAGAAGCTGGACCAGTCCCCCCGGTGCTGGGCGTAGATCCCGGCGAACTGTTCCTGCTGCGCCGCGTCGGGGAGCGTCGGCCGCAGCATCTCCGCAAGCGTCGACGAGCCGACCGGCGGCGCGGCGGTGAGCGAATGTGCGGCGCTGATGGCCTGGAAGCTCGCCATCGCGGCGGGCACGTCGCTGGCGAGCACGCGGGGGATCACACCGCTGGTGATCGCGTGCTGCCAGATCGCCCCGACGGTGGCTGGGCTGGCCTGGAACAGGCTGTCGGCATTGGCAGGAAGACCGGCCCTGAACAACGCGTAGTAGAACTCTGATCTGACACTGGCTCCCGGAACGGGCCACCCCTGCGTCTGCTGCGGGTCGGTCTCGGCCGCAGGTGCGGGCACAGCGATCCGGCTGAACTGGTCGGCGTACGCCGCGAGCGCGACCGCGCGCGCGTCCCAGCCGGTCTTGTTCGCCAGGTAGGTGATGTCCTGGCGGCTGGCTTCCTCGCGCAGGGCGCCGAGGCTGCCGGGGTAGACGGCGGACAGATTGGCCGTCAGCGTCTCGAACTCACTGGGCAGGCCCTGAACATTGGCGGGCAGCACCACGTCGAGGGACACGGTGGCTGGCGCGGAGTAACGGACGGCGGAGCTGGCCAGCACGCTGTCTCCAGCGGACACCCGGACCTGGAAGTCGGGCTGCGCCTTGTGGTGCCGCGCCAGGTAGTCCGCGGCGATGACGAGCTGGCTGAAGGCATAGCTGCCGTCCATGCCCGTCCGGGTGCTCGCCAGCACCTGATCGCCCCCGACGTTCTTGTCGACGAGCCGCACGGTCAGGCCGCCGATGCCGGGCAGAGCCGGGCTCCGCACCGTGCCGGTCACCGTGTAGGTCGCGCCGGAGCCGGCCGAATCGGGACCGGTGGCCGGGCCGGCCAGTCCTGGGGTTCCGGCACCGCCGGGAGGACCACCCGGACCCGAGCCGGAAGTACCGCCGGGAGGACCGCCTGGACCCGAAGCTCCGGGGCCGCCGGAAGGGCGTCCTGAACCCCCGGCTCCGGCACCTTCGGCCGCCGGAGGAGTGCTTGCCCCGCCGGGCACCGCCAGCTTGGTGACCTCTGCCGCGGCCGCGGCGGCCGGTGAGCCGCCTGGCTCGAATCGGGCGACGAGATTGGCGAATTGCACCAGGTCGCCGGGGTTCAGCACGCGCGGACCGGAGAGCCGCACGCCATTGACGAACGTTCCCCCGGTGGAATTGAGGTCCCTGATCGTCACCGTGCCGGAATGGCTAACCGTAATCAGAGCATGCCGTCGGCTGACGAACCGGTCTTCAAGAATCAGGTCCGCCGTATCAGAGTGGCCGATCACCAGCTCGGCCGCCGACAGCGAAAGCACCAGCCCGGCCTGCTCGGCCGGCTCGGTAACGACTAGCTGGGGTGCGCCAGGGTCAGCTATGACCATCGTGAACCTCCGGTCGCCATACACCGCCAGCCGGGCCGCGACCAAGATCGCGTCGGTGCTGTTTCATGGTCTTCCTCTCGACTTCGACGTCGCTAAGGTCGCTGGCTCTCGGCCGTCGGCCGCCGGTAGCCGAAGATGAAGCCGAAGATGCCGCTGTGGCTTTCGTAACCGCCGGACGGCGAGCCAGCCCGTGGTGTGCCAGTGACGGTTCCCGCCTCGTGGGCGTACCAGATACCGAAGGCGATCGAGCTGGATTGCGGTCCCGACGAGGTCCGGTCGATGTAGTTGTAGGTGAAGATCAGCCCGGCGCGCTCAGTGAACGAGTGCGCGGACTGGCCGGAGCCGGACGCTTTGTCAGCCGAGCCGGCCGCATAGACCAGCGAGAGCTCGCCCACCACGCCGAGCGGCTTGCCGAAGCCGAGGCCCACGGCCCCGATGCCGCCGAACGAGCGCAGATTCTCCAGCGTCGGGCCCTGGGAGAGCGACCCGCGGGAGGCGTAGCTGACTACCGGGTTGAATATCAGCGCGCTGAGAGAGGGCCGCAGCCGGAACGACTCATGCTCAGATTCCCACTCCGCGCCGACGGCGCCCGTGCCCTGCGCCACGAATGCGGTGCTGGCCGGCGAGCCGGTCTGCTTGGCTTCCTGTGCTCCAGCAGCCCCGTAGATGGCCCAGAACGCTGCTGTCTTGCTGAGCTGCTTTTCGCCGTAGTGCACGGTCAGCAATCCGGCGCCGGCGCCCGATCCGGAGCCGCCCAGCGTGGTGGCAGAGCCGGTGACCGCGGCCCCGATGTCGAACCCCGAATCCTCCCCGCCGGCAATCTGCTTGCGGATCGCCAGAACCCCGCTGGACAGGCCGCCGCCGGTCGCCGGGAGCCGCAAGGTCAGGCCGGTTGCCCGGGAAACCACTGCCAGCGCGCCGCCCTCGACGTCGAGTGAGCCAGGCGACATCACGCCGGATCCCTGGCTGACGGATGAATAGAGGAAGTTGGCCGGGTCGAGCTTGAAGCCCGGCGGGCCAGGGACCTTGAGTCGGAAGTCCGCACCAGGCCCCACCCCAGGAAGCGGAGCGTCCTTATCCTGGTCGTCTGGACCGAGTCCGGTCGGATCGTTGTAGCGGAGCGGATTGTCGCCGACATAGCCGTACAGGTTCTGGCCGCCATTCATCCCGGCGGGGTCGCAGCTCGTCCATCGCCCCAGCCAGGGTGCGTAGTATCGCGCGCCGTGGTAGTAGAGGTCGTTTTCTTCGTCTCGCTCTTTTCTGGTGTACCGGTATCGCTTGGGCACGCCAGTCTGGGAGGCAACGGCCTGATAGGACGTGCTGCCGAACGGAAAGTACTCCTCGTAAGAAATGATGTTCGACTGATCGTCGAGTTCGAGCACGGCCGAGCCCAGGTGGTTGCCGAACTGGTAGCGCACGAGCTGAGCGGGGGCCTTGTCGGTGCCGACGGTGCGCGTCTCCACCAGCGCCACCGGCTTGTCCCCGTCGGACACATGCAGCGTCTGGCGTTCGAGCGTGATGGTCGTGCCGTCGGCCGCGTATTCGCGGTAGATCTCGATGTGGTCCAGGTAGATCCGCTCGGACTTACGGCTAGCCGTCTGCCCAGCGACTGCCTGGCGGTCGGTCGTCTTCCGCACCCGCTGGGCGTCGCTGTCGTAGCCGTAGTAGGCCGTCTGCGGGATGCCGCTTCCGGCGGCCTGCCGCACCGTCGAGCGGAGCCGGTCGTCCTCGTCCCAGCTGAGCACGGCCAGATGCGGCATCAGCGTCATGTTGCCGTCGGCGTCATGGCTGTACTTGCCGCTGAACGGACCGGCCGCCGGATCGCCGGGCAGGCTGGTCGCGGACAGCCGGTTGCTCGTCTGTGCGGCGTCGACCTGGGACGGCTCGGTATAGCTGTACCTGCGAGTCCAGCCACCGGGCCCGGACCGGTGGGTCATCGCGAGGATATTGCCGACCGCGTCGTAGCTGTACGTCTCGCTGTAATTGCCCATCGCGTTCCCGTCACCGGGCTGCGGCAAGCCGATGCGAACCGAGTCGTCGTTGCTGACCTGCTGCGGTGGCGCCGACCCGGGACCGGTCTGGCCCAGGTGCTCGCGGCCGGTCGCCGCGATCAGCCGGTACAGCGGGTCGTAGTTGTAGTCGGCCGACGGCTCGACTCGCTGGTTGCGGAAGAAGATCACATCCTGGGTGTCGGCCCTGTCTGCGATCCGGGTGACGTTCCCGACCGGATCGCAGTAGTAGGCCAGATCCTGGACGCTCCGCTGGTCCGCGGCGAAGGAGCCCGGCCTGCTCGTGGTCAGACTGACCAGCCGGAAGGTCTGCGGATCGTAGCCGTACGCCGAGCGCGTGCCGTTGCCGAAGGCGAGCGACGTCCGCTGGCCGCGCGCGTTGTACTCGATGCCGGTCACGGCGTGCTGGCTGGCGGCGGCCGGGTCGAGCAGACCAGCCGGGGCGGCGGGCTGTTGCAGCCAGACATCGAGCTGGCTGAGCAGCGCTGCCTCGTCGTATCCGGGCCGCAGAACGTCCGGCCTCATGGTCGCGTTATGGGACGTGACCAGCTGGATCGGGCGGTTCAGCGCGTCGTAGGCCGCGATGCCGGTGAACCTGTCCCGGCCCCCGTCGCCGGATGGCACCAGTCCGGCCGCGACCGCAGCCGCGTCGAGCTGAGCCGCGCTGGTCAGCTCGGCGAGCACCGTCCAGTCGATCGCCTGCCGGTAATCCGCCGCTAGCTGCCGGAAGCTGGACAGCAGGTTCCCCTTGTAGTCGTACTGGCTGTGCTCCAGGTAGCCGGCCATGTCGTAGTGCCGGAACACCCGGCCGCACAGATTCGCTGCCGCCTGGCCCTCGCCGTAGACCGACAGCTCGACCAGGACCTCCGGCCCGCCGCCGGTGCTGACATAGCGCCTGGTCGGGCGTTGCGCCAGGTCGTAATCCAGACGGAAAGCGTGACCGCGCGCATCCCAGCTGCGGATCGGATGACCGGCGACATTGACGAGCCCGAGCCGCGCGCCACCGTCGGAGTTGACGCGGTAGAGCGGATGGCCAGCCAGGTCCGTGCCCGCCAGGTACGCCACGCCGCCGCCTGCCAGCGGCGCCCGGTAGCAGTACTCCTCCGCGCGTCGGCCGAGCTGGTCGAAGACAACCAGCGGCCTGCCGCTTGTGTCGTGGGCGGTGCGGACCGGATAGCGGTTCCCGCCGCCGTTGTCGGCAACGGCGAGGCAAGCTCGGCCGAGCGCGTCCCGGTGCGTGACGGCTGGCGTGGCTGCGGTGGCCGCGGCCTTGCGCGCCGCATCCTGCTGGGCGGCCTTGTCCGCGGCCGTCGCGCCGAAGGTACCGCCGATCCGCAGGTCGTACCACGACGTGAAGGGGCCGGTGCCGAGCAGGCGCTTGAAGTGGTCTCCGACGTCGGCGTCGGCGCGGGGGTCGGAGATGAGCACGGTGTCGTTGCGGTCCCAGTGCCGCTCCTGCCACGGATCGAAGGCCACCTTCTCCCAGCTGCTGTCGGGATGAAGCGTCGCCACCACCCGGCCAAGCGGGTCATAGCACAGGACCTTGGCAACCCCGGACTGCGCGGCGAACTCAAAACCGCTGGTGGCCGCGAAGAACGACTCATACTCGCGGACCGGCCGCCCCTTGTTGTCGAAGATCGTCCAGCCGGACCCGGCCCAGCGCGGATCGACGGCCTGGCCGCCGCCGGTGACCGGACCTGGTGCCGCCCGGGCCTTGCGCTGGATCTCGCGGCCGAATCCGTCGGAGTAGACGAAGTGGTACTGGTACCTGGTCGTCCGCGGCGCGCCCGGATAGGGGGCGGTGACCAGATCGCTGACGTGAGTCTCGCGGGCCAGGGTGTAGGCGGCGGGCGGCGACGGCTGCGCGGCCGCCGCGGTGCGCTGGTAAGCGCCGAGATCGTACAGGCACCGGGTCGTGGCGTTGCCCAGGATCGCGGCCGGATCGCCGAGCGGGTCGGTGAACTGCGCGACCAGCGTCGCGTCGTCGAGATCGGCGGCGAAGCCGGTCAGCAGGTCCCCGAGGGCCTGCGTCGTCTTCCCCGCCGCAGCGGTGGCCGTGACGTGACCGAGCGCGTCGAAGGCTGCGAAGACCCGGTTGCCGTTCGGATCCGTCACGGTGGCCGGCGCCAGGACGCGATAATCGTTAATCGCGATCGTGGTGTTTCCCACCGGATCGGTCACGCCGACCGGAAGCAGCGGGTAGCCGTCGAAGTCGGCGCGGCTGATGGCGCCGAATTGGTCGACGGCGCGGCGCGGCAGGAAGAACTCCAGACGCGCATTCGTCAGTTCTTGCGCTGGCGGGTCGCTGTCCCCTGGTGAGTAGAACACCCGGCCAGAGGGGATCCACCAGCCCGTCTCGCCGGCCAGCTGCAGGTAGCCGGCCTCGGAGAGCGTCGCAGGCGGAACGAGCGGCCCGAAGATGGCCGACAGCAGGCCGGGAGTCAGCGCGGCCTGATAAGACTCGCCGGGCAGCGCCAGCGGCTCTAGCTGGCCGGGCGGCAGCAGCGTGGTCAGGTCGTCGCTGCGGTACCTGGTCCGGTGCTGCTCGACGAAGCGCCGGCTCGGCGCGGCCGCCGGCAGCCCGGTGCCGTCGATGTCCGAGCCGGGGATCGCCTCGTACGGCAGGTCGTGCGCTCCGGTCCACACCGCCGGCCAGACCCCGCCGACGCCGTCCATCTCGTCGAACGTGAACAGATTGGTGATCGAGGTTCCCTTGACCGACGGGGCAATGCCGGTGATCTCGGCGGTGTTGCTTGCCGCGGCCAGCGGCACCCGGTAGGCGTCCGGCCAGTTACTTAGGTCGTCGATCGCGTTGGTGTAGTCGTGCTCGGTGCCAAGGACATGCAGCCGCGCCTGGTCGTAGGCCAGCCTTTCCTGCACCGGCACAGGCAGCGCCGGCTCCGGCGCGGCGTACCCGGCCCGGCGGGGGTAGCCGATCGAGACGCTACGCAAGATGTTGCCGTAGTCATCGGACGCCAGGACCATCTCGTGGCTGACCCGCGGGTCATCGGCGGCGCGCTCGTAGTGGAACGCGATCGTTTCCCTGGCCTGGACGAAGAACACCGCGTGCAGGTTCTCGCCCATGTTCTGCAGGCAGCGCAGGGTGAAGTTCTGCTCGGCGACGGTGTAGGGATTGGCGGCGGCCGGGGTTCCGTCGTCGGCGTAGGTCTCGACCCGGAGCGGATGCCCCTTCAGCGCGCGGTAGGCCTCCTGGACCTCGAACGGGTTAAGGCCGTCTGGGAGCACGGTGTCGGGTAGCCGCATCGCCGCGGCATCGGCGGCCCGGCTCGGTACCGCGAGGGCGGGTTCGGTCCAGTACTCACTCAGAAATTGCTGCGTGACGGCCAGCGCGTCGGTGAACGCGCCGGTGTGAAACCAGGTGCGGGTGAGCACCGGTGGTGACCAGGACTGGGTGTCCCAGTTGACGAAGTCGCCATCGTTGAAGTCCGTATCCGCGCGGAACTCCTCGGTGTCCCACTGCTCGACCATGCCGAAACCGCGGAACTCCCGCTCGTAGCCGTCGAAGTAGCCGTGGTGATAGGCATAGCGGGCGACCATCCGGTTCCGGCCGATCCAGTCGATCGTCTCGACCCGCTCAGCGACCTGAACCGGGAACGGCAGCCTGGTGACCCACGGCTGGCCCGCAGCCCGGTCGGCCAGGTAGAAGCGGGTCGACGGCGCGTAGCTGATCCGGGTCTCCGCGCCGAGATTGTTGCGCGCGCAGGTCAGCAGATGCGGTTTGCGGCCGCCCATCAGGTCGACATAGACCAGCGGAGGGCCGGCTTCACCCGGCAGTGGCGACGACCAGACGAGGCAGGCGGTCCCGGTACCGAGCAGGTCGGTCACCTGGACCGTGCTCACCTGGTCGGCCGAGGGGAACACCGCGATCAACGTCGGTGCCGACCAGGCATTGCCCGATTGGTTGAACCAAACGCTCGTCCCACTCTCGCCGACATAGACAATGTCGGCGGTGCCCGATCCGTCGATGTCGGCTAGCCGGATCCGGCGCGGATCGAACCGTTCCTCGCTGTCAAACCGCGGTGCGAGGTCCATCGTCACCTTGGATCCGAACCGGCCGTAGCCGGTGTTCGGCCAGTAGCAGGCCTCGCCGTTGCGTATTCGCACGATGTCGGCCAGGCCGTCGCCGGACATGTCCGCGGTGAAGATGGTCTGCGTGCCGTCCGCGAGCACGACCTTGGGACCCTGCTCCTCGTCCCATCCGGTGCGCACCTGCCGCGCCGCGTCGAAGCCGGCGTCGCCAAGCGAGGAATAGAACGTGAAGAGCCCGTCCTCGGTCAGCAGGATGTCGGCCAGCCCGTCGCCGGTCAGGTCGATGAGCTTGACGTTCGGGTCCGACCAGTCGACCTGAGGCAGCGCGGCGAACCGCCGGAAGGGTTCGAATTCGTCGTCCGGCGCCCGCCGGAAGAAGCCGGCGTCGGGCTCGGCCAGGGCGACGACGTCGAGTCTGCCGCTGCCGGACAGGTCGAGCAGCCGCGTGCCGGACAGACCGGACAGGTCCGAGCGGGACGGCAGGTGACCGACGGCCTGGGCTGGCCCGAACCGCGCCCGCGCGGCAAGCGTGCCGTCGGGCTGCGCGATCAGGTTGTCAGCGCTGAGGTTCCGCTTGTAGTACCAGCCCTGGCCGACGTCGGTCAGGATCCCGGACAGGCCCTCACCGTCCAGATCGGTCCACACCAGCCCGTGGCCTGCCAGCCCCTCGGGCAGGTTGCCGAGGCTGTCTGGGTCAAGGGTCAGCAGGTCCGGCTGGATCTGCGGCTGGCTATAGCTGAATTCGAGTGGCGGCATCGGGCGGGACGACGGGCCCTGGCTGCCCGGCTGGTAACCGGTCTGCGTCACCGAGACCAGGAAGGTGTAGCTGGGGTTGCGCGGATCGGCCGGCGTCTGCTGGTCGGAATAGACCAGATCGAGCGACCTGACCAGACAGTTCGGCCCGGCCGTCGGCTCGTTGGGGAAATCGTTGAAGAAGAGAATCCGCTGGATGCGCCGGTAGCTGCGGACCTCGAATCCGGCCCGGTAGGCGGAGAACGGATCAGGCCGCAGCGGCCATGGCCGATCGGCTTGCGGCGTCGGCGGGTCGCTGGCGTGATCACCGTAGTCGAGCACCACGGAGAACATCCAGTCAGCGGGGAGCGGCGCCTCCTCCGCCGCAGCCCAGTCGGGAAAGTAGGGCTGGAGATTCCCGTATCTGATGGTCGTGAGGTAGGTCTGGGCGGCACGAGTTTTGGCGGTCCGGTTCGCCTCGTGTGCCGCGGCCAGGTCGATGCCCGAGCCGTCCTCGGCGGTGTAGCTGTAGGTCGTTAAGTTGCCCTTGTCGTCCCAACTCCGGCAGATCTTCCAGGAAAAGATCCTGGTGGGGTCGGCCGGGTCGGCGATCCGGCTGGCCGGGTCGACGCCATAGAGCGCGGTGACGTTGTCACGGGACACGGTCCGCCAGTGCACCAGGCCGGTGTCGGCAGCGGTCCACCGCTCGATCCGGCTGAACATCCCTTCGATCCGCGGGCGGTAGAACGCGATCTGAACCGGCGCGCCGTGCACCGTCCGGGTAATCGTCTTCCTGGCCCCGGCCTGGTCGAGTACCGGCACCAAGTCGTCCGCGCCGGCCAGGATGAAGACATCGGACTCGTCGGCATCGCAATAACGCGGCAGGCCCTTATCGGTCTTGCGGGTGATCGCCGGAACTCCCAGGCTCCAGCCGAAGCCAAGCGGCCCGTTTCCCGAGCCTGAGTCGTAGCCAAGCTGCAGCGCTGGTGTGCCGCCTGACCGGCCGGGACTGAACGGCAGTTTGATTGACATCCTGCCGGTTCCGGTTGCGGCGTTGACCGAGAATTTCTCGTCCAGGCCTCTGATCGCTCCGCCTGACTTGGGCAGCGAAACCGATGGGAGCAGGTCAACGGCCCGAGTCGGCTCGCGGGTCTGGGTCGGAGCTGGACTTCCTGACCAGGCCGGGTGGCCGGCGGTGCCTGCCGTTGCTGCGGCCCCGGGCGCCGTCCCGCCGGGCGCCGTCCCGCCGGGCGCAATACCCGCAGGCGCCGTCCCGCCGGGCGCAGTGCCAGCGGGATCACCCGGGCGCGGCCGACGAAGCCAGGCTGCGCCGTCAGATCCCCCCTGGCGGGTGCCAGCAAGATCAGTCACGCTGCGCCTCCGCGGGAAGCGTGGTCGCGGGCTGGATCATCACCCGCCGGGCTGAGCAGCGGGAGGTCGCCAGTCCGTGACCTCAGCATGCCACTGCGGCAGCGGAAGAGCGGGCTGACTTCACCGATTCGATCCGGCTGGGAACGGAGCATCTGACGGTCAGCTGAGCGGAACGGTACCCGATCCAGGCCGACCCGGACCCGATCCAGGCCGGAGCGGGGCCAGATCCAGGCTGTCGGGTACCGACATCAGCCGGTGGCCGGCCGGGACCAGCCCGGTCGGCCACCGGCAGGCACGTCAGGAGCTGAGCGGATAGGACAGCGCAGCGAGCGAAGAGTACTGCTGGGCCGGGCTGCCGGGGGAACTGTAGGCGAACATGTCGCCGTTCGGCTTGATGCTCAAGGTTCCGGCGTTGCCTGAGCCTTCCACCATGATCTTGATGAACAGGGCATGAGCAGGCCTGGCCGCCTTCGGGAGGACGGCGAACAAGATGCTGTTACCGGCTGGCTGGTACAGGGACCCGGACAGGTACACCACTCCGCGAATGATCGAATACGACGGGTTTCCGGTGCCGTACAGGTGCTGCGCCGACTTCCAGCCGTTCAGCAAGGTCAGCTTGTGCCCTCGGACCGAGGCGGCCGCGAAGGAGACCCCGGCAAGCGAGGTGTAGATCGGAGCGTCGCCCCCGTATGCGTACATCGTGCCGTCAGGATCGATCTGGAGCAGGCCGGTCGTACCGGAGTATGTGTAGACACTGATGTACATGACCTGCGCTGGCCGGGCGCCTCGCGGCAGCACGGCGAAGGGCCGGTTGGCGCCAGCGCCCCCGTGCAGGGACCCGGACAGGTAGACGACGCCGCGACTGACCGAGTAGGACGGATCGCCGCTGTTCCAGGCGCTCTGGCTGGAATGCCAGCCGTTGCGCAGCGTGAGCTTGCGCCCGGCCAGGAACCGGGCCGGGTACGAGATCGCAGCGAGCGACAGGTAGTCCTGAGCGTTGTTGGGCGGCGTGCTGTATGCGGCCATCCGCCCATCCGGGTAGATGGTGATTGAGCCCACCGTGCCGCCGAGCGTGTAGACGGTTATATACATGGTGTGAGCCGGGCGGGCAGCCAGTGGCAGCACAGCGAACTCATTGCTGGTCCCGGTCGGCTGGGCGATGGAGCCGGACAGGTAGACGACGCCGCGCGAGACGGTCCAGCTTGGGGTGCCCGTGCCTGGATAGTAGATCGAAGCCGGCCGCCAGCCGTCGATGAGGGCCAGCTTGTGCCAGGTCGCTGCGGTCGACACAGTGGCCGGGGTCACCGCCCGGGTGGCTGCCGACGCGCTGCCCGCGCCCGGCGCGAAGGCGAGTGCCAGCACGCTCGCGGCGAGCACGGCGGTCGCCGCTGCGAAGGCGCGTGCTGCCCGGGCGATTCCGCTCGGCCGGCCGGCCTGCCGGTCGGGCTGGGGTGGCTGCCAGCTGGCCTCGGGATCGCCGCAATAGCCGCATGGCTGCCCGGGAGCATGAATGGCCATGTAGCCATTGGCAAGCCGGTGACCGACCATCGGGTGATCGCGCCGGTGAGCGACGGCTGGGGCCGGGGTGTGTGGGCTGGCCATGACGGCCGGGGCGGGCCGGGCCGAATGAGTTGAAGCCAGCGCTGGGGCCGACCCGGCGGCGGATGCCGCGGGGGCGGATGCGGCGGGGGCCGGGGCAGATGCGACGGGGGCGGCGGGGGCGGGGGCGGATGCGGCAGGGGCCGGCGAAGCGTCGGTATCGGGACGCACATAGACGCGGGCCACCTCCCGGCTGTTGTCTTGCTGCGGCTGCGCGAACATGTAGATCCTCGCTTCTCTGGTCCGGCTGTGGCTCTGCGGCGGGCCGCTGACGACCCGCGCTTGCACCGTTGTAATCCGCGCGCAGCGGCGCCCGCCTGAGTAGCGATTGCTCATTTGTCTGCCGCGGCGGTTACTCAGCCGCCCAGCGTCAGCTCAGGAACAGCGTCAGCTCAGGAACAGCGTCAGCTCAGGAACAGCGTCAGCTCAGGAACAATGTCGGCTCAGGAACAGCGCCGGCTCAGGAACGCAGCACACGGGCCAGCTCTTCGCGGCTGGTCACGCCGAGCTTGCTGTACACGTTCTGCAGGTGGTTGTCCACGGTCCGCACGGACAGGACGAGACGGGCAGCGATCTCGCGGCTCGACGCGCCGGCCGCGGCAATGGCAGCCACCTCCCGCTCACGCCGGGTCAGCCGCTCGGCGTCCTCGCCAAGCGATAGCCCAGGAGTCCTGACGTCCCCGCACGCCGCCGCGAGCTCCGCGGCTCGCCTGGCTGTCGCGCTCGCGGGCCTGGCGAGTCCCTCGGAACGGTAAATCGCGGACGCGGCCAGGTACGCCTCCGCCGCGAGCAGGGACGCTCCGAGCGTGTCGAAGGCAAGCCCGGCGGCTTCGAGTCCGGCCGACTTTCCCTGGACCAGCGCGGCGGCATGACCAGCGAGGGCGGTAACGAACTCGCCGTCGACGATCTCGGCGAGCGCGGCCAGTCTGGGCGCGACCGAGCCCGGGTCCCCGAGCCTGGCGATGTCGTGCCGCAGCCGGGCCTCGGCCACATGCAACTGCGCGGCTGCCGCCCGCTCCGCAGCGGCGGCCAGGGTCTCGCGGGCACGGGACAGCTCGCCGGACGCGACGTGCACCCACGCCCGGCTCCGGTCGATCAGGTCCGACTCGTAGATCCCCATCGGGCTGACTGGCAGCTCGTCCCGCTCCGCCGCGGCGGCGATGGCCCGGCTGGCGTGCCCGCTCATGCCCTCGGCGAGCGCGTACCCGGCGAGGCACCAGCGCAGCGCGGCGCGATCGGCAACCTCGCGATTGACCGACGCCCCGTCCAGGAACGCTCGTGACGCCTGCGCGAGCTGACCACGCTCGACCAGCACCCAGCCGGTCAGGAAGAGGAAGGTCGCCTGCGCGTCCTTGTCCCCGGCCGCGAGGCTGAGCTGATAGCCGACCGCAGCGTCCGCTTCGGCCCGTTCGAAGCGGCCAGCCCCGGCGTGGCCAAAGACGGCGCCGATCAGCTGCGCCGAGGGCAGCTGCGGAATTCCGCTCGCCCGCCGATGACTGCGCATGCCAGCGTCCGCGACCGACACGGCCTCCTCGCAGCGGCCGAGCAGCGCCAGGGCGATGGACGAGACATAGGCTCCCCGGCTGATCAGCGCGTCATCGTCGCTGGCCAGCAGCGGCCTGGCGGCGTCCAGGGCGCCTTCAAGATCGGGGTCGAAGACCCTGATCGTCGCCAGGCGGCCGAGCAGTGTCAGCCGAGCACCATCGTCGGTGACGGCGGCCAGAGCCTCGTCCAGGACGGCGTAGGCCGCAGTCCGATCACCAAGCAGGTTGTGCAGGTTGTGGGCCCGTGCGCTGGCGACCCTGGCCAGCTCGCTGTCGGTCTTGCACAGCGGCACCATGGCAGCGAGTACCGACTCGGCCTCGCGATGGTTACCTGACCGGAACCTGGCCTCGCCGAGGGCCAGGCCTGCGTCCACGCCACCACCCAGATCCAGTGCCGCCTGGGCGAGTCGGGCGGCGAGTTCGTTATCGAAAATCTCGGAGGCCCGCCTGGCGGCCCGGCCAAGCAGGGCGGGGTCTGCTGCCACGCCGGAGTCAAGCTGCCACTGGCCAAGACGCAGCAGGTCCTCCCGCCGTCGGCTCCCGGTCGCCTCGACCGCGCTCGCCAGGACCGCCGATATCCGCCGCAGCCGGGAGCGGGGCAGGCTCTGCCGCAGCGCCTCTCCGTACACCGGGTGGGTCAGCCGGGCCACCGTCCGCCGCCCGTCCTGCTGCACGTGCACGAACCCCTGCGCTTCGGCATCCTCGACGCTGGCGGGATCGGTGATCTTTTCCAGGATGGACAGGCCGAGCGGCTCGCCTGCCGCGAGCAATTCGATCACGGCGACCGTGTCCGGTGCCAGGCCAGCGAGCCTGGCCGCCACCAGCTCGATCAGCCGGCCCGGCGCGGTCAGCGGCAGGTGCAGCGACCAGATGCCGCCGGATTCGCGCAGGGCACCGGAGTCGACGGCGCCGATCAGCAGCTCACGCAGGTACAGGGCGTTTCCCCGGCTCAGCTCCCAGAGCCGCCGGACGCTGCCGCTGGCTACCGGTCCGCCGAGCACGGCAACGAGCACCGCTTCGGTTTCTGCCTCGTTCCAGGTATCCAGGTCGATCCGCTCGGCCAGCCCGTCCTTCCACAGCGCCGTCACCGGATCGGGGGCCGGACCCGGCGTCCGCAGGCTGGCCAGCACGCTGCAGGTTTCCTCGCGGACCAGCTGGTGGACCAGGGCAGCCGAGCCATCGTCGAGAAGCTGGGCGTCATCGACCACCAGCAGCAGCCGCCGATCCGGGCCGGCCCGGCCGAGGATGGCTTCGCTGGCCTGCCTGAGCAGCCCGAGCAGATCCCCAGGTGCGTGCCCGGTCTCCGGGAGAAACGGCGCGAAGGGCCCGAAAGGTATCGACGCCGCTGCCCGCGAGGCGACCGCCTCCGCGGTCGTGAATCCAAGCCCGGTCGCCGACCTGGCTGCCTCGAGCGCCAGCCGGGACTTGCCGACGCCGGCCGGCCCGGCCAGCACGAACGCAACAGGTTTCGGTCCCTTCAGTTTCGCCAGGATCCGATCCATCTCGGCCTCGCGCGACATGAGAGGGATCTCGCCAGTCAGCGCCATTTTCACCGCAACAAGCTTCGCACCCCGGCGAATTCTTCGCCACAAACATGGCAGCGGTTAGGTAGCCGCAGCGCCGGAGAACTGAGTAGCCGGTACTCAGGTGCCTGCCGGGCTGCCGAGCTACAACTGTGCCAGCGAGCCGGCTTTCGGGCCGGCCAGCAGCCAAGCCCACCGGCAATCAAGGACAGGAGCAAGCGCCATGGGTGTGTTCAAGCAGATGAAGGATATGAGGGACATGGTCAATGCGGCGCCCGCGATGGTAGCCCAGGCGCAGCAACTGGGCGCCCAGGCACAGCAGATGGCTGCCGCCCAGCAGGCAGCCATGCAGGCCCAGTACGCCCAGCACTCGGCCATGGCCCAGCCAGGAGCAGTGGCCGCCGGCCCGGACCTCGACCCGATCGCCGGGGTCACGCTCGACCAGTTCGCCGCCGTCTCCAAGGGCGTCGCCGTGTTCAACTACGACCAGTCCAAGCTGGTCGAAGTCGCCGCGTCGCACGGGATCCCGGCCGTTACCTGGGAGGAAGCGTCCAATGGCTGGAACCAGCGGATCAGGAACAACCCCGCGGTTGCCCAGCGGTTCAACCAGCTGTACCGGGCGAGCTGACCATGGGATTCCTCAAGAGCGTGCACGACCTGAAGCAGCAGGCCAGGCAGATCGAGCGGAACTCCCCGCCGGTCGCTGACCGGCTCGCCGCCGCCCAGGCCAAGATGGCCAGCCTCAACCAGGTACTGGCCAATCAGACCCAGGCAGCCAACACCGCAGCCGCGGCTGTGGCCGGCCTGGCCAACGGCACCGCCATCCACCGCACCGTCACCATCACCAGCATGCGCCAGATCGGCCTGATCAACTTCGACCTGCTGATCGAATTCGAGCTGACCGTCCTGCCCGACGGCCTACCGCCCTATCCCGCCACCACCCAGCAGACCGTCAGCCAGATTCGGATCGCCCAGATCCGCCCCGGCCAGACCCTGCAGGCAGTCATAGACCCAGCCAACCCCGCCGCGATCTGGCTCGACCTGTCGAGCGTGGGAGTCGGGACATAGCCCGCCGGTCCCGTTGCCGCCCGGCCAGTCGCTTCCCCTCGTTCGCTCCGTGCTCCCTTACGGGGGGGTGACCTGCCGGGCACGCGGGTCACCGCTCGGTGGCCCGGGCGCCTCTACCCGCTGAACAGCGCCGACGTCAAGGCCCTCGCCGCCGGCGCGCCGGTCGGTTAGTGGCCGGTTAGTCACTCGACCAGCGGCGACGCTGGCATCGGGTAGGGAGCGAACAGGTCGAGGTAGGGCTCCGGGTATCGCCGTCCAAGCGCAGGGCGCGGACCTGATCGAGGCTGCGCCGACCGTTAAGGGCGCGGAAAAGCTCGAACGCGTCAGCGGCCAGGGCCGCGACTGGCTGCCCGGAGCCCTCCACCCATTCCCGGCCAGCGACCCGCAGCCGCAAGCCCGGGCAGCCGGCCTGATCCAGCCATAGTGCGCTGTCGTGGCCACGTCGCCCGGCGGCGTGGAAACGTGCCGGACCTCGCCGCGCTCGACCCGGCGGGCGGCACCGGTCTACCGCGCCCTGGGGTATCAGAAGGCGGCGAGCTACCTGCGCACGGTGCTCGGAGACGAGCTCGGCAGACTTCCGGCAGGGTGAGGCGATCGGGCGGCCGAAGGCCGCCACTCGCGTTCAAGCAGCGCATAGAGCAGGTCATCGGTCCATTC
>Ga0208565_1000126_pt1 | contig 64002 bp, 55 predicted proteins | sample Sb_taG_7_FD_187706 | JGI IMG/M metagenome (GOLD analysis project Ga0208565, IMG submission 187706) | Peat soil microbial communities from Weissenstadt, Germany - Sb_50d_2_FS metaG (SPAdes) (version 2) | ecosystem: Environmental > Terrestrial > Soil > Wetlands > Peat | place: Germany... | reverse complement strand
CCTGCGAGCCGCCATCAGCGCCCTGATCACCACCGCGAAGGCCCGCGGCGCCCGCGCTATCGTCATCGAGGACCTCGACTTCGCCGAAGCCCGCGCCGAAGGCCGGGAACGGGCGGGCTGCCTGCCCTCGCGCGGCCGGCGCGGCCGGGACTTCCGGCGCGCCGTCTGCGGCATCCCCACCGCCAGGCTCCGCGACAGGCTGGTCCAGATGGCCTGCAACGCGGGCCTGGCGGTGATCGTCGTCGACCCGGCCTGCACCTGTTGTGGGGAACCGGGCACTGGCTGCGGCCCTTGCGGGAGCACCACCCACAGGCGACCGGCCACCACGCGGCAGCGCTGGTGATCGGGCGACGCGGGCTCGGGCACCGGGCCAGGCGCCGCGCGACAGGGAACCACACCGCCCCGGAGGAGGCGGCCCGGCCAGCCCAGGCGCGGCCCCGGACCACCCCGGCGCGAGGGACCGCACCCAGGAAACCCGCCGCCCCACCAGGCCCCCGGCAGCCACCCGGCAGCAAGACCGGCCGGCCTCACCGGACCACGGCAGGCACCCAGGCAGCCCAAGACCGTTCGGGGCCGCCGGCTGGCCAGGACTATGCCCTGCTAGTTCAATAGGAACGGTGAGCGAGGAACTGCCCGCCATAGCCGAGGCCTGGATGCCGGAGATCCGGTCCAGCGGCATGTGGGGGTCCGCGCTGACCGCAGACGAGTTCGCCGCCGTCCGCAGCGCGGGCTTCGAACCTGTCGGCCAGGTATTCGGCGCGTCCGTCTACAGCGCCGGTTCCGCCAGCGGGTATAGCTGCCCAGGGACGTGGAGATCGCACGGTGACGGGATGCCGCCCCGGCCGGCGACCCAGGTGTCCGGGCAGGGCGGCTCGGGGTCTTTCAGCCCGCTCGTGCAGGCCATGTACCAGGCCCGGCACCTGGCCATTAACCGGATGACCGCCGAGTGCACCGAGCTTGGCGGGCACGGAGTGGTGGGCGTCCGGCTGTCCAGGGGGTCGTTCCCCCTCGGCGGACTGCAGTTCAAGGCCATCGGCACCGCGGTCCGCGTGGCGGGCGTCGTGCCCGGGCCGCGGGTGCCCTTCACCTGTGACTTGTCCGGGCAGGATTTCGCCAAGTTGTTCATGAAGGGCTGGGTACCTGCCGGGCTCGTGCTCGGTATCTCAATCGGGTCGCGGCACGACGACCGGAAGATCGCCCGCCAGACTCGCTGGGGGTCGGGCAACGCCGAGGTCGCCGGCTGGACCGAGCTCGTCAACGAGTCGCGGCACGACGCCAGGCGCGAGCTGGAAAGTGACGTCCAGCGGCTCGGCGCCGACGGCGTGGTGATCGCCGCGATGGACATGCGGGTGCGCGAGCGGGACTGCCCGGTGCAGGTGGGCCGCCGCGACCACATCGTGGAGGCAACCCTCATCGGCACCGCCATCGCCCGTTTCTCCGGTGCTGGGCAGCGCCAGGCCGGTCCGCCCCTAGCCGTCATGTCGCTCGACCCGCAGCGGCGCCAGGCCGCCAGGGTCCGGATATAGGGCCATGACTAGTCGGGCTGGCCGGCGAGGAGCAGGCGGCGCCAGGCGTCGGCGAGAAAGTGCTCGTAGCGCTCCGGACTCCAGCCCTGCTGGCTCACGAGCAGCTGGTAGAGCTCGGGGGCATTAGTGGCCCATACGATGTCGGCGGCGTCGCCGGGATCGACGCGCAGTTGGGCGACTGCGGCGAGGTCGGCGACGAACCGGCGCATGTTCGCGGCGCGGCGCTGGGCGATCTCGGTCCATAGAACCGCTAGTTCGGGCTCGGCCAGCGCGGCCTGCTGGATGATGGACAAGACTGGAGCCAGGCGGTCGGCGATGGCCCGCATCGCCGAGGCGTAGATGGCGATCTTGGTTCCGGCGTCGCCGGCGTCGCGGATGGGCTGCACGTAGTCGCGTTCCTCGGCCGGGACGGCCTGGCTAGTGCCGGAGATCGCGGTTAGCAGCTGATCGACCTGAGATTTTAGGCCGACGACCTGGCTCTGAACCGAGTTCAGCCGTGCCAGGGCCTCTTGAGCTAGGTCCTCCCGCCCTAACTGCCGAGCTACATGGTCCCGAAGGTCCCGCGCCACGGGGTCACGGGCCTGGGTTCCGGGCGGTAGTAGCGGCTGGACGTCCCGGTGAACAGGAGCATGGTCGCGGCCAGGGCGATGAGCCATTGCACGGCGCCGGCGATCAGGTCGGCCGGAGCGTACGCCGCCGAATCCTGGCCTATCGCGATGAGCATGCTCAGGCTCATCGCGGCGAAGTTCGCCACGAGGGCGATCCTGGCCCGGTCGCGGCCCCGGACGAGCGCCCAGATCAGCGCCAGCCATACGGCGATGCCGAGCGAGGCGCCGATGTAGTCGATGACCAGGTTGACGTTCACCGCGTGCTGGGCCGCGGGCAGGCCCGGATACCTGCGGGCGACGGCTGACCGGACGCTGCCGGCGGTCGCGATGATGGTGATCAGGACGGCCAGCTCCGCCGCCGCGCCCGCGCACATCAGCCGGATCGCCGCCCGCACGGTGCGCGGTGGCCGCCCGGCCATCTGCAGCCGCATGCGTATCGCGCCCTTGATCAAGTCCGCGGACGCGGCCAGGCCCGGCCGCTGCTGCCCGTCCTGGGCGCAGGCCAGCAGCACCGCGAGGATCTCGTCCTCGTTCTCGCGCCGGAATGCCCGGGGGTAGCACGCGAGCAGCCGCCGGTACCGCCGCTCCAGCCGCGCCGGCTGGTTCATGGCCTGCCTCCCGTCCGTCTCACGCCAGGCCCCCGGCCAGGCCCGGTCTCAGCCGTCGCATCGCGGCGGTGGCGTTGGCGTGCAGCCTGGCCGCCTCGGCGGCGAGCCGCTTCTCGCCTCCCGGGGTGAGCCGGTAGTAGCGGCGGAGCCTGTTCTCCACGATCTCCTCGCGGTCCACCGCGACCAGCCCGTCCGTCTTGAGACGGTCCAGGGCGGTGTACAGGGTCCCGGCGCGCAGCAATACCCGGCCACCGGAGATCTCGGTGACGTCGGCGATGATCCCGTAGCCGTGCTGGCTGCCCGCCGCCAGCGCGGTCAAGATCAGGTAGGTCGCCTCCTGCATCGCCCGTGCGCTCATAGGGACTTTATATATCGTTGAACTAACTATTGCAAGGGCACGCCATCCCGTCTCCCTGCCCGTAGGCTTTCTCATGCTCAACTACCCGGAACGGCCCTGCCAGAGCACTACTCAACTACACCTAAAGCCCCAGCTCACGCCACACCCGCGCGGGCACGCAGATCAACACGGCTCACCACTGACGCGGCAACCGTGCCCTGGAAGATCGAATCCCCGAAGACAGCTGTGCGCGGGGGACGGCCTGCGTGAAGCCCCGCGGCTTGAAGAACGCGCTGGAGGCCGGGCGCCAGAGCAGCCACACCGCAGCGGCACCGGCCAGCCAGGCCGCGGCGAACAGCGCGGTGACGCCGTAGTTGAGCACCGTCACGCCAAACCCGGCATGGCTCACCGGCTGCTGCAAGTCGCTGATCAGCTTGATCAGCTGTAGTGTCGCCAGGCCGAACAGCACCGTGGACAGGATGCGCGCCCAGTTCCGGCCCTGGCGGTTCGCCCGCGCCATCCACAGCCACAGGGCGATCACGACCAGGCCTGGGACCATCCCCAGCGTGATGGCCGGGGCCGTGGCGAGGCGGTGCCCGTTCCATGTTGCGCGTACGGCCTTGGTGTCGCCGATGACTATGGCCAGCAAGATGATCAGGTAGACGGCGCTGACGGCGGCGCCCGCGTACATGAGCTTGACCGCGGTCAGCACCGGCGCGGGACCACGAGGCCGCAGCGGCTCGACCGGCTGGCCGCTGGACGGGTAGGGCTGGTACATGGTGACCTCGCAGTCTCGTCACAACTTATCGCGCTTAAGCAGCAGCGTGACAGCGCGGCCTTAACCCATGATTAAGGCGTCATTGGGTAAATGCCCCCGTGCTCCCCGTCTCCAGCGGACAGACAGCCCACACCCCGCGGTTGACGGGTTGACGGTGACCACCTGGTCCACCACGACACGGACGGGGAAAGATAAAAAGCCGCGGTGAGGCCAGGGCCAGGCCCGGAGATGGCCAGGCGGCCCGCTCCCCGACCGCGATGTTCACCCCGAGACCGAGCGCAGTCACACGGGCCTTCACACGGTGCCACGAGACGGTCCTGGTGTCAGGCATCCATCATGGAGGGAGAAACGAAATGCCGATGGTGACTGTGAAAGTGATCGAAGGTGTGTTCACGTCGGAGCAGAAGCGGGAAGATGATCCACAAGATCACCGAGACGATGGTCGAAATCGAGGGCGAGAATCTCCGGCCGGTGACCTGGGTACTCGTCGAGGAGGTTCGCAGTGGTGACTGGGTATCGCTGGCAACGGCCTAACGACGGCCGACGTCAAGGCTCTGCAGGGGCAGCCTGCCACGGTCGCGGCGGGCTGAGCCCTACCGCCGGTGAGCGTGCGGGTGCGGCTGCTCGGTCATCCGCTTATCGAAGGCCGAACCGGGCAGCCGTGCCAGCCTCGGGGGCAGAAGTCCTGGGCGCTGCTGGCCCGGGTGGCCCTGGCCGAGCGGCCGCTGACCAGGGGGGAGCTTGCCGCGGAGCTGTTCGGCGAAGCGAATGACCCGCTCGGGGCGCTGCGATGGTGCCTGGCCGATCTGCGCCGCTGCTGCGGGGACCCGGAGCTTCTGCGCGGTGATCCGGTGCGGCTGACCGTCGGCTCGTTGTGGCTTGACGTCTGGGCGCTGCAGGACGGCACTCTGCCCGCGGCCGATATCGGCGGGGAGTTGCTGGCAGGTGTGGAGCCACGCGACTGCCCCGCGTTCGGCATGTGGCTGATGCTGGCCCGCGGCCGGTGCGCGGCCCGGTCGCAGGAGGAGCTTCACCAGGTGGCGCTGCGCCTGCTGGCCGCGGGCGACGCGGAGGCAGCCGCCTCGCTGGCCGGGCGCGCCGCGGCTCAGGACGTACTGGAAGCGCCGGAGGTGGCACCGATGAGTTCCAGTCGGTTCAGCGTGTACCCATCGACGAGGACCTCGGTGTCCGTTACCGTCGCGGTCGTCCCGCGGCTCGCGGCACCGGTCTCAGCTATGCCACCCGCCGGCGGACGAATCCGCCTTCCGTTCTAACCCGGTCATCATGGTGGCCGGCGGCTCAGTCGGGCAGCTCGATCGGGCCGATGTCGGCGAACACGTCCCCGGGTCCGGGATTGTCGGGGTGGGTTCGGCCGCCGAGGTGATGCATGATCCCCCAGACCGCGTTCAGCGAGGTCTGGACCGCGCCCTCGGCCCACGCCGGTGTCCAGGAGACATCGTCGCCGGCGATGAAGATGCCGCGCTGTTCGGGCGGCAAGTGATCTTGCATGAAGTGGGCGTACATGCGGTGGTTGTACCGGTAGTGGCCGGGCAGCGCGCCCTTGAAGGCCCCCAGGAAGTGCCGGTCGGCTTCCCAGGACACGGTGATGGGGTCGCCGACGATATGGCTGGCGATGTCGACGTCCGGATAGATCTTGCTCAGGGCGTTGAGCGCGAGCCGGACCCGGCGGTCGACCGGCTCGGGCAGCATCTTCAGCGCGTCGCTCATCCAGGAGTAGGTCAGGCAGATCACGCCGGGCTGGCCGGGACCGTTGTCGAACAGGTAGGTGCCGCGGGTCAGCCGGTCGGTGAGCGTCATGCTCAGGACGTCGCGGCCGGTGCGCGGGTCGCTGTCCTTCCAGAACGGCCGGTCGACCATCACGAAGGTCTTGGAGGACTGCATATAGCGCGTGCGGTCCAGCGCCGTCCATATCTTCTGGGAGAACAGGGACTCCTCGCATTGGATCTGCGTGGTGAGCAGCCAGCTCTGGCAGGTCACCAGCACCGCCGCGTACCGGCGGGTGTCACCCCAGGCGTCCGTGACCGCGATCCGGCCGTCGCCCGCGCGCGTGATCCGCGCGACGCCAGGCCTAGGCGCGCCGGAGTGCAGCGAGGCCAGCGAGGTACCGGCCGGCCAGTGGGCGAGCCGGGGCGCGGGGTGGCGCCAGATCCTGCGGGGAACCTGCTCGGCGCCGCCGACCACCAGCCGCTGGTTCTCGTCACAGCCAGTCATCACGACCCGGAAGATCTCCAGCATGGAGTTCGGATAGTCCGAGTCCCAGCCGCCGGTACCGAACCCGACCTGGCCGAAGACCTCGCGGTGGTGGAACGACCGCGAGGAGAACGCCTTCGAGCTGGCCACGAAGTCGTAGAACGTGCGGTCGTCCCAGCGGGGCACCAGATCGTTCCACAGGGACTTCAGCGTCCCGACGTCGCGCGCCCGGATCGCGTCCTGGATGGAGGTGTAGCGCACCTCCTCCAGGGCCTGCGCCCATGCGTCGGCGACCTCGGTGAACATCGGGGGAAGGTCGTCCAGCGTGCGCGCATAGTACGTGACGCCCTCGAGGTCGATGACCGTGCTGCCGGCCGCTTCGGTCAGCGGGTTGGGGAACGGCCGGGTATGCAGGCCCACCATGTCGACGTAATGGTAGAAGGACGTCGACGACACCGGGAACCGCATTCCGCCCAGCTCCGCGACCACGCCGTCGGCTCCCTCGAACGCCTGCGAACGAAGCCGCCCACCCATCCGCGAGGCCTCGTAGACCACCGGCTTGAGGCCGAGCCTCATCAGCTCATACGCAGCGACCAGCCCGGAGATGCCGGCGCCGACGACCGCGACCTCCTCGCCATGCCGTCCGGCCGGGATCGACCCCAGGCCGGCCGGGTGCGCGATCCAGTCGTCGAACGGAAACGGGAAGTCCGGGCCGAACATCGTGACCGGGCCCGTCTCCCCCAGGGAAGCATCACGGCTACGTTCGTTCACCATCAAAGCGCCTAACGCCGGGCGGACAGGCCTGCTACGCGCGAGGATACGCAGCACCGCACCATACATTCAACGCAGGTACGGGGACTTTCCGGCGAGGTCGGTTTGCGGTGCCGGTATGGTGGGGGACAGGTCGAGAGGCGCTGCAACGGGCTGTGGCCCGCCACGCTCGACCGGGACCGCGTATCAAAGGGCGCCTCCTATTACAGGAGGCGCCGGTGGATATGTCATCTGTGGCAGGGGCGAGCAAGGTCCTGCGTCAGCTTCTGGATCAGCGCATCGTGGTCCTCGATGGGCCGTGGGGCACCATGTTGCAGGGTGCCGGGCTCGGTGAGGCTGACTACCGCCCAGAGTGGCTGCGTGATCATCCGCGGGATGTGACGGGTGATCCGGACCTGCTGAACCTGACCCGTCCGGATGTCGTGCTGGATATCCACCGGCAGTACGTGGCGGCGGGGGCGGACATCGTCACGACGAACACGTTCACCGCGACGAGCATCGGCCAGGCGGACTACGGGCTGCAGTCGCTGGTGCGGGAGATGAACCTGCGGGGCGCGCAGCTGGCGCGCCAGGCGGCGGATGAGGCGGGCGGCCGCTTCGTCGCCGGATCGATGGGTCCGCTCAACGTCACCTTGTCGCTGTCTCCGCGGGTGGAGGACCCGGCCTACCGGGCCACCTCGTTCGACGAGGTTTACGCGGCCTACGCCGAGCAGGCCGCGGCGCTGGCCGACGGCGGCGTCGACCTGCTGATGATCGAGACGATCTTCGACACGCTGAATGCGAAGGCCGCGATGGCGGCCGCCCGCGCGGTCGCACCGCACCTGCCGTTGTGGATCTCGGTCACGATCGTGGACCTCAGCGGGCGGACGCTGTCCGGGCAGACGATGGAGGCGTTCTGGCGCTCCGTCGAGCACGCCGGCCCGCTGGTGGTGGGAGTGAACTGCTCGCTGGGCGCGGAGGAGATGCGCCCGCACGTCGCGGAGCTGTCCCGGCTGGCCAGCACCTACACGGGGTGCCATCCCAACGCCGGCCTGCCGAACGCGTTCGGCGGCTACGACCAGGCGTCGGAGGAGACCGCGCGGCTGCTCGGCGAGTTCGCCGCGGCGGGGATGGTGAACATCGTCGGCGGATGCTGCGGGACGACGCCCGCGCACATCGCGCGGATCGCCGCGGCCGTGGCCGGCCTTCCGCCCCGGCCGGTGCCCGGCCCGCCGGGGCGCACCCGGTTCAGCGGGCTGGAGCCCTTTGAGATCGGCCCTGACACCGGGTTCGTGATGATCGGGGAACGCACCAACGTCACCGGGTCCAAGCGGTTCCGGCGCCTCGTCGAATCGGATGACCAGCACGGTGCCATCAGCGTCGCGCTGGAGCAGGTGCGCGGCGGCGCGAACCTGCTGGACGTGAATATGGACGCCGACCTGCTGGACAGTGAGCAGGCCATGACCATGTTCTTGAATCTGGTGGCGGCCGAACCCGAAGTAGCCCGCCTGCCGATCATGATCGACAGCTCACGGTGGCGCGTGCTGGAAGCCGGGCTCAAGTGCGTGCAGGGCAAGGGCGTGGTCAACTCGATCAGCCTCAAGGAGGGCGAGGGCCCGTTCCTGGAGCAGGCCAGGCGGATCCGCGATTTCGGGGCCGGAGTGGTGGTGATGGCCTTCGACGAGCTCGGACAGGCCGACACCGCCGAGCGCAAGGTGGCCATCTGCGGCCGCGCCTACGACCTGCTCACCGGGCAGGTCGGCTTTCCCCCCGAGGACATCATCTTCGACCCCAACGTCCTCGCGGTGGCGACGGGGATTGCCGAGCACAACGGCTACGCGAAGGCGTTCATCGACGCGCTGCCGCTGATCAAGCAGCGCTGCCCGGGCGCGCAGACCAGCGGGGGCATCTCCAACCTGTCCTTCGCCTTCCGCGGCAATGACGTGGTACGCGAGGCGATGCACTCGGCCTTCCTCTTCCACGCGGTGCGGGCCGGCCTGGACATGGGCATCGTCAACGCCGGGCAGCTCGCGGTCTACCAGGACATCCCGGCTGACCTGCTGGAGCTTGTCGAGGACGTGCTCTTCGACCGCAGGCCGGACGCGACTGACCGGCTGGTCGCGTTCGCCGAGACCGTGCGCGGCCCAGGAGCCGTCCGCACGGTGGACCTGACCTGGCGGGAGGCTCCGGTGGAGCAGCGCCTCAGCCATGCCCTCGTGCGCGGCATCACCGACTTCATCGAGGCCGACACGGAGGAGGCGCGGCAGCGGGCCGCGCGGCCCCTCGACGTCATCGAGGGGCCGCTGATGGACGGCATGAAGGTCGTCGGGGACCTGTTCGGCGCCGGGAAGATGTTCCTGCCCCAGGTGGTCAAGAGCGCCCGGGTGATGAAACGCGCGGTCGGCTACCTGGAGCCGTTCATGGAAGCGGAAAAGGAACAGGCCCGGCTGCAGGGCCAGCCGAGTGAACGCCGCGGCCAGGGCAAGATCGTCATGGCGACGGTCAAGGGTGACGTGCACGACATCGGCAAGAACATCGTCGGGGTCGTTCTCGGCTGCAACAACTACGAGGTCATCGACCTCGGCGTGATGGTGCCCGGCACGGTCATCCTGGACACCGCGGTCACCGAGGGAGCCGATGCGGTGGGGCTGTCCGGGCTGATCACCCCGTCGCTGGATGAGATGGTCAGCGTCGCCACCGAGATGCAGCGCCGCGGGCTGAAACTGCCGCTGCTCATCGGCGGCGCCACCACCTCACGCCAGCACACCGCGGTGCGGATCGCCCCCGCCTACGACGGCGCCACCGTGCACGTGCTCGACGCTTCCCGGGTCGTCGGCGTGGTCTCGGACCTGTTCAGCGACGACCGGGCCGAGGTGCTTGCCGCCGCCAACCGGGCCGAGCAGGAACACCTGCGAGAGCAGCACGAGAAGTCACGGCACCGTCCCCTGCTGTCCCTCGGGCAGGCCCGGGCGAATCCTGAACGGATCCCGTTCGACGACCTGCCTGTCCCGGCGTTCGCGGGCGTCCGCACCGTCCAGCCGGACCTGAGCACGCTGCGCGGGATGATCGACTGGCAGTTCTTCTTCCTCGCCTGGGAACTGAAGGGCAAGTACCCGGCGATACTCAGCCAGCCGGCCGCACGAGAGCTGTTCGAGGACGCGAACACCCTGCTCGACGAGATCATCGCCCACGGCACCTTCCGGGCCCAGGGCACGTACGGCTTCTGGCCCGCGCACTCCGAAGCCGACGACATCCTGATCAGCCCAGGCCACAACCAAATCAGGCTGCCGATGCTGCGCCAGCAGACCGCCAAGCCCTCGGGAAGGCCGAACCGGTGCCTGGCTGACTACGTGGCCCCGGCCGCGGACCATCTGGGCGGGTTCGCCGTGGCCATCCATGGGGCAGAGGAACTCGCCGCCACCTACCAGGACCACCGCGACGACTACCAGTCGATCATGGTCAAGGCGCTGGCCGACCGGTTCGCCGAGGCATTCGCCGAGCACATTCACCTGCAGGCCCGACGCGACTGGTACGAACCGGACGCCGACCCGGCGATCGAGGACCTGCACGCCGAACGTTTCCGCGGCATCCGCCCCGCGTTCGGCTACCCCGCAAACCCAGACCACAGCCTGAAACGAACCTTGTTCGGCCTGCTCGGCGCCGAACGACTCGGCATGGCCCTGACCGAATCGTGCGCCATGACCCCCGCTGCCAGCGTCAGCGGACTGCTATTCGCCCACCCCGCGTCGCGTTACTTCACCGTCGGACGCATCGGCCGGGACCAGGCCGAGGACTACGCACGCAGGTGCGGCATCAGCCTCACCGAAGCCGAACGCTGGCTGCGTCCCAACCTCGCCTACGACCCCTGAGGAAGGACGGGCCCGCAGGCCTCACGGCCGGGATTCGAGGGCCACCGACGTCGCTGATCGGTTGGGCGCGAAGGTCCGGATCATGGCGTCCTGGGTGAACGAGGCGACGAGGCGCCCGTCCTGGGTGAGCACTTGCCCGCGGACGTAGCTCATGCCGGCGCCGACGTAGCTGCTCTCGTGGTGGTAGCGAATCCAGCCGTCCCACTGCACGGGATCGTGGAAGCTCACCCCGATGGCCATGACCGCGGTCGAGACGGAGTGATGTGCCTGGGAGGTGCCGATCCCGGGATGGGCCCGCATCGTCGCGGAGATGGACAGGTGACCGAAAAGAGTGTACGTTCACTTACTTTAGAGCGGCCGCCGCCCGTCCGCAACCGCGCCGCCGGCCCGTCCCGGCCCGTCCCCGTCCCGGCCCGTCCCCGTCCCGTCCCGGCCGCCCCGTCCCCGGGGTCATCGGGCCAGCTCGGCGTTAGCGTCGATAATTAAGTTGACGGCGTTTACTCTCACCCTGCATACTCGTTTTGGTTAACGGTGTAAACACGATCATGGCAGGGGGCCTCAGATGATCAGCATGCAACTCCTGGACGGCGTACTCGTGGCTCTGGCGGGTCTCGTGGGCGCGGCGGTCGTGCTCGCGGCCGCGATCATGGCGGCGACCGCCGTCAGCAAGCCCGGCCAGTCGCCGCACGGCGGCATCCGGCGGGAGATGCCGACGCAGCCGCAGCCCGACACCGACGACGACCGCGTGCTCGTGCTGCACTGACCGCGCACGACCCGGAAAACGAGGGAAACCCCGGGTCACTCGCCGGGATCGGGGACGGCGCGCAGGTACGGGGCCATCATCAGCGGGGTCACGCTGAGCACGCCGGACTCGACCGGGAGGGTGACGCCGGTGATCCACCGGGCTTCGTCGCTCGCCAGGAACGTCGCCGCCCATCCGACGTCCCAGCCGGTCCCGGCCGTCCCGAGCAGACCCGCCTCGGACCGCATCGTGTTCATGAACTCGGCGCGGGCCCCAGGCGCGGAGACCGACATCACCATCGGCGTGGTGATGTGGCCGGGCGCGACGGCGTTGACCCGGATGCCCTGACGGCCGTGCGAGTACGCCATGTCGACCGTCATGGCGATCAGCCCGCCCTTGGCCGCCGAATAGGCGACGGTGCCGTCGCCCCGCAGGGCCGAGATCGACGCCACGTTGACGACCGCCCCGCCGCCACCTGCGGCCATCACCGGCACCGCGTACTTGGATGCGAGGAAGGCGGTCCGGAGGTTGATGTCGAAGGCCCGGTCCCAGACCTCCTCGGTCGTGTCCACGACCGTGCCGAGCGACGCCAGCCCGATGTTGTTCACCAGGATGTCGACCGTCCCGAAGGCGTCAACGGCCGCGCGGACCATCGCCTCGCACGCGGCCGCCTGGGTGACGTCGGCACCGAAGACCGCCGCCTTGCCGCCCTCCTCCTCGATCATCTGCCGCGTCAGTTCGGCCCGCTCCGGGTACAGATCGACGAGCAGGACGCTCGCTCCCTCCCGGGCGAGCACGACCGCGGTCGCCTTGCCCGTGCCGATTCCCGGGCCGGGCGTCGAGCCTGCCCCGGTGACGATCGCCACCTTGCCCTCGACCCGGCCGGCACGTTCCACCATGTGACGTTCCCCTTTCCTCGTCGAAACCGCGTAGTCGAAACCGCGTAGTCGAAACCGCTTACCAGCGCGTCAGAAGCGCCGCGCCGGCCTCGAAGCCGCCGACGTTGGTCACCGCGGCGACCTCCGCGCCCGCGACTTGCCGGTGGCCGGCCTCGCCGCGGAGCTGGCGCACCGCCTCGGCGGTGTGACCGAACGCGGCATGCAGGCGCCCGCCGGACAGCTGGCCGCCCCAGGTGTTGAGCGGGAGCTCACCGCCCAGGGCGATGCGCGTGCCCCCGTCGACGAACGCGCCGGCCTCGCCGGTCCCGCAGAAGCCCATGGCCTCGAGCCACCAGACGGCCTCGATGGTGAAGCCGTCGTAGAGCTGGGCCACGTCGACGTCGCCGGGGCGCAGGTCGGTCCGCGCCCACATCGCCGCGGCGGCGCCGTAGCCCACGCGCCCCATGTCCTCCCACTGCTCCCACGACGGCCGGCCTTCCACGACCCCGGCCATCGCCTCGATGCGGACCGGCGCCCGCAGATCGGGCCCGGTCTCGGCGGCCGAGACGACGATGGCGGTGGCGCCGTCGGCGGGGACGTCACAGTCGTACAGGCAGATCGGTGACGAGATCATCCGCGCCGCCAGGTAGTCGCCGACGGTCAGCGGCGAGGTGTACACGGCATCCGGGTTGAGCGCGGCATGCGCCCGCTGCGTCACCGGGATCCACGCCAGCTGCTCGCGGGTGACGCCGTAGTCGTGCATGTAACGGGCGGCGTACGGGGCCACCTGGCAGACCGGCGACAGCATCCCGACGGGGAGCAGCCAGGCGAGCGGCCCCTCGGCCGCCGGCTTGGTCGACCCGTACGCCGGACGCCCCCCGGCGTTGCGGCTGGCGCTGCCCTCCTTCACCGTCCGCCAGATGACGGCGTGGCGCGCCTGGCCGGTGGCCACCGCCTGGGCCGGACCGTAGAAGGGCAGCGACATCCCCTCGACGATCCCCTGGCGCCACGCGATCCCCTGGCGCCACGTCGTGGTGATCCCGAGCGCATCCTGGACCTCATACAGGTTCCCGTTCGCGTAGCCGGGCAGGTTCGCCACGCCTCCGCCCGGGAACATGGCCAGCCCTCGCCCGGCGTCCTCGACGGCGGCGAGGATGGCGTCGATCGTGAGCGCCAAGCCCGACCGGTCCACCTGTCGGCCGATGACCGACTGGCCGACCCCGGAGATCACCACCCGCCGCTCGAACAGGTCGGTCCCCATCACATTGCTCGGCCCGCCGCTATGAAACTGGGGATCGCGTAGCCACCCGGTCCAGGTTCGAAGCCGACGTCGACCGCCATGCCGATGGCGGCCTGCTCCGGTGGGCAGCCGCGGAGCCGGCCGGCCACCCGTACGCCGGGATGACCGGGGAACTCGACCAGCACGATGGCGTACGGAACCTCGAGGTCCGGAAGCCAGCGCTGGTAGTTGACCGTGAAGCTGTAGATAACACCGCGGCCGGTGATCTCGACGGGGACCATCGCCCGGCCCCGGCACGACCGGCATATCCCTCTCGGCGGAAACGACTCGGCACCGCAGGACGAGCAGCCCTCGACGACCAGACGGCCTTCCTTAGCCGCGGCCCAGAACACCTCGGTCTCCTCGGTGACGGCCGGCGGTATCCCTGTCGTAGCGTCCATGGTCCTATCCCTGAGCCTGACCTACCACACCGGCGGCGAGAATCATGGCGCCGAACGGCCCTGGTCCCCGCCCCTGCACCTCGACCACTCTCAGTCGCGACAACGGCCCTGGCATGTGCTTCTCCTGGTTCAGTTCGCTCACCCTATCCCCTCTATCCGAAAAAGTGAGCATTTGCTATCTTCAAGCGACGGGGCCGTCCCGAGAGTCACTCGCGAAGGAGCAGGGTTGCCAGGCGATCGCATCATCTTCGGCGCGGCCGCCATCCCGGAGCCGGACCGTGACTGGCTGGCCGCGGCCGAACGTCTGCCGATCGAATCGGTCTGGCAGGGCGGCCACGTCCTGCCGCCGAGCCAGACCGGCGAGGCGATCACCCGCCTCGCCCTGATGACCGCGTGGACCGAACGGGTGCGGGTAGGGACGGCCGTCCTCCTGCTGCCCCTGTATCACCCGGTGATCGTGGCCAAGCAGCTCGCCGACCTCGACTCCCGGTCCGGTGGCCGGGTCAGCGTCGGCGTGGGCGTGGGCGGGGAGTTCCGCCGCGAGTTCGACGCCGTCGGCGTGCCGGTCGCCGAGCGCGGCTCCCGCACCGACGAGGCCATGGAGCTGCTCCGCCTGCTCTGGAGCGGCGGACCGGTCAGCCATCACGGCAGGTTCTTCCGGCTCGACGAGGCCGAGCTCCGGCCGGTGCGGCCGCCGGGAGCCGTCACGCCGGCCATCCAGCCCGGTGGCCCGCCGCTGCTCGTATCCGGCCGCAAGCAGCCGGCCATGCGCCGCGCCGCCCGTCTGGGTGACGGGTGGATGCCCTATCTCGTGTCGCTGGACGCCTACTCCCGGTCGGTGCGCGCCATCGAGGCAGAAGCGCAGGCGGCCGGCCGGGACCTGGCGGGCTTCGAGTGGATGATGTGCCTCTACTGTTCTATCCGCCGGGACGGTGACCGTGCCCGCCACGACGTCGCCACGTTCCTCGGCGGTGCCTACGGCGATAAACCGGGCGCCATGCTCGACCGCATCGCCCCCGCGGGCACGCCGGAGGAGGTCGCCGCCCGGCTCCAGGACTACGTCGACGCAGGCGTCCGTCACTTCGTGATCTCCCCGGCCGCACCCGACGACACGCTCGAGGTGGTCACTCTGGCCGCGGAGGAAGTGCTGCCACGCCTGTCCGTTCGGGCTCCCATAGCGTGACGTCGTGAACGCTCCGTCCGCCGGACTGCCGTGCGCGGGCCTTACGGTCGTCGAGGTCGCGGTCGGCACCAGTGACCTCGGCCTCGGGCTGGCTGGGGGAGTGCCGGGCATGCTCCTCGCCGACCTCGGCGCCAGCGTCGTCCGGGTGGTAGGCGCGGCGGCGATGCCGATCGATTCCGGCGTGACATGGCGCCGGGCCTGGCACCGCGACAAGCGGATCGTCGCCACCGACGACCCCGGCGAGGTGTTCGCGCTGCTCCGCGACGCCGACGTCGCGCTGGTGTACGGGCCGGAGGCACTGGTCGAAGGCCGGGGCCTGGGCTACCGCGACCTGCGGGCGGCGAACCCGTCGCTCGTCTACGCCCGGTGCCGCCCGAGCCGGACGTCCCAGGGGAGCGTCGAGGACTTCGGCCTCCTGGTGGAGGCCAGGGCCGGGTTCTGCACCCAGCTCGCCGGCCACCGGCCCGGGTGGTGGACTTCTCGGCGTTTGTGGCGGGGCCGCTCGCCGCGGAGATCCTCGCGGACCTGGGCGCGGACGTCATCAAGGTCGAGCCGCCGGAAGGCGAGGCGATGCGGGCCGCCGCGTACGCCATCGCGGCCTGCCAGCGGGGTAAGCGCAGCCTGGCGCTGAACATCGGCGCACCGGAGGCCCGGCCGGTCGTCGAGCAGCTTCTGAAGTGGGCCGATGTCGTCCTGCACAACTTCCGCGTCGGCGTAGCGGAGCGCCTGGGCATCGACGAGGACACCGTCGCCCGGCTGAACCCGGACGCCGTGTACTGTCACGCCAGCGCGTTCGGCACCACCGGCCGCCGGGCCGCCTTCCCGGGCAACGACGCGCTCATGCAGGCGGTGACCGGGTTCGAGCGGGCCGTCGGCGGTGCCGGCAACGACCCGCTGGCGGCGACGTGGATCCCGATCGACATGTCCGGAGGATGGGTCGCCGCGGCGGGCATGCTGGCCGGCCTGTACGCCCGGGCGTCGGCCGGCCGGGGACAGCGAGGACAGCACGTGGCGCCGAGCCTGCTCGGCGCCGGGATACTGATGCAAAGCGGGGTATTCGAGCGCGACGGCGAACTGGTGCGCGGTCCCGAGCTCGACGCACGGCAGACCGGATACGGCCCCGGATACCGCATCTATTCCGGCGGCGACGGCCGCTGGTTCGCGCTCGTCCTCCCCGACCACCAGGCCTGGCTCCGGCTGGCCTCGCTACCGGAGGTCACGTCGCTCCCGGCGACGTACGCGCCGCTGCGCGGTGGCGCCCTCGACGCCGTGGCCCGCCAGGCCGAGACGGTCCTCGAAACCGCGTTCGCGACCGCGCCCGCGGCGCAGTGGGTCGATCGGCTGCGGGGCCTGGGGTTGCTCGCCGAGCTCATCGAGCCGCTGGACCGCGACGGCTTCCGGCGTGCCGTCCTCGACGATCCGGTGAACCGTCAGCTCGGCCGGGTGATGTCCTACGAGACCGCCGACTGGGGCCACTTCGAGCAGATCGGCCCGCTGCTGCGTTGCGGACCCACGGAGCCCCTGGCCGACGGCGGTCCCCGGCTGATGCTCCCGGGCATCGGCGAGCACACCGTGCAGGTCCTCACCGAGCTGGGCTTCGGCGGCGGGCAGATCGAGGCGCTCCTCGCCGCGAAGATCGCCCGGCAGCTAGAGGATTAGAGGCTGCGCCGGGGAGAATCCGAGGATGAGCTTTGATCCCTATGCTCCGTACGGTGCCATGCTCGAGACGACCTGCCGGCTGGTCACGTGGAACGTGTGGGGTCGTTACGGTGAGTGGGCGGCGCGGCTTGACGGGATTATCGCGGAACTGAAACGTTCCGCCCCGGACATCGTCTGCCTGCAGGAGGCATGGGCGACGCCCGAGGTGAGCGAGGCGGATCTGGCAGGCGAAGCACTGGGCTTGCCGTACCGGTTCGCCTGGGGTGACTGGCCGCAAGACGGATGGATGTCCGGAGGCGCGGTCTGCTCGCGCTGGCCGATCGCCACCCGCGAGCAGCGGCCGCTGCCTGGCGGCGCCGACGCGGCGGGCTCCGCCGCGTATGCGGGAATTGATGGTCCGCGCGGCCTGGTCCAGGTGTTCGCCGTCATGCTGGATTACCCGCTGCACGCCAGCGGCATCCGCCAGCATCAGGTCCGGGAACTGGCTGATTTCGTGAGCGAAGCCGCCTCACGAAGCCATCCGGTCATCATCTGCGGGGACTTCAACGCCGGTCCCGACTCCGATGAGCTCCGCATGCTTACCGGCCGCAGCCAGCCGCCCGTCCCCGGCATGGTGTTCTACGACGCCTGGGAGGTCGCTGGCGATGGCGGTCCCGGGTTCACCTGGTCAAACCGGAATCCGCTCGCTGCGGTATCCCTGCTGCCGGACCGGCGGTTCGACTACGTGCTGTCAGCCTGGCCGCGGCGAGGCGGTGCGGGACATCCGACCAGGTGCGAATTGCTCGGCGTCCGCCCGCGCCAGGAAGCCCAGCTGTCTGACCATCACGGCGTCGCAGCCGACCTTCGCTACTAGCGCCGCCGGGAAGCGGCCGCGGGCCGCGGCGGAAGTCCCCTCCGCTGAGCCGCCCGCAAATTCTGGCGTCATCAGAATCGCGGCGTGGAGACTCCGGCCTTCAGGGCGGGGAGGAAACGCCGCGTCACCCCCCGGAAATGTCAGTGGTATCCGATAGTGTGTTCGCATGTCCCGGTACCGGCTGCTCCCACGCCCGCCCAGCAGGCGGTGCTGCGGGACCACTGCGGGCACGCCCGGTACGTGTGGAACCTGGCCGTTGAGCAGCACGCGCACTGGCACCCGGGCCGCACCAGCGCGCCCGGCTACCTGGAGCAGTGCCGGCAGCTCACCGCCGCGCGGGCGGAATACCCGTGGCTGGCCGCCGGCTCCCAGACGGTCCAGCAGCAGGCGCTGCGCGACTTCGCCCAGGCGATGGCGGCGTTCGTCGACCCGGGGAACCCGGCCGGGCGGCCGTCGTGGCGCAAGGCCGGGCGGGATGAGGGATTCCGGATCACCGGGCGGCGCGGGCGGCAGTGGGACGTGCGCCGCCTGTCCCGGCACGTCGGCCAGGTCTGGGTGCCCAAAGCCGGGTGGGTAAGGTTCCGCTGGTCCCGCGCCGTGCCCGCGGGGGTGAAGTCCTACCGGGTCACGATGGACCGCGCCGGGCGCTGGCATGTCGCCTTCGCGGCCGTTCCCGATCCGGTCCCGGCACCGGGCACCGGCGAGACCGTGGGGATCGACCGGGGCGTGGTGGTCTCCGCGGCCCTGTCCACGGGCGAGTTGCTGCACGCACCCGCCCTGACCGGGCGGGAGCGGATCAGGCTGCGGCGGCTGCAGCGCAGGCTCGCCCGCGCCAAGCGGGGATCGAACCGCCGCGGCCGGGTCAGACAGGCGATCGCCCGGCTGCGGGCCCGCGAGACGGACCGGCGCAAGGACTGGGCGGAGAAGACCAGCACGGACCTGGCGCGCCGCTTTGACGTGATCTGTGTCGAGGACCTGAAGATCGGTAACATGACCCGGTCCGCGAGAGGAACGCGGGAGAGCCCGGGCCGGAACGTCCGGCAGAAGGCCGGGCTGAACCGCGGGATCCTGCGGTCCGGGTGGGGGCTGCTGGTGCGCCGGCTGGAGGACAAGGCCCCGGGCCGGGTGGAGAAGGTCAGACCCGCGTTCACGAGCCAGCGGTGCTCGGCGTGCGGGCAGGTGGACCGGGACTCGCGTGAGAGTCAAGCCGTCTTCCGGTGCACCGCCTGCGGTTTCGCCGGCCACGCGGACGTGAACGCGGCCATCAACATCGCGGCGGGGCACGCCGTGACTGCGCGGGGAGGCGACGGGAGTACCCGGCCCGTGAACCGCGAACCTCAGCTGCTGCTCCAACCGGCGTAGTAGCTGGAATCCCCCGCCTTCAGGCGGGGGAGGATGTCAATTGTTGTGAGGGTCCCTTTACTGTCCGGCAGATGCTGCGCATCCTGGTTCTTGACCCTCAGGCCGAGAGGACTGCGCAGTGGCTGTGGCAATCGTCCTGGCGGCCGCCGCGGCGTTCCTGTCCGCCCTTGCGGTGGTGCTCCAGCGGGTTGCCCTGGAGTCGGCCCCCGTCGGCTCCAGCTTCAGTCCGCGCCTGATGACCCACGCGCTGCGGAAACGTGGCTGGCTGATCGGCTTCGGCCTCATGCTCTGCATGTTCGTCCTGCAGGCGTCGGCACTGCGCTTCGGCCAGCTCAGCGTGGTCCAGCCGGTGCTCACCGGCGAGCTGATCTTCCTCGTGATCATCTTGGTGACGGCCTTCCATCGCAGCGTCGGCTGGCGCGAGCTGATGGGGATCGCGGCCATCGTGGCGGGTCTGGCCGGCTTCTTCGCCGCCGCGTCGCCCGCTCTCGGCACGGGGCAGCCCACCGGCAGGGCGTGGCTGGCGGTTTCGCTGGCGAGCGCAGCGTGCGTACTGGCGCTCGTCGCGGCGAGCCGCGCCGGTCCCCGCTGGTGGCGGGCCGCTGCGCTCGGCGCCGCCTCAGCTGTCCTGTTCGCGTGCAACGCTGCCCTGACGAAGACCCTGACCGCGTTGCTGCACCATGGCGGCTGGGTTCACGTGTTCGGGAACTGGGACCCCTATGCGCTTGGCCTCACCGGCGCGTGCGGGCTGTTCCTCTTGCAAAGCGCCCTGCACGCGGGGCCGATCGCCGCCTCGCGCACCACCAGCGTCATCGTCAATCCCTTGGCCAGCATCGTCATCGGAGTCACCGCTTTCGGCGAGCGGCTGCGCCCGGGGCCAGGATTCGTGACCCTCGACGTTCTGGCCCTCACGGTCATGTGCGCCGGTGTCATGGTCCTGATCCGCTCGCCCCTGGTGGGGGGCATGAGCGGAACGCGCAGCGACGAGCACCTCGGTGCCGATCCCATCGCGGGCATGGACAAGGAAAGCGTTGCCGCCCATGGCAGCAACGCTGCGAGCCCCAGCCCCCGGATTCCTGACATAACGCTCCCTAACGGGGAGCCGCAGGGCGGCTGATCCGCCGGGAGCCGCCGCCAGCCGCTGCGGAGCCTAGGCTGGGACATTCACGGCGAAGGCAAAGGAGCGGCGATGGACGGGCAGCCGGTTATCTCGGTCAGGGGCGAGGCCTCGCTGGAGGTCGAGCCCGAGGTCGCCATCATGACCGTCACGATCGAGGCACGCGACCGCGACCGGCGGACGGTGCTCGGCCGGCTGGCCAGCCGGAATCAGCACGTGACCGGCCTGATCAAGAGCCACGGCGAGGCGGTGGAGAAGGTGGAAAGCGGGCCTGCCAGCGTCCGTCCGGACATCAGGGATAAGAAGAGCGGTAGTGAGCGCGTGGCTGGTTACCTGGGGCGGGCCAGCGTGAGGATCACGGTCCGGGACTTCACCATCCTGGGCGAGCTGGTGACCAGTCTTTCGGAGGAGGATCTGGTCACGGTGGCCGGACCCTGGTGGGCGTTGCGCCCGGACAGCCCGGTCTACCGCGACGCGCGGCTCGCTGCTGCGCGAGACGCCATGGTGCGCGCCCGGGAGTACGCCGAGGCCTTCGGCGGCGACGTCGCCGGGCTGATCGAGGCAGCCGACACGGGCCTGCTCACCTCGCCGGGCGAGCACGGACCCCGCTTCCGGGCCACGTCTGCCAGCCGCGCAGTCGGGTTCGCCGGGCAGGCGCCTCAGGCCGAGCTGGACTTCGAACCCGCCAGGCAAACGGTGACCGCCCAGGTCGAGGCGCGCTTCGCCATGACCGTTCCGGCGAGATAAGCGTTCTCGGGGCGTCAGCTAGCCCGCCATCGCCGGTGCGTGGTCCAGCAGCCCGAGGAGGCTAGCGGTGTTCCCGCGGAGGACCCGGTGCGTGACCGCGGTGCCGCAGCCATCCAGCCGGCCGACGTAGTCACGCGGCTCCCGGAGCCCCTCCGGGTGCGGATAGTCCGAGCCGAACAATACATGGTCAGCCCCGATGGCGCCGATGAGCTCGTGGACGTCGTCCTCAGGGAACGGGCAGACCCACAGGTGCCCCGCTAGGGCCTCGCTGGGCCGGGGCGGAAGCTGGCCGCCGATCATGGGGCCGCGGCGGCCGAGCGCTGCCGCCTTGTCGACCGTCTTGAACAGCGGCTTGAGCCAGCTGGAGCCGTTCTCGATCGAGACGATCTTGACCGCGGGGTGGCGGCCGAACAGGTTGTGCAGGGTCAGCGCGATGAGCGTGTCGAACGCCCGCAGGCTCGCGTAGGTCAGCGCCGTCTGCGGGTCGGCTGGATGGCCGGGAAGAAACCCTTGACGGTGCCCTCGCTGATCAGGGCCACGGCGCGATCGCGGTCGAACTTCTTGCTGTGGTGGCTCTCGAGGGCCAGGATGAGCGCCATGCCCATCACGGCGCGGGCGGAGATGTCGGGGGACTCGAACGGGAAACCGTACCGGTCCTCGACTTCACGCCACGCCTCGGCCAGGCGGTCCATGGCTACCGCGAAATTCTCGCGATAGAACCGCCGGGCTACCTGAGGATCTCCGAAAAGCACCAGGCCGAGCAGCGGGAGCACCTGTTCCAAGGTAGAGGTGAGCTGCCGGTAGAGGCCCGTCATCGTCTCGAGTTGACGCTGGGGTGTCAGCGGCTCATCCCGGTCTACGACCGCCGTCGCGGCGACGAGATCGTCCACCGCCTTCTTGAGCGGTTCGACTACGGCCTCGAAGAACAGCTGATCCTTGCTCTCGAAGTGGCGGTAGATCACGCCTTCGCTGATGCCGCTGTGCTCGGCGATCACCTTGATAGTGGTGCCGTTCATGTCGCCGGTCTCGGTGAACGCACGCCTCGCCGCAGCCAGAATCGAACTCTTCCTGGCCTCGGCGGTTAGCCGCCGACGCGGGCGCGGCGCACCGTCGGCCGACGTGGTCGGGTGAGTAGCCGCCTTAGCCACGAGGTGGCCTAGCTCCGGGGACTCCGCCTGTGATGAGTGTGCGCATACTTTCATGGTAACCGGTCGGGCTTTCCCTCATCCGAAGACTCCATCCAAGCTGCCGCGACCCCGAAGACTTCCGCCGAAGCTGCCGCGACCCCGAAGACTTCCGCCGAAGCTGCCGCGACCCCGAAACTGCGCCGAAGCTGCCGCCACCCCGAAACTGCGCCGAAGCCACGCGGACCCGGTAATGAGTTTGCGCTTACTGTGTACCGGCGACAGGACGCCCCGGATACTTGCAGAGTGAGTCCTTATTTACTAAAATGCCCCCGACAACGACGTCCTGCGCGCTGCACCTGTAGGCGGGAACCGATGACGTATCACGAGGGTTTCTGGTCCATAGCCGCCGAGTTGCGGGCCGATCGCCGCTGGGCGCGACGGATCATGTGGATCCGCGTCACCGGCCGGCTGGTGTGCCTCACGATGCGCGCCATATCGCTGGTGGCACCCGCCGGAATCATGTTGGTCCTGTAGACCGGCCGTGACACGTCTCGAAGGAAAGAAACCTGACCAGCCTGTAACAGATCGGGGGACCTGGGCTTCGTTGAAATTTCGACGCGGCGGAGCCCCTGATCTTCCACTAGGCTCAAATCTTCTGTGGTAAAACGAGCCTCTAGCGTACACGTGAGCGAACCTCGCTATGGGTGGGGCCGGCGGGATCTTTGAGGCGAATCAGGGTGTCGGCGTGACGCGCTTCCGCAGCCTGGCCCGGCGCAACCAGTCCCTGCTGCAACGACAGCTGAAGATGCTCGATGAGATGGAACGCGGCACGCACGATCCCGAGTCGCTCGCCCAGCTGTTCCGGCTGGACCAGCTGACCACCCGCATGCGGCGGCAGGCGGAAGGCCTGATCATCCTGTCCGGCGCGGCGGCCGGGCGCGGCTGGCGCCAGCCAGTCCCCGTCGTCGAGGTGCTGCGCGGCGCGATCGGCGAGATCGAGGACTACGTCCGGGTGGACATGGCCACCGAGTCGCGTGACTTCATACCCGGCGCCGCCGTGGCCGACGTGACCCACCTGCTCGCCGAGCTGATCGAGAACGCCACGCTGTACTCGCCGCCGCAGACCCGCGTCAAGGTCAGTGCGAGCCGGGTGGCCAACGGCTACGTCGTGGAGATCGAGGACCGCGGACTCGGCATCCCCGCCGAGACGCTGGCCGCCCTGAACGAACGGCTGGGCAAGCCACCCGAGTTCGACCTCGCCGACAGCGACCAGCTCGGCCTGTTCGTGGTCAGCCGGCTGGCCGCCAGGCACGGGATCAAGATCTCGCTGCGCGGGTCAGCCTACGGCGGCACCGCGGCCATCGTGCTGATGCCGCACCATCTCGTCGTGGCCGAAGAGGATGCCGCCAGCCAGGACGCCGGGCCTGCCGCCGCCGTCGCCGGGCTGAGCCGGGGCGCGGACACCCATGCGAGCAGGCGTAGGCCGCGCCTGGAGCTCGACGGAGTCGCGGCCTCCCCGCCCGCAGGGAGCGTGCAGACCCAGCTGACGGTCCGGACCGAACGGCCGGGCGAGACCGTCATCCCGGATCAGGAGACGACCAGCCCGAGCGGCCAGTTTCCCGCCATCGGGGACTCCGACCTCGGGCTGCCGCGCCGGCTGCGCCAGGCCAGCCTGGCCCCGCAGCTCCGCGACGCCCCGCCGACCGGATCCGGCGGCGGCCGGCACGAGGAGCGCTCGGCCGAGCAGGTACGGGCCCTGATCTCATCCATCCAGCAGGGCTGGCGGAGCGGCCGTGCCGCGGCCGGCCGGCCGAGACCTTCTCCTTCAGCCCCGAGCGCAGCCGGATCCTGGACCTGTGCCTTGATCCCATCACCGTCGCCGACCTGGCCTCGGCCATCGGGCTCCCGCTGGGCGTGGTGCGCGTCCTGCTCGACGACCTCGTCCACGAGGGCTTGATCGAGGTGCGGACCATGGCGCCGCGGGGGCGGGTGACCGACAAGCAGCTGCTGAGGCAGGTGCTCGATGGACTGCACGCGCTGTGACCCCGGCAGGTACCACAGCCGTTCGGCATCATTAAAAGAATTTTCCCGAACGAACCGCGGTTTCTCGATCTCCGCCCCTTCGTGCGGCCATTGACAGGGCCTCCCCCTGTCCCTGCAGCGGCTGCTAGCCATGGCCGCCATCCCGAAAGCCACCGGATCCCGGCAGTCGCTGCAGCGCAATTCGCCGGCCTTTATCCCTGCGCCCGGGTACATCATCGCGTTCGGCGGCATTGACATCTTCGTTGGCAGCCATATCGCGCAGAACGTATTGGGCAATCCCCATATCCGGGGATTGACTCAGATCCTCACGATCGCCTGGCGATCGCGCTGATCGCGGCCGGGATCATCTACGCGCTGGTCCTCGGCGCCACGCGCCCGCGGGTTCGAGCAGGCGCCTGCGCTGTTCGAAGGCGGAGACGGCGCGGACCCGGCCCCCGCGACCCCTGCGGGTGTCCGGCTAGCCGACCGCGTCGCACCGGCCTGGGCAGCCGGCCATCGCGTCAGACGACCTCGGCCGCCGACCCCGTTCCCAGGCCGGGCGCCGGGCCGACGTAAGCGTTACCAAATTCTTATGCCTTGCTCAGGTTTCGTCAGTACCAGGAGCATCAGTGGTAAACGTAATGACAAGCAATCGTTTTCTGCATCTCGGCTGGGAGCAACGGCGTATGAATCACAGGCGCACCACTGAAGCCGGGATCGTTCCGGCGACAGACGCGGTATTAGGGACGGACGGCTCACATGACGAGCCGGGCAGCGGGTCGCCACCGTAAGCGCCTGAGCGCACAGCGGCCGCAGAGCTTGCTGTTGCTCGAGTACTCCGTCGGCGAGGGGCCGCGTGGCGTCTACCTGAACAGCGGAATCGTCCCGAACGGCAGCCGCCTGTTCAGCCCGGGCCCAGCCAGCGTCGGCACCCGCCGGGGGACCGGGACCCGGCAGGGGACCGGCGCCGGGCAGGGGATCGGCACCAGCCGGAGGGCGGACACCGGGCCAGCAGGCGGGCGGCGGGCGATTCGCGCCGCCTTGGTCAGGGACCGCCGGGCGTTCGCGATAGCGTTGTCGGCCACCCTGGCCGGCGTCACGGCGGCCGCGGTCTTCGGCATCGTCGCGCCGCTGCATTCCACCTGGATGGCCGGAGGCCGGCCCGGGGCGGCAGGCGGTCGCCCGCCCCAGGCCTCGGCGCCGTGGTCGGCCGCCCCGCTGGGCAGCCCGTCCGGGCAGGCCACCGTGCGCAGCCCGTCCGGGTCCGCCACGCCGTCCGGCCGGCCGCGCCGCACCGGTGCCTCGACGCGACCGCCCGGCCAGGCCCCCACGCCCCGCACCGGCCCAACCGCCAGCACCGTCCCGGGAACCAGCACGGGGACAGCAGCCAGCAGCCGGACAAGAACCAGCGCCGCTGCCCGCTCCTCGTCGAGTAGTGCCCGACCTGAGTCGAAGGTGGTCGTCCGGTATCTCGTGGACAGCCAGTCGTTCGGCGAATTCCAGGGCCAGGTGCAAGTCGTCAACGACGGCACGCAGCCCATCGCCAACTGGCAGATCGTCATCGCGCTGCCCGACGATACGGTGACGGCGGTCCAGAACGCGGGCGGCTTGGTCAGTCACGGCATCTTGCTGCTGCAGCCGGCCGACGTGGCCGAGGTCGTGCCGCCTGGCGGCACGCTGAACGTCTTCTTCGTCGCGGAGGGCGTCGAGACGACCCCGGCGGCCTGCGTCTTCAACGGAATCGCCTGCGCCTAGTCGGCACGATGGAACATCGAGCCAGCCATGACCGGCGCGGTGGAACATCGAGTCGGCGCGGATCCCTAGGCGAGTCGGCGCCCGCGGCAAGCCAGGCAGAAAAGCGACGTCCCGGGCGGGCCACGCAAGGCCCGCCCGGGACGTCAGCCGAGAGTTACTACCACCTGCTGCCGGTGGCGGCCACCTGCCGGTCGTGGCGACCGGTCTCGGTGGCGCTGCTGACTACCAGAATGAGGTAGACAACCGCCGCGACAAAGAACCCGACGAGCCACGAAATGTCCGCGCCGCCGAGGTGACTAACGAGCGGGCCTACATAGTCCGGCTGGCTAACGAACGGCCATTGCGCGGCGAGTCCTACCGCGTACGCCACAAGCCCGCGCCACGCGAATCTACCGTAAACGCCATCCGGGATGAAGAATGCCGTCACGTCGTAATTACCCCGGCGAACCAGGAAGTAGTCGGTCAGGTTTACCGCCGACCACGGAATGAAAATGGTCAGCAGCACGTCGAGGAAGTTGGAAAGGTTGCTGACGAAGTGCTTGTACCCGATAAGTGCGATCACGACGCCGACCGCCATCACGCACAAGAATGGCACCACGCGCAGCCATATCGATACCGACTTGAACCGGCGCCACATATTGCCGAAGGCCAGCACCTGGAACCCGCCGGTGTACGCGTTGAGGGTGTCCGAGCCGATCAGGCTCAGCACCAGCATGACCAGCGCCCACTTGCCGGAGATCTTGCCTATCGCGGCGATCGGCGACAGGTTCGGCAGCAAGGCGGCCAAGTACGCGCCGAGCACGCAGGAGATGATCGTCGTTACCACGTTGCCGAGGTAGATGGTCCAGAACAGGCGCCTCCCGCTCGTGTCGGCCGGCAGGTACCTGGTGTAGTCGGACACGAACGGCGCCCAGCTCAGCATGTCGATAACCAGCAGCGCGGCCCCGGCCAGGAACAGGCCCATGGTCGGCGCGGTCATGGACGTCTCCTTGGTCGGCAGCGAACCGAACCGGATGCCCTGGATGAGCATGATGATCATCGATATGCCGACCACGACCACGGTCACCTGCATGGCCCGGTGAATCCAGCGGTAGCCGAAGATCCCGATCACCGTGGCCGGCACGGCGATGATCACGATCCACTCCGGTATGGAGATCGAGCTGATGACCCCGTTGCCCGCGTCAGCCTCGATAACGAGCTGCGCCGCGATGAAGCCGACGTTGAGCAGCAGGACGCACGGAAACAGGAAGGCCGCCCCGTAGAAGCCGAACTGGCCGCGGGACTGGATGGTCTGCGGCACCCCGAGCTTGGGTCCCTGGGTCGCGTGCAGGGCGATGAACAGCGCGCCCGCCAGCGTCCCGGCGACGATGGCGATGACGGCCCACCAAAACGTGAGGCCGATGGCCACCACTACGCCGCCGAGCACCACGTTGAACACGTTGATGTTGGCGCCAGCCCAGAACGGGAGCTGCTGCCACGGTTTCCCGTGCCGGGCGCCGGGCGGGATCATGTCGATGTGGTGCGTCTCGACATACCGGCGCAACTGTTCATTCTGCACCACGGTCTCATTCATGACCTAAATTACCCTTCCGAAAAGGAGTTGCTCACGTCGTCGTGTAGTACCGCTTGGTCGCCCTAGACCGCTGATCAGGGCCTTAGAGCCGCTCGACGCAGGATCATGAAAGGTCTCATCCAGACCCATTGAGCATGCGTCTGGGCGCACGCGTCAGGACTGCGGCGATTCCGGGGCGTGCAGATGTGCCGGAGGCTTCGAACGCGGGGTTCCTCCGATCGGTATATATCGCCAGTCGGTGCAGCCGGAGCCAAGTCTCGGGCCGAGGTTAAATATATCGGTCGATCTCGTCGTAAATAGTCGTTTTACCTAGAGGAAACCAATCAAATGCGGTCGCACACGCGGTTACCGGACGGGCGTCCCGCGCAATTATCATCCGGTGATGTTCGCCAGGGTCTCCCGCATCTTCTGCGTCAGCGGATCGCCCGCGGGCAGGGCCCGCTCGCCGCGCGCGATGATGTCGGTGAGCAGCGTCATCGCGTCGCCCAGCCGGCCCGCAGCGTAGTAGCCGCGGGCCAGGTCCGCCCGGCAGGCCAGGGTCGTCGGGTGGTCAGCGCCGATGGTGCGCTCGTAGCCCGCGCAGGTCTCCTCGTAGAGCTGCAGCGCCGGGGCCATCCGGCCGGCGGCGAAGTTAGCCGACGCGAGGTTGCCGCGGGCCAGCAGCGTGTCCGGATGGTCCGGGCCGAGCAGGCCTTCCCGGTCGGTGAGAACCCGCTTGTACTGGGAGATGGCGTCCTTGGTCTGGCCGCCCGCCAGGTAAGCGTCGGCCAGCCCGAGGCTGGTGGTCATGGTGTCGGGATGCTCGGGGCCCTGGATGCGCTCCCGGTCGGCCAGCGAGTGCCGGTACGCGCGGATCGCCTCGGCCGGCTTTCCCGCGGCCTGGGCCGCGGCGGCGTACTCCTCGCGCGCGGCGAGGGTATCGAGATGATCGGCGCCGCGGACGAGTTCGCTGCCGGCCACAGCCTCCTCCAGGACGGCGACCGCGTCGCCGGGCTGGCCGACGGCCACCAGGGCGCGGCCGAGGCTGACCTTGGCCGCGATGGCGGCTGGGTGATCAGGCCCGAGCGTGCTCGAACGACCGTCGAGGACCCGCCGGAACCACGGAACGGCCTCCGTCGCCTGGCCGGCCGCCATCAGCGCCTCACCCAGGTAGCCGCTCACCACGAGGGTTTCCAGGCTGCCGGAACCGAGCAGCCGTTCGCTATCCGCGGTGAGCTCGCGCCAGTAGGCGACGGCCGGGCCGGTCAGCCGCGCGCTGTCCATGCTCTGCCCGGCCAGTAGCAGCAGCGGGTGGCAGCGGCCATCCGTCCACAGCACGTCCCCGGCGGCCTGCCCGAGGCTGACGGCGCACGACCGCAGGTCCGCGGCCAGCCGCGATTGCGGCTCGTCCTGGGGCCAGATCTCGAGCAGCGCATCCGCCGCGGCCCGGGCCGCCCGGTCGTAGAGGTCCTTGGGCACGGCCGCGCGGATCGCCGCCTGGATCACCGGGCTTAGCCGCACCGCCGGCGGGGTGCCCGGCGGGTCGATGGCCATCAGCCCCGCCTGCTTCAGGCTGAGAACCGCGTTCCAGCTCCGCTGCGGATCCGGCGGCTGCGCGACCTCACTCATCACAAACTGGCCGGCCGCCTTGGTGGTGAACACGGCGCCCGGTATCCCGTGCCCGTCAAGCAGCGCGGCCAGCGTCACCAGCGACCGGATGCTCACGCCCGGCGACAGGTGTTCGGCGAACTCGGCCGAGAACGTCCAGGTGACCGCGGCGGCCGACGTCTCGGCGCGGCCTGCACCCACGAGTTGCTTCTGCCGCTGCGTGAAGTGCTGCCGGTAGTCGCGGCAGGACATGCCCGAACTGGCGATCACCGCGCTGGCCTGGGCTAGCGCAAGCGGCTCGCAGCCGAGATCCCCGACCAGGTCTATCGCTCCGCTGCGCTGGTCCGGGTCGGTGCTGAGGCGGCCGGACAGGTAGTTCATGGCCTCCCGCGTGCTGAAGGCCGGCACCGGCAGGGCCAGCGCCCGGTGCTCGGCGGAGATGACCGCCGGATCGGCGGTCGTGATCAGCAGCCTGCCCGCCGGGCCCGCAGGCCACAGTCCGCGCAGGTCCGCCGCGTCGCGCAGGTCGTCAAGCACGACGAGCCACGACCGGCTGGTCTTGCCGAGCCAGTCGACGAACCGGGCCGCCACCGACTCGGCGTCGCCCGCGTCGCTGGCTCCCATCGCCGCGGCCGCCTGCACGAAGCCGGACAGCACCGACGCCCGGCTGCTGGCCACCACCCAGGTCAGCACGTCCACTCCGGGCGAGCGCCACAGCGACTCGGCGAAATACCGGGCCAGCTGGGTCTTGCCGGACGTTCCCCGCCAGTCCCAGGCCGCCGAAGGCACCTTATCGGGCACCAGGGCCACCGTGGCGCCAGGAATCAGCGTGGTCTCAAGGTCAGGAACGGTATCGGGCCTGACGGTGAAGCCATCGGCGAGCGGAGGTACCGGACCCGACCAGATCGGCCACGTTGGGGTGTGACCCTCCTGTCCTCCCGACCCGGTGGGCTGCACCGAGCCGTCCGCCGACATTAAACCGTAAGTGCCGGTATGCACCCGGAACCTCCTGATACGGCCGGTTGGTGCAGTGACCAAGGATACGGCCCGCTGGTGCCAGCGCGCCGGGAGATCGGCGTCCTAGCCGGCCATGTACTCAAATAGAGACCCCAGCGGATCAGCCGGTCAGGCCGAAGGCGGCGGCCACTGCTAGGCGCCGATCGTGTTGCGCAGGCCGAACACCCGTCGTTCCCGCCGCAGCGCCGAAGCCACCACCCGGTCCCGCCAGGGCGTGCTGATAGCCGCCCGGTAGCGGGGATCCTCGAGGACCTCGGGGCCGGCCAGTTCGTGCACGGACAGGAAATCAGGCGCGGGCCCGTCCATGCCGCGGATGAGCCGGAACCTGCGGATGCGCCGCCACCCGGGGACCTCGAGCAGCATCGGGATGTGCTCTTGGGCGTACCAGGCGGCCAGGTCCTCCTCGCTCCCGGCGGGCACAGAAAGCGCCACGGCCAGGACCACCGGTGCCGGCCGGCCTACCGGCGACCCGTCCTCGCTGAGCTGCTCATAGATCCGCCGGTCCAGGGTGACCAGGTCCGCGGCCACCGACTTGTCCCGGTCGCTCGCCTCGGCGGCCAGCGCCTTGTACTCAGGGCTGTCGATGGCGTCGGGGCTGTCCAGCTCGTACAGGGCGAGCCACGGCGGCTTCTGATCGTCAAGCGCGCGGTACCGGTAGGCGCCGCGGAACCCCGGCACCTTCAGCCGGGCCGGGCCGTGCTCGTGGTCATACCAGTCGTGGAACTCCGCCTCATCGACGGAACCCGGCTCGGTGTAGACGTAGAAAAGCCCTGCGGCCATCGCGAGCGGACCTTCCGGTAGGCGACGAAGACGTACCGATCGTATGCCAGGCCGGGCCGCCGACAGTGCTACCGGGATGGGCCACCGGGCATGGGCCACCGGGGGATCGCAAAAGCCCCGCGGCGGCGAACCGCCGCGGGGCCCAAAGCGCCAGCGCTCAGTCGGTCGGCGCCGCCATCGGGTTGACCCCGGCCAGGTCCTCCCGCTTAACCCGGATCGTGACCAGCGTGATGACCAGCGCGAGCAGCATGATCCCGGCCGCGACGAGGTATCCCTTGGAGAAGCCGGTCGCCAGGGCGTGATTGGTCGCCGCCTTCTGCAGCGCCGCCTGCTGGACCGCGGACAGGTGCACGGTAGCCGTCTTCGCCGCCGCGGCTGCCGCGGCCGCTTGCGAACGCAGGCTGTTGGATACCGCGCTCCACGCCACCGTGCCGAGCACCGCCAGGCCGAGCGCCCCGCCGACCTGCTGGCCGGTGTTGAGCAGGCTGGAGGCCACGCCGGCGTCGGCGTTGGCCACCTTGGTCAGCGCGATCAGCGAGAGCGGCACGAAGATCAGCCCCAGGCCGGTCGCGGTCACCATCATCGGCCCGAGCAGGCCGGAGGCGTAATGGCTGTGCTCGGTGATCCGGGACAGCCAGAACATCCCGCCGGTGGCGATCACGCTGCCCGCGATCATCAGCGGCCGGCCGCCGATCCGGCTCACCAGCTGCGACGCCGCCGCGGACGCCACCAGGATCATCCCCACCATCGGCAGGTAGGAGATGCCGGTCCTCAGCGCGTCGTACCCCCACACGTTCTGCACGAACAGGGTGAGGAAGAAGAACATGCCGAACAGCGCGGTGCCGACGCACAGGCTGATCAGGTAGGCACCGGACCGGTTCCGGCTGCGCAGCACCCGGATCGGCATCAGCGCGTGCTTGCTGCGCGTCTCGATAATCCCGAACGCGACGAGCAGGACCACGGCCGCCGCCAGCGACACGATCACCTTGGTGTCGCCCCAGTGCGAGACCCCGTTCGCGCTGGTCGCGGCGTTGGACAGCCCGTAGACGAGCGAGGCGAGGCCGAGCGAGGCGGTGATCGCACCCGGCAGGTCAAAGCGACCCCGCCGCCGGTCCGATTCGGGCAGCACACGGGTCGCCATGAACGCGACCAGCAGGCCGATCGGTACGTTCACGAAGAACACCCAGCGCCAGCTGGCGAACTGGACCAGCAGGCCGCCCGCGATCAGGCCGACGGCGCCGCCGGCCACGCTCATCGCCGCGTACACGCCCATCGCGCGGTTGCGCGGCGGTCCTTCGGGGAACGTGACGGCGATCAGTGACAAAGCGGTCGGCGCGGCGAACGCGGCGCCGATGCCCTGGATGACACGCGCGCCGAGCAGCCACGCCTGGTCGGTGGCGAACCCGCCGAGCAGCGAGGCTAGCGTGAACAGCAAGATGCCGGCGATGAAGACCCGGCGGCGCCCCAGTAGGTCGCCGGACCTCCCGCCGAGCAGCAGCAGCCCGCCGAACGCCAGCGCGTACGCGTTGACGACCCATTCCAGGTTGGTGCCCGAGAAGCCGAGCGCGGTCTGGATGTGCGGGAGGGCGACGTTGACGATGGTCGCGTCGAGCACGACCATGAGCTGCGCCGCCGCGATGACGGCGAGGGCCAGGCCCAGCCGCCGCGTCGGGGCGCCTGAGCTTGGCGTCGCGGTGGCGTTTGACGCCGCCGCTTTACTGACCACCCGGGTCGGCTGCCCGGTGTCTGGTGATGTGGCGGACAAGACAATCTCCCTAACTTGAGGCGCGCTGAACTACCGCCGTGACCGGCAAGGTAGCTGCGAAGGTCACGCGCCGTACGTCTTAAAAACCTTTTTCGGCCCGAACGAGCCCGCTACTTGTGTCCCCGTAACGTCTTTACCTTCCCCGTGTGGTCGCCATCAGTGGCTATGACGACCGTGCGGCCTTCCTCTCATCATTGACGAGGCAGCCGCCGCGGCTGTGACACCATCACCTCCCACCGCGAGATTTGAGCATCTTCCGCAGCAGCCCGAGCAGGCACCGGCGCTCGCCGGTGTCAAGCGCCGTGCACCACGGCGCCCGGGCCATGAGTTCTTGGCAGACTCGGTCCCTGACCGTCACGCCCTCCGGGGTGAGCACGATGTTCTTGCTCCGCCGGTCCCGCAGCGAGGGCTCGCGCCGGGCCAGCCCGTGCTTCTCCAGGGCGTCCGCGATCGTGGTGATGAAGGAGGGGTCGCACCCCATCTTCTGCCCGAGTTCCTTCATCGTCATGGGCGCGTCGAGCTTGAACAGGGCGATGGCGTCGCTGCCGTTCATCCCGAACTCGGTCGCGATGCGCTGGCCGAGTTCGTGGAAGTGCTTGAAGAGCTCGGGGAGGGTATCGCTGATCTGCTGGTTGAGCTGCTCGTCGGTCAGCGGCTCCGTGATCAGCGGCTCCGTGATCAGCGGCTCCGTGATCAGGGGCTGGGCGTGCGGGACGGGCTCGCTGAGCACGTTCGCCTGCCCGGCCGGCTGCGGGTCAGCCACCGTGGAGCCAAGCATCGTGGCCGGTCCCCGTTGGTCGTCCATGGATGCTCACCTCCGCCTTTCTCGCTGGCGCCTGAATCCGCTAGCCGATTGCCTGACTACCTCAACCACTGACTACCTCAACCACTGACTACCTCAACCACTGACTACCTCAACCATTGAGTAACTCAACTATATTTCCGCTTGCTGGTGCAAGCAAGTCAATAACGGGCAGATTCTCTCAATGTTTAACTAACACCGATCCCTCGGCGTCTATACCGCTAGGCGCTCACACTAGGGAACAGGTGGAAGGGAAGGCTGACGCGATGGCTAAGGTCCAGGGTCGGCGCGCGTTCCTGCGGTTGGCGGCGGCAGCGGGAGGGGCCGGGCTGCTCTCCTCCTGCAGCACGGGCAGCGGGACGAGCGCTGCGGGCACCACGGCCAGCGGCGCGGCGAGCTCGGCCGGGGCGATGGCCGACGGCGCGGCCCGCGCCGCCACCCCCCGGGTCACGGGATCGCCCAGCCCGGCCGACTGGACGGCCCTCGGCCACGACCTGTCCGGGCGGCTGGTCCTCCCGGGCGAGGCGGCCTACACCGTGTCCAAGCGGCTCTTCGACCCGCGGTTCGACTCGCTGCACCCGGCCGGCGTCGCCTACTGCCGCAACCCGCACGACGTGGCGACCTGCCTGGCCTTCGTGCGCAAGTTCGGTGTCCCGGTGGCCGCCCGGTGCGGTGGGCACAGCTACGCGGGCTGGTCCTCGACCAGCGGCCTGATCGTGGACGTGACGCCGATGGCCGGGGTGAACGTCAGCGGTAACACCGCCACCGTGGGGGCCGGCACGCATCTGATCGACTTCTACAACGGGCTGGCCGCGCACGGCCGCGCGGTGCCCGGCGGGTCCTGCCCGACAGTCGGCATCGCCGGGCTCACCCTCGGCGGCGGCGTCGGGGTGGTGTCCCGTGCCTACGGCCTGACCAGCGACAACGTGCAGTCCCTGCAGATCGTCACGGCCGATGGCCAGGTCAGGACGTGTAACTCGAGCACCAACGCCGACTTGTTCTGGGCCTGCCGCGGCGGGGGCGGCGGCAACTTCGGCGTGGTCACCTCGTTCACCTTTACTACTCACCCGGCGGGGGAGATCGTGCTGTTCTTCCTGTCCTGGCCGTGGTCGCAGGCCGCCCGGGTGATCTCGGCCTGGCAGTCCTGGGCGCCGCACGCCCCGGACGCGCTCTGGTCGAACCTGCACCTGGCCGCCGCGCCAGGCGGCTCAGTCCCGACCATCGAGGTCGGCGGCACCTACCTGGGCAGCATCGGCGCCGCGGCCGCGCAGCTGGAGAAGCTGTACGCGGCCGTCGGCTCGGATCCGTCCTCGCCGTTCATGGAGACCACCTCCTGGCTGCACGCGATGCTGGTCGAGGCGGGCTGCGCCAGCCTGACCGTGAACCAGTGCCACCTGCCCACCCAGACCCCGGGCGGTCAGCTCTCCCGGGCCTCGGAGTATGCCAAGTCCGACTTCTTCACCAAGCCGCTGAGCAGCCACGGGATCGGTACCCTGCTGTCCGGCGTGGAGACCTTCCAGCGGGCAGGCGGCGCGCCCGGCGCGTCCGGGGGCATCGCGTTCGACGCGCTCGGCGGCGCGGTCAACCGGGTCGCCCCGGGCGCCACCGCGTTCGTCCACCGCGACGCGCTCTTCCAGGCCCAGTACACCACGACCTGGCCGGTCGGCTCGGCGCCCGCCGCGGTGTCCCGCCAGCACGCCTGGCAGCAGTCGTTCTGGCAGTCGATGCGCCCCTACGCCAGCGGCCAGGCCTACCAGAACTACATCGACCCGGCGCTGACCAACTGGCGGCAGGCCTACTACGGCGCCAACTACACCCGGCTCACCCAGGTCAAGGCCAGCTACGATCCGGACCGCGTGTTCACGTTCCCGCAGGCCGTCTAGGGACGGCCGGCAGGACGGTCCGGCGAGGTGCGCCGGGGCGGGCATGATGGTATCTCCGTAATTGATGCCGTCTGTTCCCGTACGCTAGCTAGCCCGCTGATGTTGCCAGCTCGCCCCACCGATGTAGGTTCCGATGACAAGTAACGCTGAACTTGCGATGGCGGCCTCTCCCGCCAGCGACGATCAGGTGCAGGTCCTGCTCGTCGAGGACGACGACGGCGACGCCCTGCTGGTCGGCGAGTTGCTCGGCGAGGTGGGTGCCGCGGTCGTCGTGCGGCGCGCGCGGTCCCTCGCCCAGGCCAAGGGCCTGGTCTCAGGCGCGGCCTGCGTGCTGCTCGACCTGGGCCTGCCGGATTCGCAGGGGCTGAACGGACTCAGGCAGCTGCTGCAGCTTGAGCCGGAGGCGGCCATCGTGGTCCTGACGGGCGAGGCGAACGAGCACCTGGGGGAGCTGGCGGTCCGGGCCGGGGCCCAGGACTACCTGGTCAAGGGCGAGGTCGCCGGACACATGCTGAACCGGGTCATCCGGTACGCAGTCGAGCGGCGGCGCGCGGAGGAAGCGCAGCGGGCCTTGCACGTGGCGCAGATCCACGCGCAGGAGAACGCCAGGCTGGAGCGCGGGCTGCTGCCGTCGCCGCTGCTGGCCGATTCGCGGCTGAGCGTGTCGGCGCGCTGCCTGCCCGGCGGCAAGCACATGCTGCTCGGTGGCGACTTCTACGACGTGGTCGAGACCTCGGATGGCTGGGTGCACGCCCTCATCGGCGACGTCTGCGGTCGCGGCCCGGCCGAAGCCGCGCTCGGCGTCTGCCTGCGGGTGGCGTGGCGCACCATGGTGCTGGCCGGCCGGCCCGCCGACGAGATCTTGTCCACGCTCAGCGAACTGCTCGAGCATGAGCGGCAGGACGACACCATGTTCGCGACGCTGTGCATGATGTCGGTCCACCCCGACCGGACCACCGGCTGGGTCCGGATGGCCGGCCATCTGCCGCCGCTGCTGCTCACCCGCCGCGGCGTCGCCGAGCTCCCGACCCTGTCCGCCGCGCCCCTCGGCCTGTCCGAGGTGCGGGACTGGCCCGGCACCCTGGTCCGGCTCGATGGCAGCTGGTCGATACTGCTCTACACGGACGGGCTTATCGAGGGCCGGATCGGGAAAGGGTCAGAGCGGCTCGGCAGCGACCGCCTGATGGACCTGATCAGGGAGTCCCTCAACGCCTTGGACAGGCCCGGTGAGGAGCTGCTTGACCAGGTGATCGATCGTGTCCGCGAGCTCAACGGAGGAGACCTGGACGACGACCTGGCCGTCCTGGCCCTGGGTTTCTCGTCCCCGGATGACCATGACTGACGTAAACGTCGGCCCGCAGGAGAGCTCGGCCAGCTCGCCGCCCGCCGCGGCTAAGGCGTCGCCACCCGCCGCGGCACTCGCGGCGAAGGCCTCGCCACCCGCCTCGGCCGACGGGGCCGGCCGGGCCGGGCGGGCCGCCGTGGCGGGCCGGCCGGCGCCCGGGTGGCTGGAACGCTGGCCGCTCAGCCGGATCGTCGGCGTCGCCGTGCTGGCTTTGCTGCTCTTCTCGGTGGCCGCCATGATTGCAGGCGGGCTCGCGCTGCTCAGCCTGCACGGCAACCGCCAGCGGGTGATAGCTACGCTCGACCCCGCGGCGCTCCAGGTTCAGCAGCTCGACATCGCGCTGCTGGACCAGGAGACCGGCGTGCGCGGCTACGCGCTGAGTGCCCAGCTGGCTTTCCTGGTCCCGTACACCACCGGCGTTACCGAGGAGCAGGACGCGATCAAGGCCTTGCAGGCCCTCATCCACCAGCTGCCGAGCGGCGCCGCGGCCGACCTTCAGAGCGTGATCACGCAGGCGCATTACTGGCGTGTCCACTACGCGGTACCGACCATCAACCAGGTCAGCCGCACCGGCAAGCCCGTGGTCAGCTCCGACATCCTGACCGGCAAGGCGGATTTCGACGCCTTGCGCGGCAAGATAGCCGCCCTGCAGGCCGAGATCTCGGCCGCCCGGGTCAGTGCGGTCGCGGCCCTGAACGACTCGGCGACCGTGCTGGACGCGGTGTTCATCGCGGTCGCGGTCGGCCTCGCGGCGATCGTGGTGCTCCTCGCGCTCGGCCTGCGGGCGACGGCGATCAGGCCGCTGCACCGGCTGGCCGCCGAAGCCCGCCGGGTGGCCGACGGCGACTTCGAGCACGAGGTCAGCCTGACCGGCCCGAAGGAGGTAACCAGCCTGGCCGCGGACGTGAACAGGATGCGTGAGCGGATCTTGCAAGAGCTGTCGGCGACGCAGCACGCCAATACCGTCCTGCAGGCTCACGCCGAGGAACTGGAGCGCTCGAACTCCGAGCTCGAGCAGTTCGCCTACATCGCGTCGCACGACCTGCAGGAGCCGCTGCGGAAGGTGGCGAGCTTCACCCAGCTGCTGCAGCGTCGCTACGCGGGCCAGCTCGACGCCCGGGCCGATCAGTACATCGAGTTCGCGGTGGACGGCGCCAAGCGGATGCAGGCGCTGATCAACGACCTGCTCTCTTACAGCAGGGTGGGCCGGTCGGCGCGTGAGCCCGCCCTGGTGTCGAGCGACGCCGCGCTGACGCAGGCCAGGAACAACCTGGCCGCGGCGATGGAGGAGACCGGCGCCACGGTGGAGACCGGGCACCTGCCGCTGGTGCTGGCCGAGCTGACGCTGCTGACCGCGGTGTTCCAGAACCTGCTCAGCAACGCGCTGAAGTTCCGCGGCGGCAAGCCGCCACGCATCGTGATCACCACCAGCCGCGACGGGCCCTTCTGGCGGTTCTCCTTCGCCGACAACGGCATCGGGATCGAACCGGAGTACGCCGAGCGGATTTTCGTGATCTTCCAGCGCCTGCACGAGCGGAGCGCCTACCCGGGGACCGGCATCGGGCTGGCCATGGCCAGGAAGATCATCGAGTATTTTGGCGGGCGGATCTGGCTTGACACGACCTGCACCGAAGGTTCCCGGTTCCTGTTCACGCTGCCCATGCCGGACGAGACGATGGACCCGCCCCCGGAGGACGAGATCGCCGAACCGTCGGGAACACTGACCCAGGAAGCAGCCGACGCCCTGCTGCGCGAAGACAAGGAAGCCGATGTGTGACGAGTCGAAAGTGATCGACGTGCTGCTGGTGGAGGACGACGAGGGCGACATCCTTATGACCAGGGAGGCCTTCGAGTACTACAAGATCCAGAACCGGCTGCACGTCGTAACCGACGGCGAGCAGGCCCTGCAGTTCCTGCACCGGACCGGCCCCTACGCCGACGCGCCGCGCCCGGGACTCATCCTGCTCGACGTCAACCTGCCCCGGCGCAGCGGCCTGGAGGTGCTGGCCGAGCTGAAGCAGGACGACGAGCTGCTGATGATCCCGGTGATCATGCTGACGACATCGCGGGCCGAAGAGGACATCGTGCGCAGCTACTCGCTGCACGCCAACGCGTTCATCAGCAAGCCCGTCGACTTCGAGCACTTCATCGACGCCATCCGGCAGATCGACAATTTCTTCCTGACCCTCGTCGAGCTCCCCGTCTGACGTGGAGCGGCGCGCCGCGTACTGGGACAAGCAGGCGGGCCGGTATGACCGCGAGATGGATCGCTGGGACCGGCGGCTGTTCGGGGACAGCCGGCCGTGGGTGTGCGGCCGGGCCGCCGGCGACGTCCTCGAGGTGGCCGTCGGCACCGGGCGCAACCTGCCGTTCTACCCGGACGGCGTGCGGCTTACCGGGGTCGACTGGTCCCCGGCCATGCTCGGCATCGCGCGCGAGCGCGCGGCCGCCCTGGGCCGCGAGGCCGACCTGCGGCCGGGCGACGCCCAGGCGTTGGACTTCCCCGACGGGTCGTTCGACACCGTGCTGTGCGCGCTCGGGTTGTGCGCCATCCCCGACGACCGTCGCGCCATCACCGAGATGGCGCGCGTCCTGCGCCCGGGCGGCCGCCTGCTACTGGTCGATCACGTGGCCGCGTCCGCGCGTGCGCTGCGGGCCGCGCAGTGGCTGTACGAGCGGATCAGCATCCCGCTGGCCGGCGAGCACTTCCGCCGCAGGCCGCTCACCCACGTGCGGGAGCTTGGCTTCCTGATCGAGGAGACGCAGCGGCTCAAGCTCGGCATCGTCGAGCGTGTCTGCGCGCAGAAGGCAAAGTTAGCCCCGCTAAGATCTCCAATGCCAGAAACGGGATACGAAGAGGAAGAGGGAGCCTGATGTACGACGCGACGTTGGCCGAGACCGTCACCATCCGCGGCGACGGCGGCGACGAGATCGAGGCCTACCTGGCCAGGCCGATGAGCCAGGGACCGTTCGGCGGCGTGGTGGTGATCCACCACATGCCGGGTTACGACGCGCCGACCAAGGAGATAGCCCGCCGGTTCGCGGAACACGGCTACAACGCGCTCATGCCGAACCTCTACCACCGTGACGCGCCCGGCGCCAGCCCGGACGACGCCGCCGCGGCCGCGCGCGCCCAGGGCGGCGTGCCCGACGCGCGGCTGATCGGTGACGTGGCCGGGGCGGCGGCTCACCTGCGCGCCCTGACCTCCTCTAACGGCAAAGTCGGCGTGATCGGCTACTGCTCCGGCGGCCGGCAGTCGGTCCTCGCCGCGTGCAGCCTGCCCCTCGATGCGGCCGTCGACTGCTACGGCGCGTTCGTCACCAGCGCCCCGCCAGAGGGCAGGCCGCTGAAGGTCGGCCCGATCAAGCATCTCATCAAGGACCTGTCCTGCCCGCTGCTCGGCCTGTTCGGCGCGGACGACCAGTACCCGTCGCCCGAACAGGTCAACGAGCTCGAAGAGGAGCTGAAGGCGCAGGGCAAGACCTACGAGTTCCACTCCTACGAGGGCGCCGGCCACGCCTTCTTCGCGGTCAACCGCACCGCCTACCGCCCGGAAGCCGCCGTCGACGGCTGGGAGAAGATCTTCACCTGGTTCGGCCGCTACCTAGCCTGACCCCACCCACTCCCGAACCCCCACCCCCAGCCGGGCCACCACCAGCGTTCCGTCCTCAGTGGGCGCTCGAGGCGGCCCAGATGTTGATGCCGGCTTCCACGGCATCGCGGTCGATCGCGGCCAGTTCCTCCTCGGTGAAGGTGCTGTGGCCGGCCGCGGCGAGGTTCTCCTCGAGCTGCGCGACGCTGCTGGCGCCGATAAGCACCGAGGTCACCCGCTGATCCCGCAGCGCCCAGGACAGCGCGAGCTGGGCCAGGGACTGGCCCCGGGACGCGGCGATCTCGGCGAGCGCGCGCACATGCACCAGGGTCCGTCCGGAAAGCTGATCAGAAGACAGCGAACCGTCCTGGCTGGCCCGCGAGCCCGCCGGCACGCCGTCCAGGTACTTGCCGGTCAGCACGCCCTGGGCCAGCGGCGAGAAGGCGATGCAGCCCACGCCCTCGCGGCCGAGCACGTCGAGCAGCCCGCCCTCGATCCATCGGTTCAGCATCGAGTACGACGGCTGGTGGATCAGCAGCGGCGTGCCCATCCTCCGCAGGATGGAGATCGCCTCCATGGTCCGTTCGGCAGAATAGGACGAGATGCCGGCGTACAGGGCCTTGCCCGACCGGACCGCGGTATCCAGCGCGCCCATCGTCTCCTCGAGCGGGGTATCGGGGTCGAAGCGGTGGGAGTAGAAGATGTCGACATACTCCAGGCCCATCCGGCGCAGTGACTGATCCAGGCTGGCCAGCAGGTACTTGCGCGAGCCGTGGTCGCCGTAGGGACCCGGCCACATGTCATAGCCGGCCTTGGTGGAGATGATCATCTCGTCGCGGTAGGGACGCAGGTCCTCCCGCATGATCCGGCCGAAGTTGATTTCGGCCGAACCATACGGGGGCCCGTAGTTGTTGGCCAGGTCGAAGTGCGTGACCCCGAGGTCGAATGCGCGGCGCAGGATGGCCCGCTGATCGTCGATCGGTTTGACGTCGCCGAAGTTCTGCCACAGCCCGAGCGACACCTCGGGCAGCATGATCCCGCTGCGCCCGCAGCGGCGGTAGGGAAGCCTGTTATAACGGTCACCGGCAGCGACATAGGTCATGCCGGAAAGTCTTTCACGGGCCCGGCCTTCACACCGGCCGGGCCCGTGAAATCATGTTGCCGGCTGTATACGGCACGAGAGAGGACGCGCTATGTACGACGCGATGCTGGCCGAGAGCGTCACCATTACCGGGCACAACGGCGACGAGATCGAGGCGTACTCGGCCCGGACGCTCCAGGCCGGCCCGGTCGGCGGCGTGGTGGTGATCCATCACCTGCCCGGCTATGACCGTCAGACCAAGGAGTTCACCCGGACGTTCGCGGCCGGCGGCCTCAACGCGGTGATGCCGAACCTCTACCACCGTGAGGCGCCCGGAGCGGCCCCGGACGACGCGATGGCGACGGCGCGGGCGTCCGGCGCGATCCCCGTCCCGGACGAGCGGATCGTCGGCGAAGTGGCGGGGGCGGCGGCCTACCTGCGCGGGCTGAGCAACTCCAACGGCAAGGTCGGCGTGATCGGCCACTGCTCGGGCGGCCGGCAGGCGTTCCTGGCCGCGGTCAGCCTGCCGCTCGACGCGGCCGTGGACTGCTACGGCGGCTACGTGGTCGGGAGCCCGCCCGAGGGCCATCCGCTGCGCGGCGTGCCGCCCCTGGTCGAGCGGACCGGGGAGCTGTCCAGCCCGCTGCTCGGCCTGTTCGGCCGGGATGACGTGGCGCCCTCTCCGGAGCAGGTCGCCGAGTTCGAGCAGGCGCTCAAGGCGCACGGCAAGACCTATGAGTTCCACTCCTACGACGGCGCCGGCCATGCCTTCATGCAGGTGGACCGGCCCAGCTACCGGCCTGAGGCCGCCGTGGACGCCTGGCAGCGCATCTGGGCCTTCTTCGGCCGTTACCTGTTATCGTCCGTGATTGGGAAGGAGTCGCAATGTGCACTTACCTGACGGAGAAGGTCTCGATCAGCGGCAGCGGCAAGGGACCATCCGGCTGGTTCCGGCTGACCGACGCGAGCGTGTACTTCGACCACCCGGTGCACGCGCAGGCGGAGCACACCCTCAACATCGACTTCCTCGACCCGGGCGCCGGCCCCTCGGCGCGGGTCGCGGTCGAACTCACCGCGGAATCGGCCCGGGCGCTGGCCAAAGCGATCCAGGCCACCCTGGATTCGGCACCTCCCGGCCTGGCCACCTGACCTCCGCGGCCCGCCGCCCCGGGAAGCCCGGCAGTGCTAGCCCGGGGGACGCCCCCAAGACCCCTTGCTGTTTCTCCCCGGGGGGACCCATCCCCTGACCCCTTTGGATGGACCCATCCCCCCGGACCCCCCTCGGGGCCCCCGGGAATGTCAGTGCCTCGTGCGAGTATGCATGTAAGGCCCCCGCGGAGGGTGGCACACGCGGGATGGAGGCAGCAGGGAATGCGGTTCATCGTCGAGCGGGACGCGCTGGCTGAGGCGGTCGCCTGGGTCGCGCGCTCGCTGCCATCGCGCCCTGTGCTTCCCATTTTGTCGGGGCTGCTGCTCGAGGCCTCCTCGGATGGCCTGGCCCTGTCCTGCTTCGACTACGAGGTGTCGGCCCGGATTCTCCTCGACGCCGAGGTCGCCGAAGCGGGCACCGCGCTCGTGCCCGGGCGCCTGCTGGCCGAGATCACCCGGAGCCTGCCGCCGCTCCCGGTCGAGGTGGATAACGAGAAAGACGACGTGACCGTGACCTGCGGCCCGGCGTCCTTCACCCTGGTGACCCTCCCGGTCAGGGAGTACCCGCGGCTGCCTGAGCTGTCCTGGCTGGCGGGCACCGTCGACGGCGGCGTGCTCGCCACCGCGATCGGCCAGGTCGCGCCCGCGGCCAGCCGCGACGACACGCTGCCGGTCATCACCGGGGTAAACCTCGAGATCGACGACGACACCATCAGGCTGGTAGCGACCGACCGGTACCGCCTCGCCATCCGCGAGTTCGGCTGGAATCCGGCCCACCCGGGCTCCCGCGGCACGCTGCTCGTGCCGGCCAAGACGCTGTCCGACGCCGCGCGGATGATGACGCCGGGTGTTCCCGTCCGGGTCATGATGCGCGGCGAGCAGGGCGCGTCGGCCGCCGGCGCGAACTCCGGGGATTCGCTGCGTGCGGCCGACGCGATGATCGGGTTCGAGTCGGGCGGGCGGCGGCTGACCACCCGCCTGATCGCGGGGGAGTACATCAAGTACATGTCCAGGTTCCCGGAGGGTTTCGGCAGCCGCGGGGACATGCCGGCCGTCCCGCTCGCCGAAGCGGTCAAGCGGGTGGCGCTGGTCGCGGAGCGGGGCAGCTCGGTGCGGCTGTCGTTCGGGCACGGCAAGGTCGTCATCGAGGCGGGCACCGAGGGGCAGGCGCGGGCGCGGGAGACGGTCGCCGCCGACTTCTCCGGCGAAGAAACCGCGATCGCGTTCAGCCCGCACTACCTGATGGACGGCCTCGGCGCGGCCCTGATCGCGGCTACCGGCGCTTCGCCCGCCGCGGACAAGCTTCAGAACTCCGAGAAGTCCCATAACTCCGAGAAGCCGTCGTCCATCCCCGATGAGGCGCGGATCCGCCTGCAGTTCACCAGCTCGACCAAGCCTGCCCTGATCACCGGCAGCGCCGGGCCCGATGACGAGTCCGCCCCGGACTACCGCTACCTGGTCGTCCCGCTGCGCGCGCTGACCAGCGCCTGACCAGCCTGACCAGCGCCTGGTCGGCTACGAGCCAAGGGCCGCTAGGGGTTAGCCGGCGGGGGCGGAGGATGCCACTGCGGGTAGGGCCCGTTCCACGCGGCGTGCCGGGACATCCAGGCCATGATCAGTATCCAGGTGGCGAGGGCGAAGAGCAGCATGGCGAAGACGAGGAACCGGCCCGCATCCGGCACCGGGACCGGGACCTCGGCGCGGGCGGCCTTGGGCGGCCGGGGGAGATCAGCCATCAGGCCGTCGATCTGGCGCTGGGTCTTGGCGGTGAGGGCGGCGTCGATCCGATCGGTCAGCTCGTCGAAGGTCAGCCGGCCCGCGACGAAGTGCTCGCGCAGCTGGGCCGTGACGACGTCGCGCTCCGCGTCGCCGATCCTGAGGTTGTAGTCGTACCGGGTTCGGTCGGGCACGTGCCAGCCCGGTACCAGTTCTTCGCGCGGCGGCACCGCGTCAGGATCCTCGTCTACCATTCCGGTTCGGACGTCGTATCGCCTTGTCATCGGCTCCCAGAATTCGCCAGGCCGGCTGCCTCACACTTCCAACGATAAGTCGAGCCGGCCCGGCGCGGAACCCGGAGGTAGCGATAATCACTAGCGGCGGCGTCCCCGGGGGCCCCTGGGACCGCGCGGCCCGCCGTAGCGACGCCGCCTGCTGAGCCCGAACAACCGCTTGACCAGCGCCAATGCCGCGAGGAACAGGACAATCGCCAGCGGCCTGTCACCACCGCCGAGGCCGAAGAGGAAGACGCTGCCGAGGATCACGAAGAACCAGACCAGGCCCATCAGGGGCGCGAAGGCGTTGCAGAACCCGCGCGGCCGCTGGCCGCCGCCCCATCCGCCATTGCCGTAGTCCTGACCCGGCCTGGCCATCGGGCCTGGCCAGGCCGCTCCCTGCCACCCGGTGCCCCCGTACGGCATGCCAGCGGCCGGCTGCGTGGCCTGCGGGAGGTCGCGCATCACGGTGTTCAGGTCAGCCTTGGTCTTGGCCGCGAACGCCTGGTCCAGGCGCTCGTTCAGTTCCTCGAGCGTCAGCCGCCCGTCGGCATAGTGCTCACGCAGCTGAGCGGCGACCGCCTCACGATCGGCGTCCCCGACGCGCACGTTGTATCCCGTAGCCATCGTGCCCTCCGTAGCAAAGAACGGGGAATCTCAAGTAACCGAGTCACTAGCACGATATATCGCGAGACATCGGACGGCAAGTTGAGCCGGCGCAAGCGTATCAACGATGCCGCGAACGTCCTCCAGTTAAGTGCTGTTTCACGGGGTCAGCGGCAGGGAGGGCAATGATGCGCCAGTCGCTCCAGCAGGTATGGCCGGTCCGCGGCCGCGGGGGGCTTGGCCCGCCCGCAATAGGGGGGATAGCCCCGCTGAAGGCGGGTGCTGCCACCATTGGAACACGTCCGGTCCCCTCATACGGTGGACGAGTCATGGGGGCTCTCATCTGGCGCCAGCGGGCGCCGCAGGTTACGTTCCGGCAGCGTGTCGTCGGCTGGCGAGCGCGCAACTGGCGCCGCGCCGTGCTGATCTGGTTCGTGCTGTCCCTGATCATCATGGCCGTCTCGGCCGAACCCCGGACGGACTTCCCCAAGGCGCAGGCCCGTTCGGTGCCTGCCGTGGGGATGGTCCTGCGCGTGGCGGGCGGCCTCACCGCGGCCGGCGTCCCCATGCTGCTCATCGCCCTGCCCTGAGGCCGGACCGCACCCCTGCTCGCGCTGGCCGGCCCCCGCGATGGTGATCGCGGAGGCCGTCACCACCTCGCGGCCCTCGCCCTGCGCCGCCGTCACGCCACCGCAGCCAGCCGTGGCGAGTGCCGTACCGGCTCGCTAAAGTCGGCTGCAAGGTAGCAACGAGGCTAAAGCGGGAGGCCAGCATGACGAGTTCTCATGTGAGCATCGGATCCGGTGACCACCACGTGCTGGCCGTGCACGGCTGGTTCGGCTCGTCTCGCGGCTGGGGCTCGCTGCCGGAATTGATTTCTCCGGTAAGGTCCAGCCGGACACCAGCACGCCGGTCAAGCTGATCGTGGGGGTGAACGACCCGGCCCTGTCCGCCGACGTGATGGAGCAGACCTGGCTGGTCTTCTTCCCCGAGGCCGAGATGACCATTCTTCCCGACGCCGGGCATTACCCGATGTTCGAGTCACCCGTGTCGCTCGCGACCTCCATCGAGGAGTTCCTGGGACGCAAATGACGACAGCGGCTCGCCCGGCCCGGCCGGATACCGAGGTCGTCTTCGACCCGGCCACCTACACCGGCGGCGTGCCCTTCGGGGCCCTGGCCCGGCTGCGCCGTGACACCCCGGTGGCGTGGGTGCCCGAGATCCCCGTCCTGGGCTGGCCGGAGGGTCCCGGGTTCTGGCTGGTGCTCAGGCACGCCGACGTGGAATCGGTGCTGAAGCGGCCGGCGGTGTTCTCCTCCGCGCTCGGCGCGACCCAGATCCGGGACCCGGCTACCCCGCAGGCGCTGAGCTACGTCCGGCGGATGATGCTCAACATGGACCCGCCGGAGCACTCCCGGCTGCGGCGGCTGCTGAGCCGGTCGTTCACGCCGCGGGCGGTCGCCCAGCTCGAGGACCGCATCCGCGGCCACGCCCGGACCATCTGCGATCGCATCTTCACCGGCCCGCGCGGGGAGTGCGACTTCGCCAAGGACGTGGCCGCCGACCTGCCGCTGCTCTCCCTGGCCGACGTGCTTGGCGTGCCCGAGCAGGACCGCTGGCTGCTGTTCGACTGGTCCAACCGGGTCATCGGCTACCAGGACCCCGATTACGCCTCCTCGGCCGAGTTCGACCCGGCGCGGGGCACGCCGATGGCCCGCGAGGCGCTGTCGGTCCGGCCGGTCCCGGACGCCGGCGGCCGGATGCCCGACCCGCGGACCCGGGAGGGCATGCCGGATCTTTACGCCTACGCCCACCTGCTGGCCGAGCAGAAGCGGCGCCGCCCGGGGGACGACGTGATGTCGATCCTGCTGGCCCAGGCGGACGAGGGCGGCGGACAGGTGTCGGTGGCCGAGTTCGAGAACATGTTCTGGCTGTTCGCCGTGGCCGGCAACGAGACGCTGCGCAACGGCCTGCCCGGCGCGTGCATCGCGCTGCTCGAGCATCGGCAGGCCCAGCAAGAACTGCGGGCCGACCCGGCCCTGCTGGCGGTCGCGACCGACGAGATGCTGCGCTGGTGGACGCCGGTGATGACGTTCCGCCGGACCGCAGCCGTCGACTGCGAGCTCGGCGGCCAGCAGATCCGCGCGGGAGACAAGGTGGTCGTCTCCTTCACCTCGGCCAACCGGGACGACGCCGTCTTCGCCGACCCCGGTAGCTTCGATATCCGCCGCCACCCCAACCCGCACCTGGTGTTCGGCCACGGCCCGCACTTCTGCCTGGGCGCCCACCTAGCCCGCACCCAGATGCGCGCCCTGTTCGCCGAGGTGCTGGCCCGCACGTCCGTCCTCGCCTACGCCGGCCCGCCGTCCTACTTGCGGTCCAACTTCCAGCGCGGCGTCAAGCGCCTCCCCGTCGCCTGGACCGCCTGACCGGCCCGGAGGGGCAGCCCCGGCGGAGCCGGTCCTGGTCACGGCCGAGGCGGTGTTGCGGATGCTGCGGTGGGCTACGCACGGCGCGGGCGCGGTCGTGATCCTGGAGGATCTGCACTGGGCCGACGACGCGACCCTGGCCGTGACCAGGTACCTGGCCGACCACGCGGACGAGGTGCCGGTCGCCTTGCTGGCCACCGTCCGCGCGGGCGACGGCCGCGACGACGTCCCGGCCGTACTGGAGGCGGCCGGCGCCCGGGTCTGCCCGATCGGCCGCCTCACCGATGACGAGGCACGAGCCATGGTGGCCGCCTGCACCGGTCCAGGGTTGGCGGCAGAGGACTTGGTCACGGCGGTGGTGCGCGCGGCCGAGGGGCTCCCGCTCCTGGTCGAGGACCTGCTGGCCACCGGCGACCTGGGCGGCCTCCCGCCGAGGTTCGCGGACACCGTGCGCGCCCGGCTGACCCGCCTGCAGGCCCGAGAGCGGCTGGTCCTCGAGGCCGCGGCACTTCTCGGCCGCCACTTCGACGGGCGGTTGCTCGCCGCGGCCGCGGGGCTCTCCCAGGACGTGGCCGCCGCGGCGCTGCGCCACGCCGCGGCCTCGCAGCTGGTGGTGAACGACGGTGACGGCTTCGCGTTCCGCCACGCGCTGACCCGCGAGGTCATCCTGGCCAGCCTGACCGCGCCGGACAGGTGCCGCCTCGCGCTGGCCGCCGCCGACGCCCTCACCGCCACTGGCCTCGGCACCGGTGCCGAGGCCGGTGGCCGCGCCATGCTGCTCGGGCGGCTCCTGGTGGATGGCGGCCAGCCCGCGCGAGCCGCGGAAGAACTGCTCCGCTCCGGCCGCCAGGCGTTCGCCGCCGGAGATTTCGCGCCAGCGGAGCTGCTCCTGCGCGAAGCTGACCGGATCGCCGGCCTCCCGCAGCCCCCGGCAGATCTTCGGATCGCGGTCGCGAGCGAGTTGGCCCAGGTTCTCCTGCAGGCCGGGAAGCCCGCCGAAGCGGCCGGGGTCGCCGTGCGGACCGTGGCCGCCGCCGACGGCCGCGACCCGGCCGCCACCACCGCCATGCGCCTGGTCCTGGCCCGGGCCGCGGCCATGACCGCGCACTGGGATGATGCCCGCGCCCAGCTCGCCCACGTCCGCCGCGGCGGAGTCGCCGATCCGGCTACCGCCGCCGAGCTCGCCCTGGTCGACGCGCAGGTCGCCCTCGGTGATGGCCGCGCAGGCTCGCGCGCGGAGGCCGAGCACCTGGCCGCCGCGGCGGTCGGCCTCGCTTCCGAGGCCGGCCGGCCGGAGCTGGTCTGCGAGGCGCTGGAGACGCTGGGATCGTGCGCCCGCCTCCGTGATCTCGACGCAGCCGCCGCTGCCTACCGCCGGGCCCTCGACTCGGCCGGGAGCCTGCCCGTACACCGACTGCGGATCCTCAACGAGCTCGGGACGGTGGAAATGCTCAGCGACGCCCGCAGCGACCGGCTGGAACAGGCCCGTGCCGAAGCGCTCCGGGCCGGCGCCGTGGGCCTGGCCACGGGCATCGGCGTCAACCTGGCCGCACTGCTGGCGATGACCGCGCAGTTTGACGACGTGATGGAGGTGGCCGGAGAGGTCGAGCGCTCCGCCCGGCGGCTCGGCCTGATCCCGCTCCAGGCAGCGGCCTTGCTCATGCACGGCTTCGCCCTGGCCCACCAGGGCCGGACCCGCGAGATGGAACGCTACCTCGGTGCCGCCGAGGCGCTGGCCCCTGATGACCCGGATCTCCGGGCCGGGGCGTGGGGCATCGGCCGCGCGCTCAATGCCCTGCTGGCCGAGGACCGGGACGGCGCCCGCCAGGCCCTGGCCCGGGCCCGTCAGGAGGCGCCCGACCAGCACGCCCGCATCCTCAACCCCTACGAAGGACCGGAACTCCTGCTGCGGGCGCTGGCCGGAGAGGTCGGCCGCGGCGAGATCGACGCCGCGTCGGTCGGCATCGTCAGGGCCGCGCGCTGGCCCGAGCTGTGGTTCGGGGCCGCCCAGGCGGTAGCCAGCGGTGCCGACGGTAACGGGGTTAGCGCGTCGGCCGCCCTCACCGTGGCCCTCGACGCCGGAAGCCGCTACCCGGTCTTCTCCGCCCTGGTGCAACGCCTGGTCGCGGAGGCCGCCGTCCGCGACCACTGGGGCGCGCCCGGGGTGCTGCTGCGCTCGGCCGATGCCACGTTCACCCAGCTCCGGCTCGGCCGGGCCTCGGCCGCCTGCCGGGCGCTGCTCAAGGCGGCCGGCCAGCCCGCACCCCGGCGGCGGGCCGCGGATGCGGAACTGCCCGCCTCCCTGGTCGCCAGCGGCGTCACCGCGCGCGAGGCTGAGGTGCTCGACCTGCTGGGCGAGCGGCTCTCCAACCGCGAAATCGCCGAGCGGCTCTTCCTGTCGCCGCGCACCGTGGAAAAGCACGTCGCGGCGCTCCTGGCCAAGCTCGGCGTGGCGGATCGCGGCGGCCTCGCCCAGCTGGCTCGCGGCCTGCGCTGAACCCACACTGGGTGCCTTCTACCCATGTGCCGCGCGCCCCCCCGGGGAGAGCATCGGATCAACGCAGTAAGCCGCACTTCCCAGGAGGTTCCCATGGCCATCGCAGCGGTGTTTGAGTTCCCCGGCGAGCCAGTAGAGAAGTACCACAAGGTCTTCGAGGCCGGAGATGCGATCGTCGACCAGCCCGACCGCATGTACCACGTCTGCTACCGGACCGGGACCGGATTCACGGTCATCGATATCTGGGCCAACGAGCAGTCGTTCGCCGCCTTCGGCGAGACCCTGGGCCCCGCCATCCAGCGGGCCGGCCTCGACGCCCGGCCGGCCGTCTACCCGGTTGAGCAGGTCATGACCCAGGACGGTGCCCGGACCGCGTAGCCAGCCGCGGGACGCCCGGCGGAGCAAGGTCCGCCGGGCGTCCCTGCGTGCTTACGGCCCGGGGAAGTACTGTTTGAAGGTCCGTGCGACCGGGGCATCGGTCACCACGATGCCTCCTGGTCGCCCTGTCGTTCGCCTTCCTCTGGGACTACGCCGAGTTCGTCCGCCGCTGGGCCGTCTGGGCCCAGCAGCAGCCCGGCACCTGGCCCGAGGGAGCACCTAGCACCGACGTGTTCCGCCGCGCCCTCCGCGGCGGTCCGGTCCTACCGCCCGTGGACATCCCCTGAGCCCCCGCCCGCGTGCTCGGTGGGCCCCCGGGTACCCAAGAAGGTACCCGGGGGCCCACCGACCCTTCCGCACCCGCACCTGCACCCCCGTGACCCCGGACCATCACCGGAATGTCAGTGGGTACCGCTAGGTTGGACTGGGGCAGATTCGGTGATGGGAAGAGGCCGTGGTCACCTACGAAACAAAGGGCCAGGCCGCGCAGCGGCCGGGTGAACGGCGGCGGGCAGAGCTCGGCGAGTTCCTGAAGGCGCGCCGGGCCCGGCTCAGCCCGGCCGACTTCGGCATGCCGCCTGGTTCCCGGCGCCGTACGCCGGGGCTGCGGCGCGAGGAAGTGGCGCTCCTGGCCGGCGTCGGCGTCACCTGGTACACCTGGCTGGAGCAGGGCCGCGAGATCAACGCCAGCACCCAGGTGCTCGACGCGGTGGCCAGCACCCTCCGGCTGGACCGGGTGGAACGGGAACACCTGTACCGGCTGGCCGAGGCGACGCCGCTGCGCGCCGAATGCGCACGGCAGGCCGTGCCCGACACCATCCGCGAGATCGTCCACTCGCTCGACCCGCTTCCGGCGTCCCTGATCAACAGCCGGTTCGACATCCTGCTGACCAATGACGCTTCCGAGGAACTGTTCTGGGAGTGGCACTCGCTGCCGTGTATCCACAAGAACACCCTGTGGTGCTGCCTCACCGAGCCGGCCGCCCGGGGCAACCTCGTGGAGTACGACGAGCACGTTCGCTACCTGGTGGCGCGGATGCGCTCCGCGTACAGCCGGCATATCGGCGACCCGGACTGGGAAGAGGACATCCGCCGGCTGGCCAGCCTGAGCCGAGAGTTCGCCGACTTGTGGGCCCGGCACGAGGTCGCCGACGCCGAGCCTCGCGCGGTCACCTACCGGCATCCGCGGGCCGGGATGCTGAGCCTGACCGTCAGCGAGCTCGACGTGCCGGTCATGCCGGACGCGCGCATCGTCGTCTACACGCCGCGGGACGAGGACACCCGGACCAGGATGCCGCTGACCCGCCGGACCGCGACCCCCGCGCCGGTCGCCGGGTAGCACCACCACCCCGCGACCCGCGCCGGTCGCCGGGTAGGACCCCGGAGAAGTTCGGCCGGGTCCTCCGGTCGGCCCTCGCGGTGTGTTATACCAGTAAGGTGCAAACGGTTGCATCATCGGCCGCGGATGGCCCGGCAGGATGCAGGATGACCAGGAAGTACGAGCCACGGGTACCCGACGGGGTCGATGTCACCCGGCCGAGCATCGCCCGGATCTACGACTACCTGCTCTTCGGCAAGGACAATTTCGCCGCCGACCGCGCCGCGGCCGAGAAGCTGACGGAATCGCGGCTCGACCCGAGACGGCTCGCCCTGGCGAACCGCGGATTCCTCCGCCGCGCCGTTCGCTTCCTCGCCCAGCAGGGTGTCTCCCAGTTCCTCGACCTGGGCAGCGGTCTGCCCACGTCACCCAGCGTGCACGAGGTGGCGCGCGATGTCCTTCCCGCCGCCCGCGTGGTGTACGTGGACCACGACCCGATCGTGGTCGCCCACAATGACGCACTGCTCGCGACGCGAGACGGCGTGAACACCATCCGCGCGGACGTGCGCGCCCCGGACGCTGTGCTCGGGCACCACACGCTCGCCGCGTGCCTCGACTTCAGTCGGCCCGTCGCGGTCCTACTGCTGAGCGTGCTGCACTTCATCAGCGGTGACGAGGATGCGCCCGGGATCATCGCCAGGTTCCGGGAGCGGATGGCGCCGGGCAGTTACCTGGCCGTCTCGATCGGCACCTCGGACGGCGCCGACCCGGAGATGCTCGCCGAGGCCACCACGACCTACGCAGGCGCCCGGATGCCGTTCACGCTCCGGTCGCGCGCCCAGATCATGGACCTGCTGGACGGATTCGACCTGGTCGAGCCCGGCCTGGTCCCGCTGCCGGAATGGCGGCCGGACTTCAACACCGACCGTACGCCGCTGAAGGGTCCCACCCTGGGCGTCGTAGCCCGGCTAGCGGCCTAGTTCCCGCCCCGCCGGGCCTACCCTTCAGGAACTCCCGAATACGCGACTTCGTGTACCTGGCGTCATGAGCCGCAGATGCGCCGGCAGTAGGCGGCCAGGGTACCGAGGACCTCAGTTGAGGAAGTAGCTGCTGCCGCCGGACTCGGGGTCGGTGACCATGGCGATGACCGTGACCGTGCCGGCGTTGGCGAAGGTCAGCCGCAGCATGATGTCCTTGCCGTCGTGCATGGCACCCGCACCGGTGATCAGCAGGTGGGACGAGTCCGGGTTGAGCAGCGTCATCGTGTTAGCCGGAATGGGGATGTCCGGCACGGTGTGCATGGTCAAGATGCCCGCGTGCCGCGCCACCGGGGCACGCAACTGGACCGTGCCGCCCACGCTGGTCTGCACGGAGATCAGCTTGTCGGCCCGGCCGTTGTTGCGGATGTCCAGGTACGCGACCGTGGTACCCGGCGTCGTCGGCTGCGGCACGTACGCGCTGGCCACGACGATCGACGACGCCGCGCTGGCCGACGCGCACCCGGTCACCACGAGCGCCGCCAGCAAGACCGCGCCCGCGATCCCCAGGACCGACCTTAGTCTGCGCATAGTCACAGGCTACCGCCCGGCAAAACCCGCAGTCAGCCGCGTTCGACGGCGGTGCCCAGCAGGCCGAGCGGAGGGGAGCCGAGGTCCAGCATCGCCTTGTGGAAACGCTGCAGCGTGAAGCCGGCGCCCCAGTCCTTCCTGGCCCGTTCGCGCAGCTTGAGGATCTCCAGCTTGCCCCAGGTGTACCGGCCGTAGGTCGGGTCGAAGGTGGCCCGCCGGGCCTCGGACAGCGCCGCGGACCCGGACAGGTGGGTATCCGTCTCGAACCGGCGTGCCGCGTCCTCGATCGTCATCCCGGCCGTGTGCACGCCGATGGAGCACGCCAGCCTGGTCACCCGCACGAGCGCCTCCAGCCAGATCCCGATCGCTATCCGCGGGTCGTCGGCGCCGAACCCTTCTTCCACGCAGAGTTCCTCACCGTAGTGCGCCCAGCCTTCGACGAACGCGCTGGATTGCAGCGTGCGCCTGACCTCCGAGGTCAGGTGGCGCAGCGCGCGGCCGTGCGAGAAGTGCCCGGGCGCCACCTCGTGCACGGTGATGCCGGGCAGCGTAGTGTGACTGAACACCTCCAGCCACTCCTCTTGCTCACGTTGCGGCCAGGATTCCTCCGGCGGGGTGATGTGGTACCACGATGGGCCCTCCGGCTCCCCGGGCGCCGCCCAGGACATCATCGCCATCGCCCACCGCCGTGACTCGGGCGCGAGACCGACCAGGCACACGCCGTCGTGGTAGGGGACCAGGTCATGGTCGCGCGTGAACTCGATGGCCCGTTCGGTCCACAACCGGGCCGCGTCGATCACCCCGGCGCCGTCGGGGTGATCCCGGACCAGGTCGCGGGCCACGTCGAGCGCGGGCCGCCCGGGTTCGAGCCGGGCGCACCCGTCGGCTAGCAGGGCGTGCAGCCGGTCCCGTTCGGCGTCGGCCTGCTCAGCCAGCCTGCCCAGGTCGACCGGCATCGCCTCGGCGCTGCTCATGAGGGCGGCGAGCCCGTCGCCGCCGAGCGCCGGATCGGGATCGCCGTCCGCCGCCGCGCGTTCCACGTGCGCGACCAGGCGCGCGTGCGCGGCTTGCGCGGCCGCCAGGCCGGCCTGGCCAGAACTGCCGGGTCCCGCGGTGAGCCCGGCCGCCAGTCCGCGGATGCCGCCGAGCAGCGCCTCGGCGACCGGCGCGCTCACCTGGTCGAGTGATTCGATGGCCGCGTCGGCGACCCGCGGCCAGGCGGCGAGATGCTCGGCCCGCGCGGCGTCACGTTCCTCCCGGGGGGCGTAGTCCTTGTCGTAGCAGGCCAGGTCGAGCTCGCCGAGGTGCAGGATCGGGTTCCTGCGGTGCAGTTCGAGCTCGGCGTAGGCGACCCGTTTCTGCTCCTCGGCCGCGGACAGGTGAGCCTCGTCGTGCGCGTCCGCGGGACGCTCGCCGCCGGCCCGCGCCGCCGCCAGCCGGGCCAGCCCGGCCCGGACGCCCGCTGGGGACAGGTCCTGCGGCTTGCCGTCGTACTCGTGCCGGCCTGCGTATTCGCGTACCTCGGAGACGTCGAGATCGCAGACGGCGCGTACCCGCGGGGAGAGATCCATGCGGCCGACGTTACCTGAGGTGCTGGCCACGGGAGACCTGCCACCCGCCGCCCCGCCAGCCGACACACAGGCCGCCCCGCCGCGGCTTGATGAGAAGATCGGGTCATGGGCGACATTCCCGAATTCACGACCAGGCCCGAACTGGCGGGCACGTTCGGCATGGTGGCCTCGACGCACTGGCTCGCCTCGGCGGCCGGGCTGGCCGTCCTCGAGCACGGCGGTAACGCGTTCGACGCGGCCGTCGCGGCCGGCCTCGTGCTGCAGGTGGTCGAGCCGCACCTGAACGGCCTCGGTGGTGAGGTCCCGGTCATCGCCCATCACGCCGGCCGCGGCGAGACCTTCGTGCTCTGCGGGCAGGGAACCGCGCCGGCCGCGGCCACCCCGGAGGCATTCGCCGGCCTCGGGCTTGACCTCGTGCCCGGCAGCGGGCTGCTCGCTGCCTGCGTGCCCGGCGCGTTCGGGGCCTGGATGCTGCTGTTGCGGGAGTACGGCACCCTCCGGCTGCGGGAGGTGATGGGCTATGCGATCGGGTACGCGGCCGGCGGCTACCCGCTGCTGCCCGCGATCAGCTGGGGCATCGCCAGCGTGGCCGAGCTGTTCCGGGACCACTGGCCGAGCTCGGCCGAGGTCTACCTGCCGGACGGCCATGTGCCCGCCCCGGGCTCGCTGTTCGCCAACCGCGCGCTGGCCGCCACCTACCAGCGCATCCTGCACGAGGCGGAAGCGGCCAGCCACGATCGCGACGAGCAGATCGAGGCTGCCCGGCGGGTCTACTACGAGGGTTTCGTCGCCGAGACGATCGCCGCCTACGTGGCCTCCACCGAGGTCATGGACGTGACCGGCCGGCCGCACCGGGGGCTGCTGTCCTATGCCGACCTGGCGGCCTGGCACCCGCGGCTCGAGGAGCCGCTGACCTATGACGTCGGCGGCCTGACCGTGTGCAAGACCAAGCCCTGGGGGCAGGGTCCGGTGTTCCTGCAGCAGCTCGCGCTGCTCGACGGCTTCGACCTGGCGGCCATGGGTCCGGGCACCGCGGACTACCTGCACACCGTGACCGAATGCGGCAAGCTCGCGTTCGCCGACCGGGAGGCCTGGTACGGCGATCCTGACTTCACCGACGTGCCGGTCAAGGCGCTGATTTCCGGCGAATACGCCGACGCCAGGCGCCAGCTGGTCGGGCCCGAGGCGTCCGCCGAGCTGCGCCCCGGCGCCCCGGACGGCAGGCCGCCCCGGCTGCCGGGCTTCGCCACCGGCACGGTCACCGGGAACGGCGACGACGGGAGCGTGGCCCCGAGCCTGGACGTGGAGCCGCCCGCGCCGCGGCTGGACCCGGGCACCGGCGAGCCGACGATGCGCACCAGCGGCCCAGCCGGACCTGACCCCAAGATCGCCTCGAGCTACCGGGCGGGCGACACCTGCCATCTCGACGTAGCCGACCGGTTCGGCAACATGGTCTCGGCCACGCCGAGCGGCGGCTGGCTGCAGTCCTCGCCGGTCATCCCAGGCCTCGGCTTCTGCCTCGGCACCCGGGCGCAGATGTTCACCCTCACCCCCGGGCTGCCCGCCACGCTCGCGCCGGGCAAGCGGCCGCGCACGACGCTGACCCCGAGCCTCGCGCTGCGGGACCGCGAGCCGTACATGGCGTTCGGCACGCCCGGCGGTGACCAGCAGGATCAGTGGTCGCTGCTGTTCTTCCTCAACCACCTGACGTTCGGCATGAACCTGCAGCAGGCGATCGACTTCCCGTCGTTCCACTCCGCGCACATGCCGTCGTCGTTCTACCCGCGCCAGGCGCAGCCCCGCGTGCTCGACGTCGAGTCGCGGGTCGGCGCTGGAGTGATCGAGGAGCTGCGGCGCCGCGGCCACCTGGTCAACGTCCGCCCCGCCTGGTCGCTAGGCCGGGTCAGCGCCGTCGCCCGGCGCAACGGCGTCCTGTACGCCGCCGCCAATCCCCGCGGCATGCAGGGCTACGCCGTCGGCCGCTAACCCACCAGCCCCGACCTCGAACCGTTACCGGACGTTAAATATTCAGTCTCGATCTGTTCACTCAGACGACCTCAAGCGCAGCGTGTCACCGGGCAAAGGATGACGCATGTCATGGGAGGTTCCTGAGGGACGGCACTACCGGCCCGGCCGGCCCGATGGTGGTATGGGAGCACCGGGGATCGGGCCGGAGAGACCGGCCGCGTGAAGTCCGAAACAGGGGAACTAGATGAGCCACTATGGGACGGGTTACGGCGCTTCCGATACTGACGGAGGTGGCTCAGGTTACGGCAGTGACACCATCTATAAGAGCCAAGACAGCCGGGACGACTACGCCAGCACCTCCGGCTACAGCACCGTAACCAGTTACGGAGCCAGCCGGGGCGGCGCGCCGGTGGTCTCGTTCGAGAATGTGTCCAAGCACTACGGGCGGCTGCGGGCCGTTGACGGGCTGACCCTGGACTTGCGCCCCGGCGAGACCGTCGCCCTGCTCGGCCCGAACGGCGCGGGTAAATCCACCTCACTTGACATGCTGCTCGCGCTCCGCAAGCCCACCAGCGGGCGGATCACGATGTTCGGTTCTGACCCGTACCACGCGGTGAAGTCCGGCCGGGTCGGCGCCATGCTGCAGTCCGGCGGCCTGATGCCCGAGGTGACGGTGCGCGAGCTTGTGACCTTGGTGACGAGACTGCACCCAAAGCCGGAACCCGTGGAGACCACGCTGAAGCGGGCGGGCATCGTCCAGTTCGCTGACCAGCGGGTGGACCGGCTGTCCGGCGGCCAGACCCAGCGGGTCCGCTTCGCGCTGGCCATCTGCGGCAAGTCCGAGCTGATCGTGCTGGACGAGCCGACCGCGGCCATGGACGTGGAGACCCGCAGGCTGTTCTGGACCAGCATGAAGGAAGAGGTCGCCGAGGGCCGCACCCTGCTGTTCGCCACCCACTACCTGGAAGAAGCCGACCAGGCCGCGGACCGGATCCTGGTCATCAACCGGGGCCGGCTGCTGGCGGACGGGACGCCGGCCGAGATCAAGGCGCGGGCCGGCGCCAGGCGGATCTCCTTCCGGCTGGACCGGGTAGACGAGCCGTTCCTGCTCGGCCTGCCCGGCCTGGTGAACCTCGAGATCAGGGGCGACGTCGCGCAGATCCAGTCCAGTGACTCCGACGCCACGCTGTACGCGGTCCTGGACGCGGGCTACCGGCCGCACGAGATCGAGGTCACCAGCCTCGGTCTCGAGCAGGCCTTCGTGGTCATCACCGCAGAAGACGACGCGACCAACGGAAACGTACACGCAGGGGAGACGATCTGAGATGAGCGGCACACTGGCCCTGGCGAAGGCCGAAATATCAAGGCTCCGGCGGAACAAGCGCTACCTGATCTTCACGGTCGCCCTCCCGGTAATGTTCTACCTAATCTTCGGGAAGCAGGGAACGACCGGAGACGGCGTCGCGTTCGCGGCTTTCTACATGGTCGGCATGGCCTCGTTCGGCGCCTTCAGCGGAGCGTTCAACAACAACACGATCCGCATCTCACAGGAACGTAAGGACGGGTGGATCAGGCAGCTGCGGCTCACGCCCCTGCCGGCGAGCGCTTACGTGGTCGCCAAGGTCCTGGCCTCGATGGTGACCACGGTGCCGTCGATCGTGATCGTATTCTTGCTCGGCCGCTTCTACGGCCACGTGCAGATGCCGATCTGGAAGTGGATCGTGTGCGCGCTTGCTATCTGGGTCGGCACGCTCATCTTCGCGGCGCTGGCGGTCGCCCTCGGCTACAAGCTCGATCCGGATTCGGTGCAGCCGGTCGCCGTCGTCATTTTCTTCTTCTTCTCGATCTTCGGCGGCCTGTGGTTCCCGCTGACCGGTGGGCTGCAGAAGTTCGCCGAATTCACGCCCACCTACCAGATCGTCAAGATCAGCACGGACGTGATCGGCCAGGGCACCGTGGCCATGGCCAACGTGATCGGCCTCGTGGTCTGGTTCGCGATCTTCGTCGTCCTGGCCACCTTCGCGGTGCGCTCTACCGCCGAAACGGTCTGAACCAGCGGGACCCGGCCGGCGCGGGGGCCCGGCCGGGTCAAACGTGGCAGCATGGAAGGGAGGTGAGGTGCGATGGCGATAAGGTCCACCGAGTCCACCGAAGCCGCCAGCAGCGGGACGGACCAGGAACGGCACAAGCCCAGGCTGTTCACCGGCGCCTTCAGCCGGCATCACGTGCCGGGCACCGGCAGCCCGATGCGCTGGTTCTTCTCCGGCGTCTGGCTCGTCTACCTGATCCAGCCGGTCGCGAACCTGTTCGGCCACGGCCACGGGGTGGCGTGGATCGCCTGCGGCCTGGCCATCACGGTCGCCTTCTGCGTCATCTACATGCTCGTCCTCATGTACTCGGACATGCAGCCTCGGCTGGCCCGGTACGGGCTCGTGGCCATCGCCGCGCTGGCGGCGCTGGCCTGCGCGGTGTACGGCAAGGACTGGACGACGCTGTGGATCTACGTGTCCGCCGCCACTGGCTTCGTGCTCGCGGCCGCGCCCGACGGGCGGCAGGCGGCCACGCTCGGGGTCGCCGGGGTCGGGGCCTGTTACGTCTTCTTCTGCTGGGTCTCCCACGTGACCCTCGAGAACTACCTGATCGTGCTGCTGCCCGTGCTGCTCATCGGCCTGGCCATGATGGGGTTCCGGATGCAGATGACCCTGATGCACGAGCTGGCCCAGGCCCGCGGGACCGTCGCCAAGCTGGCCGCCAACGAGGAACGACTCCGGCTGGCCCGGGACATGCACGACCTGACCGGCCAGTCGCTGTCGATGATCACGCTGAAGTCCGAGCTGGCCGCCAAGCGGCTGGCCAAGCTGCCGTCCTCGGCCGAGCGTGACGCGGTGCTCACCGAACTCGGTGACATCGGCCGGGTCAGCCGGCAGACGCTGCACGACATCAGGGAGGCGGTCAGCGGCTACCGCAGGCCGACGCTCGCGATCGAGGTCATCACGGCGCAGAGCGCCCTCGAGGCGGCCGGCATCGGGCTCGACGACGACCCCGAGCTGACCCTGCGGTCGGGCACGTTCGACCCGGACGCGGAGGCGGTGCTGGCCTGGTGCCTGCGCGAGGCCGTCACCAACGTGATCCGCCATTCCGGCGCCCGGCATTGCCGCATCCGGCTCGCCGGTCACATCGGCGAGCTGTCTCTCGAGGTCACCGACGACGGCCACGGCTTCGCGGACCAGGAGCCGGACCATCCTCGGGGCAGCGGATTGCGCGGCATGTCCGAGCGCCTGGCCGCCGTCGGCGGCCGCCTGTCGCTCGGTCCGGCCGAGCCCGGCCACACCGGCGGCCGCGGCCGCGGCTTCCGCCTCGTCGCGACCGTTCCCGCGGTCGCCGCCATAACGGCGACCGGCCATGATTGCGGGCTATGACCGTGGAAGGAACCCCGGAGCACCAGGAGAACAAGGAGCCGGTCCGGCTGCTGCTCGCCGAGGACCAGGTGATGATCAGGGAGGCGCTGGCCGCGCTGCTGGAGTTCGAGGGCGAGTTCGAGGTCGTGGCCCAGGTCGGCCGCGGCGACGAGGTCATCAAGGCCGCGGAAAGGACAAACCCGGACGTGGCCGTGCTCGACATCGAGATGCCGGGCATGGACGGCCTGACCGCCGCCGCCGCGCTGAAGAAGCACCATCCGGATACCAAGATCGTGATCCTGACGACGTTCGGGCGGCCCGGGTTCCTGCGCCGCGCGATGGAGTCCGGGGTGTCCGCGTTCCTGGTCAAGGACTCCCCGGCTGACAAGCTCACGCAGACCATCCGCCGGGTGCTGAACGGCGAGCGGGTCATCGACCCGGACCTGGCCGCCGCCGCGCTCGCCGACGGAGTGAACCCGCTCACCCCGCGCGAGCGCGACGTGCTCGAGGCCTCCGCGGACGGCCGGACCATCGCCGAGATCGCCGCCCAGCTGTATCTCTCCGAGGGCACGGTGCGGAACTACCTGTCGGCGTGCATCCAGAAGACCGGGGCCAGGAATCGCGCCGAGGCGCTTCGCGTCGCCTCCGAACACGGCTGGCTCTAGACCATAGGATGAAGTGCGTGACTTCGTCTGGATACCTGCGCTACCCGCACATTCACGGTGATCTCATCGTCTTCGCCTCCGAGGAAGACATCTGGCTCGCTCCCGCCGACGGCGGCCGGGCCTGGCGGCTATCTGCCGACCACGCTCAGGTGAGCTACCCGCGCTTCGCGCGCGACGGCAGCAGGATCGCCTGGACCAGCTGGCGGGACGGCAACCCGGAGGTCCACACGGCCGACGCGGAGGGCAACGACGCGGGCAGGCTCACCTACTGGAGCGACCCCAGGACCCGCGTGACCGGCTGGACCAGGGCAGGCGAAGTCCTCGCGGTCTCCGCCACCGGTCAGCCCGAGACGTACCTGACCTGGGCGTACGCGGTCCCGCTCGAGGGCTCCCCGCCGCGGCGGCTGCCGTTCGGCCCGGTGGTCGACCTGGCCCTGGAGGAGACGGGCAGCGCCCTGCTCACCGGCCGGATGAACAACGAGCCCGCGTACTGGAAGCGCTACCGCGGCGGCACCCGCGGCAAGCTGTGGATCGCCACCGACCAGGACCCCCTGTTCACCCGGGTGCTCGCGGACGTCGACGGTCAGTTCAGCGGGCCGATGCTGATCGGCGGGCGGTTGTTCTTCCTGTCCGATCACGAGGGCACCGGCAACATCTATTCCTGCGCGCTGGACGGCGGCGACATACGCAGGCATACCGATCATGACGGCCTTTACGCCAGGAACCCGGCGACCGACGGGCAGCGGATCGTGTACCACGTGGCCGGGGACATCTGGATCCTGGACGGCCCGGACGCGCCCGAGCCGCGCAAGCTGGAGATCACCCTCGGCTCCGCGGCCGTCGGCCGGGCACCCCGGCTGATCTCGGCGAGGGACCACCTGGGCGCCCTCGACACGGACAAGACCGGTCAGGCCAGCGTGGTCGAGGTGCGCGGCACGGTGCACTGGCTGACGCACAAGGACGGGCCGGCCCGCGCGCTGCACGTGGATCCCGGCGCCCGGGCGAGGCTGCCGCGGGTGCTCGGCGACACCGGCCAGGTGGTCTGGGTCACCGACGCCACCGGAGACGACGCGCTCGAGATCGCCTCGGTGACCGATGAGCCGGAGACCGAGACCGTCCGGCTCGCCCAGGGCCTCCTCGGCAACGTGCTCAGCCTGGCCGCCTCCCCGGACGGGGCCACCGTCGCCGCGGCCGCGCACGACGGCAGGCTGCTGGCCGTCGACGTGACGTCCGGGCAGGTCACCGAGCTGGCCGCGTCCGACAACGGGGCCATCGACGGGCTGTCCTGGTCGCCGGACTCGGCCTGGCTGGCCTGGTCCCAGCCCGGCACGCTGCCGCTGCGCCGCATCCGCATGGCGAGGATCGCGGCCGGGGAGGCTGGGGTCGAGGCCGAGGTGGTCGACGTGACCGACGGGCGGTTCACCGACACCGACCCGGTGTTCTCGCTCGACGGCCTCTACCTCGCGTTTATCTCCCGGCGCAGCTTCGACCCGGTGTACGACGCGCAGACCTTCGACTTGTCGTTCCCCTTCGGCAGCCGCCCCTACCTCGTGCCGCTGGCCGCGCAGACCCCGTCCCCGTTCGGCCCGCTGCCCGGTGGCCGTCCGGTGGGCGAGGATACGCCCGCGCCGGACAAGGACACATCAGATTCTCCCGAACGGACCGAGGTGTCCGTGGACGCCGAAGGTCTCCCCGGCCGCGTGGTGGGCGTGCCCGTGATCGAGGCCAGGTACTCCGGGCTGCGTGCCGTCAAGGGCGGGCTGGCCTGGCTGCGCGAGCCGGTGGCCGGCGTGCTCGGCGAGGGCAGCGCCAGCGCCGAGGACGACGCGCCGCGGCCGGTCCTGGAGCGGTTCGACCTGGGCAAGCGCGAGGTCACCGAACTGGTCGGCGAGCTCGACTGGTTCGACGTCAGCGGCGACGGCACCCGGCTGGTGGTCAGGGACCATGGTGACCTGCGTATCCTGCCGTCCGAGCAAAAGGAGGACCGCGGCTCGGCCGAGTTGGTCACCGTCGATGAGTCCCGCGCCAGGTTCACCGCGGACCCGGCCGCGCTGTGGCGGCACGCCTTCGACGAAGCCGGCCGGCTGATGCGTCGCGACTTCTGGACCCCGGACATGTCCGGCGTGGACTGGGACGGGGCGCTCGGCGCCTACCGGCCGCTGCTGGACCGGGTGCGCAGCGCGGATGACTTCGCCGACCTGATGTGGGAGTTGGTGGCCGAGCTCGGCACGTCGCACGCCTACATCGTCAAGGCCGACGCGGACGGCCCGGACCGTGGCGCCGTGGCCGTCGGCCTGCTCGGCGCGGACCTGTCCCGCGACGGATCCGGCCGCTGGACGGTGGACCGGGTGCTGCCGGGCGAGTCGTCCGACCCGCGGGCGCGCTCCCCGCTCGAGGCGCCCGGCGTGGTGGTCCGGGCCGGGGACGAGCTGATCGCGGTGGACGGGCGGCCGGTCGACCCGGTGCGCGGGCCCGCGCCGCTGCTGGCCGGGACGGTCGGCAAGCCGGTCGAGCTGACCATCCGGCCGGGGGCCGCCGATCCCGAGGTACGCCGCCGGGTGGCGGTCGTGCCGCTCCGCGATGAGCGGCGGCTGCGGTACCAGGACTGGGTGACCGGCCGGCGCCGCCTAGTGCGCGAGCTCGGCGACGGGCGGCTCGGCTACCTGCACATCCCGAACATGGTCGGTGAAGGCTGGGCCGACTTCCACCGCGACCTGCACACCGAGATGCGGTTCGACGCCCTGATCATGGACGTGCGCGGGAACGGCGGCGGGCACATCTCCCAGCTGGTGGTGGAGAAGCTGGCCCGCCGCGTGATCGGCTGGGACCAGGGGCGCTGGATCCAGCCGGTCTCCTACCCCGAGGACGGGCGGCGCGGCCCGGTCGTCACCGTGGCCGACGAGTTCGCCGGGTCCGACGGGGACATCATCACCGCCGCGATCAAGCTCCTCGGGCTCGGCCCCGTGGTTGGCACCCGCACCTGGGGCGGCGTGATCGGCATCGAGGGCATTCCCGGGCACGAGCTGGTCGACGGCACCCACATGACCGTGCCCAGGTACGCGTTCTCGTTCGACGAATACGGCTGGGGCGTGGAGAACCACGGCGTCGATCCGGACGTCGAGGTGCTGATCACGCCCGACGACTGGGCGGCTGGCCATGACCCGCAGCTGGAGACCGCGGTGCGCCTCGCGCTCGAGGCGCTGGAGAAGCAGACGCCCAAGACGCC
>Ga0208565_1000115_pt1 | contig 67411 bp, 49 predicted proteins | sample Sb_taG_7_FD_187706 | JGI IMG/M metagenome (GOLD analysis project Ga0208565, IMG submission 187706) | Peat soil microbial communities from Weissenstadt, Germany - Sb_50d_2_FS metaG (SPAdes) (version 2) | ecosystem: Environmental > Terrestrial > Soil > Wetlands > Peat | place: Germany... | reverse complement strand
AGACGGAGCTAATCTATTTGAACAGGAAAACTGCACTCATAACCCAGAGGTCGCAGGTTCAAATCCTGCCCCCGCTACCAAGGTCAGAGGCCGGTTCTCGAACAGAGAACCGGCCTCTTGCATGAGGTTTGTAAACGGATTTGTAAACGTCCCGCTCAGGCTGCCGCGCCCTCGCCTTCGTCGGCTGAGCTGACTCCGGTCCCGTCGGTGCCCATCTCGACCGAGGCGAGCGACCCGCCGATGATCAGTTCGGCGAGCGTGTTCGCAACCTGGCGGTCAGCTTCAAGGTCGGTCTCAACGTACTGCCGCATGGTGAAGGCTACGTCCGAGTGGCCGACGCGCTCGCTGAGCGCCTTCCAGTCGATTTTCGCGTTGCGGCCCGCCGTGAGGTAGCTGCGCCGTACGTCGTGTAGGTCGATCTCCGGCAGCCCGGCTGATTGAGCCAGTCGCTTGAACCGGCGGGTGATCGTGTCCGGGTGCGGCGGCTTGCCGTTCTCCCAGCAGAACAGCAGACCGGAGTCGTGATAGTCGGGCCCGAACTCTGCGCGTTCCCGGTCGAGCATCTCGATGTGCGACCGGAGGACGGCCAGGGTGAACGGGTCGAGCGCCAGGACGTGCTGAGCGTTCGCGGTCTTGCCGTCTGATTCGATCACCTTGCCGTCCACCACGACGCGGGTCACGTCGATGATCAGCGTTCCGGCGTCGAGGTCGAGCAGGTCTCGGTGTGCGCCCGCCAGTTCGCACCGTCGCATGCCCGAGGTGGCTTCCAGCACCCACAGCGCGAAGAATCGGTCGGAGCGTGCGCGTTGGAGGAACGTCCGGAGCTGGGTGACCGTCCAGAACCTGCGGCTCTTGCGCGGCACGCGCGGAGGGTGTGCGTCGCTGACGACGTTTCGTTTCGCCCAGCCCCAGACTGTGAAGTCCTCCCACGCGCGGTGGAGCATCCGGTGAGTGTTCACGACCGTCTTGGGCTCCAGGCCCGGCGCAATGGCCGGGCGGGAGGCTTGGGCGTCGGCCGCCGCGCGACCCAGTTTCTTCGTCTTGACCGGCTGGCCGACAAGAGGGTCGTTCTCCTCGTGCTCGCGGTAGCACCGCACGGCGTCGTAGCGGTAGGGCCGGCACGGCATCACGCGGCCGTCTTGGCCGAGTCGGCGAACGTGGACCACTTCGGCAGCGCGCTTGGGCTTTGGCTTCGCTTTGACGCGCCCCTCAGCGAGCAGTTTCTTGTACAGCGCATCGCAAACTTCCCCGCTGACGTCCTGGACGTCACGCTCGCCGATGTACGGGACCACGTAGTACGCCGTATGCTGGGCCCGGCGAGTTCAGGACATGGCCATGGCGGTGGCAGACTCAGGCGCTGTCCGGTGTTGGGCTCGTGGATAGTCGTCTGAATGACCGCCGCTAGAAGGCGGCGAGGGTCTCGTTGAGGATGGAGACAGCTGAGTGCTCGGTTAGGTCCAGCCGCTGGGCGACGGCGTCGTGCCAGAGGGTCTGAAGGGCGTCGCAGAGTTGCTGGCGCATTTCGTTGGTGACGTGGTTGTAGACGGCGTCCATGCCGGGCATGGCGTGGCCGCGGCGGTCCATCTGGATGACCTTGTGCAGGTTCGCGGCGTCGAGCCAGGTGGCGTGGGAGTGCCGGTCGTCGTGGGGCCTGAATTTGCCGGTCAGGTTCGGCCAGGTGGCCTCGCCCAGGTCGGCGGCCTTGGTTTCTTGTTGCCTTTGCGGATCGGGATGCCGGGCCAGGGTTCGGCGGTCCCGCAGCCTCGCGTACACCGGATAGGGGTCCTCGTGCATGGCGTAGTCGTAAGGGCTGAAAGCGACGGCGGGTCGGCCAACTACGGGCTGGGTCATCGCGCTACCCCATGATCTGGCCGGCTGCCTGCGCCAGCCGGTCGGCCATGTGCCCGTAAGTGTTGTAGCCGAGCCCGGCCTGCACCATCGCCCCGAAGTAGGCGAGCTCGAGCAGGCCGGCCGCCTGGCTCTCGCCTCCAGCCGCCGTCACGATCCGCTGATGGATCGCGGTGCCGATTCGCAGCCGCAGCTGGCGGACATCGGGCTCGCTGCCGAACAGGGCGGCCGTGCAGCCCGCGGCCAGCTCGGGCTCCTCAGAGACAAGCAGCGCAAGTTCGCGCAGCACGGTCACGACCCGTTTCTTCGGCGCGGCGGTGGCGTCCACCGGCGGCAGGGCCTGCAGCCGCCGCCAGAAGATCTCGCTGAGCAGGTGATCCTTGGACACGAAGTAGGTGTAGGCCGTCGCGGCTGCCACCTTGGCCCGCCGTGCCACGTCGCGGATGCTCAGTCCCTCATAACCGGTCTCGCGGATCTCGGCGATCCCGGCCTCGGTCAGCCGTCGCACGGTCTCGGCCTGCCGTGGCGTGAGCTGCCGTCTGGTCGCCTCGGTCAGCAAGTCGGACATGTGTCCAGACATTAGTCTGGTTTCAGGCGCGGCGCATGGTCAGGCGGACTCGTGCTGCCATACCGCGGCGAAGGGCTGCTTAAATGCGCGTTCGATCACGGTGGTCCGATGTGCACCCTGCCTGCCAGAATCGAAATGTAGGCTGAAGACGGGCACTGATGAGGAGGGTAATGACCAGAACAGCGTCGCGCCAGATTTCGCACGTTGAACCGTTAGGCCCGTCTCCACGGCTGGCCGGCCGATCACCGGTCATGCGCCGTACCCCGTCATTTACACCACCCACGGCGGTCGGCTTGCTCCGGAGCATCCGGATCCGGCACCAGTCGAGTACTGCCATCCCGGCTTGGTCTGGCTGGCCGGGAACGCCCACGCACCACCTCGCTGACCGCGAGCAGCACCCGTGACCTAGCGACTCGATCCGCGATGAGCCCGACTATTCCAACGCGAGTGGAAAGGTAACTGCGCCATGCCCGACCGTCGGGAAGCGTTACTCGCCTACTGGACCGCCCACCTCGAGGGTGTGCCCCACCTGCTTGAGCTGCCAGCGGATCGCCCGAGGCCCGCCGTTCGGACCTATGCGGGCGCACGCGAGCCCGTCGAGCTGGCGTCCGGGTTGGCGGACCGGCTGCTGTTGCTGGCTCGCGATGAGGGAGTCGCCCTGATCACGGTCCTGCTGGCCGGGCTGGCCGTGGTCGTGCGCAAGAGCAGCGGCCAGGAGGACTTCGTTATCTGCTCGCCTAGCGTGGCCGCGAATCCTGGTGCGGTCGGCGATCCGCAGGCGCGCGATGCGGCGCAGCGCGCCGTCGTGCCGTTGCGAGCCGATCTGACCGGCGACCCGACCGTTCGCGAATTGCTGTCCAGGCTGGACCAGACTCTCCGGGGCGCTCGCGAGCATCAGGGCCTTGCGCTAGATGAGCTGATCGAGGAGCTCGGACTGCGATCTGACGCGAGCACGACGCCGCTTGCCCAGGTGAGGCTCGCGCTGCCTGACGCCGCGCAAGCGGCTCAGCCAGCGCAAGCGCGGCCACGGGGCGCCGGCGATGCCGCCACCGCGCACGGCGATCTGGAGTTCGCCTTCACCGAATCGGCCCGGGGCCTTCTCGGTGAGGTCGTGTATTCCACCGACCTGTACGAGCGAGCGACGATCTGCCGCCTGATCGGCCATCTCGAGACGGTGCTTGGCGCTTTGGCCAGTGACGCGGCCGCGCGCGTATCTGCCGTGCCGATGCTGACCGAAGCCGAGCGACACCAGATTCTTGTCGAGTGGAACGACGTAGCGCGGCCGTACCCCAGCGCCTGCTTGTTCCGGATCTTCGAGGAGCGGGCCACGGACGCGGCAGGGAACGTCGCGCTCGTCTGCGGGACTGACCGTGTCACGTACGGCGAGCTCAATGCCCGCGCCAACCAGCTCGCTCACTACCTGAGCGCGCGCGGCGCGGGTGTCGGAACGCTCGTCGGCGTCTTCGCCGACCGCGGCATCGAGGCGGTCGTCGCCATGCTCGGCACGCTGAAGGCAGGCGGCGCGTACGTGCCCTTCGACACCAGCTACCCAGCGGACCGGCTGTCGTTCATGATCGAGGACACCAGAGCCCCCGTGGTGCTCACGCTGGCGCACCTGGCGGACCGGCTACCGCCGAGCGGCGCCACGGTTGTCCGCCTCGACGCTGATTGGGCCGAGATCTCCCGCCACTCGAACGCCAACCTGGATCACGTCATGAGCGCGGACGAACTCGCCTGCGTCATGTACACCTCTGGCTCTACCGGGCGGCCCAAGGGAGTCATGATCGAGCACCGGGGCATAGTGAATCTCCTGACCGCCGGTACCTACGCGCGCTTCGGCCCTGACCGGACGTTCCTGCAGTTCGTTCCGCTTTCTTTCGACGTCGCCAACTTCGAGATCTGGGGTGCCCTGCTGCACGGCGCCCGGCTCGTCATCGCTCCCCCTGGCCTGGTCGACCTTGGCCTACTCGCGCGCATCGTGGCCGACGAGCACGTCACGACGCTGTGGCTAACATCCCCGCTGTTTCATGAGATCGTCGACCACCACGCCGAGAAGATCTCCGGCGTCGACCAGTTGCTCACCGGCGGCGACGTCGTCTCGCTCGCGCACTTCAGCCGGATGCTCGCGCTGCCCGGGCGGCGCATGGTGACCAACTGCTACGGGCCGACGGAGACGACCACCTACTCGTGCACCTACGCCGAGCGCTCCGATCAGCACGCGACCGCGCAGGCACGGTACCGATTCCCGGCCGGGCGGCTACCTGTCGGCCGGCCCATCGCGAATACCAAGGTCTACATCCTCGATGAGCACGCCACCCCGGTCCCGGTGGGCGTCGAGGGAGATCTGTGGATCGGCGGCGCCGGCGTCGCGCGCGGTTACCTCAATCGCCCTGAGATCACCGCGGAGCGCTTCGTGCCAGACCCGTTCGACGCCGCTCCAGGAGCGCGCATGTACCGGACCGGCGACCGCGCCAGGTACCTGGCTAACGGCAACATCGACTTCCTTGGCCGAAGCGACCATCAGCTGAAGATACGCGGGATCAGAATCGAGCCGGGCGAGATCGAGGCCGCCCTGACATTGCATCCGCTCATCCGCGAATCGGTCGTCGTGGCGAGCGGAGAAGGCAATCTAAAACGCCTGATCGCTTATTTCTCGGCGAATAGTGACTCCAGCCCGCCGTCCAGCGAACTCAAGGACTACCTCGCGGCACTGATGCCCGCCCACATGATCCCGACGGCCTTCGTCTGCCTTAGCGCCCTGCCGCTGACGCCCAACGGGAAGGTGGATAGAACGGCACTGGCGGCCGCGGGGCTGGAGCGACCCGAGCCTGGCCAGCAGGATGCGACGCCGCCGACGGAGACGGAGATGCGCATCGCGGCGATGTGGCGGAAGGTTCTCCAGATCGAGCAAGTGGCCGCCGGTGACAATTTCTTCGAGCTAGGCGGAGACTCGCTCTTGGCACTCAGATTGCTGTCGCTGATGAGCTACGAATTCAGGACGAATATAGGCGTTCGCACGCTGTACGACCATCCGACGATCGCTGAACTCGGCCAATGGGTGGACAGCAGTACTAGCCAGTGAGCTGTATCAAGTTGTCGGCCACCCTTCTGAGGAAGGCATGCACCTCAGTCACCACGAAGCGCTCCGGGTCGAACTGGCAATCAAGATGGTACGTCCCGCCGTCCTGAGCGACGACCCCTAGACGTAGCGTCGAGAGGTTTCCCGGTATCGTCTGATCCTCATAACCGTGCGACGCGATTTCCTCAATATCAAACGGCAGGAAATTGATATCCACCTGCGCCTGGCGATAGCGCACCGTGGCTTCTGGGTCACCGCATACTAGCGATATGTAATCCCACGGGGTGTCTTGGAACTCCAGCGTGGTGACCCATGCTCTCGTCGCGGCCTGGACCGCGTGACGCAGTGAGCCAAGTGACTTATCACGCACCCTGACCGGCACGGGACCCGCGAACCAGCCCTGGGTGTCAAGGAACCCGGAGCGCCTGCCGCTGACGCTCACCGCGAACGTGACGTCGTTCTCCCCGCCGGCCTCGCTGATGGCGCAGGCCACGCTACCGAGGATGAGCAAGAAAGGCGTCGTCCGCAGCGTGCCCGCGGCTGATCGCAAGGTGGCCGCCGACGCGGGCAGGTCACGGCGGATGACGTGCACGGAGCCACTTGGCCGCATCTCCTTGACGGAGAAGGGAAGCGCCGGAGCCCGAAACAAGGTGGTCCCGTCGAGGTACCGGCGCCAAAAATCGCGTGCCGCTGTCGGAATCTCTGGGGCGTCGACGGGGAATTGCTCGCGCTGCCAGTCCACCCAGTCCAGGTAACTCCCGTTCTGGCCGCCAGCCGGGCGATGGTTCCCTGCCATGATCTCGTCCCGGAAGAGCTGCAGGCTGCAGCCATCGCTGACGAGGTGATCGAAGACAGCGCACAGGCTGCGCCGCGGCCTGCCGAAGTCGTCAGGATGCTCGATGACGGCCACTTCCCACATGGGACCGCCTTGCCGAGGGAATGCCCGATGCGACATCCGAGCTGCGATCGCCTTGAGCTCGGCCGGGGAACCGGCGCTCATGACCCGCAATGGCAGATCCAGGCTGGAGGAGTAACCCACGTACCCGCCGTCGTCGAGCGAGGCGTCGGTGATCCTGAGCGCGCACTCGCGCTGGACCAGCGCTGTCAGCCGGTCCCTGATCTGATCCGCCGTCGTGTGCCCGCCGATGGCGAACAACGTTCCGATGTTGATGTTCTTCGAGCGGTCCTTGCGCTCCTCGTCGCGCCGCAGGCGGCCAAGTTGCTGCCAGGACAGGGTGCCGCGCTCGCTCGCCGTGCTAGTCACCCGGTATGCCTCCTTCGTCGTCCTGGCGGCGCTGCCAGTCAGCGGCGGGTCGTGCCGCGCGCTCGAGCGCCCGGCGATCGACCTTGCCGTTCGCCGTCAGCGGCAGCTCGGGCACGATGGCCCAGCGGCCCGGAAGCATGTAGGGGGGAAGCTGGGCAGACACGAATTCGACAAGGTCCGCGACGCTCAGGCCATCCCCACGGGGGATGCAGGCGGCGAGGATCTGCTTCGCGGCTGCGCCATCCCCGGACACCATGACGTGCGCGGCGGACACCGCTGGATGGCTCGTGAGCAGGCCGCGAACCTCGGCGAGCTCGACCCGGAATCCTCTGATCTTGACCTGATCGTCCCAGCGGCCGAGGAACTGGATCCGGCCCCTGCTATCGAGCCTGGACATGTCGCCAGTGCGATACAGGCGGGCGGCCACGTCCGGCGAGAATTCCCCGAACGCCCGGGCAGTCAGCTCCTCCTCGCCGAGATAGCCAGTGGCGAGGCCGTCACCGGCCGTGTACAGTTCCCCGACCGCCCCGGGCGGGACCAGGCGGTGTCGGCGGTCAAGCAGGTAGACCTGGGTGTTCGCGACCGGCGTGCCGATCGGCAGCGGATCTTCCGCCGCCGCCGCGTCCGCTATCGGGTGCACTGTGGTGAAGGTCGTGTTCTCCGTCGGGCCATATCCGTTGATGATCACCAGGTCGCGATGGCCGCCGAGTGCCTTTCTTACGTGCTCGGCCGAGACCACGTCTCCTCCGGTGAGCAGGTATCGCATCCCGGCCAGGTCGTTCACGGCGAACTCGCTGACCAGCCGGAACAGCCCCGCTGTCAGCCAGGCCACGGTGATCTCGCGCTCCGCTATGAATCGGCCGATGTCCGCGGCCGACGGCATGCCCGCGGGAAAGACCTCCACCGTGGCACCGGTCAGCAGAGCGCCCCACAGCTCCAGGGTGGAGGCGTCGAAGGAGAGCGGCGAGAGCCGGAGCATACGGTCCCCGCGTCCGAGCGGGGCATAGTCCCCGAGCCCGGCAACCAGGCGCAAGACGCCGCGATGCGGGACGGCCACTCCCTTCGGGCGTCCGGCCGAGCCTGAGGTGAATCCCACGTACGCTAGCCTGTCCGGCTCGCTAGGCAGCGGCGCGAGCCGCTGGGCGGACAGCCATGGCCAGGGTGCCACCGATGGCAGGTTCTGGCCGGCCGGCTCACCAGACCCGAACGGCTCACCGATCACGGCAGCGGGCCGCAGCGCCGACAAGATCTGCCGCATGCGGGCTGCCGGGGTGTCGGCCTCCACGGCAGCGTATGCCGCTCCCGCCCACACCACGCCGAGCGCTGCGACTACTTCTGCGATCGACCGCCCGGTCGTGATCAGGACTGTGCTGCCAGGAACCACACCGCTGTCGGCCAGCAGTCTCGCCTGCGCCGACCCGGCCGAAGCCAGTTCGGCGTAGCTGAGCGATCGTTCGCCCTCGCGGACGGCGACGGCGTCAGGCGCCTTGCCGGCCTGGGCGCGGAACTGCTCGTCGATGGACGTCAGCGCGTAGGGCCTGGCGGTCTGGTTGACCCGGGCGAGCACGCCGCGCCGCTCCGCGGACATGCAGCGGACCTCTTCCAGCCGGGCCTGAGGCGCGGTTGCCAGTTCCGCCGCCGCTGCTGCCACGTCGGCGGCGAACCCGGCGGCCTCCCTTTCCTGCCAGATCCCGGTGGCGTACTCCAGGCTCCCGGCGAAGGATGGCGTGCTCTGCCGGATGAACAGCTCCACGTCGAACTGCGCGCCGCCGCCGTGGGCTTCCTCGATCCTGATGTCAAGTCCGCCGGCCCGCACGCGCTCTGCGATCAGGCCGTCGTGCCTGCCGAATGCCGCTTGCACGAGAGGATGGCGGTCCACGACCGTGCCGGTGCCCGTCGCGGTGACGATCTCGTCGAATGGCAGCGCCGCGTTCTCCATGCTCAGCGCCAGCGACTGCTGGACGTGGGTCAGGTACTCAGCCACCGCCCGGCCATCGTCCACGTCAACGCGAACCGGCACGAGGTTGATCGTGACACCCACGAGCTTCGCGAGCTCTGGCGTCGGCCGGCCGGCCACCGGAGTCCCGATCAGCATGGTCGTGGCGTCGGCATAGCGGCTGAGGGTGAGGCCGTATGCCGCCAGCAAGAACGCCGTCGTGGTGATCCCCAGCGCTCTGGCCTGATCTTTGACCAGGCTACTGATGCTCGGCTCGAGGCCGAAGGGGATGCGCGCGCCGCCTGGCTCGGCGAATGCTGGCCGACGGTGGTCGGCTGGGAGCTCAAGCACCGTGGGCGCACCGTCGAGGTGGCGCCGCCAGAAGTGCGCCTGCCGGTCAAGCTCGCCGGCGGCGCGCATGAGATGCAGCCGGGCCTGGTGCGCTTCGGGCCGGACCGCCAGTTCCAGGTCAAGGCGCCGGCCGGCCGCGCCTGCGTCGTAGCGGTCGAAGATCTCCGCGAGTACCAGGCCGATCGCCCAGCCGTCCAGGAGCATGTGGTGGACGCCGAAAATGAGCGCTTGCCGCTCAGCGTCACCCCTGATCACCGTCAACCGGGCCGGCACCCTGTCGAGGTCGAAGGGCATGGACCCGAGTTCCGCGGCAGCCGCGCGGACGTGGCCTTCGAAATCCGTCGCAGCGAGGTCGCAGGCACGGAACTCGATGATCGGCGCGAACGAGTCAAGTACCCGCCGCTCAAGGCGGTCGCCGGCCTCGGTGATGACGGTGCGGAGCCCGTCGTGCCGCCGAAACGTCGCTTCTACCGCCGCCGTCAGCGTCCGCACGCTGAGCGGGCCGTTCATGAAGCAGATGAAGACCAGGTTGTACGGCAGCGGGCCGAACGCCTGCTCACGCAGCCACATCCCGCGCTGGGCGGCGGACGGCTCGGTCGCCTCGGCCCTGGATCCTCGCTCGTCCTCGGCTCGATCTGCTCGCCGTCGGCGCATCGGCCCAGGCCCGGCGGTATCTTCGAGTGCCCGCGACAGGACCTGCCCGAGCGGCGTCCCGCTCATCAGCGCGCGGACGCCGAGCGTAACGTCCATCCGCTCATCAGCCGCCGCTGCCAGTGCCATCGCGAGCAGCGAGTCGCCGCCCAGGCTGACGAAACTCGCGGCTGCGAACCGCGCCCGGAGATCGGATACCTCGTCACCGCGCAGCAGCGACGAGGCGAGCCGCTCAAGCTCCGTGCGCCTGTCGTCGCCGCCAGCCGTCACGTCCGCTCCGACTCGGCCAGCGCCTGCCACACGTTGGCCAGGTGCGCGTCGAGCAACCGGGTGCACTCGTTCGCTGAAAAGTACCGCGGCGATGCCTCGACGATCAGGCCATCATCGACCACCGAGACGGTCAGCGGCATTCCAGTAGGGCTTACTTCACTGACCTGGCTAAGAAAGCCGCGCATGACCGTAGTCGAAAAATTCGTATAGTTGATCCAGACATTCGGCGACGGAATCATGAACCGATTGATCATTGCCGCCAGCGGGAACCAGCGGTGCGGCAGCAGGCTTTCCTCGGCAGCCATGGCTAGCCGGGACAGCTCCGCCCAGCTTGACCCCATTCCTTTGATCACCAGCGGAACGATATTGAGGAACAGGCCAAGCGCATGATGTGCTCCGGTTTCTTCCGGCCTGGCGTTCACCACGAGGCTGGTTGCCGAATAATCGTCCCAGCGTGCGAATTGGGCTAGCGCTCTGAGGTGCGCGGCCACGTGGATGTGCTTGGGCGAGCACTCCCATCTGGCCGCGGCGGCTCCTATTTTCTTCGTCATGTCTGAGTCGATGACGGCCTGCCTGACAATCGGGCCCAGGCTCGCCGATCCGCCCTTCTCGGCGACCGGCAGCGGCTTCCAGCCCTGCGCCATGGCACGCCAGTATTCTTCGTCCCTGGCCGATCCCATCGATTTCGCCTCAAGACGTGCGGCTTCCACGTTCACCCCCGGCGACGCGGGCTGGTATGGCCGCCCAGCGATCGCCTCCTGGAGCTGGTCGAAGAAGGTCGCGACGCTCCAGCCATCCATGATGGCGTGATGATGAGTCAGCATGACCGACGCCGACCGCGCGGACGTCCTGACGCACGTGACTCGCCAGAGCGGATAGTCAGTCCTCAAGAAGCGGTGCTGTTGCTCGCTGGCGACGGCATCGCCGATCGCCGTGGACCGAGCATCGGTAGCCATTGCTTCCCCGGTCCTGGCAGGCTCGGTGAGGTAGCGAAGCTGGATGTCGGCGTTGGGGTGTATCACCTGCATCGGGACATCGTGGCCGAGGAAGTCGAAGCTCGTCCTCAGGGCAATGTTGTCCTGTGCCAGCCGCCGCAGGGCGGCAAGCAGGCTGAGTTCTGTGAGCTCGGCGGGGCAGGTCAGCGTGCACGCGGAGACGACATGGTAAGTGCCCGCATCGGCTTGCCGCTCGTACTCGAACACCACGCCCACCTGCATCCGGCTGGCCGGGATGAGCATCGCGACGTCGGCGGGGACGGGCCGTGCCACCGGGTCGTGGCGGGCCGGCTCCGCGGCATCCTGGCTGGCCTTGATCTGGGCGACCGCGGCCAGAGCGGAAATCGTCGGGTTCTGGTACAGATCCCGCATCGTGAGACGCATCCCGGCGGCCTTGCACCGGGTGACCAGCCGCAGCGCGAGCATCGAGTCACCGCCGACGGCAAAGAAGTTGTCGTCCCTGCCAATCGAGTCGCTGCCGAGCACGTCGGCCCAGATCGGCTGCAGCGACGCCTCGGTCATGGTCAGCGGTCCATCGTGGCTCGCGTCACGGCGCAACTCGGTCGCGTTCAGGTGCCGCATAGCGTCCCTGTCGACCTTGCCGTTCACGGTGAGCGGCAGCGAGTCGAGCACCCAGAACGATGACGGCACCATGTAGCCGGGCAGCCTGGCGGCGAGCCATTCGCGGATAGCGTCGAACGTGGGCTCAGCCGACTGCCTCAGCACGAGATACGCGACCAGGCGGCGCTCCTCCTGCGGACCTGCCGGCAAGAGATCAGCTACTGCCGCGCAGACATCGGGATGCCCGACGATGGCCGCCTCTATCTCGCCCAGCTCGATGCGGAACCCGCGTAGCTTCACCTGCCGGTCGATCCGCCCGATATATTCAAATTCTCCGGTAGCAAGCTGCCGGACGATGTCGCCTGACCGGTACCACCGCATGCTGCCATGCTGGGGCAGCAGGCCAGTGACAAAGCGCCTGGAGGTGAGTTCCGGCAGGCCAATGTAGCCCCGGGCTACTCCTGCGCCGCCGACCCACAACTCGCCCTGCTCGCCGGCGGGAACCGGCCTCGCGGACGCGTCGAGAACGGCGAACCGCAGATCGCTCAGAGCCACCCCGATCGGACTGCGGACCCCAGCGGTCAGGTCGCGCGCTGTTAGCTCCTTGACCGACGCGTGCACGGTCGCCTCGGTGATGCCGTACAAGTTGTAGATCCGTGGCCAGCCGTGCGCGATCCCGCCGGTCAGCGGTTCAGCCAGGGCGTCGACGCCAACCGCCTCTCCGCCGAGTATCACGGCCCGGACCGACCACGATTGCTCACCCGGCCGCAGCAACGGGAGCAGCCGCAAAAACGCCGACGGGGTCTGGCTGAGGATCGTCGTCCCGCTGCGGCGCAGGATCTCGAGGAACGCCGCCGGGTCACGCGCCTCGGCGCGGCCGACCACGGCGACGCGGCCCCCCGACACCAGGGCGCCCCATATCTCCCAGACCGAGAAGTCGAACGCAGCGGAATGAAACCATGACCATACATCTTGACGATCAACGGGGATATGCTCGGCCACCGAGCCGAACAATCGCGCTACGTTTGCGTGCTCGACCGCCACGCCCTTGGGCTTGCCGGTCGACCCAGACGTATAGATGACATACGCGAGATCGCTGGCGTCGCCCCGAGGCAAGTCGGTGCCGCCCGCTGTGACCGCCTGCGTCGCCATGACGTCAATATGCCTGGCCTGACTGGTGAGTAATGCGTGTGGCGTGGTGGCATCGCCAAGCAGCGCGGCGGCGCCGCTGTCCTCCAGCATGAACTGCAGGCGAGCGACCGGGTACTCGGGATCAAGCGGCAGGTAGGCGCAGCCCGCTCGGAGCACGCCGAGCAAAGCGGCGATCGCTAAAGGGCTGCGCTCCAGGCACACCCCGACGATGTTCCCCGGACGTACGCCGCTGCCCAGCAGAGACCAGGCTACGCCGTCGGCCCGCTGGATCAGGTCGGCGTAGGTGAACTGCCCTCCGTCGCCCACCACCGCTGGCCGGGCCGGAGTAGCGGCGGCAAGCGAGGCGACCCGGTCAGGAAGGAGGACAGTACTCATAGGCCAGAACCTCCCGTCGAGTGATGGCGCTATGCCCGCTTTCTACCGTCTCACATGACGACCCGGACGTGGTACAGCTCAAGCCAGCGATTCAATTGCCATAGATAGGACAGGCCGATGGCGGGAGTCGCTGCGGTAATCGGCCCCGGCACGGTATCGGACCCCAGCGCGCCCGCGACCTTGGCCGGATCCACCAGGTCGAAGACCGGCGCGGCCGGCTGAGCGAGCAAATCGGCGACGAGCTCGCGCATCCGGTGCAGGTACGAGACATCGCGGCTCGCGGGATAGGCGCTCTTGCGGCGCCTGAGTACCTCCTGCGGCAGCAAGCCGTGGCACGCGTTCCGCAGCAGTGCCTTCTCCACTCCGCCCGCGGCCTTGATGGCCATCGGGACGTTGAAAAGGTACTCCGCCAGCCTATGGTCGGCGAAGGGCACGCGCACCTCAAGGCCCACTGCCATGCTCATCCGGTCCTTCCTGTCAAGCAGGGCACCGAGCCAGCGAGTCAGCCCGAGATAGAACACCTCTCGCATTCGGCGCGATCGCGCGTCCTCGCCGGGCAGCAAGGGAACCTCAGCGAGGGCCTCGCCATAACGGTCGGCCTCGTAGCGCTCCGGCTCGAGCTCGCGGCGTATTTCCTCGCGCAGCAGGCTTTCCGGCTGGGTCTTGCCCGACATCCACGGAAATGACCGGTGCCGCACATACTCCTCGCGCAGCTGCCATGCGTAGCCACCGAAGACCTCGTCGGCGCTTTCCCCCGACAAGACGACGGTGCATCGCTCGCGGGCGGCTCGGAACAGCAAGTACATCGACGTATCGAGGTCTCCCCAGCCCGGAAGGTCGCGTGCGACGAGACCACGGTCGAGGTTGTCGACCAGGTCATCCGCGGTGACCTCGGTCACGACGTGCTTGAGGCCGAGCCACTCGGCGACCAGCTTCGCGTAGGGTTCGTCCGGGCTTGGCCGCCACAGGTCGGTGCCAGGACGCCCCGTGGGAACGCTCACCGAGAAGCTCGTCAGCTCGCTGGCGAACGCCGGGACGGCCATCGCCGTGATCGCGCTCGAGTCGATGCCGCCTGACAGCAGCGTGCCCACCGGAACATCGGAGATCACCTGCCGGCCGACGATGTCCTCAAGCAGGTCCCGCACGTGCGCCGCGGTGGCGGCGGGTCCGGCCTCGTGCGGCGCCGCCACCAGTTTCCAGTACCGCGCCTGGCGGAAGCCGGCATGGTCCGCCAGGATCAGGTGCCCAGGCTTGACCTCGCTGATTCCTGCGAACACGCCGTGGCCGGGCGTGCGGGCACGCGGCACGACCATCAGCTCCGCGATGCCGTCCCTGCCCACCTCGGCGGTCAGGCCTGGGTAGGCCAGCAGGGCTTTTGGCTCGGAACCGAAAACCAGAGCGTCGTCCACCTGCGCGTAGTAAAGCGGCTTGATCCCAAGCCTGTCCCTGGCTAGCAGCAGCTGCTGTTTCTGCTCGTCCCACACGGCAAAGGCGAACATGCCGTTTAGCCGGGCCACCGCGTCGTGGCCCCACTCCAGGTACGCGGTCAGCAGCACTTCAGTGTCTGATCGCGTGGCAAATGACCACCCGCGGGAGCGCAGCTCGTCGCGCAGTTCGGTGAAGTTGTAGATCTCGCCGCTGAACGTGACCGCCACTGGCTGGCCGGCCCGGCCGGCACGCGTCATCGGCTGAATGCCGCATTCGATGTCGATCACGGCAAGCCGCCGGTGTCCGAGCGCTACGTGCTCGGACACCCACGTGCCCTCCGCGTCGGGCCCTCGCGGTGCCAGTGTCCCGGTCATGGCGGAGACGACCGGCTGCGCTTGCGCCAGGTTTCGCTTCCAGTCGGCCCAGCCGGTTATCCCGCACATCGCGATCCCTTGCGCTCGTTGCCTTCACGATGCCCCTGTTGCTCACCGATCGCAAGTTTCACGGGGCGGCCAGGCGATCTCGTATGAATGCGAGTAACGTCGGCAGGCCAGAATTCACGAACGCCCAGTCGTGACCGCCGGAGCGTTCACGGTACAAATGCGGAACCGAGCGCGTGGCAAGAGCGTCCCGCATGTTGCGGTTCATCGAGATAATGCGGGCGTAATCATCGAGGCCGATGTCGAGGTATACCTGGAGTGACAGTGCCGGATCGCGCGCGGCCAGCAGCGTGTAGGGGTCATAGGCCCGCCGGGTCTGGCTCCCTGCTGGCCCCCATACGCGCTGGTGATCTCGCTCAGTCGGAATGGCCAGCCTCCGGTCCCCCCTGAACCGCGCGTACGGGTCGCCCTCACGCAGTGGCGCCTCGAAGGCGCCGCTATGACTGCCCACCACCGAAAACAAAGACCCGTGCCGCAGCGCATGAATGAGCGCGCAGGCGCCTCCCATCGAGAAACCAGCTATGGCCCGCCCGTCCCGGCGGGTCACCGTGTTGAAGTTCTCGTCGATGTAAGTCACGACTTCGTGCACGAAATAGTCTTCGTAGCGTCGGCCCCGGGCGTCGTTGATGAGCCAGGAGCGTCCTGACTCGGGCAGCACCAAGATCATCTTGTGCCTCGCCGCGTGTTCCGTCAGGTCGGTGCACCGCAGCCAGGTCGTCCGGTCGCCGCCGTAACCGTGCAGCAGGTACAGCACGGGCGACGGCGCGGCCGTCGGCGAATACGCGGGCGGGAGCATGACGGTGACCGACTTTTCTCGCCCGACCGACGGGCTCCACCACGTCCTTGTCAGGACCCGCATGGCAGCGAGCGCCGGTCGAGCTTGCCGGTACGGGTTCGCGGCAGCGCAGTGACCACGTGGAACCGCTCAGGCACCATGTAGCGTGGCAGCACGGCCAGGCAGTGGCGGCGAAGTTGCAGCTCATCGCAAGGTTCCTGACCGGGCACGAGGAACGCCTCGATCCGCTTCTCGCCGTCCTGGCCGGCCACCGCGGCGCAGGCAACCTCGCGAACGTTCGGTGCGCCGGACAAGACGGACTCGACCTCGCCAAGCGCGACGCGGTACCCGCGGATCTTGACCATGTCGTCCGAACGGCCGAGGAATACGTAATTGAGGTCCGGATCGATGCTCACCAGGTCTCCCGTTCGGTAGGCGGCGCACGGGCCGGCCACGTCATGGCAGATGGTGACGGTCTTGGCCGCGGTGAGTTCGCAAGCGCGCCAGTAGCCGAGCATCACGGACTCCCCGGCCACGCACAGCTCGCCTGTGTTTCCTGGTTCATGGGCGACGAGCTGGCCATTCTGGTCGATCAGGAAGGTAGTCGCATACGGGCAGGCACGCCCGATCGGCGGTGGCTCGATCCGGTCCGGCCCGAGATCGGTGGCACGGAGCCGGTGGAACGTGCAGACATTCGTCTCGGTCGGCCCGTACAGGTTGTACAGCGCCGCGGCCGGGGCGAGCCGGTGCAGCTCCCTGAGCTGGCTGACGTTGAACGGCTCGCCGGCGAAGAGGATGGTCCGCAGCGAGGATCCGGCCAGCAGTGCACTGTTGCGGGCACCGAGCATCCGGGTCAGGGCGTTCGGCACCGAATACCACACCGTGACCCGCGCGTCGGCAACGAGCCGGTTGAGCGCGCCGCCGAGGCCGGTCCAGCTTTCCGGTACCAGTACGAGGCACGCGCCGGCCAGGCTCGTCGCGAACAGGTCAAGAATAGAAAGATCGAAATGTAACGGAGCATGGCCGCTGACCCGATCGCAGGGCCCGAGGCCGAACTCGGCGGCGGCCCATTCGGCGAAGCAGCGCCCGTTGGCGTGCGACAGTGCCACTCCCTTGGGATCACCTTGCGAACCGGAGGTGTAGAGGATGTAGGCGGGGCTGCGCGGGTCCGCGTCGGGCACAGCGCGCAGCGCGTCCGCCTCGGCGCTGGCCGTGACCGCCTCATCCCAGTCGATGATCTCGCTGACCTCCGCGCCCGCACTGGCGCCGCCATGGTCCCCCACGGCGATGACCACGAAGCTGGTCTGGTCGCGCGCCGGAGCGCACAGCAGCGGGCCGAGCTGCTCGCCGCTGGTGATCAAGCACGCCATCTCGCAGTCGGCCATCATGCGGCGGGCACGGCCCGCGGGCACGATCGGATCGATCGGGACATACGCCGCGCCAGCCCGCAGCACCCCGTAGACCGCCACCACCGACTCGATGGACTTGCGCAGCCAGATCCCCACGCGCGAACCCGGACCGATTCCCCGGCGGCGCAAGGTGATCGCGAGAGCCGAGCTCCCGGCGTCAAGCTCGCGGTAGCTGATCCAGGTTTCCGTGTACTGCACGGCTGGCGCGTCGGGTCGTTCCGCTGCCCAGCGCGTTACCGGGCTGGCCAGGTCAGGCATAGCTCGTGCCCCGCCGCTCGGGATGTCCCACGCCCAGCCGCCTGGCGATAATCATGCGCTGGATGTCCGAGGGCCCTGACGACATCGTCATTCCGAGCGCGTCCCGCAGGATTCGCTCGACGCCCAGTTCGGCGGTGTATCCAAGCGCCCCGTATACCTGCATGGCGTTAGTCATGACCTGCACCGCGGCCTCGCTCGTGTAGAGCTTGCTGACTTCGGGGAAGACGCCAGGTTCCGGCGAGCCAAGTTCGGCCGCGGCTCGGTAGGTGATGGTGCGCGATATTTCCCATTGCATCCACATATCGACCAACCGGTTGGAGACGGACTGAAAGTTCCCGATCCGCTTGCCGAACTGGCGCCGCTGACCGGAATACCGCACGCATTCCTCGATCACCCGGCTCATCACGCCAAGCCAGGGAGCCAGGATGAGCGCTCGCTCCCACGCCATCGTGAGCGCGAATATCGCTGAGCCCTGCTTTTCCGCTCCCAGCCGCCGGGCGGCGGGAACGTAACAGCCGTCCAGTTCGACCTCGCCCCATGGCGCGGTACGCAGTCCCATCTTCTCGCTGCCCTCGCGCACGGTGACCCCGGCATCGCCTCGCTCGACGAGGAACGCCGTGACCCCGGTGAAACCAAGCCGCGGGTCGATCGTGGCGTAGACAACGAGCAGGCCGGCTACGGGCGCGTTGGTCACGAAGCGCTTGTGACCGCTTAGCCGGTAACCGGAGCCGTCTCGCTCGGCGGTGGTTGCCAGCGCGAGGGCGTCCGAGCCGCTGCCGGGTTCGCTCATCGCGTTCCCGCCGATCAGCTCGCCGGAAACGAGCCTGGGCAGATACGACTGGCGCTGTCGCTCATCGCCGAACTTCCAGATCGGCACCTCGACCGCGAGCGTATGCGCGCCGAGCGACATCAGCAGCCCGTTATCGAGGCAGCCGCGGCCCAGGCCCTCCATCGCGCGGACGTAGGCTGCGGGCTCGTATCCGCCACCGCCGTAGCGAGCAGGCAACAGCAGCCCTTGCGCACCGCTGTCGGCGCAGCGCATCCAGTCGTCGAGGCAGAAGGTACCGTCCCGCTCGCGGGCCGCGACATCGTTGCCCAGCCCTTCCTGGCCCAGCCGCAGGAACCTTTCGTGCAGCTCGTCACCGATGGCGTCGTCGCCGCACCAATTGGTCATCCGTCCTCCAGCTCAGGCTGTCCGATCGTCCAGATCAGGCAGATGGACGGCCAGGCAGCCGCGACGGCACCTGGTGCGATGCACTTGACAAGCCGACCTAAAGCTGGCGATGTGTTTTCGTGCCGGGAGCCCATAGCCGCTATTCCATCACCGTCAGAGCGGTTGTGGCACGCCCGTGGCGCCGCGGGGGATATCCCGGTCCTGCTCAGGTGGCTTGAGCCGGACTATCCCGAGGCATTCCGCGGCACTGAGCTAGCCGCGGCTGGCTCGCTGCCCGAGCGCCTCATGCCGTAGAGTCGGCCGGGGTAACGCATTTGCGCGATGCGCGAGACGGACGATGCGCTAGGCGGGTCGCAGAAGGTGTGTGGTGCTGGTGGACGTGCGGTACCGATCTGACGCCGATATCGCCGCGACGGCAGAAACGACTGCCCGTGAGGTCCCTGGAGTCACTGACGCCACGGTAGTGGTCAGGCGCCGCAGCGCCGCCCTCCCGGCCGCGGCCTTACCGGAGCTTTCCGCGTCCGTTGCCGAGCCCGCCCGCCGGACGGAAGGCCGAGCCAGGCCCGCCCGGCGGCCGATGGCCCAGATCGACGGCGGACCTTTCGTCCTGCCCGGCAACGCGCCGCCCACCCTCGTCGATGCGCTCGCCCGAGCGGCTGAGGCGGTCGGCGATCGCGGCACGACGTACGTGCTCTCCGATGGCGGCCATGATCGCCAGTCGTACCACGACCTGCTCGCCGACGCGGCGCGTGCGCTGCCGGGGCTGCGAGCGCAAGGCCTGGTCCCTGGCGGCTCCGTGCTGCTGCACTGTGACGACAACCGCAACTTCGTCACCGGCTTCTGGGCCTGCCTGCTCGGCGGTTTCGTGCCCACGCCCGTTGCGACGGCTCCGGGGTACCGGTGGGAAAACGCGACCACGCGGCGGCTGCGCGCTGCCTGGGACCTGCTCGACCAGCCGCCGGTCCTCACCGATGCCAGCCTGCGGCCGCGGGTCATCGAGCTGAGGTCGCTCTGGGGTACCGATGCGCTGCGGGTCGTCGCGCTTGAAGAGCTGCGCGCCCGCGGGCCGGCCACCGATCTGTATCAGGCGCGCCCCGACGACCCGGCCGTGCACCTGCTGACGTCAGGAAGCACCGGCATCCCGAAATGCGTCCGCCACACCCACCGCAGCGTCATCACTCGCGCCTACGTCAACGCCGAGGCCAACGGGTTCGGCGCGGCGGACGTCACGCTGAACTTCATGCCGCTTGACCATGTCGCCGGCATGGTGATGCATAACCTGCGCGACGTCATACTCGGGTGCGAGCACGTCAACGCGCGCACCGACAGTTTCCTCGCCGACCCGCTGCGCTGGTTCGACTGGATTGAGCGGTACCGGGTGACTAACACCTCCGCGCCCAACTTCGTCATCACGCTGGTGAACACGCTTGCTGACGAGATCGCCAGGCGGCACTGGGACCTATCGACCTTGCGCGATATCACCAACGGCGGCGAAGCCGTCATCAGCAGCACCACGCACACCTTCCTGCGGCTGCTCGCCCCGCACGGCATGGCGCCTGATGTCATGCGCCCGGCCTGGGGAATGTCAGAAATGTGCGGCGGCGTAATCCACTCCACCCTGCGCGGCGACGACGAGACGGCGGGCGTCATCACGGTCAGGGACCTGCGCATGGATGAGCCTGTCGAGATCCTTCCTGCGCCCGCCCCCGGCCATCCAACGTTCACCGAGGTGGGCACGCCGGCCGGGGGCACCTCGGTAAGGATCGTCGATCCTGGCGGCCGGCTGCTGCCAGAGGATCACATCGGCCGGTTGCAGCTACGCGGCGTGACCCAGATGGCCGGCTACCACAAGAACCCTGAGGCGAACCGCAGGTCGTTCACCGAGGACGGCTGGTTCGACACCGGAGATCTCGCCTTCGTCCATGACGGCCGCCTGGTGATGACCGGCAGGGAGAAAGACCAGATTGTCATCAGGAGCGCCAATTACTCCTGCCACGAGATCGAGTCGGCCGTGGGCCGGATCGATGGCGTGCTGCCGACCTACGTCGGTGCCTGCGGTGACCTTGACCCCGGCACCGGCACCGACGAGCTCGTGGTCTTCTGCGTCTTGACTCCGGACGACGCCGATGCGCGCCGTCGCGTCGTCGAAACCATCAGCGCGTGCCTAGCCAGGGAAATAGGCTTCCCGCCGCGCCACGTGGTGCCGGTACCTAAGGAAGACTTTCCCAAGACGTCCGCAGGCAAGATCGAGCGCGCGCAGCTCCTCGCCGCCTACCGGGCCGGGTCATTCGACGCCCAGCTAGCGGCCGTGGCGGACGTCGCCCGCGACACGCTCGACGACGATGCCGGGTCCATCGGGCAGTTCCGGGTGGCGTGGCTTCCTGACCCCGGAGCGCCTGGCGTGCTGCCGAGCGGCACCTGGCTGGTCCTTGACCGGGCAGGAGGGGAGTTGGCCAATCGCCTTCGCGCCGGGCGGGGAAGCGGCGCGGGCGCCACCATCGCCGTGACCCCAGGTACCGCGTACGTGCGGCGAGCTGGCCTGGACTACGAGGTCGCGCCTTCCTCCGCTGCCGACTACGCGGCAGTGGTGGCAGCGGTCACGCGTGAGTACGGCCCGGTGGGCGCGATCGTGCACGCATGGGCGGCGGACCGCGTCGCGGAGCCCGCGCTGGTCCCGGCGAGCGGACTCGAGCTGGCGCCGCTGTCGGTGCATCGCGCCTTGGTGGCGTGTGCCGATACCGACCCGCACGTCCTCGTCGTCACGACGGGCGCCTGCGCGGCCGGCGATTCGGACCAAGTAGAGCCGTTCCAGGCGACCGTCACCGGCCTGGTTCGCACCGCGAACGCAGAACGCGGTCAGCGTTGTGCCGCCCAACTCGACTTGTCACCTGGGGATGGCGATGTCGCCACGGCGGTGCTTGCCGAACTGGCCGACCGGGACGGTGCCGAGGTGGTGGCGCGCAGAGCGGGCAAACGGCTCGTCCCTCGCTTGTCGCCGCTGCTGCCCGCGCCGGATGCGAAGGCGGGTGGTCAGGCACCGAGCCGCGCGATCCGGCCCGGTGGCCTCTACCTGGTGACCGGCGGGCTCGGCGGCATCGGTTTCCGGCTGGCTGAGTTCCTGCTGGCCGAGTATGCGGCCAGGCTCGTGCTGACGGGGCGCTCCATCCCGGCGGGGGAGCGGGCGCAGCGGCTGGCCCGGCTTCGTGAACTTGGCGACGTGACCTACCACCAGGCCGATGTGGCCGACGCTGCGGCCTTGCGTCAGGTGGTGCTGACCGCGGAGAGCCGAGGCGGCCGGGTACTCGACGGCGTACTGCACCTGGCAGGCAGCGCCATCTCGGATTACTGGGATGATCTCCAGTCGCACCTGCTCGTCCGCGAGTCGCACGCCGAGTTCCTGCGGATGTACCACGCGAAGCTGCTGGGTACGCAGGCCGTGGCGTCGCTGCTGCGTGACCGGCCTGATGCGCTGCTTGTGCTGTTCTCCTCGGTCAACGGCTACTTCGGCGGTGCGGCGTTCGGAGCCTACTCCTCGGCCAGCGCGTTCTTGCCGGCCTTCGCCGAGTACTGGCATCGGCTCGGCCGGCCGGTGCAGTGCCAGTCGTGGAGCCTTTGGTCGGAGCCCGATGCCGCCGGACCAGGCGACAAGGTCGTCGAACGCCGCGGATTCGCCCGCATCGACCCTGCTCATGGCCCGCGGCTGTTCGCCGGGGCGCTGGCGCAGCCCGTGACGCATATCCTCATCGGCGTCAACGATCGCAACGAGCACATGGCCAGGGAGATAGATCCCGCCTTGCTCGGCCCGCTCGACGTGAGCGTCTCGTTCCATGGCCCGGCCGCAGCGCGCGAGCAGGTGCGCGCGGCTGTCGCGGCTGTGCTCAGCGGAGCACGGGTGTCAGTAAGCGCTGAGCCGGTGGTGTCTGGCTCCGTGCAGGCGGAGCGCGATGCTGGTACACCTGAGGTTCTCAGCGCCGTCGAGGTCGCCGTGCGCGAGGTGTGGCAGCAGACCTTCAAGAATCGGGCGATTCACCGCGATGAGCATTTCGTCCAGCTTGGCGGAGACTCACTGACCGCGATGCGGCTGGTCGACCAGATCGGGACCGCTCTTGGTGTCAGGCTGGCCGCATATCAGCTCTACGAGCACCCGACGGTCGCGGAACTTGCCCGCGAGATCGAGCGGATCACGGCGTCGCCTCCGGCCTGGCCAGCCGGCGAAACCTTTGATGTTGCCTAGCCAGGGGCGAGCGACATAGTGTCCCGATTTTCCGAACCAAGAAATGAGATCTGCGGCATGGCCGAGCTGAGCGTTGCCGAACTGGGGGCCAAGATCAAGGAAATCCTCGTCGATGTGCTGGATCTTGAGCTCCGCCCCGAACAGATTGCGGATGATACGTCGCTTTACTCGTCGGTGCTTCAGATGGATTCGCTTTCGCTGCTCCACTTGCTGGTGGCGCTTGAGGGTGACCTCGGCATCGAGATCGATGACGAAGATGTCATGAATGCGAACCTGGAGACGGTAGGAAACCTAGTCGACATGGTCAGGCAGGCGGGCGGAGCGGTGACCGATGAATGATGCGGGAATGGTGCTATGCCTCGGCAAGGACCAGGTACCTCGGTACTGGTACAACGTGCTCGCTGACCTTCCGATCGAAATCCCAGAGCCGCGGCGGGACCCACAGCATGCCCGGAACTCCCCGGCCGGGCGCGGCGGCACGGTCTTGCGGCCGCAGCTGCCATTGTCGCTGTACCGGCAAAGCACAGGGCGTACCCGTTTCATTCCTATTCCCGATCCGGTACGCGCCGAGTATCAGCGGTGGCGGCCGACCCCTATGTATCGTGCGGCCCGGCTTGAGCAGGCTCTTGGCACGCCGGCTCACATTTATTTCAAGCACGAGGGCACGAGCCCCTCGGGCAGTCACAAGCTTAATACGGCACTGGCGCAGGTCTACTATTACCACCGGGCCGGAATACGTGAGATGGTCACCGGCACGGGCGCGGGACAGTGGGGCGGCGCGCTCGCGATGTCCTGCCGGGCTTACGGAATGGACTGCACGGTCTTCATGGTGCGGTGCAGTTACGAGCAGAAGCCCTACCGCGGGACGCTCATGAGGCTGAACGGTGCCAGGGTACTGGCGAGTCCGAGCACGGCCACGGAGACTGGCCGGGAGGCCCTCCACGCAGATCCGGACTCGCCGGGCAGCCTCGGCCTGGCGAACGCCGAGGCCATCGAGTACGCGAGCAGTGCGAGCCACGCCAGGTTCTCGATCGGCAGCGGGGAGAACCACGTGCTGATGCACCAGACCGTCATCGGAGAGGAGGCATTGCTTCAGATGGCGAGCGCCGGTGAATTCCCCGATATCGTCATCGGTGCGATGGGGGCCGGCAGCAATTTCGCGGGCATCGCCTTTCCGCTCTACCGGGTCGCGCGGCAGGAAAATCGGGTTACGCGGCTCGTCGCGGTGGAGTCGGAAGCGTGCCCGAAAATGACGCGCGGCAAGTACCTCATGGATCACACCGATTATTCTGGCGTGACGCCGATGGTCAAGATGTATACCCTGGGTCACAAATTTTCTGCCTATCCCATCCACGCGGGCGGCCTGCGTTATCATGGCGCGGCGCCGATTGTCAGCGCCATGTACGATAATGGCCTGGTCGAGGCGAGATCTTACGGGCAAGTCCGCGTCTTCGAAAGCGGCACCCTTTTCGCCAAGACGGAGGGCATCGTGCCCGCCCCCGAATCGGCGCACGCGGTAGCGTGCGCGATCGACGAGGCACTGGCAGCGCGCGAGCAGGGCACGCCACGGGTTATTCTCTTCGGCCTGAGCGGTCACGGGCTCCTTGACCTCGGCGCCTATGAACAGTACCTCGCGGGTGAGATGAAAGACGTGGCACCGAGTGATGAGGAGATCAGCCAGTCCCTGGGGCATCTGATATAGCGCTGGTGCCCGGGACACCGTGAATAGCTCGATATGATCAATTCAGTACGCAGGAAGGGAAGATCGTGGCGAGCATCCGGCAACGGCTGCACGGCGGGCCACCTCTCGCCGGGTTCCTCAACCTGATTCCTTCGCCGGTCGTCACCCAGGCGCTAGGAGCCGCGGGTGCGGACGTGCTGACCATCGACACCGAACACGGCCCGATCGGGCCGGAGAGTTTGCACGCGATGATCGCCGCCACCGCGGGAACCGACTGCTCGCCATGGGTCCGCGTCCCAGGATGTGACATGGCGTGCGTCAAGACCGCACTGGACGCTGGTGCAGAAGGAATCGTGTTCCCGCTGGTGACTACTGCTGAGTCGGCCGCCGAGTGCGTGTCCTTCGTCAGGTACCCGCCCCGCGGGCGACGTGGCTGGGGACCGTTCGTCGCCCACTCACGGTGGGATGTGGAACTGTTCGACTACCTCGAACGTCGAGGAGGGGAGACGATCTGCGCCCTGCTGATCGAGACCCGGTCCGCCATCGAGAACATCGAGGAGATCTGCGAGGTCGAAGGAATCGACTGCCTGACCATCGCACCGTTCGACCTGTCGACCGACCTCGGGGTATCCGGGCAACTCGACGCGCCCGAGCTGATCGAAGCGATCACTCACGCCGAGCGGGTGATCGACGAAGCAGGCATCCCGCTCGGCGGTGTGGCCCAGACCCGCGAGCAGACGCGCGCGCTCATGGAGAAGGGATACCGCATCCTCTGGCATGGCTTCGACGTGCTGGTGCTGAAGCAGTTCGTGCGGCAGGCTGCGCAATGGCGGGCAGGCTGAGCGCCTAGCTTGGCGAGAACGAATCGTCAAGCCGCCCGCCCGATCCTCCGCGTCGTTCACGGTCGAGCCCGGCCTCAAGTTCGACAAGATCTATGAGGTTTACCCTCCGCCTCAACTTCCACGGCGTCAGCTTCCAAGGCTAAGCTGGCATCACCAAGACGATAGTAAACGGCATGTTCTCGGGAGATAACTTGACTCCGGGATACATTATTCGGCACCGACCGGACCTCGTCATCGCTCGCGTCGGCCGGTCCGTGAGCCCGAGGCCGTCGCGATGATTGTGGTCGGCGCCAAGGGTGGTGAGCACGACGCGTGCTTCGCATTAGTCAAGGACGGCGAGCCGCTCTTTACATATGAAGTGGAACGGTTTAACCGCGTGAAGCACGGAATGTCAAGCGACCCCACCGTCCTCTTTCAGGGCCTCGCGGACTATGGCATTTCCCCAGGTGACGTTGATGTCGTAGCAAACTGCGGCGATACAAGCCTCATGCCCAAGCGGCTTCAGCAGATAAGCGGGTACTTATCCGGACCGGCGTTCGCGAGAGCTGCTGAGAGTGTGGAGTGGCGACATCCGGCTTTCCAGCGAGTACTGATCGCGGCCGGATTCGCGGAAGATCGTGTCGTAGGCGTTAGGCATCACCTTTGTCACGCCGCTTCAGTATTTTATGCGAGCCCATTCGGCGATGCTGCAGTACTGAGCGTCGACGGTAGCGGGGAAGCCGACACCGCCATGCTGGCGTCCTGCTCAAGACGTGATGGCATCAAGATCTTGCGAACAATCGGCATGCCGCATTCACTCGGCCGCTTCTACGAAACTGCGACGCACTGGCTAGGATGGTCATTCGGCGAAGAGGGGAAAACCATGGCGCTTGCTGCCTACGGTGACCCCTATCGATATCTAGCTGATCTGTCTGACGTGTTCCGAATAGATGCGGACGGCTTCTTCGAATTCAACCCGGGGCTGACTGACGGCTCCTTTTCATATTCTACTGATGAGCTAGTCAGCCAAGTCTTCGAGGAGCTGTTCGGCCCGCGTCGTAAGCGCACCGATGGCCTTGAGCAGCGTCACAAGGATGTGGCCGCCGCCACTCAGCACTTGTGCGAGCGAGCAATGGTCCGGCTGGCGGCCACGCTTAAGAAGCAAACCGGATCGGACGTACTACTTCTCGCCGGAGGGGTCGCTTCGAACTCGGTGAGTAATGGTGCTATCCGAAGTCAGGGAATCTTCCAGCGGGTGGTTGTCTTTCCTCAAGTGACTGATGCAGGTACGGCCCTAGGCGCGGCACTCTACGTCCACCATCAAAAGCAGGCGCATCCGCGCCGTTACTGGCAGATGAGGCATCCGTTTCTCGGGCGGCAGATTGACCTGGCCCAGGTACACGAGGCAGCGGCGACGGTCGGCGTCAAGGGGTTTCAATGCCGTGACCCGGCTGTATTCGCTGCCGACCAGCTCGCAGCGGGGCGGATCGTAGGGTGGATCCAAGGCCGTGCCGAGATCGGACCGAGAGCGCTGGGGAACAGGTCCATCCTCGGAAATCCGCTCACGCCAGGTATCAAGACTCGGATCAACGCCGAAGTGAAACATAGAGAAGATTGGAGACCGTTCGCTCCGTCCGTTCTCGAGGAAGATATGAACGACTTCTTCGAGGTGACCGAGTCAATGCCGTATATGACCATTGTCGCAGCGCTCCGTCCCCAGTGGCGCGGGAAGCTGAGTTCTATTAGCCACATCGACGGCACTGCGCGGGTCGGCTCTGTCAGCGAGTCATTCAATCCGCTCTTTTATCGGCTGATTCATGAGGTCAAGGCTCGGACCGGGATCGGCATGGTACTGAATACATCGTTCAACGACAGGGGGGAGCCTCTTGTGCAGACATGCGAGCAGGCGCTTCGGCTGTTCGTATCGTCAGGCATGGATGTCGTGGTAATCGGAAACTGGGTATTCGAAGACAAGCGGAACGCGCTGGCGAGCGACTTTGATCCGCTTAGTGTCAATTGCCGGATGCTCCGTGATAAGCCCACACTCCTGGTAGCTCTCCCAGGCTCAGACTATGTGCAGCGCGCCATAGACGTTCTTCTTCGCGACCAGCGGCTGGGTACGCCGACATTGTGTGCCATGAGGAAGACGGAAACACTGCGATTTCCTGGCAGCATGCTGTCGCTGGACAGTCCGGCAGGGCTCTGCGAACTCGCTACGAAGTGGCCGCAGGTCGTTATCTTGACCCCGTGGACTGCTGACAGATTCGTGTTTGACCCGGCCGTCTATTACTCCGAGATTGCGGAGGCGTGTCGTCGGCTCATCGAGGCTGGCACTTATGAGCTGTTTTGGATTGACCCACTCGGGCAGGTTGTTTCCGCACTCGACATTTTGTATGTTCATCATCGCACGCAGCCGCTTGGCGCGACACCCTCACCGGCTCGCTACTGGGGGCCAGCAGGATGAAGTCATTCAGGCGGCCTCGCTGCGGCCGCTGGATCGACGGTTGAGACGGTGCATCGGATGAGGACGACCAGACGGCTGCTGCACGAGGGATGGCGCTTTCGGCAGACGGATCCTGGGTACCACCCGAATACGGACCTGCAGCAGTGGCTCGACGCCGAGGTACCCGGCCATGTCCACCTTGACCTGTTGCGGGCGGGAGTCATCCCTGATCCCTTCAGGCGCATGTACGAGCGGACCGTGCAATGGGTCGACCACACCGACTGGACCTACCAGTGCACCTTCGACGTCGATGGCGCCGGCCTGGACGGGACGCGCCACTTCCTGTGCTTCGAGGGCATCGACACCGTCGCGCGCATCGTTCTCAACGGCGAGCTGGCCGGTGAGACTGACAACATGCTTGTCCCACAGAAGCTGGACGTGACAAGCATCCTGCGGGCCGGCAAGAACGTCCTCGAGGTATATCTGGCCGCGGCCGAGCGGGTCGGCAACGAGCGCCGCGCCGCCGCGCTCGCCGCTGATCCCGGCTTGGCGCCTTTCGCCGACGGGCTGTTGCCCCGGTCGTTCGTGCGGAAGGCCCAGTACATGTACGGCTGGGACTGGGGCCCGTGCCTTCGGGGGTGCGGCATCTGGGGAGACGTCCGCCTGGTCAGTGTCCCGCGGGCCTGCGTGCGCGACTGGTCGGCGCGTGCCTCGTTCCGCGCCGATGGCTCGTGCCACGTGACCGTGGCCGTGTCGGTCGACGGTGATGCTTCTGAAGTTAGCGCACGGATCTCGGGCCACGGCGTCGACGAGCGCATGTCGGCCGCGGTCATCGACGGCTCGGCCACCATGGGCGTTGACGTCGCCGAACCCCAGCGCTGGTGGCCGGCGGGATCGGGGGGTCAGCCGCTTTACACGCTGACGATCGAGGTCGCGGCCGATGGCACGGTGTGCGACTGCCTGACAGCTCGAATCGGCCTGCGCGAGATCGAGCTCGTGCGCACCCCCGACGACGTCGGCGCACGCTTCTGCTTCCGGGTGAACGGTGTCGAGGTGTTCGCCAAAGGCGCCAACTGGATTCCTGACGACTCCTTCCCTGGCCGTTCGACGCGCGACCGGCTGCGCCGGCAGCTCTCGATGGCCGGCGAGTGCGGAATGAATATGCTGCGCGTCTGGGGCGGCGGTCTCTACGAGTCCGAGGATTTCTATGACATCTGCGACGAAATCGGGCTCATGGTCTGGCAGGACTTTGCGTACGCCTGCGCGCTGTACCCGGAAGACGATGCGTTCGTGGCTGCCGCCGCCACCGAGGCCCGGGCCGCGGTGCGACGGCTCCGCAACCACGCGTCGTTGGCCCTGTGGTGCGGCAACAACGAGAACCAGTGGTTGGCGCAGCGGGGGGAATGGGGCGCGCTGCCCCGCGTGCTCGGCGAGCGGCTGTACGACGAGACGCTGCCCGCGGTCGTGGCCGAAGAGGACCCGGGCACGCCCTACTGGCCAGGGAGCCCGACCGGCGGCTCTGAGCCGAACAGCCAGGCGAGCGGCAACTGCCACACGTGGAGCGCCTGGAGCGACGGGGACATAAGCCATTACGCGGCCTGCACTGCACGCTTCGTCAGTGAATTCGGCTTCGCGTCGCCGCCGGCCCTGCGCACGCTGCAGGAGGTACTCGAGCGCGAGGACCTCGCCGTCGACACACCGGGCATGCGCTGGCACGACAAGACCGGTAAGGGCTACCCGAAGTACCTGAGTTTCATCACCCGGCACTACGCGATGCCCGCCACGCTCGAGGACCTCGTGTACTACGGACAGCTCAGCCAGGCAGACACGTTGCGCTTCGCGGTCGAACACTTCCGTCGGCTGCGACCTCACACAATGGGCACGCTGGCGTGGCAGCTCAACGACTGCTGGCCGGTTCACAGCTGGGCATGGATCGACCACCGGCTCCGGCCGAAAGCTGTCTGGTACGCGGCGAAGCGCTTTTATGCCTCGCTCCTGGTGAGCCTGGTACGCGACGGTGACCGCCTGGGCGTGCACCTCGTGAACGATGGTTCGGTCGCGGTGGACGGCGAGCTGGTCCTCGACGTCCTCGATGCCGACGGCACTGAACTGTGGCGGTCGCAGGGGGCTGCGTCCGTGGCCGGCCCAGGCGCCGCCCGAGTGCTGGAGATCGACATCCCCGCCAAGGTGCTCAGTGTTGCCGGTCGGGCCGTCGTCCGCGCTACCTTTGCCGGGACCGAGGCGACGGCACTCCTCGTCGAGCCGAAGGACCTCCGCCTCCCGGTTCCCCGCCTGAGCGTCACGGGGACCTCTACCGACGACGGCTTGGCGCAACTCATGATCGCCTCCGACGTGTTGGCCGCGTCGGTGATGCTCTGGCTCGACGATGCCGACGCCACCTGGAGCGACAACTTCTTCCACCTGCTGCCCCGCCGTCCTCGCGTGATCACTGTGACTCCGTGGGAGCCGATGTCCGAAGCGGAGGTCCGAGCCCGCCTTCGCTGGCGCTCCCTCTGACTACTCAACCTCAGGTCGTCGGCCGCAACCGCTCCCCGCGGTCGCCAGTGCCAACCGTCCTTCGCTCATCTATGCCAAGATTCGAGGGTGGATATGTCCAATGTCACGCGCGGGATCGCGGCTGCGACTTCGGTTGCCGCATCGCTCGACCTGCCAGTCAACGACGCAATCGTTGTCCACAACTCGAACAGGCTGGCGCTGCGGCTGAGGCCATGCGACGTCCTTGCCCGGGTCGCCCCTACGGGGCATGAGGCTGCACAGTTCGAAGTCGAGCTCGCTCGACGGCTCGCCGAGGCCGGATGCCCGATAGCCCTCCTGGAGCCTCGGGTCGACCCGCTTGTGTACCCGCGTGATGGCTTCGAAGTGACGCTGTGGATCTACTACGAGCCCGTGACACCTCACGTCTCACCAGCCGACTACGCCAGGGCGCTGGAGCGGCTGCACGCCGGCATGCGCAAGGTTGACGGGCCGAGCCCGCGGTTCACGGATCGAATCGCGGAGGCGGAAGAAGTCGTTTCCAGCCCGGAGCTCTCGCCAGAACTCGCCGACGAAGACCGCGTGTTCCTCAGCAGCATGCTAGGAAGACTACGACGGATGATCGACGACCGCAGTGCCGCGGAGCAACTGCTCCACGGCGAGCCGCACAAAGGCAATGTGCTCAGCACGAAGAATGGCCCGTTGTTCATCGACCTTGAGACGTGCTGCCGTGGACCTGTCGAGTTCGATCTCGCCCATGTTGCCGAAGAGGTCTGCGAGCACTACCCGAACTTTAGTCAAGGACTGCTGGACGAGTGCCGGCAGCTCGTTCTCGCGATGGTCGCAGCGTGGCGCTTTGAACGTGGCGACCAGCTTCCGAACGGGAGGCGATTCGGAGAAGAACTCCTGCGCTCGCTGCGCGAGGGTCCTCCTTGGCCGACACTCGAGACGGTGACCAGGCGACTAGATGATCTGCCCTGAGGTCCTTCAGTCGGGGTCGGGAGCCTCGATCGTGCCATGAGCGGCGAGTTCGTCGATCGACGTGGCCACCTTCTCGATCGCGTCCGCGATGCGAGCAGCGTGCTCGGGTGCGAGCAGCGGAGCGTGGTGGAACAGGAGGGTCTGTTCTGCGAGCTCGCGAGCGACGGGCGTGTCGAACTGTATCCCTTCGAACGCGCCGACTGAATCGATGGCCCGGTAGCGTAGCCGCGTCCAGGGCCGCATGAGCGGATGCTCGTTCAGGGGCGGGTCGGCGCGATAGACGGCAAAGCCGACCTCGGCCGAGATCGCTGCCGCGATCGCCTCGATCCCTACTCCCCGCCGCCGCTCGACCGGCCACCGAAACGCGTACTTGTAGACAGACTCCTGCTCTACCCCGGCCGGCTGCCCGAAAGGTGGCAGACCGAGGTCTTCAAGCCGACGGCCGATGATGGCGCAGCTCTTCGCCCGTATAGCATGCTGTTCGTCCAGCAGCGGCAGCTGGCTGAGCAGGATCGCCGCCTGCATCTCCGTCATGCAGCGGTTGGTCCCCATCACAGATCGACCGTCCACGACCTCCATGGAATCGAATCCGGGATTCTCGACGTATCGACGTCCGTCCGTTCTGAGCTGCACGAGCCGGTCGTACCTGCCGGCGTCATCAGTGAGCACGGCGCCGCCCTCGCCCGCGGCGAGGACCTTCCCCTGCTGCATCGAGAAGGCCGCCACATCGCCGAACGTCCCGACTCGTCGACCGTTCAGCATGGCTCCGTGCGCCTGCGCGCAGTCTTCGATCACAGCGAGCCCGGCACCGCGAGCGAAATCCAGGACTGCGGGCATGTCGCACAACGAGCGGTAGTGGTGAACCGCGATGAGCGCCTTCGTCCTGTCCGTCAGACGGACTGCCGCAGCTGCCGGATCGAAGCATCCTGTCGACGCCGTCACGTCGACGACGACCGGAACGAGGTTCGCCTCGTACACGGCAGTCGCCGGTGCAACCCACGTCATGGCCGGCACAAGGATCTCGGCCCCCGCAGGCAGGCCAAGGGACTCGATGGCGAGCGCGAGGCTGCTCGAACCGTGATCGGTGGCGACACCGTGGCGACTACCGCAATACGCAGCGAAAGCCTCAGCGAATTGCCGCTCCAGCGACTTCTCGCCGCGGGATCGTCCCGACACCGACCAACGATCGGATCGCAAGACTGCGTTCACGCGACGCTGACCCTCGTCGGAAAGCCGCGGCCATGGCGGCCAGTCAACATGACAGGCAGGCACGCCACCTAAGATCGCGAGCATCAGCAGACCAACTCGGACTTCTCCAGTGCGCGGACGCGTCGCAACGCGCTGTGCACCTCCTCCGGTATCAGGTCGTTCACGAAGCGAACTTCGCCGACGGAGGCGATCAGGGGCAGTCTCTGTTGCCCGTCGCGGTGTTGCGACCGCTCTTCGACGCTCTGCCAGAGCACGCTGTCCATCTCATCCGGCGGCGAGACCGGCAGACCGAGAGCCATGGCAAGCCGGAGGATCGTGGCCGCATCGTCAACGCTGATCATACCTCTGCCGGCCGAGATCATGGCAGTGAGCACGACATCGATCGCGACAGCCTCTCCGTGACCGTGACGCGGAGGATCGGCGGACTCGATCACGGTGCTGAAGGTGTGCCCGAGATCGAGCACTCGCTCGAGATTGTCCTCGTAGAGATCAACGCCGAGTTGGTCAACCATGATCGCCGCCGCGCGATCCAGCAACGTGCGGGCCGGACCTTGGAACTTGGTCGTCAACCCGGCCGGTCCGTGCGTTCGCAGGTCGTCGAGCAGGGGCCAGGAACACGCCACGGCCAGCTTCAGGATCTCGCCGAGTCCGCTCACCAGGTCTCGCCGCGAAAGCGTGCAGAAGAAGGTCGGATCCAGCAGCACCGCGGCGGGCTCGACAAACGAACCCAGCCGGTTTTTCGACCTGCCGAGGTTCACCGCGGACTTGATCCCGAGCGACGCATCCACATAACCAAGCACCGTCGATGGCACCTTGATGTGCGGCACACCTCTGCGGTAGATGCTGCACGCGAATGAAGCCAAGTCCATGACAGCACCGCCGCCGATGATGACGACTGGCTCACTTCGCCGAATCAGTCCGAAGGCACTAAAGGCATCGGCAAGTCGCTCGACGGTCCGCCATTGCTTAATGTGCTCGCCGCCACGCAGCACGACGATCTCAACCGCTACTGAGCGGCACCGGAAGTACTCGTCCAGACGAGTCAGCTGCGCGGACCCAATGCCATCGTCGACCACGACTAGCTGGCGCTTGGCGAACCCGCTCGCCTCATGCAGCGCAAAATTCTCCGGATCCAAGACGTCGGACGTGCGGATGATCGTGAACGTGCGCGTCCGCTTGATGTCGATGCTGGCCACAAGATCGCCACCCGGTCTCACCGCCGGACCGTCCAAGAAACTCGCCGCCTTCAGCCGGGCGCTGCCGTGAGAAGCCAGTCCTGACCGCTGATACCGGCGGCGTCGTCCGAGAGTAAGAAGCCCACGAGCGCGGCCACCTCCTCCGGCCGAGTCATCCGTCGCAGCTCTAGCTGACTCACGACCGCGGCAAGGTGCTCATCGAGGTCAATGCCCTGCTGCTCGGATTGCCGCTGAGCATCACCGAGCGCCTGAGCAGTGGATACCCAGCTCGGCAAAATAGCATTGACCGTGATCTGCCGCGCTCCAAGCTCGTGAGCCCAGCACTTTGTCGCGCCGATCAGCGCGAACTTCGAGGCGCAATAAGCGCCGTAACCAGCTCGACCGACACGGCCAAGCTGCGATGAGATAGTCACGATCCGACCGCCATTCACGATCCGATCCTGCAATCCATTGGTGAGCAGATACGGCGCGAGCAGGTTAACCGAGAGCGTGTCGTTCCACTCGTCTAGGGCGTCTGGACCGTCAACCGCACTGACGTGCACCACCCCTGCGTTGTGGATCAGCGCGTAGAGCGGCTCCGTCCAGCCGCGGCAGAATTCGCGTATGGCGCGTTCGTCGCGCAGATCGACCGAGCTGCAAGTAGCGGTGGTCCCGAGTGAAAGCTCACGCAGGACCTGGATGGAGCGCCCCATAAGGTGGAGCCGGTGACCGTCGGCGGCCAGGCGACGGGTCAGGGCGGTACCGATCCCGCCTGTCGCGCCCGTCACTATCACAGTCTCAGCGCGATGAGCGGGTGCTTCGACGGCCATCAGGCTGACCGCATCGCAGACGCTCGTCCGGCCTGAGACGACCTCAGGCGAACGCGAGTCGAAGCCTCGGACGACTCGGTGGCAGCCGCCGCCAAAAGTGCCGCCTGCAGGCCGTCTTCGGCGGTCGCCCCCGCGCGCGGACCTCCGAGCGCCATCGCTGCGAATGCTCTCGTCTCCGCCTGGAAAGCCTCGGAGTATCGAGAGAGAAAGAACGGCTCGACGTTCTCCCCTGTGTGGCAAACATCGGCAGTGCGTTTAGGGCGCGGTGCGTCCCAGCGCTGTCGCCGGTCCGCGGCCCCGCGGAACGTGGTCGACACCACATGCTCGTCGTCAAGGATCCGCACGGCACCCACGGTTCCGATCACCTCGATCGTCTGGTCGTAGGACGACACAGATCGCCGGCCGCATTCCAGGTACGCCGACGAACCGCCCTGCAGATCGATGACACATCGCGCCACCTCGCGCGACTGGGCCGCGAGAACGGACACCGGGGGGTCGTCGATGAGCCAGCCGACCAGATCGAAGTCGTGGATCATCATGTCAAAGAACGCGCCGCCGCCGACCTCGTAGATGTCCGCAGGCGGAGACGGATCCCGAGAGATCAGCGACAACGAAACTAGCTCACCGATCTGACCGCTCAGGAGAACTCGTTGTAGCTCCGCGATCGCAGGGTCGAAGCGCTTGTGGAAGCCGACCATGAGAGCAGCGCTCGCTTCGGCCGCCTCGTGGGCGAGCACGGTCGAGGTGCTGACATCGCCGGTCAGTGGCTTCTCGCACAGCACGGCGAGACCACGGCCGATTCCTGCGCGGACGACGACCTCATGCGCGTCCGTCGACGTCGCGACGATCATCGCTGTTACATCTGGATCGGCCAGCGCGGCACCGAGCGTCGACGGCCGCGCACCGACGGAGGTCGCCAACCGGTCAGCGCGAAGGCGCACCTGATCCACGACGTAGCGCAGCTCAAGCGACGGCGTGGCCGTCGCGTTGCGGGCATGAATCTCCCCCATGCGACCGGCGCCGACGAGAGCGGCGACGGCTCGACCATTCGAAGAGAACGCTTCGATCGCCATCAGCTGGCTACTCAGCCATGACCTGATGCCATTCCGCGCGAGATGCCAAGAGAGCGGAGGCGATTCGGACGGCTGCTTCTGCGCTGTGGTCACGGGCCCAGCCGCACTGTCGATCGTTCGCCAGCGGAACAGACTCGATCGAGGTGGTCAAGCTGAGCGCCTGCTCGAGAACTTCTGCCATCGAGTCGTACCCATCCATGCCGACCGTCGTGATGTAGAAGCCCGTAAGGCATCCCATCGGGCCGACGTTCAGGACGCTCTGGGTTGCTTCGCGAAGGAAGACGCCCAGGCAGTGCTCAAGAGAATGAGCGGTGGTGGTGCTCATACGCTGCACGTTCGGCTGTGTCACACGGAAGTCCCACTGAGTCAGCAGCGTCGTCCCATCCGTACGCTGCTCGACCACCCGAAGGTACGGCGCTGAGACAAGTCGGTGATCGACCTCTAATAGCCCGGTCGTGTGAATGCGCCGCTCCAACTCACTACTCCCGTTGTAGCTCCCGACGCAAGCATAGCGGGCCGCCCTCGATGCAGCCACCCGCCCAGCACGGTGCACGTGGGCGCAGTCTGCGGACATGCCGGGAGGTCTCAGAGAGCCTAAATTATGACGAGACGTCGGCCAGGGCCATTGCGTTGTTCCATTACTTACCGTTACCTACCTCTGTGAACAGGCGGAACGCGCGTTCGGGGTTCCGGGCGATGTGCCGGAGGGCGCGGGCGATGCTGGCGTGCCCGGCGAGGCGCAGGATGCTGATGACCAGGTTACCTGATCGCGGCCATGACATGGGGCCCGGTGCCGGTGCGTACCTGGGAGAGGTCCTCGCCCAGGGTGACGTCGCGGACCCAGTGGAGTAGTCATCACACTGCATCCTTCACTGTGCGGGGGGTCTAGAACAGGCCGTCTTGGAGGGCTGGTAGCTCGATACGCAGGCCTTTCCTGCGTCCGGTGCGGATGTGGACGGCGCGGAGGTCGCCGCGCTTGACACGCTGCAGCACTGTCTGGCGGGAGACTCCGAGGGCGCGGGTGGCTACTTGCATCGGGACCCAGTCGGGGGGAGCGCTGTCGGCGAGCAGGGCGCGGATCTGGTCGGTCAGCCGGATTCGCCAGGGCGCGCCGGGGGTGAGCTGCTCGGCGGGGACGAATCCGTCGTTGATCCACCGGTGCAGGGTGACGTTGCTGATGCCGAGCTGGCGGGCGGCTTCGGCCACGGTGAGCGGCTCTCCTTCGGCCGGAGCGGCGCTGCGGCGGCCTGCAGGGCTTGCTCCCACTCGGTTTCCAGCCCTCGGGCGACGAGCCGGTTCTCGGGGTCGACCGCGCGGTAGCGGCGCTCGGCCTTCAGCGCGGCGTAGCGGGCTTGCTCGGCCTGCCGGCGGTGCTGTTTCGGGGCGGCATCGTGGCCGGTCTCCATCTGGTCGGCGGCGTCCAGGCAGGCATGGACGGCCACTGGCGTCAATGCGGAAAGGACGTGCCCGGCGACTGCGGGATCGACGCGCAGCCCGCTGACGCGGGTGCACCGCCGGCCCTGGCCGCCGGCGACCAGGACCCCGCCGTTGCATTCATAGCCGGGGACGCTGCGGCGCGGACCGCGGTAGAACACGCTGAGCTTGCGGCCGCAGACTCCGCAGATGGCCAGGCCCTGCAGCAGCGCGCAGCCTTCCCGGACCGCCCCGGTGCCAGGGGCGTCCCGGGCCGGGCGGATGTTGGCGTGCAGGCGCTGCTGGTTCGACCGGCTTTGTCAGCGCTGCTTCCCGCCCTCCCCGGCGTCTCCCGGGTCAGACTGCGCTCAGCTCCCACCGGGCTGCTGCGACAACCCAGCGAGGAGGTCTTGCACCTCCTTCGATTCCCAGCGCCTCACGGCGCACGAGCGCCTCGCGGCGCACCTCGTTCGTCTTTCCGTCCACCGCGATCTGGGCGCAGACCGCGCCGGAGCCGTGATCCAGGCACGCCAGCAGATGCGGCGCAGGACTCTGGCCTGCCCGGGCGCCGCGCAGGGTCTTGCCGTCAACCGCCAGCACCGGCCGCCGGCCTGGTGCCCGGCGGGCCGCCACCATGGCCGTGACCCACGAGCCCAGGACCCGGTCCAGGGCGGCCGGGTCCACGGCGGTCAGCACCCGCCAGATCGTGACCAGGTCCGGGACCGCTCCAGGCAGGCGCAGCCCGGCCCGCAGCTCCGGCCCGGCATCACCCGCCCATTCCGCGATCGCCGCGAACGACCGGGCGTCGGCCAGGGTCGCGCAGACCGCCACGGCCAGGACCGGAACCAGGTCATACCGCATTCCGCGCGGGTCCCGCGGGTCAGGGACCTGCGCCAGCGCGTCCAGCAGCCCGGCCGGCACCGCGCCGACGGGCATCAGGTCACAGCGGGCCAGGGCGTCCAGCTGGCCAGCGGCCAGGACAGTAGGCGAAGATGGCACGGCAGGCACGGCTCCGGGTGGTGATCACGGTGTCTCGACAATCTCATGATCACTGCCACGCCGTGCCTGCTCACGTATCACCATGATCCCGGCGTGTCGGGTCAATCCTGCCTGCTCAAAGCACCATCAGCCGACTACGCAAAGGCCCTGAGACGTCGGCTACGTCAGTATCGGCTGCGTTCAGTGGAGGTGTCCGGCTCTGCGGGCGCAGGGGAAGGAACACAGGTGGAACCTTCCGGAACCGGTGAGATCTACTTCGGCTCCCGCCGTCGAGTTCTGTTCCTCTCCGAGGATATGTTGTGGCCGTCCATCGGGGGCGGCCGCATTCGATGCATCAAGCTCCTCATGCGAGCGCTTGAGCTGGCACAAGTCGACCTTATCGTGGTCGCGCCGGAAGCCGATGTGGTTCGGGACACCTCGGCGATTCCCGACCTGCCGGGGCTCACGACGCATGTTTTCATCGACGAGGCGAGGAGCTCACTGGTGCCCAAGCGCCTGTCGCCCGCAGCGACCGCGCTTGCACGAACGATGGCGCACCATCACGGTGGCTACGACGCTGTCCATCTCGAGGGTCATTTCTTGTGGCCGATTCTTCCGAGCGAGATCAGATCACGCACGGTCGTCGTCGAACAGAACATTGAGTCGCTGGTTCTCCAGCAGCGGCGGTTGATTGGCGAGGAGGTCGAGATCGACGACATCGAAAGACTTCGCGCCGTCGAGCAGCACGTGTGGCGTCAAGCTGCTGCTGTGATCGCCCTGAGCCCGGAGGATGCCGCAGAGATCGCCAGTAGGGAGCCGGGCGTCGTCCCGCATCTGGTGCCGAATGGCTGGGACCACCTGCCAGAGAGATCTACACCACGTCACGACGGCAATGGTCGACTCGCGTCTCCGCGTTTGCTCTTTTACGCCGACTACGACTACGTCGCGAACGTCGATAGCCTTCGGTGGCTGTGCGCATACGTCTTTCCCAGGATCCGTGAGCGCATCCCGGGAGCTGTACTCCTAGTCGGCGGGATCAACATGTCGGCCGAACACGAACGAGTCATCCGCTCGTGTCCCGGTGCGCAGGTCCTCGGCTATATCGACAACCTTGTCGATGAGCTGGACCGTGCAGACATCGTAGTGTGCCCGCTGCGGTGGGGCGGCGGCGTGAAGGTAAAAGTCATCGAAGCGCTACGCCGGGCGTGCCTGCTCGTGTCGACGACGACTGGCGGCACTGGCATCCCGTACGAGCTGCGTTCGGCAGGGTGCTTTGCAGATGATGCGGCAAAGTTCGCCGGTCATGTGATTCGTCTGTGCAACGATCCTCGCGAGCGGCAATGGCGCCGCAGACAGCTGGTCGCCAACCGGCATGTGGCGCCGACCTGGGAAGACTCATCCATGCGAACGATGCGCCTTTGGTCGCACGTTTCTAGTAACATCTGACCGGCCGGAAGGAAGATCGTCATGGCTAACCACGACCGCGACTTGAGCCTAGGTGTCGCGAGCCAAAGTGGCGTGGTCAGGCACAAATACCTGCCAGTCGTTCTCTCCCACGGCAGAGGCCCGCACGTGTGGGACGTGGCGGGCAACTGCTACTTAGATCTGACTGGGTCGTCAGGTACGAACATCCTGGGCCATCAGGAGCCACACACGACACTCGCGGCAGTCGCTGCGCTCAGCGACGGAGGCTTCCTCTTCGATGGCAGATCGGCCGATGAGGTGGCAGTTGGCCAAACGCTCGCCCGCTTGTATCAAGCCGAGGAGGTTCAGTTCTTCCGTACCGGCTCGTGCGCGACGTCAGCGGCGGTCAGGGTAATGCGAATCGCGTCGACTAATGACCGCGTCCTGACCAGCGGGTACCACGGCTGGCACGACTGGGCCGTGGATCAGGCGCGCCACCCAGACCAGGGCCGAGTGATCGACTTCGGCTACGACCTAACCGGCCTCCGGGAACTCCTCGACCAGGGTGCCGTCGCCGGCGTCATCGTCACCCTTCTGGCCCACACCTTCGCGCCAGGCTACTGGCGCGAGCTAAGGGAGCTGGCCAGGTCGGCCGGCGTGTTCCTTGCCGTCGACGAGATCAAGACCGGCGTCCGCTACGGGCTCGGAGGGATGTCGCGCAACGTGGGGGTGACACCTGACATCACGCTCTTGTCGAAGGGCCTGACGAACGGCATGGCGCTGTCCGCCTTCGTGGACCACAGCGGCCTGCTGAAGCACGCTGCGGCCACAAACCTGGGCGGCACCTACCGAACCGAGCGAACTCCGTTCGCGGCAGCCGTCGCGCTGTTGCGACTGCTTGAGCACGAACCAGGCGTCTTCGATCATCTCGCCCGCATGACCGATCGGTTCGTCAGGGGCATGACCGCTGTCCTCGAGGACAAGCAGGTCGAGGCCGCGGTGTTCGGCCGGTTCGGAGACATCGAGTTCATCTGCGAGAGCCCCTCGCTCTGGGACGAACTGCGCGTAGTGGGTCTCGGAGTCGGGCTCTTCCTGCCAGACGACGGCAATATCATGCTGACCGCGGCACATCAACCGGAGCACATCGACGCCGCGATCGATGCGCTCGGTTCGGCCTTGTCGCGATGCACGAACGCGGCGGCGGGTGGCACCGGCGGACGGGTCACCGAAGTCGCGATCCAGCGGGAGTACGGGCTGACGTCTCGCCAGATCGCAGAATGGGGAACGCCCGACCTGCAAGCTGTCGTGCGGTAGACAGGAAAAACACTTACGAGGTCGGACAAGATGGCGCGCTTTGGTCTAACCTGGCATTCATGGTCGACCACCCGATCGTTTTGCCCCGGACGGCCGAGCCCGACGAGGTCGTCGCCGTCGTCGCCCGCCATGGCTACGCGATAGTCGAGGACTTAGCCCCGCAGAGCCTGCTCGACGATCTGGCCCGCGAGGCCGCACCCTTCATCGAAGCGTCAACCCTGGGCCGCGACGTGTACGACGGCCGCCAGACCCGCCGCACCGGCGCGCTCATCGCCCGCTGTCCCGCAAGCCGAAACCTCGTCATGAACCCGCTAGTGGTAGCTACGGTCAGGCAGTTCCTCTCGCACGCCTCTGCGGTGCAGCTTCATCTGACCCAGATCATCTCCCTTGGCCCCGGGGAGACGCTGCAGAAGACCCATCGCGATCAGATGGCGTTCGACTTTTACCCCTTCCCGCCGGACTACCATGTTCAGCTCAACACGATGTGGGCGATGACCGACTTCACCGTCGAGAACGGCGCGACCCACATCGCAGCTGGTACGAGTGGCATGAGCGACGAAGAGGCGGCTACCGTCCCGATGTTCCGGGCCGTGATGCGCCGGGGCAGCGTGCTCTTCTATGACGGCAAGGTCGTTCACTGCGCTGGCGCTAACCGCACCACGGAAGTCCGAACGGGCGTCAACATCACCTACGCCGTGGGATGGGTCCGCCAGGAGGAGAACCAGTTCCTCGCGTGCCCGCCCGAGCTCGCGCGTACCTTGGACGACGACCTGCTGCGGATGATGGGGTATCAGTCAGGTGCGTTCGCGCTCGGCTACGTCGGCGACCAGCAGGATCCGCTGGCGGTGTTGCGCGGACGCGAGGAGAAAGTGCCCGTCGTCGCCGCGTTCGCCGAGTCCAACAATTCGTTCAGGACGTTCGTCGCAGAGATGCCCGGCGACTGACGGCCAGAACTCCCGCGGACCTGGGCGCCCGCAACTGGTCGAGGTGGACATGGCCGGGTACCGCCTCAACCGCGGTGGCGCTAGGGATTCGCGGCCGCGGGCAGCCAGGCTGGCCGGTGAACACGTCGCGTAGGACATCGAGGTGTCGCTCCGCGCACCGCCCTGGAGGCCGTCGCCGGCAATGTCCGCCGCCACGAAGAACAACTCCGCCAACTCGAACGACGAACACTTCGGCGCGGGGACCACAGGCTATTTCCCGGTCTTCCCAGTGAGCCCATAAGAAGGCGCCTCCGGGATTTATAGATCCCGGAGGCGGGTTCCCGGTTCTTCGCACGCCGTCTGCAGGATCTGGACCAAGCGGCCCATCGCGCGCTGAACGGTCTCCTTCGCGATGGCGTTACGCTGCCAGCGGACCTGAGCCCTGATCTGCTGACCTTCGTTCCACAGACCGATGGAAAGGCTCCTGGAGGGCTCATCGCCTTTCAGCGCAACGGGAATCACGTTGGCTCCTCGGATTGTCAGCGGCGGGATCGGAGGCTGCAGGTTTATGCTCGCCGCGACACTCGGACGTTCAGGAGCAGTGCCGAAAGGAACGCGCTGCCTAAGGAACAGCATGTCGACATTCATCTCCTCGTGGGACATGGCCTTGGTCGTTTCGTCTCTGGCGTGCCGCAGTAGATTTGTGAATGTCCAGCTCTCGTCAAACACCAACCGGACGAAGATCTTCCCCGCGAAGAATCCGATAAGCGGACGTGTCTCGGGGCGGCGCCGATTGGCGACAAGCGTTCCGATGGAGAGATCAGTCACACCGGACCACTCCCAAAGCAACGTGGCATAGGCGGCAAGTAGCACCGCGAAGACGGAAACGTTCGATCGCCGTGCGAGCGCCCTTGCTTGTTCGGACAGCACCGACGACAGGTGGAAGTCCGGGACGACGATCGTCGGCACTTCGCGGTGAGCGACGAAATCACATGCGGCCAGGTCGACTGGCGGTACGTCGTCCTGCTGCTCGGTCCAGTAGCGGGCGTGCTCCGATGCCTCGTCCCCTAGCATCCACGTTCGCTGCCATATCGCGAAGTCCCGGTATTGAATGGGCAGCTCAGGGAGTGAGATCGGAGCGTGCATCCGACATGCGTCATAGGCATACGCCAGCTCTGCGAAAGCGACGCCGAGTGACCATCCATCGGCTACGAGGTGGTGAGCTTTCACAAGCAGGATGTGTCGGTCATGGTCGATCTCAATCAGCACGACGCGGGCCAGCGGAAGCGCGCTCGGATCGCATACCTCGTTCGCGATCGCGTTGGCGCGCTCGGTCGCATAGAGGACTGGATCGACTCCGGGAGCTGGGGTGACCGCCTCCGTGCTGAGCTCGACTGCGCCTGTCGGCGCAATGTCTTGCACCAGCTCGCTCCCGGTTTCGGTCATGTACGTGCGTAACGCTTCATGCCGGTCCGCGACCGCAACAACCGCTGATGCTAGCGCCCGCTTGTCGATACGACCATTGAGGAGCCCCGCAAAGACGAGCGATGCGCCTGCATGACTCCTTTGGTCGGGACTTCCCCACGTTCGCCAGGCAGCTTCCTGCACCCAGGACGCTGGTGCCGACGTCGTCGGCCCAGCGGCGACGATGCGCTCCGCGCCGACGTCGATCAGCTGAGCACCTTGCCGCCAAGCGGCCATGAGCGCAGCCCTGTCGGTGGACCGTGCAGGCTGGTAGTCGGTCATCTCCACCCTCGCCGACGAGCATGTCCCGTGACGTGTGGATTTTCGGGTGGCGGTCCCCACGTTGGTCAGAAGCTACATCCAGGCCAACAATAGCCCAGCGGCGCTAACAAGAGCCCAGCGGCGGCTTGAATAATTGTCGATACCTGTGGATCAAGATCTTTTAGGCGGCTTCGGCACCACCTCCCCGACGTCGGCTGGTGGCGGGATGCTCGCACCGCAGGCCTGGTTCTTCGGGCCGTTCGACGAGCTTGCCGTTGACGAAGACCGCGTCGGCGCGGACGAGGGCGACCAGGTGGGGTGCGTTGACCATGCGCCACCGGCGCTGCGCGGACTCGATGAGCTTGAACGCCATGGCCAGCGCGGCGTGCAGCGCCTCGGCCAGCATCCGCCGCGCGCCCTCGCGGACGATCTCATCGATCAGCGACGGCGAGCCGCCACCCGCGCCCCCGTCGTCCGGGCAGCCGCCAGTCACTGGGAGGCGATCGAGGCACGTCATGGCGCCCTGCGTCTCCAGGCCAGTGTCCAGCTACTTGAGTTGCGTAAGCGCTCCAAATATACTCATAAGCGAAGAGTACGGATCAAGGCTGTTCTAATCTCCGGGCCTGCGGCCTTTGCCGCGGCTAAATCCGGCTCGGGGAAGGAATGGTCTCTCAATTTCATGCCTGGCCTCATGGCTAGAAAGGGCCTGATGCTTCCTAAGCACCTCCCCTTCGAGAAGTGGTTAAGAATCGGCAGTCATCTCAGCAATGCGCCGTTTGCTGTTGACGTCACGCCGCTGGCCCAGGTGGCGCTAATCCCTTTTGGCACTGACCAGACCGTTATGCTAATCGTCGCGCACCATTCTGATCGCAGATGGCTGGTCGCTCAGCGTCGCGCTGCGCGCGAGGTCACGGCGCAATATATAGGGAGGTCGGACAACGATGCAGTTCGGGATGTTCTTCGAGCTACAACTACCGCGTCCATGGGCACCGGGAGCTGAGCAGGCTCTCTTCAATAATGCCCTGGAATGGGCCGAGGTGGGCGAGCAGGCGGGAGTCGAGTACGGCTGGGCCCAGGAGCATCATTTCCTTGAGGAATATTCGCACTCAACTGCCCCGGAAGTGTTCCTTTCCGCGGTAAGCCAGCGGACTAAGCGCATGCGCATCGGCCATGGCGTTACTTTGATGCCGCCCGTCTTCAACCATCCGGCAAGGGTGGCTGAGCGTATTGCCACTCTCGATCTTGTCAGCAATGGCCGGGTTGAGTGGGGTACCGGGGAGTCAAGTTCCCGAATCGAGCTGGAAGGGTTTGGTGTCAATTACCTGGAGAAACGCAGCATGTGGGCTGAGGCAGTACGTGAAACGGCGAGGATGATGGCCTCTGAACCGTACGCTGGTTACCAGGGAAAATACTTTACGATGCCTGCTCGTAATATCGTACCCAAACCTGTGCAGCGACCGCATCCGCCGCTGTGGGTTGCATGCACGAATCGTGATACCCTGAAACTGGCCGCACGCCTCGGGATGGGGGCTCTGACTTTCTCATTTATGAATGCGGGTGAAGCCCGCTACTGGGTCAAGGAATATTATGATACATTCGAGCGTGAATGCCAGCCAATCGGGTTGACCGTGAATCCGAATATTGCGATGCTCGCTGGCGTCATGGTTCATCCCGACGCTGAGGTAGCGCTGGCGCGGGGAGTTGAAGGGCAGCGCTTCTTCAAGTGGGCACTCGCCTGGTATTACCGATTCGGCACGCATCTTCCCGGACGTACTGATCTCTGGGCTGAATTCCTGCGGTCGCCGCAGGAGCCAATGGCCGGCATTGCCGCAATCGGGACGCCAGCCGATGCACGGCGGCATTTCGAGGAACTGGAAGAGGCCGGCGTGGATCAGGTGATGTTGCTACAGCAAGCCGGAATGTATCCGCATGAGCATGTCTGTGAGACGTTGCAGCACCTTGGCCGGGACGTCATTCCGCCCTTCCTGGAGCGCCACGAAGAGGCCAGGGAACGGAAGCTGAAGCGCCTGGAGCCTGCGATCGCCGACGCAATGGCCAAGGTAGTGCCCACCGCACCAGCATCGCCCGATCCTGTCGAGGCGTACCCAGTGATGATGGCCAAGCGCGCACAGGGCACCGGTACGCACCGCGCCGTCGACGCCAGCATGCTCTGGCGGCTGCACGTAGCAGGAGGGAGCGTCGGCGAGGATGACGATGAAGGCTGAGCAGAACGCACGGACACTGGTCGAGCTATTGCAGGCGCGGGCGCAGCTCAGCCCGCACAGCCTGGCTTACGGCTTTCTGCCCGACGGCGAGGGTGGCGACGTTCGCATAACTTACTCTGAACTCGGCACCCAGGCACGGCGGATAGCCACGCAGCTCGCTGAACTGCTCGCGCCAGGATCCAGGGTCCTGCTGGTGTTCGAGCCCGGGCTGCAGTTCATCACAGCGTTCTTCGGCTGCTTGTATGCCGGGATAATCGCGGTCCCGACGTATCCTCCGATGCCGAACCAAATCGAGTCCGGACTGGAGAGTCTGCGCCTGATCGCCAGAGACTGCGCGGCAAAGGCCGTGCTGACCAGCAACGGGATGCGTGAGTTCCTGGATACCGTCGAAGATGGTGGCGGGGGGCGCGGTATCAGCCTGATCGTCATCAACGAGGACGGCGACCCGGCTGCTTGGCGGACACCGCGGCTATCTGCTAGTTCGGTGGCAATGCTTCAGTACACCTCTGGATCCACCATGCGCCCGCGAGGCGTGATACTAAGGCATAGCAACATTCTCGCAAATCAGCGCACTATTCAGCTGGCCGCCAGCACCACGTCAGCTGCCTTCCTGAGCTGGCTTCCGTCCTATCACGACATGGGCCTCGGCTTCATATTACAGCCGCTGTACACGGGAGCACCTGGTTATTTCCTGTCACCCCTGCATTTTCTGCAAAAGCCGGTCCGATGGCTGAATGCGATCACCAGGTACCGCATCGTGTATTCTGGCGGGCCTCCATTCGGGTACGACCTATGCGCCCGCCGGGTGACGGACGATGAGAAACTGTCACTCGATCTTTCCTCGTGGGAGGTGGCCTTTGTCGGTGCCGAGCCGATTCGCTACGAGGGACTCACCCGGTTCGTTAAGGCCTTCGCTATGTGTGGGTTCCGGCAAGAAAAGCTGTATCCGTGCTACGGGCTTGCCGAAGCGACGCTCCTAGTCACTGGTGCGACTAGGGGCGCCGGACCGGTACTGATGGACGCCGACCCCGAGCAACTGGCGAAGGGCCTGGCGAGCCCGGCCGGCCCGGCAATGAAGTCCAAGCGCCTGATCTCGTCCGGCCGTGCGCCGCACGGCCACGAGATCGTCATAGTGGACCCGGCCGGGAACTCGCCGGTACCCGAGCGTCGTGTTGGCGAGGTCTGGGTGGCCGCAGAGAGCGTGGCGGACGGCTATTGGACCGAGTCTGCCGAATCTGCCAGCGCCTTCGGAGCGACACTACCGGGGTACCCGGGCCGGTCGTTTCTCCGCACTGGGGATCTCGGCTTCGTCGCCGATGGCGAGCTGTTCATCACCGGACGGATCAAGGAACTCCTCATCGTGCGCGGCCGAAACATCCTCCCTCAGGATCTCGAAACCATCGCCCAGACCGTCGACAGCCGCCTGCGTCCCGGCTGTGGCGCGGCTTTCAGCCTGAGCGACGACGACTCCGTCCGCGTGGCGCTGGTCCAGGAGACCACCCTCACCGACGCAGCAGAGGCGCTGGCACTGCTTCCGAGGATCCGACGGGCCGTGCTGGAGCGAGGGGGCGTTGCACTCTCATGCATTGCCCTTGTTCCTGCGCGCACTGTACCGAAGACGTCGAGCGGGAAGGTGCGGCGGCTGAGTACCAGGAGCCTGCTCATGGCTGGGCATCTGCCCACTCTGGCCAGGTTTGACGACCGGGATTCCGACCGAAATGCTCAGGCCGGATAGGAGCGAAGATGAATGCGCAGGAACTCCGGTGCTGGCTGCTTGCTCGCGTGGCTGCGGCAACAGGCATCCCAGAGGATGAGCTGGACGATGACCAGGCCTTCAGCGCCTATGGCCTCGAATCTCCCGAGGCGGTCACGATCGCAGCCGAACTCGCCGACGTTCTGGCCAAGCCCGTCGATGCGACTGCGCTCTATGCGTATCCCACTATAGGGACGCTTGCGGACGCGCTCGCCGGGCGGAAATCAGCGCCTGGCACCAAGCCGTTCTCCATCGCTCCGGCCGAGGGCCGGTCGCCAGGCCCGCAGGCGATTGTCGGCATGGCCTGTCGGGCGCCCGGTGCCCACGGGCCAGAGGCATTCTGGTCGATGCTGCTAGAGGGAGTAGATGCCGTCGGTGAGATCCCGCGCGACAGGTGGGACCCCGACCAGTACTGGTCACCAAACCGCTCGGAAGCCGGTACCACCATCAGCAAATGGGCCGGCCTGCTGGATGACATCGAAGGCTTCGACGCTTCGTTCTTCGGGATTTCCCCCGCCGAGGCCGAGCGAATGGACCCTCAGCAGCGACTACTCCTGGAAACGATATGGGAGGCGCTGGAGGATGCGGGCTTGCCACCGGCAGACCTGCGAGGTTCCCAGACCGGCGTCTTCGTCGGCATCTCCGTAAGCGAATACGGCCAGCGCCAGCACATGGACGCCGCGCTGATTGACGGCCTGATGCCCACCGGGAGCGCACTCTCGATCGCTGCGAATAGGGTGTCCTACCTGTATGACTGGCACGGCCCCAGCGTGGCGGTAGATACTGCGTGCTCGTCGTCGCTGGTCGCATTGCACCTGGCGGCCAGGGCACTGCGCGGGGGTGACTGCGAACTCGCTGTCGTTGCTGGCGTCAACGTGCTGCTCGACCCGGAGCTGACCATCGGCATCAGCAAGGCAGGAATGCTTTCGCCCGATGGACGATGCAAGGTATTCGATGCGGCAGCAAACGGTTATGTCCGCAGTGAAGGCTGTGGTGCCGTCGTGCTGCGGCCGATGTCGTCAGCAGAGCAGAACGCAGACCGGATATACGCCGTGCTGCGCGGCAGCGCTGTCAACTCCGACGGGCACAGCAACGGGCTGACCGCTCCCAATCCCATAGCGCAGGAAGCAGTGCTCCGCAGCGCCTACCAGGATGCCGCTGTGGATCCTCGGCGGGTGTGCTATGTGGAATGCCACGGCACGGGCACGCTTCTCGGCGACCCGATTGAAGCCAAGGCGCTCGGCCCGGTGGTGCGGTCGGCCGACGCCGCCTCGCCCTGTCTCGTGGGGTCGGTCAAGAGCAATATCGGGCACCTTGAGTCCGCAGCCGGCATAGCCGGGGTGATCAAGACCGCGCTCGCCCTCCACCATGGCACGATTCCGCCCAGCATTCATTTCAGGCGGCCGAATCCGCATATACCATTCGCGGAACTCGGGCTCCAGGTGGCCACCGAGCCGGTAGCACTGCCCGGCGACACAGCTCCGTGGCTCGCCGGTGTGAGCAGCTTCGGGTTCGGTGGCACGAATGCGCATGCGGTGCTGGAATCGGTGCCGCGTCTATCCGTGGCGGCCAGCCCCGCTGTCCAGCCCGCCCAACCGATGCTGCTGCCTCTGTCTGCTGCCAGCGCCAGGGCCCTGCATGTGCACTGCAGGTCCTGGCTCGATCGTTTGGATCGCGGCGCTCTGCCCGACCTGGCAGCTGCGGCAACGACTGCCGCCCTGCGGCGACAGCACCACCGGTTCCGAGTCGCGTTCTGCGTATCCTCGGCGTCCGACCTCCGGGAACAGCTGACGGCCGCCGCCGCCCGTGAGCCTGGTGAGCTCGCCCCGTCACCATCGGCTGAGCCGCGGGTCGCGTTCGCCTTCAGCGGCCAGGGGACCCAATGGGCGGGCATGGGCACCGAGCTCATGGCCGCTGACCCGCTTTTTGCGTCGTTCGTCGAGCGCTGCGATGAGATCTGCCTGGAGCTGGCTGGCTGGTCGGTTAGCGAAAGCCTGACTGACTCCGATGGATCCCGGCTTAGTGCCACCGAGCGCGCGCAGCCGATTCTCTTCGCGATCCAAGCTGGTCTGACAGAGTTGTGGCGCGCGCTTGGCATCCATCCGGTAGCGGTCGTTGGTCATAGCAGCGGCGAGATCGCCGCCGCGTATGCGGCCGGCTTTTTGAGTCTGGATGATGCAATGCGCCTGGCCATCGAGCGCGGTGCGGCCATGGCCGCGACCGCTGGCTCGGGCAAGATGCTTGCTATCGGGATGGCGGAGCCAGACGTGCGCGAGCTTGTGGAGAGTACCGGGTGGGCCGTGGAAGTCGCCGCAGTCAACGCGCCCGACCAGGTTGTGCTGTCCGGCGCTGCCGCACAGATGGAAGGCCTCAGGGCCGAGCTCAGTCCGGAAACCTTTACCCGCTGGCTGGCCGGCGACTACCCGTTTCACAGCTCGCTCATGGAGTCCGCTGCCCAGGCGCTGGCCGGCCAGCTGAACTGGCTGTCCCTCCATGATGGGGATGTGCCGTTCTATTCGGCGGTCACTGGCGACATTGAGGAGGGATCTCGGCTCGGCCCGCAATACTGGCAGCGCAACGTCCGGCAGGCAGTCCGCTTCGCCGACGCGGTCGCCGCGATGGTCAGCGCGCAGCCATTGGCCGCGATCGTAGAGATCGGCCCGCAGCCAGCGCTGCACCGCCCGTTGCGGACAGTCTGTGCTGCGGTCGGCCAGCCAGGTATCCGGGTGCTCGCATCGTCGAATCGGAACGCGGAGCGGACGACGATGCTGTCGTCCCTGGCCGAGCTGTTCCCGCTCGGCGCGAAGATCAATTGGCGGCGGCTGTACCGCGGACGCGCACCTCATACGCCACTGCCGCTGTATCCATGGCAGCATCAGAGATTCTGGCTTGACCGGCCCAGCCAGCAGATCGCTGCGGCGGATCGCCGCGCCCACCCGCTGCTGGGTCAGAAACTCAGGCTCGCCGGACAGCTCATCTGGCAGCACAGCTCGCGTTCTCGTGGTTGCTCCTGGCTCGCCGAACACCGTGTCGCCGGGCACCCGCTCATGCCAGCTGCTGGATACAGCGAGATGATGCTGGCGGCTGCCAGTCAGGCCGGGCTGGGGGCGAGACTGGCGCTCAGTGATCTCGCGCTGCGGCGCCCCATGCCGCTTGATGAAGCCGACCAGGTCATCCAGACAACCCTTAATCGGGACGGCAACGGATTCTCCGCTACCGTGCACTCCGGCAGCGACGTCAACGATTCGAGCTGGCACAAGCACGCAACGGCGCGGGTGCGGGCGCTCGGGCAGCCACAGTCCGATGACGTGGCCTGGCCGGAGGCGGACTATGATCATCGCCTGGATACAGCGGAACTATATGACCGGCTAGCCAGGCGCGGACTCGACTACGGGCCGGCCTTTCGCGGCCTCACAGACATAAGGGCGGGCGCAGGCAAAGCCACGGCCAGCATCGAGATTCCCGGCGGACCGGATCCGCGTTTTCGCTGCGATCCCCGGATACTGGACGGAGCCTTGCAGCTGCTTGCGGCCGTCGGAGATGAAAGCGGTCAGGAAACTGCCGGCACCGTGCTACCAGCACGAATACGCGAATTGCGCTGGTACGCTACGCCGGGACCTATCTGCACCGCGCGACTCAGGCTGGGCCGGGCGGCGGCTGGTCAGTTGACCGCCGATATCCAGATTTCCCGGCCAGATGGCGGCACGCTGGTCGAGATCGATGGCCTGGCGCTTGCCGAAGTCGCTGACCCTCAGCGGCGACCTGATCGCGGCGCGGTGGCCGCCGAGCAGTCCGTGTGGTATTACGAGCCGGTCTGGCGTGAGCGCGAGCTGACGGCCACTGGCACGGCGACACAGGGCACGTGGCTAGTTTTCCACGGCACTGCGGCAGATCCGGTGGCGCGCGCCATCGCGACAGCACTGCGATCCGACGGCAGCCAGGTGATCATGGCCACCGGTGGCCCGGACGCGGCAACGGCCGAGCAGGATGATCTCATCATCGACACGCTCAGTCCCGACGGGTTTTCCCGGCTGCTCATCCAGGCTGGACCCCTGACCGGCGTGATCTTCATCTGCGGACCAGCTGATACTTCATACGCTGCGGAGAGTGCCGACTCCCTCACCGGAGCACTGGTACAGCTCATCAAGGCGCTCGCCTACTCCTCGGCGGGTACCGAGGAACTGGTGGTGATCAGCCAAGGAGCACATGCCGTAGGCCATGAGTCAGGGGCATTCAGCCCAGCCGGGGCTGCGGTCTGGGGTGCGATGCGCTGCGTTCCTTTCGAAAATCCTGTGCTTAGACATCGCTGCATCGACCTTGACCCGGGGGCGAGCAATCAGGCCGAGCTCATTGCGGCAGAAATACGGGCCAGCGATGAGATCCAGGTCGCGATCCGGCATGGCCAGCGCTTCGTGCGGAGGCTGGCCCCAGTAGCCGATGTCCAGGCGGGCCCGCCGCAGCTGGCCGCTGACGGCTGGTACCTCGTCACCGGCGGTCTTGGCGGCCTCGGTCTTAGCCTCGCCTCGTGGCTGGCTGAGCAGGGAGCGGCAAAGCTGGCCCTCGTGGGCCGTGGCGCACCGTCCCATCAGGCCGCAGAGCGCATCAGTGAAATACAGCGCTCCGGCGTCGTAGTCGTGACGGGGCAGGCCGATGTCGGTGATCAGAATGCTATGGCAGCCCTGCTCGATGAACTGCGCGGTCGGCTCGGCCCGCTGCGCGGCGTCATCCACGCGGCCGGCGTGCTGAACGACGGCGCGCTTTTGGAGATGGAACCCAGAGCCATCGCTGAAGTCATGCGACCCAAGACCTACGGGGTACAGAACCTGCATAGGCTCACCCTGCCCGACCAGCTCGACTGGTTTGTCGCGTTCTCCAGTGCCGCCTCTGTCGTCGGTTCTCCTGGCCAGGCCAACTATTGCGCCGCGAATGCCTTTCTCGACACTTTCGTGCAGTATCAGCGGGCGAATGGGATTGCTGCTAGCAGCATCAACTGGGGTCCGTGGGCAGACGCCGGAATGGCAGCGCAGTCGGTGGCGAATCCCAGCCAGAGCCGCAGAGATCGCAGCCTCAGCACTACTGTGAGCACGATTACGATCGCCGACGGGCTACACACACTCGGCGGTGTCATTGCCAGCGGTAGGACGCAATTGGTCGCCATGCCGCATGACCTTCGCGACCTCCTGCAGTTCTATCCGGCGGGTTCTGGTTTCACCTTCTTTGAGGAGGTGAGCGGCGCGGACGTTACCATCCTGCGCAATGTGGGGACCCAGGCAGGGCCCTCGCCACGGCCTGACGTGGGGCACGAGTATGTGGCAGCGCGCAACCCCGTCGAGCAGCGCATTGTCGGAATCTGGCAGGCATCGCTGGGCATGGAGCCGATCGGGGTTTTCGATGGGTTCTTTGAGCTTGGAGGGGACTCGGTTTTTGGTAATCAGATCATTCTTCAGGTTAATCGCCTCCTCAACGTCGCTATTGAACCTGAGGATGCATTCGATGACTTTACCATCGCGCATCTAGCGGAAGTTGCAGAAAGACAGATGCTGCATCGAGTCGCGTCCCTGACCGACGCAGAGGCCGCAGCGCTCCTGCAGGACCTGCCGGATGTTCCGCCGTGACCCGGGGTTGATGAGAGGCAGACATCGGCCCGGTACATCACCGATGGCCAGCAGCATCTAGGCTCATGCCGCTTTGGCCTGGACGAGCGCGGTCATCATCGCGTCGATTGAGGGCGTATTAGTAGCAGTTATCGCGCCGGGGTGGGGTACCCATTCCTTGACAGTAACGCCGTGGAAGTCTGAGCCGGCGGTGGCGACGAGGCCGTGCCGGCTGCAGAGCGCGAGCAACGCTTCTGTGTCGGCTGGGCTGGGGTGCCAGGTGGACCATGCTTCTAGGCCGCCAAGACCGGCTCGGATTAGTCGGGGAATGTCGTCATCGAGATCGCCGCGTTGCCATTGTGCTAGCGGATGGGCGAGGACCGGGACGCCCTCCGCATCGCGTATCCACTTGATCACTTCGGTCAGTTCGGGTGGCGTCGGCGGGGTGACATGAAGTGGTCGGCCTTCGGCGAACCATTCCTCCAGGATCTGGCCGTACGGTAGCTGACGGGCTGCGGCAAGCGGCGAGCCGTCCTGTGTATTGGCCAGCAGGAAGTCGACCATCTGCCTTCCATATGGCACCCGGTCGGGTCCGATGGTCGCTTCGATGGCTGCCCAGTTGGCGTGACAACCGTAATGCGCCGCTATCTCTATGAGCTCCTTCATGCATGAGAGCAGTGCGAGGCGATGGCGGGAAACTAGGCGGTGAAGCCGGTAATCTCCAGGTTTGTAGAGATAGCCAAGGCAGTGCACTTGCCGGTTATGCCAGGCGGCGGTGATTTCCACCCCGGTGATGATGCTCAGATTCTGCGGCCAAGTCGGTGCCGGGTTAATGGCGAGCACGTCATGGTCGGTGATCGCAGCGAGCTGGATTCCGTTGGCAATGCACAGCGCGAGCACCTCGCTGATGGGCAGGCTGCCGTCGGATAGCGATGAGTGCAGGTGGAGGTCGAAGTTACTGGTCATGGCAATGCCGCAAGCTCTCGCCTGCGCGGCAGGCTGCCGGCGACTCGGCACCGAAATGGGCCAGTTCGCGTAAGAACTGCTCCTTCGCGCCTGCTATCTCGCGGCTCTGGTCAGTGTCCTCGATCCTGACGAGGTAGGTTCCGCCCGAGTGCTGCGCGAGATCCTTGTCGATCATGGCGGCGTAGACGCCGCCGATGTGCATGTGACCGCTCGGACTCGGGCTGAACCTATCGATCGTCTCCTGGTCCAGCATGCGGGACTCCTTCCGCAAAGATTGCAGCGCAACCGCTCACGGGCCTTTGTGACAGCATAGGCGCTTGGGCCGCAGGTCCCGGAGGGTCCTGATTGGCGTGGCGGCTGGCTGGATCGGGCGGCGATGCTGGGCTAGGAGGGGCTGTATCTGACGTTCTGCCTTGGCGATGGTGCCGTAGACGTTGCCGTGCCAGTCGCGGCGGTCCATCGGCAGGGCGGCCGTTGGGTCAGCGGGACGCATAAAACTCCTTGACGTCCCCCGCCCGCAGCCTGAAAATCGCCAGTCCGCCGGTTACCGCGGCGATGGCGAGCAGGATCGCGGCTGGCTCGGCTAGCTGAGACAGTCCGTTGCCGTCCGCGATGACGCCGCGGAGCATGCGCAGGCCCCAGTACACCGGGCTGACTGGCGCGAGATGCCGCACCCAGGCCGGGAATGTGCTGACCGGGGCGAGCGCACCGCCGAGACCTGCGAGCAGTAGTCCGCCGAGATTGCAGACAGCGTTGAGCTGATTGATGGTCCGGCAGATCGCTGCGAACATCAGTCCAATGGCCACCTCGACGGCGACAACGCAGACGATCGCCACGATTCCAGCGCCGACGCTGCCGCGCCAGGGCATGTCGAGTACGAGTACCCCGAAAACCAGCAGGACCGCTTGCTGAGCGAGAAACAGACCGGTCAGCGGGATCAGCTTGCCGAGCACGACTTCCGGTACCGAGGCGGGTGTGGTGCGCAGCCGGCTCCAGGTGCTCCAGCCGTGGTCACGGTAGAACGCGAAGCCTATGGTGCTGAGGCCGAAGAACCCGAACAGTGCCGCCAGGCCGGGCACCGCGGTAGCCGCTCCGCCGACCAGACCCTTGGAAATGAACGCCGCGATCAGGGAAGGTATCGCGATCAGCAGGATGATCGGAAACGGGTCGACGGCGAGCAGGCGGAGTTCGTTGACGGCCACGACCAATGCGCGGTGGGTGCTCCGGCCGAGCATTCGATTTCCGCCGCTCATGCGGGCTCCTCAGATCTCTGCTCCTGCGGCATCTGCTCCTGCGGCTCGCTGCTGGCCGTAAGCGAGGTGAAGAGCGCATTCAGCGAAGGCGGCATCACGCGCACGGAAACGATGTCAGTGTCGCGGTACTTATCGAGGATCATGGGCACGTTCGTGCCTGGCTCGATCGTCCGCCCGGTGGTGGTCACGATCTCAACGTGACCACCACCGAAGCGGACAACCAGTTCGGCTACGCTGCCGTACGCGACGCACTTGCCGTGGTCGAGCAGAACCACCCGGTCGCAAGTGTCCTCAACTTCTTGCAGGTAGTGGCTTGAGAGCACTGCCGCACTACCCCGGGATATGACGACTTGGAGATAGTCAAGCAGGTTCTTGCGAGTGTGAACGTCGAGCCCGCTGGTGGGTTCGTCAAGGATGACGATGCGAGGCCGGATGGCCAGCGCGCAGGCGACGTGCGCGATGCGCTGCTGTCCGACGGACAACTGGCCGACAGGCCGGTGCAGTAGCGGGCTCAGCGCAAGCGCGTCGACGACATCGGCGAGGCAGGACTTTAGCTCTCGCGGCGGAAATCCGGCCAGGCTGGCGAAGAACGAGAGATTACGGGCCACGCTAAGGCCGGGATAGAGCGCGATTTCCTGGGTCGCGACTGAGACCGATCCTTGCCTGACCAGAGCTTGCGGCTCTTCGCCGAAGAACTCGACCTGACCGGAGTCGGCCGTGAGCAGTCCAACCAGGCAGGAGATAGTCGTCGTCTTACCCGCGCCGTTGCGGCCAAGGAGTCCGAGTATCTCACCCGCGTAAGCCTCGAATGACACGCTGTCCAGAGCCACGTGCTTGCCGTACGCCTTGCACAGGTTGACGGCCTTGATCGCAGGCGGCGCCTCCGTGCCTGATCCCGCCGCCGCCCTGCTCTCCGCGGCTCTACTCTCCACGGCTCTGCCCTCCACGGCTCTGCCCTCGACGGAAACGTGCCAGCCCATCGTCAGTCGGCGCGCGGGCCGAGGGCCGAGGCCAGACCTCCATCGACAAAACCGCCGCACCGTTGACGTAGCGAGCGGCGTCGGGGTACAGGAAGGCGATGACAGCGGCGACATCCTCGGGGTACGCCACCCGGCCGAGCGGAACCGTCTCGATCCATTCCTGGTCCACGCCCTCTTCGCCCCATAGTGGGGTGCTCACTACTCCCGGGACCATGCAACTAGTTCGGATGCCGCGCGGCCCGAGCAGCCGGGCGTGGCTGCGGGTCAGGCCGGCAATCCCGGCCTTCCCGGCGGCATACGCGGGATCGGAGCCCATGACGACCTCAGGCGCGAACACGCAGTCCATGAAGATGAGATAGCGGCCGTTCGATGCTGCTATTCCGGCGTTATAGGCTGCACCCACGCTGGCCTCACCGACCTCGGTGACGACTAGTCGTAAAGGGTGCTCTTGCACGGCCTTTCGTATCGCCGGGGCCGCATTAAGGGCAATTACGCATTCGACTTGCTCGTCCACGCTATCCAGGCAACGGGAAATTCGAACGCTGACCGCTCTTGAGCTACTCGTGCTTTCCTCCCCGGAGATAACTTGACTTGATCAAGAACGAGGCCCTGTATGACCGAATCGGATAGTCTATAATACATTTTTATCATAACATATGCCTCAGCTCTCGCAACCACACTTCAGTCTCAGCGCGGGGGAGTGACCAACCTGGACGTCTCCAGCCCGGACAAGGCGGTGGTCGCCTGCTCGACGATCTGGCCAACGAGGTCGCACCCTTCATCGAGGCGTCAGCCTCGGGCGCCGACGTGTACGACGGTCCTCCAGACCCGCCGCACCGGCGCGCTCATCGCCCGGGATCCGCTGGCGGCGCTGCGCGGAAGCGATGAGAAGGTTCCCTTCGTCGCCGCGTTCGTGCGGTCCGACGATTCGTTCAGGACGTTCGTCGCGGAGATGCCCGACAACTGACGGCCAGAACTCCCGATCCCCGTCGGTGCGCACTCACGTCACGACTCAAGATCGCCCGTCGGCGTCTCCTTGCCGTCGCGGCCGCTGCCTGCCTCGACGACCACGCAGCGATCCCATTCATGCTCGTCGCCCATGTCCAGCGGCACATCAGAACACCAGATGTAGTGGTCCGGCGCGGAGATGTCGGTCCGGTCGCCTAGGGCTCTGACAAATGCCGCGTGAACGTCACGAACACTCTCGTGCCCTGCGCCTGCCGCACTGTAGGCGACGAGACGGAAGGTTCCATCGCCCAGCAGTTTCGCGAAGACGGCCGCAGGCGGTCCGACGAGGTCAAGCCACGCACGCCTGAGAGCGGGAAGATGCACCCATCCCCTCCCGCGCCTGACCCACCCGATCCCGCTCCGCGCCGACGGGAGATCGATCGCTCGATCGATCTCCTCTGGAGCCAGGTCACGCCCCGCCGCGGCGATCATCAAGCTCTCGATCGCACGGAGAATCTGATGCATCGCGGCAACGGATATGTATCTGGTGTCGCACAGCAGCTCGACTGCGATGGAATCCGGCTCATCGTAGACGTCGACATAGAAGCGCGTGGCGATGTGTGGCCAGCTGTCGACGAACGCGATGCGCGTCTCGCCGCGTAGCGCGTCGAAGTCATTCGGCGCGCTATGTGCGAGCTGGGCCACCGAGCCAGTCGCTTCCCGGCAGTCATTGAACTGCCAGCCTAGGTCTATCTTCGCGCCGAGCTGGTATTCGGTGTCCGCTCGGATCGCCATCGCTTGGGCTCTGTCGTACTCGCCATGAAGGTACGAGTCCAGCGCACTGCGGAAGCAGCGCCGGCTGATCTCGTCGAACGATAGGCCATCCGATTCAACGTAGAAGAGGGAGTCCCAGCAGAGGTAGCCGACGACGTTCTCAGTTTCCTCGACGATTCGGTTCGCGACGTTTAGCTGCCCGACAGTTTCCGCATGCCCGGAGTATCGGCCGAACACCGTTGCCACACCCGCGATCAAGACGGCGCTGTTGCTGATGCGCGTGCGGTCTGCCACGACCGCGAGTGCGATGGCGAGCGCGCTCGATGTCATCCGGAGCTGCCAGTAACGATCTCGTTCCTCGGGCACCGTGTCGAAGTCGAACATCGACGGCGGCGCGCTGCCCAAGATCCGTCGCCACCGGTCGAGCGCGGCCCGGTTCGCGGCCCTGCCCGCACTCGACAACTCGTGCGCGGCGACGTCGACCGGTTGCCATCCGAGCTCGTCAGGGATCGTCATCGACGGATCCGCCAGCAGTTGGGCGATGGTCCGCTCGACCACTCTCCACCCGCGCAGATCGATGGCAATGTGGCTGACACCAAGCACCAGAGCCCGCGCGCGTCCGTCCTTCACGACGATCGCCAGCCGGATGGGCCACTCGACGTCCACCCGGAAGCCGGTACTGACGAGCGCCCCGAGGACGCCGTCGGCCGCGTCCTGCACTGAAGCGGCTCCGCAATCGTGCACGTGCACCACCACTGACCCGCTCGACGCGATGACCTGACGGAGTTCACCATCGCGAATGTGGAACGTCGTCCGGAAGGTGTCGAATCGCTCGACGACGCGCCGTAGCACGGTGATCGCCTGATCGATACCTGCCCCTGCGGGCATCGGAATCGTCCATCCCTCGTTGAAGAAGGCGTCGTCTTCGCCCATCACCTCCATCGCCCACCACATCCCGCGCTGCGCGTAGGTCGTCGGGGCATCCGCTTCCCTGCAGCCGCTGACGCACATTTCGATCTGTGCGGTCTCGACCATGCGCTGCTCGCGCAAAGCGCGGAGGCGCTGCGCCGGCGTTGAGTTCATGGGCTGACTCCTGACCGGGTCGCTCTTGCCCGTTGTTTCACTTTAGGACGCCGAAGATCGGAATCAAGACCTCGGGATGTCGAGACAGATTTCTCGTTCGGGTGAAAACGACGGCGTCAGGTAACGTTCAACTTTGCCAGAATGGCAACGGAAAACGGCTGCCGCCTCCCTCTGTGCCATCAGTCACGGCGCTCCTGGTTGGTTTGACGCGTCGGCGCGCCGACCGCGATCGCGAGCAATGGGACTTTGCCAGGTGGCGTGAATCGCGCGGCGACCTCGTCGCAGACGGTAAGCGGGCACGAGCCGAGACCGAGCGCCGTCACCGCGAGCTGGCACCGGCTCACCGCGAGCCCAGCATAAAGCTGCAGGTCACGATATCCCCGCTCGCCTCGGCTCGCCACGACGGCATCAAGGTCGGCCGCCAGCAACGCCAGGTAGGCGCAGTCGCGCGCGGGAGCCTGATTCATGCAGGCCGCTTGTGCGTCAGAACGCAGGTCGCCAGGATGATCCAGCTTCGGCGTGACCGAGCTCAGGTCGTAGCAGCCAGCCGCGAGACCCCGCACTGCATGCACGAAGACGGTCACGGTCGCGCCGACATCGGCTCCGTCCCAGTCGGGCGGGCTGACAGCCACCTCAATCGGCCAGGTGAGCGCGTCGGCGGGCAGTGCCTTGGGTGCGAACGTCCGCGTCGTCAGCCTGCTCCTGAGCAGCTCTTCGGTCGAGAGCGCAGGCACCTGGGCTGGCACCTTGATGTCGCGGAAAGCTGTTCGCGGATAGCCCGCAGATCCGAGGGTCCAGCTATCCAGTTGCGCGGCCTCATGGGTCTTGCGGACGAGCGAGAAGTACCACGGGACTAACCCGAGGTCTCCGGTGGCCGCGGCCCGTTCTGGCCGATGCCAGCCGATCTGCCCGGTCAGCTCGACAATGGCGAGCGGCAGTTCGGCCCGCTCGTCCGCGCCGACCATGTCCGCGAGGTCGGCGTCGGGGAAGTCGAGGCGGATACGCGCCCGCCGCCCGCTCGCCCGTGCCAGCACAGCCAGCTGAGCTATGACCGAACCGGCGTCCCACCATAGGTGCCGGTAGCCGCGTTCGGCATACCTCCACTGCGTCCGCCACGGGACTCCGGTCAAGATGACCGCGACGCCATCCGCGGCCGGCGGGCCAAGACTAACCAGTTCGTGGGCGACAGGGTCGTAATGCCAGAGCCCGTCGGCCAGGCCGGTCACGCGATGAGCATTCAGGTACACCTCAATGGGATGCCGATTGCCCGCCGATGCCGCCGCACGCAACTCTTGGTCACCGGAACGGCCCATCGGGCTCCGCCTGATCCCTGCCGACCACCGCAGCAGCCAGGCAATCTCGGCCAGGTCGAACACATCGCCGTCCGCCAGGGCCTGCGCGCCAGCGCTGAGCGCCTGCGCGCCGAGCGATTCGTCGGCGCGGCGGCGACCAGGCAGCGGTACCCGCCCCAGGTCCTCGGGATACACCTTGTGCCTGGCGGGCTCGCAGCTTGGATCTAACGGCAGGAAATCTTGCCGTATCTCGGCGTCCTCGATCGGAACAAGCCAGCTCCTGCCCGGAGAGTAGCAGGTAAGACGCTGGAACCGGTGCGCTGCGCTCTCGGGCACTCCGCGACTCCGCCATTCAGTAACGGACGTTTCAGGTATATTACCTTAATCGTTGCGGCACCCGCCAGGCCGTCCGTGGCCTGCCTCTTCTGCAGGGTGCTCGCGGTCGGCAACCTGGCGTCATTGTTCATAAGCTGAAGGGAGCTTCGCGGCGGTGAAGCGAAGAACCGGCCAAGATAACTCCTTAATCTCCTCCCGTATTGCTCGAAACTTCGCTCCCTTCGCCAAGCGCGCATTCCTAATATTGTGGACGGGTCAGTTTGTCTCATACGCTGGTGACTCGCTGATTCAGATCGCCTCTGTGTTCGCGATTTTGCGGATTGGCGGAACGGCCTCCGATATTGGCTATGTCGCCGCCGGTCAGACACTGTGCAGAGTCGTGTTTGTCCCGGTGGGCGGCGTGTGGGCCGACCGACTGCGCCGCCAGTTCGTGATGATGACGTCGGACCTGCTGAGGGCGGCGGTCCAGGCGGTCTTGGCGGTGCTGCTGCTGACCGGGACCGCTCACGTATGGGAGATAGGCGTAGGCGCGGCGTTCTATGGCATTGCCCAGGCATTCTTCGGCCCGGCCTCCACCGGGCTGCTGCCGGAGACGGTAGCCACTGAGCAAATACAGGTGGCGAACAGCCTGATGAGCTTTGGCCAGGATTTCTGCCAGGTAGGCGGACCCGCCATCGCGGGTGTCCTGGTCGCGGCGTTCGGGCCGGGAATCGTCTTCGCCATCGACGCGGCATCGTTTCTTGTCAGCGCCATATCGCTGATCAGGCTTAGGCTCGGGCGCCGGAAGATTCCCGCCCGCCGCTCCCTTCGATCAGACCTGGCCACCGGCTGGCGCGAAATGAGGGTTCGCCCTTGGTACTGGCTGACCCTGATCGCTCACGCGCTGTGGAACTTCGCGATACCGGCCTTGTGGGTACTCGGCCCGCTGATCGCGACCCGGCACCTTGGTGGCCCATCCGCTTGGGGGGCGATCGTCGGTTGCTGGGCGGCCGGATCGGTCACTGGCGGACTTATATCGCTGAGAGTCAGGCTGAGGCGGCCGCTCGTTGCGGCCAACCTGGCCTTGGCTCTCACCGCGCTGCCAGTGCTTGCCCTGGCTCGGCCGCTGCCGACCTGGGGCGTCGGCATCGCCGCAGTCGCGGGCGGCCTGGGCCTGGCGTTCCTCAACACGGTCTGGATCTCGACCATGCAGCATCTGATTCCCGACGAGGTCCGCTCGCGGGTAGACGCCTACGACTGGCTAATATCGCTGGCGGTGATGCCGGTTGGCTACGCCCTCATCGGTCCGGCGGCGTCGCGGTTCGGTACCACGGCCGCCCTGGTCGGCGCGGCCGTGCTGCTCGGCGTGCCTGGCTGCCTCACTACCCTGATTCCTGGCATCAGGGCGGTGCGCAGAACGACCGACGGGACTCTGGTCGAGCCTGCGACACCGCGGTCGGCCGCGGCCGTCCCTGGCTCGCCGGCCGCAGATTAGCCGTTCAGGCGTCGTTGGACGGGCGGCACTTCACCGAAACGTGAGGACCTCACGGGTGAGGTCTTCATCCCTGAAGGAGCGGGGCCGTGTCAAGGGGGTTTTGACCGGTTCTGGCTGGTGGGTGGGCGTGCTTGACTGGCGTCTCCCGTTTCCCGGTAGCTGCGCGAGGATCGGCGTGCGGGAGTCGGGAGCCGGGGTGCTGGCATTGTGAAGTTGGGGGTCCGTCCCATTGCCGTGTGGCGGTGCGGGCAGTGCCGCTGGCTGCGTTCATCCCTTCGCTGGTGATGCCCGGCCGGGGCCGGGTTGCATGGGGCGGGTGCGCGTCAGTGGTGGTCAGGCGGGTCAATCACATTTGGCGCCTGCGCCGGCCCGGAGGGGCTGGCGGGGCAGAAGACCTGTCGGCCGCGCGCCTGGCTGCTGGCCCGGGGGCGGGGGTCATGCCGCCGGGGCCGCTGGGGTGGCCGGTGCGGACAGGGCGCGGATGTGCCCGTCGCGGCGGGCATGCCGGTGCTGCACGGGCGTGAGCTGCGCGACGACGCCCGGCTGGAGGAAACCTCCCGGTTCGGCGAAGAGCGGTGGGTGCTCACCCCGGCGATCCTCCAGCGGCACCAGCCAGGCGCGGTCCTGGATTTCACCAGGATTCCCGGCGCGCACCGGGCCGTGGCCAGGGAGCTGTTCTACGGCCTGCTGTCCCGCCCGCTCCCGCCCGGCCTGCCCAGGTCACGATCTCCACAGTCCGCCGCACCTTCACTGCCGTCTCCTACTTCCTGACCTGGGCCGGCACCCGCTCAGCCACCAGCCCGTCCCGCCCGGCCACCCTGGGCGGGCTCACCCCAGCCGATCTCGAAGACTTCCACCGCCACCTGACAGCGGCATTCCGGACCCGGGGAATGCGGGCGCACTACCGGGCATCGGCCCGGCTACTGTGGCACTACCGCGCCACCTTGAGCGACCCGCTGCCGTTCGACCCGGCCGGGCTTGACGCGTGGGGCGAGCCGAACCGCTCCGCCCGGGGCGAGAACCGCACCAGCCGTATCGACAAGATAGTGATTGGGCCGCTGATCACGTGGGCGCTGCGGTTCACCGACGACTTCGCCTCCGATATCCTCGCCGCCGCGGCCGAGGGATTCCAGCTGCATGCCGCCCCGCCCGCCGCGCCCGGCCGCCGGCTGCGTGTCGGCGCGCTGGAGGAGCTGCTCGCCAGCTACGAGCAAGACCACCGGCCGCTGCCCGGATACGGCGGCAAGCCCAACGCCACGTTCCTGGCCCGCAAGCTCGGCTGCTACCCCTCCACCCTGCGCCGCTCACCGCTGCTGGCCACCGCCGCGGCCCGCACCGGCGTCGACACCGGCACCTATCTCCACACCCGGCCCGGCTACCTGCTGGACGGGCGGCCGTGGCTGGAGCGGATCGCCTACAGCACCCGCGGCCCGGACAGCCTCGGCACCCTGGCGCGAATGCTGCAGACCGCCTGCTACATCCTGATCGCCTACCTGACCGGGATGCGCGACAGCGAGATCAAGCACCTGGCCCGCGGCTGCGTGACCACCGAGGGGGATAGCGCCGGCGCCGCCTACCGGTGGAAGATCACCGGCCTGGCGTTCAAGGGCGAGGCCACCACCCGTGGCGCCCGGGCAACCTGGGTCGCCGGCCACCCCGCCGCCCGCGCCGTCGCCGTCCTGGAACAGCTCCAGCCAGCCGGCCAGATGCTGCTGTTTGCCCGCCTGCCTTACCGCGAGGGCACCCGCCCCGGCTCGTCAGCCGTCGTGCTGACCACCGCCGCCACCCAGCAGGCCCTGGCCGACTTCACCGCCTGGGTCAACGACTGCTGCGCCGCCGGCCGCGCCGGCACCACCCCGATCCCCGCCACCAGCGAGCCGCTGACGACCAGGCAGTTCCGCCGCACCCTGGCCTGGCACATCGCCCGCCGGCCGGGCGGGGCGATCGCTGGCGCCTTGCAGTACCGCCACCACGCCATCCAGATGTTTGAGAGCTACGCCGGGACCAGCGCGAGTGGTTTCCGCGCCGAGGTCGAGGCCGGGCATGCCATCGCCCGAGGCGAGCACCTGCTGGCCATGACCGACCAGCACCAGCACCACCTCACAGGACCCGCCGCCGCAGAGGCCGCAGCCCGGCTCAGCGCCTTCGCCGGGATCATCGGCCATGTCACCACCGACCTCCGCCGGATCGCCCGCCTGATGTACAGCCACGACCCGGCCATCTACCCCGGCGAGTACGTCACCTGCATCTACAGCCACCCCAGGGCACTGTGCGCCCGCAGCGACGGCCCCGACCTCGGCACCTGCCAGCCGCTGCGATGCCGCAACGCCGCTTTCACCCCCGCCAACCGCGACGCCCTCCATGGCGAGCTGGCCCGGATCGACGCCAGCCTGGCCCGCGCACCCGCTCTGCCGCCCTACCTCCAGCACACCCTCACCGCGCGCCGCCAGGACCTCACCAGGCTCCTCAGCGCACAGGAGTAGGAAGACGAGCCCGGATGACCCGCAAAATCGACCTCCCGGCCGAAGAGCACGTCCGCGCCGTCATGGCCCGGATGCTCGCCGACGCGCACGCGAGCGGCCCCCGGCCCACGGTGCTCGCCCTGGCCCGCAAACTCGGCCTGACTAACACGACCTTCTGGCGGCACTACCACGACATGGCCGTCGAACTCCGGCGCCACGGTGCCCAGGCCCTGCAGGCCGTTCCCGCCCCGGACCAGAACCTCGGCAAGGCCAGCGAACTGGCCAGCCAGAACGCCGCCCTGCGCCGCGAACGCGACCACCTCGCCAGCCAGCTCGAAGCCGCCCTCAGCCACCTGAGGCGTCTGACCACCGACAACGCCGAACTCCGCAGCGAACTCGAATCAGTCCGCGCGATCACCAGCATCGCCAGGCCCGCTTCTGCGAACTAGTGCCGTGTCAGGCAACAGTGTCCGTCCCGTGCAACGGCACATGAGGGACACTGACTGCGATGAGTGAAGCCCTGTCGGCGCTAGGACGCCGCGTCATCGTCACTGGGCTGGCCGGGTCCGGGAAGAGCACGTTCTCGCTTGCGCTCGCTGCCAAGACCGGCTTGCCGGTCATTCATCTTGACCTCCACTTCTGGAAGCCCGGCTGGGTTGCACCGTCGGAGACCGAGTGGCGCGAGAAGCAATGTGGTGTGCTGGCCGGCAACGCGTGGATCGCTGACGGCAACTACCACGAGACACTCGATCTCCGGCTCGAACGCGCGGACACCGTAGTGTTTCTTGACCTGCCCTGGTGGCTTTGCGCAGGACGCGCGTTCCTGCGCGGCTTCCGGATGCCGGGCGAGTTGCCCGAAGGGTGCGACTATTCCGCCTGGCTGCGGCTGCGCGATGAGTGGCGTTTGGCCGTCGTCATCTGGCGAAACCGCCGGTCAGAGCCGGCGCGCGAACACGAAATCATTTCGCAGCACGGTCAGCATGTGGCCCTTCACGTGCTCAGATCCAAGCGGGCGGTCAGGGAATTCCTCGACGCTCTGGACGCCGACCACGTAGAAGCCGACGACGGTTGATCGGACGCCGAGTGACTCGCCCCTAGCGCCTGGGCTCGGAGTCACGCCACCAACGAGGCAAACGTTACCTGACGCGGCACTAGCTGTGTGTGGCCCGGCGCTGTACTACCCACACTCTGGCGCCGTCGGTATAAACCGGGTCCGCCACTCACTCAGGAGTGTCATTGCCGTCTACGTGTCGAGTCCGCTGCTTGCGGGACCTGACCCGCGGGATACCGCGCAGTGGTGAGTAGAGTGCGCCGATCTCAGCCATGATTGTCTGCTCGCACGACCACACCGCGGGGGGGGGTAGTCTCCACCGCGCAAGAAGTCGGCGCCGCCCTTGGGCTCGCCGTCATCGCCACTGCCGCGCTCGCCCGCTCGGGACGGGTCACGCACGCCGCCGGGAGCCAGACGGCCGTGCGGGCTCTCGCCCAGACCGCAGGCTTCCAGCGCGGCGCGCTGGTGGCCGCCGGACTCAGCATTGCTGCCGCGCTCGCCGCCGGGCTCCTGCTCCGGCGAGCCGGGCAGACGGCGGCCTCGGCTCGCCTGCCGGAACCGGCGCCCGAGCCCATGCTGCGTGCCGCATGAGACCGCGCGGCGCCGCTCGGCTCTTGGCAAGAGCCCGGCCTGAGATTAAGTGATGGAAATGGAGACACGGATGGCTGAACCCGAGCCGGTGACGGAGCTGAGCGCCTTCAGCAGCGACGATGCGATCCCGACAAACTGGGGACAAGGGCGCGGGGAGCTGCTGGATGCCGAGGTGTACTGGCTGTCAACGGTGCGTCCGGACGGTCGCCCGCATGTCACCCCGCTGCTAGGAATCTGGCTGGATGGCGCCCTGTACTTCTGCACCGGCCCAGACGAACGCAAAGCCAAGAACCTCGCGCGCAACCCACATTGCATCCTCACGACCGGCTGCAACAGACTCGACGGGCTGGACGTCGTCGTCGAAGGCCAGGCTGCAAAGGTGAGCGACCCCGCCGAACTCCGGAACGTCGCCGACACATTCGAGTCGAAGTACGGCGCGCATTTCACGGCTCCTGAGGGCACCTGGTCTGGTCTTGGTAACGCCATCCGGCGGGACGAAGCACTCGTGTTCCGGGTCGCACCCTTGACGGCCTTCGGATTCGGTAAGGGCACCCCGTACAGCCAGACTCGGTGGCGCTTCCGTAAGTCGCCATGACTCGGCTGTCTCGGTGTGCACATGCGTCAGCAGGGGCGGGCCGGCCAGCCCTTCACGTCAAGGGCAGGCGCTGCGCCCAACGGAGCCGGCTCCTACGGCCACGTCGCTTGGGTGACCGCTGTTTCCGGATCGCAGATCACTATTTCGGAAATGAAACTGGAACGGCCACCTCGGCAAAGTCAACACCGTTACACTGACGCCCGCAAGTACGGTCAGCTACATCCTGGCGCCCTGACGGTTCCAGGGCACGAAATCTGCATGCTGATCGCGGACCAATGCCCGCGAAGTCCCCTCCCCCGGGTATGGCCAGACTCTCAGAGCACGCAGCGGGCTCGGTCTGGCGCACACCTCCGGTTACGCGGCTGGTACGGGTAGATTCGTCGGCGCGCCTGGTGGCACGCCCACGGGCTGGCCGAGTTGACCTCTTCGCCGTCACCCGCGATGTGATCCCCAGACCACTGTAGCCTGGCCGGCGCGGCACGATGCCAGGACAATGGCACTTCTACGGGTGAGTAGCCTGACGATCAACGATGCGCACTTAGTGCCCTCGATACCAGATCGCTCCGACCGACACCGAACAGATATTCTGAGTGAATTGCAGTCGCAAAGAGCGTCTGCGTGGCTGACAAATAATCAGCATCGATCTGTACTTTGGCCGCGCTCAGGGCTAGCTCTTGAAGCTTATTCAGGGAGGGGACAAACCGACTCGTCACAAGGGCGTGTCAATACTAAAAGACGGCCCGCTTTCCGGGAGAATTGAGTTACCACAACGCAATTCTCAAGAACGCAGGCCGTCACATGTA